>Ga0073899_10002450_pt1 | contig 16769 bp, 8 predicted proteins | sample KloWWTmetaKNB5Ph_FD_88975 | JGI IMG/M metagenome (GOLD analysis project Ga0073899, IMG submission 88975) | Active sludge microbial communities from Klosterneuburg, Austria, studying microevolution and ecology of nitrifiers - Klosterneuburg... | ecosystem: Engineered > WWTP > Aerobic digester >...
GCTTCCCAGGCGGCGAGCAGGTCGGCGTAGGAGGCGTTGGGGTGGGCGCCGCGGGGCAGCAGGTCGGCTTTGACCTGCAGGCGCCGGGCCTTCTCGTCATAGGCAAAGCGGATGCTGCGATAGGCGAGGGGCCAGTCCGACAGGGAGCTGACATTCATCTCCAGCAGCGGCCGATGGGCCAGGGCCCGGTGTTCGGCCCAGAAGCCCCGGTGGGTGTGGGCCGACAGATAGACCAGCGGGTGTTCCAGCCGGCTCATCAGGGCGCGCAGCATGATGCGCGAGGGCAGGCCCAGGGCGCGCCAGTTGTGATGACCGGCGAAGATCACGAGATCGCCCCGGGCGATGGCTTCGTCCACCCAGTGGGTAATGGCGGTGATCTGGTCGGGATGGATGTGCCCGGTGCTGCCGGGGCTGCGCCCCATGAGGGTGTCCCAGGCGCTCACCAGGGGGCCAGCCTGGTTGGTGTCGAGGCCGATCAGGATCACCTCCCTGTCGGCCTCCGGGGCGCGGGGCAGCTTGATGCGTTGGGCCAGGTAGGAGTCGGCGTAGGCGATGCCGTCAAGGAGCTTGGCTTCGATGCCCGACAGGAAGGCCTGGGGGTCGGTGGTGGTCCAGCTCGCCACATGGGTCCCCTCTCCGGGTGGTGGTGTGAGGCCAGGCTTGGCCGGGCGGGCGCGGCTGTGTTCGGTGATGTACAGGGCGATGAAGTCGCGCTTGGTGAAGGCTTCGCGCTCGGTCTTGTGGCGCTTGTCTTCGGGGGCCGCGCCGCGGCGGCAGGCCTTGTTCCATTTCAGCGCGTCCGTGTCGAGTTCGGCGTCTAGGAGGTTGTAGGAGTAGATGCCGAACATCAGCCCGTCGTGGTTGCCGGGCAGGATGACACCGGTCTGTGGCGCTTCCCGGAAGATGCGGGTCATGCGGCCGGCTTCGACGCGACAGGAGAGGTCCATGACGTCGCCGAGGTGCACGAAGGGGGCGTCGGGATGGTTGTGCAGGGCCCACTCCATGAGCCGGCGCCCGAACAGGGTTTGCTCGGGCGGGCGCTGGGCCACCTCCACATAGGCATCCACGGCGCTGTCGTTGTCGTGCAGGGGGTAGCCGGTGGACACGTGTTCCTGGGTGTCGCCGAGGGCCACGAAGGGGGTGGTGAGGGGGCGGTACTGGGCGCTGGGTTCGGCGCCGGGGCCGGGCTGGGGGGTGAAGCCGGCACAGCCGGCAAGCAGGCCCAGGCCGAGCAGGGCGGCGCAGGTGAGGAGGCGCGGAATCTTCATGATTGACGCGCTCAGTACAGGCTGGGGGGAAAGAGCTTGAAGACCATATCTTCGAGGCGTTGCCACACGCTGCGGGCTGGCTGGCGGGTCAGCTCGCCGGCGTCGCTGCGCCATACGAGCCCGCCCTTCGGGCCGCGGGTGACTTCCCAGCTGTTGGCGGCTTCCATGTCCCGGTCCATGCGCCGGGCGAGCCTGTCGGCCAGGGCCGGGCTGTCGATGATCACCCCCATCTCGGAGTTGAGGATCTGGGAGCGGGGGTCGAGGTTCATGGAGCCGACGAAGGCCCGCTCCCGGTCGATCACCATGGCCTTGGTATGCAGACCCACAAAGGCAGCGCGCAGGGGCGGGAGGTCGACGAACTCACCCTGCACGGCGGCGTCGGCGCGCAGTTCGTGCAGGCGGGCCCCGGTGGCGAGGATGGGCTCGCGCCAGGCCTGGTAGTGGCTGTTCACCGCCGGGACGTCATGGGAGGCCAGGGAGTTGGTGAGGATGCGTACCTGCACGCCGCGCGCGCCGAGTTCGCGCAGGTCGTCCATGAAGTGGGCGTCGGGGATGATGTAGGCGTTGGTGATGAGCACCTCCCGGCGGGCCGAGCGCATCAGGGCCCGGAAGGCTTCGGGTGTGTGGTTGCTGACACTCGCGTCGCGGGAGGGCGAGTCGGTATGCACCTGGCTGGCACCGACAGCGAGCATGGTTGGCAGGCCGGCCAGGGGGCCGTCCCAGTCGGTGCTGCCGGCGTTGAGGGCCTGCAGGCTGGGGTGGCGCATCAGCTCGGCACGCGAGCGGCTGCCCAGCTCGTCATCAGGTGAGGGGGCCTCCGCGGCCTCTGGTTTGGGAATCCGGCGCACCCATTCGCTGTTCCAGTAACGGTCGAACACCTGGCTGGCCTGGCGGGCCACCGGGCCGACCCCGAGTACGTCCAGGTCGTGGAAGTTGAAGTCGGGGTTGAGACCGAAGTATTCGTCCCCCAGGTTGCGTCCGCCGATGATGGCCGCGCGGTTGTCCACGATCATCTGCTTGTTGTGCATGCGCCGGTTGAGGCGCTCGAAATCGGTGGCCGTGCCGAAAACGCGGCCGGCCAGGGAGCGTTCCTGCCAGGCATTGAAGACGCGGATCTCGATGTTGGGGTGGCGGTCGATTCGCGCCAGCAGGCTGTCGCGCAGCTCCACGTGGGTCATGTCGTGGAGCATGGTGTTCAGGTCGTCGAACAGGATGCGCACCTTGACGCCGCGGTCGGCGGCGTCGATCACCCGGAACATGATCAGCTTGCCCACCGTGTCGCCAAACCATACGTAGTACTGCAGGTCGATGCTGTGACGGGCCGAGTCGATCAGGGCCAGGCGCCACTGCAGTGCCCTGTCATTGCGTTCGAGCAGGTCGAAGCCGGAGCGCCCGGCGCCATGGTGCGTGGCGATCCGGGTCTCGGTGCTGGCAAACGGGCTGTCGGGGCGCGGGGCCTGGGCGATGCCGGGCGGCGGCTTTTGCCACGCCGGCTGGGCTGCACAGCCGGCGAGCAGGGCGGCGGCAAGGATCGGGATGCAGGCCGGGCCGAAACGGGGAGAGCACATGGCAGGACGACGCAGTGCAGGCTTAGGCCGGGAATCTCATCATGCCGGCCGGGAATGCGCAAGCTGCAGCGCGCTGCCGGCCATCGGTCTCAACGTTCGGCTAGCACCAGCAGGTTGCGTGGGGTCAGGGCACGGTCGCAGAAGGTGCCGACGCGAACGCTGAAGCCGGCTTCTTCCAGGCCCAGGGCCACATCCAGCACGAGCCACATCTCCAGCCCGCGGCGGAAGGCATGGCGGATCAGTTCCAGGCGGCGGACTTCGCCACGGCGTTGTTCGCCCACCGCCTGCCAGTGGGCCCAGTCCACCTGGGCTGGCAGGGGCAGGCCTTCGCGCTCGGCCAGGAAGCGGCCGTAATCGGCGAACTCGCCCGTCAGCCAGGTGGGGGGCACCGGCCGGAAGGGGCGGATGGCCTCGCCGAGGAGGGCGTTGCGCAGGGCGATGAAGCCGAGCTTCCAGGCCTGGTCGCGGGCCAGACGCCGGCGGATGCGCTGGGTGGCGGTGACGGTCTCGGTGACGGCCAGGCGCAGGGTGTGGCCGTCGAGGGGCAGATCGGCGTCACGGTTGAGGGGGAGGTAGCCGTCCTGGGCGCCACGGTAGTAGCAGCACGGGGCGATGCGGTAGCTGCGGGCGCCGTCGTCGGCCGCATGGCGCACCAGGGCGCGGTGCAGCTCGCCGCAGGCATGCAGGGCCAGCACGGCATGGTCGCGTACATGCCGGTGGGCGCCCGCTTCCAGGGCGTCGGCGCACAGCACGATCTGTTCGATGCGGGCCCGGCTGGCCAGGCGGGTGGCATGCTCGCAGAGCTCCGGGTCGATCTCCAGGGAGCTCACCGGCTGCCCGTCACTCAAGGCCAGGCGTCGGCCCAGGTGCCCCTTGCCGGCGCACCATTCCAGCAGGGGGCCGCCGGCGGCCGGGCTGTGGGCGGCGAAGGCTTCGATCTGTTCACGCTTGCGCTGGGGGATCTGCCAGTCGAACTGGGCTCCGACGGGGGGCAGCTCGCGGGGTGGCAGGGCGGGGAGCTCACACAGTCTTTCCAGCTGCGTGGCGACGGGCAGCCTCGGGGCGAGCCAGTCCTGGAAGGCCGCCGGATCGCCGGACAGATGCTCAAGGGTGCTGTCATCCAGCTGCAGGGCCGCCTCGGCGAGCGTGGGCCACTGGGCACACCAGGGGGGCCGGCGTTCGTAGAAGGGCGAGGCCCGCCACAGAGGCTGGTGGGCGTTGAGTACGGACTGGAGGGCGAGGAAGCGTTGGCGGAGCGTCATGGTACGGGCGGCACGCGCATGGGGGGGCCGCCAGGGCGGGAGGTCAGGATTCAGGCTAACACTGAATGGCCTTGCCAGCCTGGCACTGACGGCCTGAGCGGGTGTGTCGGGCGCTGTGCTTGAAAGGCGCGCGCCAGTCGCAGGATCAGTATTTCGGTGGCACCATGCCGGGCTTGCGCGCAGGCGCTGTGGGGTCATTGGTGACCAGGACTGATTTTTGCAAAGGAGTGGAATGCGTTACGTTCGTTGGCTGCTCGTGCTCGTCGCCTGTGTTGTCATTCCGACGATCGGGCATGCCCTGAGCCCGGCGGCGCTGGCGCCGGATACCCGTTGCCTGTCCCTGCGGCCCCACTTGGAGGTGCTTGAGGATCCGTCGGGCCAGCTCTCCATCGACGAGGTGCAGCGCCCTGAGATGGCCAGCCGGTTTGCCCCGGTGGCCGGAGACAGCGATCTGAATTTCGGTTACTCGGCATCCACTTACTGGCTGCGCCTGAAACTGGTGGCCGATGCGGGTGCGGCCCGGGACTGGTTGCTGGAGCTGGCCTACCCGTCCCTGGATTTCGTCGATTTCCATTCCGTGTCGGGTGAGGGGGAGCCGGTGCATCTGCGCAGCGGTGATCTGACCCCCCATGCCACGTGGCCCTTCGAGCATCGCAACCTGGTGTTCCCCCTGGTGGTGAGGCCGGGTGGCGAGCAGACGGTTTACCTGCGGGTCCGCTCCGGCGGCAGCCTGACCGTGCCGGCGACCCTGTGGGCGCCGCGGGCCTTGCACGAGAACGACCAGAAGGTGTACGGGGTCCTGGCCCTGTATTTCGGCATGCTGCTGGCCCTCGGCATCTACAACCTGCTGCTGTTTTTCTCGCTGCGGGAGCGGATCTATCTGGTGTACGTGGCCTGTGTCGGATCCATGGCGCTGGCCCAGTTGTCCATGCTTGGCCTCGGCAACCAGTACCTGTGGCCCAACGCCCCGGGCTGGGGCAATATCGCTCTGCCGGTGGGGTTCTGTATGACCGGCTTCTTCGGGGCGATCTTCACCCGGCAGTTTCTGCACACGGCCCGGACGGCTCCCGGGCTCGATCGGCTGATCCGCTTTCTGCAGGTGTGTTTCGTGATCGCTGGGCTGGTCCCGGTGATCTACGCCTATCGGCCGGGTGGCGTGGCAACGGCGCTGGTGGGCACGGCCTTTTCGTGTGTTGCCGTGGTGGGTGGGCTGCTGGCTTTCCAGCGCGGGCAGCCGGCCGCGCGGATCTTCCTGGCGGCCTGGAGCCTGTTGTTGCTGGGTGTGGCCATGCTGTCCCTGCGGACCCTCAACTGGCTGCCGACCAACCCGCTGACGTCCTACGGCATGCAGATCGGTTCGGCGCTGGAGATGTTGCTGTTCTCCTTTGCCCTGGCCAGCCGCATCCATATCCTGCGGCGTGACAAGGAGCTGGCCCAGGCCGAGGCCCTGGCCGCCGAGCGCCTCGCCCGGGAAGCCCTGGAGGCGTCGGAGAAGGCGCTGGAGGAGCGCATCGCCCAGCGTACGGCCGAGCTTGCCGATACTACCGAACGTTCGGCCAAGCTGGCGGCGCTGCTGCGCCTGATGTGCGACAACGTGCCCGACATGATCTGGGCCAAGGATCTGGAGGGGCATTATCTGTTTGCCAACCAGGCCATGTGCCGTGACCTGTTGTGCGCCGCCGATACGTCCGAGCCGGTTGGCCGCAACGATCTGTTCTTCGCTCTGCGCGAGCGCGCGGCCCACCCGGACGACCGCCACTGGCACACCTTTGGCGAGTTGTGCGGGGACACCGACCTTGTGACCCTGGCCCGCGGTTGCCCGTCCACTTTCGAGGAGAGCGGCAATATCCGCGGGCACCTGCTGGTGCTGGATGTGCGCAAGGCCCCCTTCGTCAACGAGCACGGGGAGATCATCGGCACCGTGGGTTCGGCCCGGGACGTGACCGAGCGCAAGCAGCTGGATGCCGAGCTGGCGCTCCATCGCCGGCACCTCGAAGCGCTGGTCGTCGAGCGCACCGCGGCGCTCTCCATCGCCAAGGAGGCGGCCAAGAGTGCTAGCCGGGCCAAGAGCGCCTTCCTGGCCAACATGAGCCATGAGCTGCGCACACCCATGAACGGCATCATGGGCATGACCGACCTGGCTCTGCGCCGGGCGACCGATCCGAAGCAGATCGACCAGCTGCAGAAGGTCAGGCTGGCGTCGCAGCACCTGCTCGCGGTGATCAACGACATCCTCGACATTTCAAAGATCGAAGCCGACCGTCTCACCCTCGAGACGGTGGATTTCACGCTGGCCGATGTCCTCGACAGCCTGACCGCTCTGATCAGCCCGACGGCCGCCGCCAAGGGCCTGAGCCTGGATCTGGATATTGCCACGCCCCTGGCTGAGCGCCGCTTCAAGGGGGATCCGGTGCGCCTCGGGCAGGTCCTCATCAACCTGGCCAGCAATGCGGTCAAGTTCACCCACAGGGGCGGTGTGACAGTACGCGTGCAGGCGCCCGAGGGCGAGAATCACAAGGTGCTGGTGCGTTTCGAGGTGCTCGATACGGGTATTGGCATCCCTGCGGAAGACCAGAAGCGCCTGTTCCTGGCGTTCGAGCAGTCGGACAATTCAACCACGCGCAAATATGGGGGTACGGGCCTCGGGCTGACCATCAGCAAGCGTCTGACGCAGTTGATGGGAGGCCGTATCGGCGTGGATAGCGTGCCAGGCGCCGGCAGCGTGTTCTGGTTCGCCGTACCCCTGGTCATGGCAGATCCCGAGCCGCTGCAGGGCCTGGCCGGGGCAGGGCGTACGGCCGAGGGGCTGTTGCGCGAGACCTGTGCCGGCGCCCGGGTGCTGCTGGTGGAGGATGAACCGATCAACCGGGAGGTGTCCCGGGAGCTGCTTCTGGTAGCGGGCTTGGACGTCGATCTGGCCGAGGACGGCGCCCAGGCGGTCGAGCTGGCGAGACATACTGATTACGATCTGATCCTGATGGACCTGCAGATGCCCAGGCTGAACGGTTTTGAAGCGGCCCGGGGAATCCGCGCTCTGCCCGGCAGGCCCTACACGCCCATCGTGGCCCTGACGGCAAACGCCTTCGAGCAGGACCGGCTGGCCTGCATCGAGGCCGGTATGGATGACCACATCGGCAAACCTGTCGGTGCCGAGCCCTTCTACGCCACGCTGCTCCACTGGCTGCCCCGGGATGCCAGCGGGCAGCGTGATGCGCCGGCCTGAGGCCACGATGCCTTCACCGGCGCTGCGCCCGCGGGTAGTGGTGCGCCCGGTACTCAGCCGCCGCCGCACATCTTGACGCCTTCGAAGAGCCATCCGGCCTGCATCATCTGGGTGACCACGTCCATGTTGGTGGTGAAGCGGTGGTTCGAGTCGTTCTGGGCGAAGCGGTTGTTGTAGAGGCGATAGACCGGCACGCTGCCTACCGGGCAGACGTTGTTTTTCGGGACTTTCATGTAATAGGCGATGCCCTCGTAGACCCAGCCCGGATAGCCCTTGACGTCATTGCACTCCTTGGCGTCGGCGGTGAAGAAGTGGGAGTTCGGCCCCTTGGCATAAAACCGGCAGACCGGCTGCGCGCCGCCGGATGCGTCGCGCCAGGCCAGGAAGTAGTCGTAGGTGTCACGCCAGCCATTGCCGGCGTTGCCAGCGAGGATGAAGGCGGAATCACTGCGTGCGCCGGTGCGGAAGTAGTGCCGGATGTCCACGTTGTAGTACTCGGTGACCAGCAGGTAGGGCTCCAGCGCCGAGACGGTCAGCAGGGTCTGGTAGGCGTCGGCGATTCCGGCGCCGCACAGGAGGTAGGTTTCGGCGTAGCTGCTGCAGAGGGAGTCCCGGGGAAAGTCGTGGCTCGACAGGTAGATCGAGAAATACAGGACTTCGGGGCTGATCAGCGGGTCGCGGGCCAGGGCCAGGGCGGCTATGCCCGACACGTGGGGTGCCGCCATGCTGGTGCCTTCGTAATAGTCATAGCTGCTGGAAACCGGCCATTTGCTGCCCGAGTTGACTGTCGAGTAGATGCCCGACCCCGGCGTGCCGTAGTAGCTGATGTCACCGCCAGGGGCCGAGATGCTCACCGTATTCACGAAGCTGTAGTTGCTGTAGCTGGCCCGGTAGCCGTCATGGTCCACCGCGCCGACTGTCATCACGCCATCGCAGGCCGCCGGTACGACGTAGGCAGATTCGGTGTCGTCGTTGCCCGCTGCGGCAACCACCAGCGCGCCGGTGGCCCGCACTCGGTTGAGCGCTTCCTCATAGCCGGCGGTACAGCCACCGGGGCTCCAGCCACCCAGGCTCAGGTTGAGAACCTGGGCGGGGTAGGGGTTGAGGGGAACGCCCGGTACCGCGAGACCGACGGCCCACAGCATGCCGTCGATGATGTCCGATACGCTTCCGCCGCATTTGCCCAGCACCCGTACCGGGAGGATGCGGGTATTCCAGTTGGTGCCTGCCATGCCCGACCAGTTGTTGCCGGCCGCGGCGATGATGCCGGTCACGTGGGTGCCATGCCAGCTCGAGGGCCATCCCGGGGTGCCCGCACCGCACTCGTTGTCGGCCGTCCAGTCGCCCGGGTCGCTGGCGTCGGCGTCCCGTCCGTTGCCATCGTTGGCCGTGAACGGGTCGGAGATGAAGTCGTAGCCGGGCAGCACACGGGACTGGAACTCCGGGTGGGCGGTGATGCCGGTGTCGAGCACGGCGACGATCGTGCTGGCGGAGCCCGTGGTGATCGTCCAGGCGGACGGGAGGTTGGCTGAGCCCGCGTAGAGGTAGGCCGACTGCATGTTCCACTGCTTGGGGAACGAGATGTCATTGGGGGTGAAGTTGCGGGTTGAGCGCACATCCTCGGTAACCTGTTCGACCTCCGGCAGGGCCCGCACCCGGGCGACGATGGCCTCGACCTCCGCAACCGTCTTCGGGCTGGAGAAGCGGAATACGTGGAAGCCCATGGACATGGCGCGGTGGAAGCGCAGATCGCCGCCTGCGGCACCATTGAGTTGCGCGATGAGCGCTTCGGGCGGCGGGGCGTTGCTGGCCGACAGGGCCTGCACCTCGGGCGCGCGGAAACGGATGGCCAGGCCATCCACCTGCCCGGGCCGGGCCACACGCTCGCTGCCCTGCATGGCCTTCTTGATCTGCCTTGCGCTATCGATGGAGGCGGGCATCGACACGGGCTTATTTGCGCCGAACCCCATGTTTCGCAACCGGGCCTCAAGGCGCATTCGCCCTTCCGCAGGGGTGAGGGCCGAACCCTGGCCAGGCTCGGCGAGGGCGGAGCTCATCGAGGCGACGACGAGCAGGGCTGCGACCGATGAGGTCCGCAGAGAAGGCTTTAAAGATAGGTAGGAGGGCACGGGAGCTCCTGAAAGCAGGCCAGTAAATTCTGATGGAATATTTCAACTCCATCTTAGCTGACGGAGGCGTTCGTGGATGTGACACGCTTAACTCGTGTTCCGGTACTGGCTCTGGCGAGGGCTCGGGTCTGGAGATCGAATTTGTGAAATATTGTTATGGCTAGATCGCATCTCGATTCAACGCTGATCGGTCACTGCAGGCAATGCCCTTCCTCTCCCTCGTCAAAGCCCTTGGCTTTCGGGCCAAGTTCTTTCTGATTGCAGCCCTGGCAGCCCTGGCCGTCGCCATGTCCGTTGCCCAAGTGGTGATGGAGCGCGTGGCAATGATCCAGGCGACTCGTGCCCAGACTGAGGCGCTGGCCGGTGTCAACCTGGCCCAACAGTATCTGCAAGCCCTGCAGGCGCACAAATCCTTGCTGGTCTCTGCAGAGGGCGCCGATGCGTCTGCTGGCTTGCCTGCAGCCCGTGAGCGGATCGAAAGCACCCATGCTGCCTTGCTGTCCTGGCATGTCGCCGAGCACCGGGGGGGCGTGCTGGAAGATGCATGGCGTAGCGTCGAGGAGCAGGCCGGTGCGATGGCTGGTGCACTCCCGGAGCACTTTTCCGGCCGCAAGGCGGCGCAGGCGCTGCACGGCCACGGTATGCACAGTGACACGGTGCTTGCCTACCTCGCCGCGATCTCGGATCGCTACGGCCTCGTGCCGGACCGGGACATTGATACCCACCATCTGGCCCATATGTTGGTTGTTGCAGGACCGTCCTTGGGAGAGCAGCTCTCCCGGGCGGGTTTCCTGGTCGAGCGTAGTGTTCGTGAGGGCTTCCTGAGCGACCGCGACCGCAGCGCCATTGTCGGCAGTGTATCCATCGCCGGCGACCTTGCGCGCCAGCTGTCCCGGGAGCTGGCGCGCTTGCCCGACAGCCTGGCGGATGGAAATCTCAAGGGGGTCAGCGGAGAGCTTTCGGCTTCTTTCGAACTGGCGCAGATCGTCGCGTTCGGGCTGACCCTGCAGAATGCCACTTACAGCGCGGACGAGGCTTCGTCCGCATTCCGCACGCCGGCAGAGGCACTTCGAACGCTCGAGACACGCCTTGGCGTGGCGTTGTCGGAAGTCCTGGCGTCCCGTCTGGCCTCGAACTATCAGGCGCTGTGGCTGACATGCATCGCCTCCCTCGTGCCCTTGCTCCTGGCGGTGTATGGATTTTTTGTGGTGTACCAGGCCCTGACGGATGCGATCAGCGCCATCCGCGCCGATGCCAATCGCCTGGCGACCGGTGACCTGACGGTGGTGTTCCAGGTCGATAGCCGCGATGAGTTTCGCGACATTGCCGACACCATGAACCACGTGACCAGGGCGTTCCGCCAGCTCATCGAGCGTCTGGTGGATAGCGCTCATGCCTTGACTTCTGCGTCCATGGCGTTTGCCCACGCCACCGTCGAGATCTCCGAGCGCAGTCACGAGCAGCGCAGCTCAGCGGATCGTGCCTCGGCGTCCATTCTGGATCTGGTTGAGGGGGTACAGAGAATCGCAGTGTCTGCCCACGAAGCGCGCAGCCTGGCGAGAACAGCAGGCCAGGTGTCCGACAGGGGGGCTACGGTGATCCAGGACTCCACGGAGGAGATCAGGCGCATGGCGTCTCATATCTCGGAGGCCACCGGCCATCTGGATTTGCTGGAGTCCGAGTCGCGGCAGATCTCCGGAATTGTCGATGTCATCCGGGAGATTGCCGAGCAGACCAACCTGTTGGCCCTCAATGCGGCGATCGAGGCCGCACGCGCCGGCGAGGCTGGCCGCGGTTTTGCCGTGGTCGCCGATGAGGTGCGCAAGCTGGCCGAGCGCACCAAGGATTCAACGCAGCGTATCTCGACGATGATAGAGCGGACGCAGGGGATTGCCTCCAGGACGGTCTGTGCCGTGCGCCAGGGGGCCGACCAGGTTTCCCAGGGAGTCGAGAAGGCGTCGGAGGCATCGGCGTCGATCCGCTCGATCCAGGAGAAGACCCTGGCGGCCGAGCAGGCCAGCGGATCGATCAGCGACGCGCTGGAGCAGCATCGCGACGAGTCGCGTCACATCGCCGAGATCATCTCCACGATTTCGGCTTCTTCCCTGAGCAACGCCGAGGCCTTGATGGCGGCCACCCAGTCGGCCGGCGTGCTGGAAGTCCTGGCCGGGAACATGCGAGATTCCATTGCCCGCTTCACCCTGCCTGCCGGTCGTCTGGCTGGCCATGAGGAGGGGCGCGTCGAGTTGTTCTGAGGCGCGTCGTACGAGGGGCTGTGAGCCCGCGCTTTGTCGGGTATGGCCCTGGCGCGGCTGACGGCTTCCTGTCTGTTCCCGACCCGAAAAATCGATTCCTGTTGCCCGTGCTGCGTATGCGCTCCCGTCCCCCTGCGTCCGGCCTGTCCTTGCAGAGCCTTGCCTGCCTCCATCCGCGTCAGGATGTTGCCACGGTCCGTCATTTACTGAGGCGGGTGGAACCCTTGTCCGGCAATGTCTGCTGCCTGAGTGTCCTCGACCGGTTTCTGCTGGATGAAGAGGTGTACGCGCTGCCGGTTGTCGACGATGGCGCCCGCCCGATCGCGCTGATCGATCGTGCCAGTTTCATTGAGTTTTTCAGTCGCCGGTATAGCCGGGACGTTTTCGGACGCCGCAGCATCCTCGAGTTGCTTGCCCATCCGCGCTACAGCAACGGGCCCCCGTTGGTCATCGGGGATGACTGTACGGTGGAGGATGCGGCGCGGACGATCATCGGTGCCGGCATGCGCCACATGGTCACTGGCTTCATCGTCAGTGCCGGTGACCGCTACCTGGGGGTTGCCGATGGTCGTGATCTGCTCGACATCATCACCCAGCGGAAGCAGGCGGTTCTCTACCAGATGGCGCACTACGATGCGCTGACGGGCATCCCCAATCGCGCATTGTTCACCGATCGCCTTGAACGTGCCTGCCTGGACGCAGATCGCTCCGGGCGTCTGGTCGCCTTGCTGTTCATCGACGTGGACCGTTTCAAGCAGATCAACGACTCCCTTGGCCATAGCGCCGGCGACGAGGTGCTGCGCCGGGTAGTCGGGCGCCTGAAGGCCTGTGCCCGGCAGGTGGATACGGTGGCCCGCCTGGCCGGCGATGAGTTCGTCATCCTGATGGAGGATCTGACCCACCCGGATCAGGTCGCCCCGGTGGCGCGCCGGATCGTCGATTCGATGCAGGAGCCGATGGACATGCTGGGGCATGCGCCCGTGATCACGGTGAGTATCGGCAGCGCGATCTATCCCCACGATGATCTGCGGATCGGCGCGCTGCTGACCAAGGCGGATGCGGCAATGTACGAGGCAAAGGCGGCCGGGCGGAACGGCTTTCGCAGCTACTCGCCGGAGATGCCGACGGGGAGCGTCAGCTGCATTTCGCTGGAGAGCGAGTTGCGCAAGGCGATCGAGCGGGATGAGCTGGAACTGCATTTCCAACCCCAGCTGGCGCTGGATGGCCAGCAGGTATGCGGTGTGGAGGCGCTGCTGCGCTGGCAGCATCCTGAAAGAGGCATGGTGCCGCCTCTCGAGTTCATCCCCGTGGCCGAGGAGAGCGGGCTGATTGTCGGGCTTGGCGCGTGGGTCGTGAAGCGGGCTCTCGCGCAATTGCGCAGCTGGCTGGACGACGGCCTGCCTCCGCTGCGCATGTCGGTGAATATATCGGCCTTGCAGTTCCGTCAGCCCGGCTTTGCGGACTTTCTGGCAAGCCAGCTGGTCGAGCATCGTCTCCCGGGCGATTGTGTGGAGCTCGAGCTGACGGAAAGTGTCCTGATGCACAACGCGGACGAGGTGCTGTGCACCTTGAACGCCATCAAGGCGCTTGGCGTCAGGTTGGCGATTGACGATTTCGGTACTGGCTATTCCAGCCTGGGCTACCTGAGGCGTCTGCCGATTGACCGCCTGAAAATCGATCAGTCCTTCGTCCGGGACATCGACACCACCCCCGTAAACGAATCGATAGCCCGCGCCATCATCGCCCTGGCCAACAGCCTGTCCCTGGATATCGTGGCTGAGGGCATTGAAACCGAGGCCGAACTGAGCGTCCTCCGGTGCTTGAACTGCCATCAGGGTCAGGGCTACCTGTTCTCCAGGCCGCTTGCCGCCGCGTCTCTTATCGCCTGGTGGCGTGTCCGCAGTCCGCGCGCACCCGTGCTCTGTTCGTCGTGAGGGCACGGGATCCACAAGGCCCCCTCTGACGGGCATCTCCAAGGCTGTTGAGTCAATTTTCTGTCGTCGCAGCCGCCTCTGCCGTCTGGTTGCGCTCCCGCCAGGCCTGGGGCGGCAGGCCGGTCCAGGTGCGGAAGGCGCGGCTGAAGCTCTTTTCGTTGCCGAAACCCACCAGGGCCGAGATCTGCTTGACCGATTTGCGGCTGCGGTCGAGGAGCGCGATGGCGTGGTCGCGGCGGGTGTCGTCCTTGAGCTGCTGCAGGGAGGAGCCTTCTTCCTTGAGCTGCCGGTGCAGGGTGCGGACGGAAACATGCAGGTGTTCGGCGACCCGCTCGGCGGTGGCGCCCAGGTTGTCGGGGCTGCGCAGGAAGTGACGAACGCCCTCGACGAGCAGCCGGTCGCGCCGGTACTGGAGCACGGTGAGAGGCAGGGCGCGCTGGAGCATGGCGCGCAGGGCCGCTTCGTCGCGGCGGATGGGCAGCGCGAGGTAGCGGGCGTCGAAGCTGAACCCCGCCATGTCGGCGTTGAACTGCACGGGGCCGGGGAAGAGCAGGGGGTAGGTCTCGGCGTGGGGCGGCGGTGGGAAGGGAAAGCGCGTTTCCTGCAGGGGAATGCGTGAGTCGATGGCCCAGCAAGCGTAGCCCAGCACATAGCGCAGCAGGGTGACCAGGCAGAACTCGCGCAGTTCGTCCAGCTCGCGCCTGGGGGTGAGGGTGAGGCGGGCCTCGCTGCCGCTGATCTCAAGGCGTAGCTCGATGTCGTCGGTCAGCAGGCGGTGGTGGCGGCACCAGCGTTTGAGGGCCACGCCCAGATCGGGCGAGGTGATGGAAGCACGGCACAGCATGCCGTAGCTGCCCCAGGGCAGGCGCCGGGAGAACCAGCCCAGGGCTTCGTCGTCGAGCTCCTGCATCGCCGCCCCCGACATGATCTCCATCTGGCTGGCAGTCACCCGCGCTTCGGGGTGTCCGAGCAGGGCTGGGCTGATGCTGGCGCGGGCCAGGGCGTTGGCCGGGTCTGCACCGTAGCGGCGGTAACCGGCCAGGATGGCCTCGATGAAGGCGATCGGTGTTGCAGCGCGGGATAGGTCGGGCGGGCGGGTGTCGGGAGCGGGATTTTCCATGGCCCCGAAATTTTATCGTCTGTGGCCTGTGCTCGTGGCACGATCTGCAACCACGATGGCGCCCGGCACCCTGTCGGGAGACGTACTCTGCCGCGTGTCGACAGGGACTGCCAAGCCCGGTCCCGCCATACCCATCTTCCGGAGGAGACAAACCATGAACGTACCCAGCCTCGATTTCCATCTCGGCGAAACCATCGAAGCCCTGCGCGACACCATCCAGGCCTTCGCGGCCAAGGAGATCGCGCCCCGCGCGGCCGAGATCGACCGGGTGAATGAGTTTCCCGCCGACCTGTGGAAGAAGCTCGGCGACCTGGGCCTGCATGGCATGACCGCGCCGGAGGAGTACGGTGGTACCAACATGGGCTACCTGGCGCACATCATCGCCCTGGAAGAAGTATCCCGCGCCTCCGCTTCGGTCGGCCTGTCCTACGGCGCCCACTCCAACCTGTGCGTCAACCAGATCCGCCGCAACGGCACCGAAGCCCAGAAGCAGAAATACCTGCCCAAGCTGATCTCCGGCGACCACGTGGGCGCTCTGGCCATGAGCGAGCCCAACGCCGGCTCCGACGTGGTGAGCATGAAGCTGCGCGCCGACAAGAAGGGCGATCGCTATGTGCTCAACGGCGCCAAGATGTGGATCACCAACGGCGGCGACGCCGACACCCTGGTGGTGTATGCCAAGACCGACATCGAGGCCGGCCCCAAGGGTATGACCGCCTTCATCATCGAGAAGGGCATGAAGGGCTTTACCCATGGCACCCACCTGGACAAGCTGGGCATGCGCGGTTCCAACACCTTCCCCCTGTTCTTCGACGATGTGGAGGTGCCCGAAGAGAACGTGCTCGGTGGCGTGGGCAACGGCGTCAAGGTGCTGATGAGCGGCCTCGACTACGAGCGCGCCGTGCTGTGCGGTGGCCCGCTGGGCATCATGGCGGCGTGCATGGACGAAGTCGTGCCCTACCTCCACGACCGCAAGCAGTTTGGCCAGAGCATTGGCGAGTTCCAGCTGATGCAGGGCAAGCTGGCCGACATGTACTCCACCTGGATGGCTACCCGCGCTTATGTGTACGCGGTGGGCCAGGCCTGTGACCGCACCGACCACGCCCGTTCCCTGCGCAAGGACGCCGCTGGCGCCATCCTGTATTCCGCCGAGAAGGCCACCTGGATGGCCGGCGAAGCCATCCAGACCCTGGGCGGCGTGGGCTATACCAACGAATACCCGGTCGGCCGCCTGTGGCGCGACGCCAAACTTTACGAGATTGGCGCCGGCACCAGCGAGATCCGCCGCATGCTGATCGGTCGCGAGCTGTTCTCCGAAACAGCCTGAGCAAGGAAGCCGACATGAGCGTCATCAAATCCAGCATCAACCCGCGGTCGCCCGAGTTCCAGGCCAACGCGGCCGAGATGGGCAAGATCGTGGCCGACCTGCGCGAGAAGGCTGCGCAGGTGTCCCTCGGCGGTGGTGAGGCGGCCCGGGCCAAGCATGTGGCGCGCGGCAAGCTGCTGCCCCGCGACCGGGTAGATCATTTGCTTGATCCCGGCACCGGCTTTCTCGAACTCGGCCAGCTGGCCGCCTACGGGATGTACGACAACGATGCGCCCTCGGCCGGCGTGATCACCGGCATCGGCCGGGTCAATGGCACCGAGTGCATGATCGTGGCCAACGATGCCACCGTGAAGGGCGGCACCTATTACCCGATGACGGTGAAGAAGCACCTGCGCGCCCAGGAGATCGCCCAGGAAAACCGCCTGCCGTGCATCTACCTGGTGGATTCCGGCGGCGCCTTCCTGCCCAAGCAGGACGAGGTCTTCCCCGACCGGGACCACTTCGGGCGCATCTTCTTCAACCAGGCCAACATGTCGGCCCTGGGCATTCCCCAGATCGCCGTGGTGATGGGCTCGTGCACCGCTGGCGGCGCCTACGTGCCGGCCATGAGCGACGAGACCATCATCGTCAAGAACCAGGGCACCATCTTCCTGGGCGGCCCGCCGCTGGTGAAGGCGGCCACC
>Ga0073899_10002452_pt1 | contig 16755 bp, 17 predicted proteins | sample KloWWTmetaKNB5Ph_FD_88975 | JGI IMG/M metagenome (GOLD analysis project Ga0073899, IMG submission 88975) | Active sludge microbial communities from Klosterneuburg, Austria, studying microevolution and ecology of nitrifiers - Klosterneuburg... | ecosystem: Engineered > WWTP > Aerobic digester >...
ATGGCGCTGATGATGCGCGGCATGGACCACGCCAGCAACTCGGGCGCGGACCTGGAACGCCCATCACGAAGTGACGACCGTGACCACCACTCTTCGCCGTCTTCCTGAGCGAGTCGCCGTCGGTGTCGATGGCTCCGTCGCCTCACACGCTGCAGTGCGGTGGGCCATCACTCATGCCCGATCTGGTGACACGGTCACCCTCGTCTACGTCTGGCAACCATCGCCTGTCACAGTCGAGACTGGACTTGTCGACCCGAACGACGACTCCGCAGCGCAGCGCGTTGTGGACCGCGAGCTCTCCAGAACAGAGTCGCTGCCACGCGACCTCGAGGTCACCATCAGCTCAAAGGCGATCCGCGGCAGTGCCAGCGACAGTCTCGGCTCGGTCGCCGCCGATCTTCTCGTGGTAGGCGCGGGCCGTCACGGTCGACTCGTCGGCGCGGTACTCGGATCCGTTAGTGCCCATCTGTTGCGCCACTCGCACGTGCCAGTCGTCATCGTCCCGACACCCGGCGCCGGCAACTAGGTGGCTCTCCACCGAGCGCAGCAGCGACACCACTACGGCTACGTGCGAGCCGCCAGGTCAGCGATCCGACTGGCTACACGCGGCACCCCGTACGGCTCCCGCGTCCTCTCTCGCAACTTCGAGCGCCCGGCCCACACAAGCGATTGCCTTCCACCGGTCGTGGGCGTCAAGAGGCTTGCCGCCCGTCGAGTTTGAGGGTGACGAGCGTCCAACCAGTGCCTCGCAAGTGAGCAATCCTGGCAAACGGGCGCCGGCCCGGGGGGCTACGCACGCAGCAGTCGCTCGATCGCGACGACCGCCTCGGTGATCGTTCGGTCGCCACGATCCGCTTCGATGGAGGCGGCGTCGACGACGCAGTGGTGGAGATGCTCATCGAGCAGGCCAAGTCCGACGCTGCGCAATGCACTGGTGACCGATGACAGTTGGGTGAGGACGTCGATGCAGTAGGTGTCCTCATCGATCATGCGAGCAAGTCCGCGGACTTGGCCTTCGATGAGACGGAGCCGCCTCAGGTAGTCCTCTTTGCGGATCACGTAGCCGGACATGTGATTGTCTCCTCTCTTGATCTGCGTCGAGTACGGCTGACCGCCTGCCGCTTCCACCTCGGTGGATGGCCGATGCCTCTCCCTTTATCGGGACGCACTTGAACCAACCGTCGAAGTGCGACGGAAGACCGCGACGGCGAGAGCGCCGAGGGTCGCCAACCAGGCCAGCGCAAGAGTCAGCGAACGGGTTTCGTCGAAGGTGGTGGTGAAGGCGCTGTCCATCATCACGCGCACTGCCGCGTGGGCAGGTAGGTAGCGGCCCCAGGCCGGTGGTGCGGCGTCGAACATCGCGTTCTGGGCGAGGCCGATATCGACGAAGGACAGCACCAGCAGCAGGTACAGCCCGCCGAGCCGGCCGAACAGGGGCCCGACGATCACCCCGATGGTTGCGTAGGTGAGCGCGACCAGGATGTTGGCGATGACGAACACCGGCCAGTTGACCGCGTCGAAGCTGAGGGCCGTGACGGCGATCGCGACGGCGGTGGCCGTGAGCGACGCGGCGGCGATCACGGCGAGGCGTTCTGTCACGATCTCGGTGGTCCGGTAGCGGCTAAGTGCGAGGCGGCGGTCGGCCTGCGCTGAGTCCAAGATGACGAACAGCCCGATGAGCGAGGCGAGGAAGCCGACGGTGATCGGCACCATGGTTGCGCCGTGCACGTCGGCCATCGACAGAATCCGCAGGCTGCGCCGACCGTTCTCGACCAGCTCGACCGGTGTCGGTTCGTTCGGGGTGGTCGCGATCGCGGCGCTGATGAACAGCACAGGTAATCCGACGATCAGGACCCACATCGCCGGCATGCGCCGCAGCTGCCGCCCGGCGGCGATCAACCCGGCCGTCATCCGCCGCAGGGTCGGCGCAGCGTGCCGGACCGATTGATGACGTGGGCGCGTCGTGATCGTCAGCGAGACGGCCGCTGCCGACATCGTGATCGTCGCCCATGCCAGCGACCAGCCGAGGTCGCCAGGCGAACCGGCATGTGAGGAGGCGACATCAGTGATGATAAGGGTCGGGAAGTGCAATGGAAGGAGCCGGAGCACTGCGGCGGTGCTGCGCATCGCCGGGCCGAAGAACACGTCGAAGACCCACAGGAACACCACGATCAGCGAACCGTTCATCTCCGACCGGACCAGCGCCCCGACAGTCACCCCGACTCCGGCGTAGATCACGGCGAACAACAGCGTCACAGCGATCACCCGGGGGGTGACGGCCGCATCGGCACGGACTGCCAAAGCCACCAGAGCACCGACCGCTGCGGCCGCGGCGAGTATGAGCGTCGAGACCATCCGGGATGCGACCACCCTTCGGGCACCCGCCCCAGCAACGGCGAGGCGGTGATCTGCTTCACGCGACGTCGACACGTGGAAGAAGCCGGCGACGCCGGCGAGGACCGCCGCTGCCCAGCCGGCGGTCGCGGCTTCGACTTCGCCCATGTCGGCGGGCCCGCCGAGGATGTCGGCAAAGTCGGCGAGCGCGCCGGCCGACAGGGTCACGAAGATCACCGGTACGGCGATCAGCAGCACCAGGTTGAGTGGCCGCCGCGCGTACTCGACGAGCCAACGGGCGGCGAGGGTGCCGGTCATCGCTGCACCGCTCGCCCGTCGGTCAGGTCGTAGACGCGATCGAAGCGTTCTTCGTCGGCGATGAAGTGACTGATGATCAACAGGCTGGAGCCGGCAGCACGGCGCGCGCCGGTGAGGTCCCAAAACCGCCCGTAGGTGTCCCAATCGAACCCGGCGTAGGGCTCGTCGAGACACAACAACGCTGGATCATGGAGCATTGCCAGGGCCAGGTTCAGCTTGGCCCGGGTACCGCCCGAGAGCTCTTCCACCCTCGTCGCGGCATAACGAGCGAAGTCGAGTTCGTCGTACAGTGACGCACGCGACCGGGCAAGGTTGCCCGCAGTGAGTCCGTATGCCGTACCGAACAGATCGAGGTGCTCGTCGCAACTGAGCCGCTCGTACAGCACTGGAACCTGGGGGCAATACCCGAAGCTCTCGGTTCGCTCGATCGTTCCAGCGTCGGCGGCCAGGTCGCCGACCAGCACCTTCATCAACGTGGACTTTCCGGATCCGTTCTCGCCGACGAGTCCCACCACCTCACCGGGCCCGATCGCAAGGCTCGCGCCCTTCAAGACCGGCACGGTCCGCCGGCGCGGCCACCAACCCCGGTGATAGGCCTTCCACACGTCTGTAGCCGACAGCAGAGCCGTAGCCGCTGGCGCGACCGCATCGGGCTGCGTTCTCATCTCGACCGTTCGATCTTCGACACCCACAGGCTCGTCGCTCATGTGCAGTCCTCCTTCACGTCGGATGGCACATGGTCAGTGTCGCTCGGATATACCCCCTAGGGGTAGGGACCTACGACCCTAGGAACCCACGGATGTGGGGCGTACGTTCGAAGCAGAGCCGAGACGTTGTTCGAGATCGGATGGAGGAACATCATGAGTGCCGACGTGATCGTGATTGCAGCAGGCGTGGCGTTGACCGGGTTCTTGTGGTGGTTCTTCTTCGGCCCGAAGAGCGCCGGCAGCGCGAGCGTTGTCGGTGGCATTCAGGAGGTGACGATCACCGTGAAGGGCGGCTACTCGCCCAGTGTGATCCGCGTGCAGCAGGGTGTCCCGCTGCTGCTGACGTTCGATCGACAGGAGTCCGGTGACTGCACGTCGCGGGTCGTCTTTGCCGACTTCGGCGCTTCGAAGAGCATCCCGGCGTTCGGAACCGCGACGCTTGAGTTCACACCCGACAAGGTCGGCGAGTTCGGCTTCGCGTGTGGCATGAACATGATCCATGGGACGCTGGTCGTGGAGCCAGCGGGTGGCGACGCGATTCCCGGCGTTGATCGAGCGGACGTGAGCTTCGGGACCGAGCGTGTCACCGTCGAGTACGACCCCACCCGGGTCACCCCAGAGGTGGTGCAGGTGGCCGTCGCCGACTCCGGGTATCGGATGGTCCCTCGCGCCGCGCCTGGTTCGGCATCGACCGAGGACCAGGAGGCGGCGGAACGTCGAGCGGAGATCGCCGACCTGTCGAGGCGGGTGCTGATCGGTGCCGTGCTGGCGGCACCGGTCGTGTTCGCAGTGATGGCCGCCGACATCTTCGGCGCGACCTGGGTGCCCGAGTTCCTGCTGAACCGATGGTTGCAGTTCGCCTTGATCTCTCCGGTGATGTTCTACACCGGATGGCCGATCCACCGCACCGGCTGGCTGACGATGAAACACCGCAGCGCAGACATGAACAGCCTGATCACGATTGGAACCATCGCCGCGTACGGCTACAGCGTGCTCGTCACCGTCGCCCCGTCGCTGGTGCCCGCCGATGTGCGCGAGGTGTACTTCGAAGCGGTCGGCGTCATCATCACCTTGATCCTGCTCGGTCGTCTGCTCGAGGTCCGCGCCAAGGCCGGCACCGGCGAAGCGATTCGCAAGCTGATCGGCCTCCAAGCCCGCACCGCCACCGTCATTCGAGACGGCGTCGAGGTCGAGATCCCCGTCGAAGACGTCACCCCCGGTGACGTGGTGCTCGTTCGCCCCGGCGAGAAGGTGCCCGTCGACGGGATCATCGTCGAGGGCCGCTCCACCCTCGACGAGTCGATGGTCACGGGTGAATCGATCCCGGTCACCAAGTCAACCGGCGACATCGTCATCGGCGCAACCATCAACCAGACCGGCGCGTTCCGATTCGAGGCGACCAACGTTGGTGCCGACACGATGCTCGCCCAGATCATCCGACTCGTCGAGCAAGCCCAAGGCTCCAAAGCCCCCATCCAGCGCCTCGCCGACCTCGTCTCCTCGTACTTCGTCCCGGCGGTGATGTTCATCGCGATCGCCACGTTCGTCACCTGGTTCGTCGTCGGACCCGAACCCGCGTTCACCCTCGCTCTCGTCGCCGCGGTCGCGGTGTTGATCATCGCCTGCCCGTGTGCGCTCGGGTTGGCGACACCGTTGTCGATCATGGTCTCCACCGGCAAGGGTGCAGAACACGGCATCCTCATCCGCTCCGCCGAATCGCTCGAAACCGCCCACAAGATCGACACCATCGTGTTGGACAAGACCGGCACCATCACCCGCGGCGAACCGGCGCTCACCGACGTCATCGTCGCCGATGGTATCGACGCCGACGCGATGCTGCGTCTCGTCGCCTCGGCCGAACAATCCTCCGAGCATCCGCTCGCGCAGGCGATCGTCACCGGCGCCCGCGACCGCCAGCTCGAAATGTCGGCGACGACCGACTTCGAGTCGATCACTGGCAAAGGCATCCGTGCGCTCGTCGACGGCCACGAGATCCTCATCGGCAACCGGCGACTCCTCGACGACGCCTCGATCGACACGACCAACCTGAACGCCGAGGTCGACCGACTCGCCGAAGCAGGCCGCACACCGATGCTCGTCGCGATCGACGGGCAGCCCGGCGGGGTGATCGCCGTTGCCGACACCGTCAAAGAGGACTCCGCTGCCGCCATCGCCGCGCTCCGTCGACTCGGGATCCATGTCGCGATGATCACCGGCGACAACGCCCGCACCGCCACCGCCATCGCTCGCCAAGTCGGCATCGAACGCGTGCTCGCCGAAGTGCTCCCCGAACACAAAGCCCTCGAGGTCCGACGCCTCCAAGACGAAGGCCGCATCGTCGCCATGGTCGGCGATGGCATCAACGACGCACCGGCCCTCGCCCAGGCCGACGTCGGCTTCGCCATCGGGACCGGCACCGATGTCGCCATCGAGTCCTCCGACATCACCCTCATCTCCGGCGCCCTCAACGGCGTGGTCACCGCCATCACCCTGAGCCGGTCCACCATGCGCAACATCCGCCAGAACCTGTTCCTCGCGTTCGTGTACAACGGCCTCGGCATCCCCATCGCCGTCGGCGTGCTCTACCCCTTCACCGGAACCCAACTGAGCCCGATGTTCGCCGCCGCAGCCATGGCACTATCGAGTCTCTCGGTCGTCACCAACGCCAGCCGGCTCCGCCGCTGGCACCCACGGCCCATCGAAGCCGCCCGGGTGCCGTCGGCCACCGAACCCGTTGTGGAGACCGGCGCGCACGAGCACAGCCTCTCCACCGCGAAGTCGGCCACCGATCCGGTGTGCGGAATGGATGTCGACATCGCAAGCGCCCCAATGCACGCGGTGCACAGCGACACTGTCCACTTCTTTTGCTCCACCCGTTGTCACGACACTTTCATCGCAAACCCTGATCTGTTCGTCCCAACGGGCTCCAGCCCCATGAACTAGCACGATTGTTCACCGCTCTTTGCCCATGCCGGTCGGTATTTCCTACACGTTGTAGTAGTAGCATCCTTTCGGTGGAAACCACCGAGGATCTCGCGCCAGGCAGCCGTCGACGTACCAAAGTCTTTGCTCTGGTGGCGATAGTGGTCGTCGCCGGGTACGCCGTGACACGTCCGTCGGGCGACAGTTCGTTCTGGGCGACCGGTACGCCAGTCACGGTGCCGGAGGCCGGCAGACTGACGGAGTTGTCGGCCGACGAGTTCGAGGGTGTGTTGGTCGGGCTCCGCGGCACCCCGGTCATCGTCAACATCTGGGCGTCTTGGTGCGCACCATGCCGGACCGAGACGCCGCTGCTCGAGCGAACCTGGCTGGCACACAACAGCGAAGTCGTCATTCTCGGCGTGGCCTCCAAGGATGTCGCCGAGAACTCGCTGTCGTTCATGGACGAGTTCGATGTCAGTTATCCCAGCGTGTTCGACAGCTCCGGTGAAATCCGTGCTCGGCTCGGATTGCGCGGCTTCCCCACCACCTATGTCTTCGGTGCGGATGGCACGCTCCGCACCACCATTGTCGGAGGTCTCACCGAGCAGCGTCTGGCCGCCGTTCTCGAAGATCTCCGAGCGTGATCGACGTCGGCCTGCTGGCGACGATCGTGATCGTGCTGATCGTCCCATCGGTGTTCGTGCGTCCTTGGCCTTCGTCGGCCGCAGCGTCGGGAGTCATCGACGTCTCCATCGGAGCGCTGTTCTTCGGGCTCGCTGTCGGGCGGCTCACAGCGGTCGCGCTCGACGACCCTGGTTCACTCACCAGCCTCAGTGACCTGATGATCATCCGCAGCGGTGTCGAATTCTGGCCCGGCGTCGCCGCTGGCCTCGCGTGGCTCGCCTTCGGCGCACGCCGCGACGGGATTGCCCCACTGCGCCGCGTCGCCGCGATCACTGCGCCGGCGCTGGTCGCGTGGGCCTGCTACGAAGCCACCTGCGTGCTCCGCGACGGCTGTCCCGGTCCATTGTCCACCGTCGGACTGCGGCCCGACGGCCTGGTCGAGCGGATGTTCCCGATCGGTCTCGTGGTCGCCGCATCTGCGGGCGCAGCAGCGATGGTCGGACGTCGGTGGCATCGACGCGGCATGCCCGACATAGAGGTCATCGTGACAGCCCTGTTCAGCATCGCCGTTGTTCGCTCGGTCGCCTCAATCTGGCTTCCCCATATCGGCAACGGATTGACCCGGCAGCACAGGACTTCGATTGCTGTTGGCATCATCGCAGTGATCGCACTCGTCGCCATCCGGTCACGAAGACTGCGGCCCGTGTTCTCGGGTGATGCGTGAACGGTGTAGTGCTCCCATTCGCCGCGATCGCCGCTGGTGTCGTCTCGGCGAGCAGCCCATGCGTCCTGCCGGTGTTACCCGGCTACATTGCCGCGGTCTCTGCCACCGGCGGCGACGCTGGACTCCGACCGCGAGCGAGAATCCTCGGAGCGTTCGGTTTCGTCGCCGGGTTCACGATCGTGTTCACCATCTTGGGGGCGACCGCATCGGCGCTCGGGGGGCTGCTGTACGACCAACTCGACACAGCTTTGCAAGTTGCCGGTGTGGTCTTGATCGTCTTCGGGTTGCACAGCCTCGGCGTACTTCAATCGTCAGCACTGGCGAGCGAACGTCGACCGGTTGCGCTGCACAGCGTCGGGCGGGGTCCACGCCGAGCCGCGGCTCTCGGCGCAGTGTTTGCTCTCGGCTGGACGCCATGCATCGGACCGATCCTGGCAACGATCCTCACCAAAGCGGCAGCCGACGCATCGTTGACTGAAGGCATGCTCCTCCTTCTTCTCTACTCGATCGGGCTCGGCGTGCCATTCATCGCTCTCGCCGTCTGGTTCGACAAGTCGGAACGCCCGCGAAAGTGGATGATGCGCCGGTCCCGACTGCTGCAACGCATCGGCGGCCTCACCATGGTGATCGTTGGCATCGGTTACGTCTCCGGAGTGTGGGCAACGTTGTTCACCGGACTCCAAGGATGGCTGGCCCGTACCGGTTGGCCGCCGATCTGACGTGGACCGTCCAACAATTACGACATAATGTAGTAGTAGCACGAAGGCAATTCGGATCGCCGGCCAGTGCCATCGCTTCCGCCATCCCCGCACAGAGCGCAACTCACCGAGGAGACCAACACATGTCACCACTCACACGTCGAAGCAACGCCGGTGGCGTCAACCAACCGATGGGGCCAGGGCCTCGATCGGACAAGGTGATCATGGTCGGGTTCATCACGCTCGGGGTGAGCGTGGTGCTCTACTTCGCGCTCGGGATGCCCGGCATGGACCACAGTAGCTCCACCTCGACGATGGACGGCATGGACATGTCCTCCGGTAGCGCTCCACACCGACTGGTCGACCCGGTCACATTCGAAGCAGCGCTCGCCGACCCCGACGCAGTCGTGATCAACGTTCACGTGCCGTACGAGGGTGAGATCGAAGGCACAGACCTGTTCTTACAGTACGACAAGATCGATCCTGCATCGCTTCCCTCCGACCCAGCCACCCCACTTGTGGTGTACTGCAGGTCGGGCTCGATGTCCGCCGAGGCCGTGGTTACTCTCGCTGGACTCGGTTACACGAACATCCTCGAACTCGACGGTGGCATGAACGCGTGGCGCGCGACCGGCCGAGAGGTCACATCGAGGGTGACCGAAGGGTGACCGTTCAGCATCCGCAGTCGGCTTCCCACATGGTCGGATGGGGTCGGAGGTTGTCGGGATCGCCACGATGTGTCATTCGTCGGCCTGGTTCGCAATGCATTCGTAACATTGCTAGCCTGTTGCCCGTCATGTCGTCCCGCCCCTCGATTCGTACCATGCTCGCTGCGTCTACGCTGGTGGTCAGTTTCCTCGCCGCACCACTCACGGTGCAGGCCGGCGGAGTCGACGAGGCGGAGCGCAAGGTCGAACAGGTGCTCGAAGACCTCGACAACCTTCACAGTCAGCTCGAGGACCTTCACGAGGCCTTCGGCGCTGCCGTGACTCGCCAGGAGGAACTCGCCGTCGAGATCCAGGCGTCGCAAGCCCGCGTCGACGAGCTGTCGCTCGAACTCGGTGGCGTCGAGTCCGCGCTCCAGCAGATCGCGGTCGACCGGTTCACCTCCGGCGACACGCTCAGCCTCAGCCCCATCTTCTCCGACGCCGACACCTACGGCCAGGCCGAACAGCGCGCGGCGCTGGGCCTGGTGGCCATCGACACCGGCGAAGGCGACATCGACCGGCTGCAATACCTGGTCGACGAGCTCGCCGACGAGCGAGCCTCCCTCGACCAGAAGCAACAGGAAGCAACCGACCTCGTTTCGTCACTCGAGCAGCAGCGCATCGAGTTCGAGTCACTCGAAGCGGCGTACGTGGTCAAAGAAGCCGAGGCGCGCGCTGAGCTCGGCGACGCTCGGTTGCAAGCCGAGGAAGAGGCACGCGCTGCGGCGGCGGCTGCAGCCGCGGAAGCTGCTGCGGCAGAGGCCGCTTCCGCACCTTCGAGTAATCCGGCTGGCAACGGCACCGTTGGCGGCGGCACGGTTACCACACCGCGAGGCGGCGGCGGCAACACGGGGGGCGGTTCCGCTCCACCGACTCCCGCGCCAAGCCCGGCGCCCGCGCCAAGCCCGGCGCCCGCGCCAAGCCCGGCGCCCGCCGCGCCGCCTGTCTCCGGCAAAGCCGGCACCGCCGTGGCGGCCGCCTACAGTCAGCTCGGTGTGCCCTACAAATTCGCCACCTCGTCGCCCGGCGTCAACTTCGACTGTTCCGGCCTCACCAAGTACGCATGGGGGCGGGCGGGCGTGTCGCTGCCGCACCAGAGCCGTGCACAGTTCGCCGGCGTGCCGCACGTCTCCAAGGCAGAGGTGCAGCCGGGCGACCTCATCTTCTACTACTCGCCCATCGGGCATGTCGGCATCTACATCGGCAACGGACAGCTCATCCACGCGCCACAGACCGGCGACGTCGTCAAGATCTCCAACGTCAACTGGGGCAAGGTGGTCGGCATCGGCCGACCCGGCTGACCCCCGATACCCACGCCCAGCACGACGAACGACCGACGGCTTGTCGGTTGCTGACTACACCGTGTAGAAGTCGACGTGTCGAGAGACGTTATACTCACGGCCGGAGGTACGAGATGAAGAAGCGGCCCGATGGCGCACTGGAACACGACATCATGACCGTGCTGTGGTCGGCCGATAAGCCGCTCCAACCAGGCGAGATCAAGGATCAGCTCCACACAGCACTCGCGTATACGAGTGTTGCCACGGTGCTCGGCAGACTGCAGGCAAAGGGCCTTGTGACCCGATCAGGGTCGGGACGCGGCTACGCATACTCCGCGTCCATTGACGAGTCACAGTTGGCGGTGCGCCGGATCGGTGAGGTGCTCTCGTCGGCCTCTGACAAAGGCCAGGTGCTCGCAGGGTTCATCGGGAGTCTTTCGAAGAAGGACATGACTGCGCTCCGCGCGATGCTCGGCGACGACGATCTCTGATGTCCGCCTCGTTGTTGTCACCACTGGCCGTCGCGACGACGCTTGCCATATTCGTGACGGCGATGCATCGCCGGCTGCCGCCCGCCGTGGCCGCCCGAGCGATGACCGTCGCCCTGGCGGTCGTGGCCGCCGCTGCGGCGCCGACATTGTGGATACTGTCCATCGGCTTCGTTGCTCACCTCCCACTGCTCGGGGGCAGTTTGGACTGGTGCGCCGACGCCTTTGGCGTTCATGACTCGATTCCGCTCTGGATTGGAACCCCGGCACTCCTGCTTTCCGTTGCGGGCTTCGTGAGAGTCCGGACAGTGCTTCGTTCGTTCCGCAGACTCCGACACGACGACCCCGGCCGCGTCGAGATCGCCGATCACGCACAACCGTTTGCGTTCACACTACCCGGCCGAGGAGGGCAAGTGATCGTGTCCAGTGCTCTGGTCGACATGTTGGATGACGCTGAGCAGGCAGTAGTGCTCGCACATGAGCGGGCACACGCCGACCACCGTCATGACCGTTACCTGCTCACGGCGCAGTTGGCGGTAGCAGTTCTGCCACCCCTACGTGCTCTGTCGAGCAGGTTGAAGTTCTCACTCGAGCGGTGGGCTGACGAGTCAGCTGTCGCGCAGTGCGGTGATCGTCGACTCGTTGCACATACCCTCGGCAAGGTCGCGTTGCGCAGTCTCAGCCCCGCAGGGGCCCTGAGCTTCGCGGGGCTCGGCGTACCTGCCCGGGTGGCCGCACTTCTTGCGCCACCGCCCACATCCCCGCGTTCCGGCGTTCAGGGTGCGCTTTGGGGAGCGATCGCGCTGACAGGGGCCACGGCGGCATTTCAGATACACCACCTGTCGCGCCTCATCACCGCGCTCTGCCCCACCTGACGTTCTCGGCATTCGACAACTGCCGAAATCGCCACTCGCGTGACCCGGGGCGTCCGTTACGGACAGGCCACCCGGACGACGCAGCCAGCGTGACTGAAGGGACGCTCTGATCGCTTGGGGACCACACGCCCCCAGAGCAAGCAGACTCGTCCTTGACCCGACGCATGCCAGGGGCGGCCACCACGCCACGACGATCCCCGATGTGACGACACTGACTTGTGTTGCCGGGCGGCTATCTACGACATAATGTAGTAGTTGATTGCTCACGCAACCCGAGGAGCCAATAGTGCCACCGAACAAGAGGCGCACGAGCGCCAGGGATGTCGAACATCACGGTCGGGTCACGCTGCACCGCGACGGCATCCCGACCGCCAGCTCATTCGAGCCGACGCCATCTGCGATGAAGCGGCGGACGACCCCGCGCGACACACCAGCACCGTCGAGCCGATACACGCCCCCGATCAAGTCGTTCCGATTCCGTCCCGGTTGGCACAAGGCCGTCGGTACTGCCCTTCTCCTGCTCGGGATCTCTGTTGCCGTTCTCAACGACATCGTGTTGCTCGGCGGTCCCAGGACACTTCTGCCAGGTGGACACAACGAGCTGTATCTTCTGCTCGGCATTGTCGTCGGCGGCTTTGGCACTTGGTGGTTCGGCTGGTTCGATGATGAGAAGTAGGCGCTCGTCACTCCCAGCCGACCCGACCAGCAGGCGAGTTGGCGAACGGGGGCTCTGGCCGACGACGAAGGACGTGAGGAAGCGACGGTTCCGGACTCAAACGGGTCCGGCGGCAGATCCGAACGGCTCGGGAAGTTGCGAGACCTCGGTTACGGCGACAACCACGTTCCGAGCCCGACCGCCTCAGCCGGGCTCAGGCCGAACATGTCCCGAAATGTTCTCGCGAAGTGCGGTCCATCCGCGAAGCCAGCAGCATGGGCCGCCTCCGTGATGGTGCGGCCACGGGCGAGATGCTCGATCGCATTGACGAGCCTCATCCACCGCACGTATGACCGCAGAGCCACGCCGATCTCTGCGCTGAACACGTGCGTCAATCGACTCACGGATAGCCCGACCTCCTCGGCGAGTAGGGCGACATCGACGGCGCCGTCCTCGATCAGCGCGGGCAGGCGAAGCAGCGCTGCGTCCACCGAAGGGTGTCGCCACCACGACATCGGGCGAGGGATGTCGGAGTCGCATACGGTTGCCAACAACCGGCGCACCGCCTCCTCTGCTCTCGACCAGTTCGCAGGTCGTAGCGCGCCGATGATGCTCGAGACGGGATGAATGTCGTCCTGGCGACTACGGACCACTCGGTTGGTTCTGAGCTGTTGGCCAGCGGTGCTCTCAGGGTCGACGAACGCGATGAGCACATGGTCCCTCCGATCCGTGAAGGCATGCGGCTGATCAGGGTCGATGACCACGATCGGACCGGGCATCGAGCGACGGCTGCCATCAACCACGCACGGGAGTCCCCCATGCACGACGATCTGCGAAGCGTGGTGAGAGTGCGGATCGGTTGGCCCAATCGGACCGCTGTACAACAGCCACCACGGGCCGAACGCAAGAAATCCAGACCAGGCTGGAGCGCTCGAGCTCATCCTCCCACCGTGCTGGCGACCGTTGTCGACGACCGCACCACGTCGAGAGAAGTGGTAGGTCCATGAGCATGAGTCGTGACCGGCGCGGTCGACGCCGTGGTTGCTGGTGTCGGCGCGGAGGTGGTGGTCGTCGTTGTGGTCGTTGTGTAGTCCGGGTCGGGATAGTCGAACACAGGCACTTGAGCGCCGTACGTCTCAGGCTGTTCGCGACCATCGAAGACGTACACGAGATCGCCGTCCTTCACCAGCGACGGGAAGTACTCGGCGATGTGCATCGGTATCCGAACACAACCCTTGGACGCAGGAAAGGCGGGCACGTTCGTGGCACCGTGCACAGCGATGCCGTAGTTGAAGTAGACCGGGTTGTACAGACGTCCGAGCTTGGAGTTCCTCCAGCCGACGACTCGCCGTTCGAAGTGAAACACGCCGCCGGGGGTCACGGCAACGCCACAGATACCTTCCTCGTGTTGTGTACCGTCCTCGTCGTCGACCACGACGACGTCGCACCACTCGTCTCCCGAGCCGGTGGAGATGTGCATGATCAGTCGCACCACACTGTCGATGTAGAGCACCGCAACCTGCGGAGGGAGCAGCACCTCGAGATGAGTGCCGACATTCTCGCGCCGCGGTCGCACCTCGATCTTCCGGTTCATTTCTAACCACATCCCGGGCGTGACCACACCTGTCACCTCCTCGCGTTCCACACCGAGAATGAACTTTTCGTACGCCCACACAGCTCGTTCCGTCGCTGGGCCGAACTGGGCATCACTCGGCCCCGGATCGAATGCGAGTTGACGAAGTCGATCCTGGAGCGCCACGACTTTGGAGCCGGCAGACCCACGGCCGAGGGCGTGGTCGAACGTGATTGGCGACGGCTCCAACGTCGATGCGGCTCCTACCTCCGCAGGAGCCCCAGCAGCGTCGATTCGCCCTGTGTCCGCCGACGACTGAGGCGTATCGAGCGACGCGTCCGAGCGTGCAGACCCCTTCCGCAACAGCACATAGGGCACGACACCCACGGCCGCCGCCGACGCCGCTACCACGAATCGGCGTCGACTGTACACCGCTCGATCCGCCGGGCCGTTGCCCCCTGTGCGAGTCATGGCATCAACTTCTCCAACTCCAGGGAGGCGGCTGCGGGCTCGGCACTGGGTCGCTGACGGCCTCGAGCGCCGTCGAACACAAGGTAGGCGACGGCGGACGTCACCACGGCGAGGGCAACCCACTGGTTCAGTCGGAAGGGGCCGAGTACGTGCGCTGGGTCGATCCTGAGCGCCTCGATCCAGAAGCGCCCTGCGAAGTAGCCGGCGAGATAGTACGCAAACAATCGGCCCGGTCTCACTGGCCAGCGCCGCTCGATCTGCAGCAACACGACGCAGAGCGCGAGGCTCCAAATCGATTCGTAGAGGAAGGTCGGATGGAACGTGGTGCCAGCGGGGTACCGAGCCGGGAGGTTGTCGGCGGAGATCTCCAATGCCCACGGCAGGTCGGTGGCACGGCCGAAGAGTTCCTGATTCCACCAATTGCCCCACCGGCCGATCGCCTGCGCGAGCGGAATAGCTGGCGCGACAGCGGTGAGCAGTTCAGGAACCGGAACTCCGCGGCGCCGGGCCACAACTGCTCCGACCACCACTCCGGCTAGAAGCCCACCGGGGATCCCCAGGCCGCCCTTCCAGATCAAGGGAACTCGGCCGAGGTCATTGCTGAACCGACTCCAGTCAGTGGCGACGTGATAGAGCCGAGCCCCCACGACTCCTGCGACCACTGCCCAGAGCGCTATCGAGGCCATGTCGTCGCGCGTGCCAGCGCGACTGCTCTCCAGCCGCCTCCCAGCCAACGCGACTGCTGCGACGATTCCCAAAGCGATCATGACTCCGTACGCTGTCAATCGCAAAGGTCCGATCACGAGAACACCGCTCGCCGGACTGGGGATGCTTGAAAGAAGCGGGAACATGACCCCATCCTACTACGACATATTGTAGTAGCCAGTCGCAGGTTGCCGATGTCAACAGAACTGTCGGACCGTCGGGAATGGGTTCACGGCCGCTCCTCCGCCGGGATGAATTTCGAAGTGAAGATGATTCGCGCTGGTGCTGCCGGTAGCACCCACGTATCCGACCACCTCACCTGCGGCGACACTTTGCGAACCCCCCTCCCACGATGACAGGTGCGCGTAGTAGTACTTGTTGCCATCCACCCCGGTCAACCACACGACGTTGCCTCCGAGGTTGTTCGTCTTCATCGTCACGCTGCCTGCTACAACGGCGACAAGGGGCGTACCGAATGGACTCATCATGTCGACGCCCTGATGCGTGCGCCCACCGGACCGTGGCGCCCCCCACGTATCGCCGAAGGCATTTGGGCCGGCGACCGGACACAACCACGGACCGCTCGCGACCGCCGGCACAACTGGAGCAGGAGCTACCGGAGCCGGCGCCGAGGGAGGGGTCGGGGGTGGTGTCGGAGCCGACGACCCTGGGCTCCCGGAAACCGGGCGTGGCGAACTGCCGCTACCCCTTGCCGGCGGCGCAGTCGTAGCGGCTGCCTGCTCCGCGGCGGCCAGCGCGGCCCGCTCCGCTTCCTCCCGAGCCGCTTCCCGCTGCTCTGCAAGCTGCGCCTCGTAATCACGCCTGACTTCCTCGTCTTCGAGGTGTGTGCGAAGCTCGGTGAGCTCGGCGAGCCGAGCATCGATCTCGGTCTGGGTCGATGCCAAGTCCTTGAGGACTTGGGTGTTCTCTGTGGTGAGCGCGTCGAGGTGCGCTCGTTCGTTCTCAAGATCGCGTCGAACTGCGTCAACAGTGTCGAGGTCTGCAGCGCTGGACTCCATCGCGAAGCCGCGTAGAGCGTCCCTTTGCATCGCTTCCACCGCGTTGCCGCCGAGCACCAGAATCGTCTCCCCTGACCGCCCAGTGAATCGATCAACAGCGATCTGGGCCATGCCGGCCTGCAGGCGATCGAACCGTGCTGACGCTTCGCCGACTCTGCTCTCGGCAGCACGGATCTCCGTCACGAGCTCGTCGGAGCGTTGGTGGGCAAGCGCCCACTCTCGGGCGACATCGTCGGCGCTCGCCTCGACGCGAAGGATTTCTGCAGCGACCTGTTCGGATGTGCGGTTGGAGTCACCTGCAACTGCCACACGTGCTGGAAGCAACCCAGCAACGAAGACCAGGACCAGGGCTACGCCCACGAGGCTCCCGCGACTCGGGTTCACCGGATGCAAATGTTTCAATCTCATGACGAACCAAGACTAACCACTACAGACTGTCGTAGCAAACCTCGTACGCCTGGCGCCGGCCAGCAATCTGGAACGTTGTCCGAGTAGAGCTCGGGGTCGCGTCGAGGAGCCACTGGACAACATCGAGCGGCCTCGCGGTTGCCTGCGCCGCGAAAGTGTCGGCGCGCCTGCGGACGCCTCAGGCATCCCCGCCGTAGCGCAGGACTGTCGCCATGCCGGCCTCAAGATGGTACGCGTTGTGGCAGTG
>Ga0073899_10002454_pt1 | contig 16740 bp, 19 predicted proteins | sample KloWWTmetaKNB5Ph_FD_88975 | JGI IMG/M metagenome (GOLD analysis project Ga0073899, IMG submission 88975) | Active sludge microbial communities from Klosterneuburg, Austria, studying microevolution and ecology of nitrifiers - Klosterneuburg... | ecosystem: Engineered > WWTP > Aerobic digester >...
CCTGGGTCGCCTACGCCCGTGAGCGGGGGGCTCTGCTCGCCGCCGACGAGTGCTACGGCGAACTGGGCTGGGACGCGGAGCCCACGTCGGTGCTCGACTCCCGCATCAACGGCGGCTCGGTCGGGGGCGTGATGGGCGTCCACTCCCTCTCGAAGCGCTCCAACCTGGCCGGCTACCGCGCCGGCTTCGTCGCCGGCGACGGCGATGTCGTGAGTCAGCTCCTGGCGGTCCGCAAGCACCTGGGCATGATGGTGCCGGGTCCGGTGCAGGCGGCGATGGCGGCGCTGCTGGGCGACCAGAGCCATGTGCAGGAGCAGAAGGAGCGTTACCGTCACCGGCGCGATGCCCTGCGTCACGCCCTCGAGACGGCGGGCTTCCGGGTCGACCATTCCGAGGGCGGGCTGTACCTGTGGGCCACCCGCGGAGAGTCGGGACGGGCCACGGTCGACTTCCTCGCCGGCCTGGGCATCCTGGCGGCGCCGGGCGACTTCTACGGGGAGGCGGGCGTGGCGCACGTACGCCTCGCGCTCACCGCGACCGACGAACGAGTCGCGGCCGCCTGTGCCCGGCTGCAGGCGGTCGCCGCTCCCTGACCGGACCGTCGGCTGCGGCTCAGCCGAGGCGCACCGTGACGACGGCCGGCTCCACGCCCGGCGTGGGGGTGGCAGGGGTGGCCCACGCGGCGAGACTGCTGCCCGAGACCGTCCAGGACTGGCCAGCGTGCGAGACCGTCCGCACGCCGGCCCCCGACGACCAGGCCTGTGCGAACGCCGCCACCGACCAGCCCACGGCGGTCGACCGCGTCGCGATCTCGGCCCCTGCCGGCGTACCCGGCACGGGGGTCAGCGGAGCCGCGGTGCCGTAGGTGCGGGTGAGCATCGCCTCCAGGGTGGCCAGGTCACCCGCAGGCGGCTCCCGGACGAGGCACGTGAACGCCGCCGGCGTCTCGCCGGTGAGGGCGGACGCGAGGATGCGGGCGCGGTCGACGTGCTTGCGGTAGCCGTCCGGCACGCCACTGCGCTGGACCGCCTGCGCGACGTCGTTGATGTCGCCGGTCTCCCAGCCCTTCACCTTGACGAGCCCGTCGTAGAACTTGCCCGTGGCGTAGTGGGGGTCCATGATCTGCGCGACCGTGCCCCAGCCCTGCGACGGACGCTGCTGGAAGAGACCGATCGAGTCGCGATCGCCGTAGTCGAGATTGCGGATGTCGGACTCCTGGAACGCCGTGGCGAGCGCGATGGACGCGGCACGGGGAGCGAGCCCGCGCTGGATGGCAACGCCGGCGATGATGGCAGCGTTGCGCGCCTGCTCGAGGTCGAGTTCTGCGGTGGTTCCCCCCACCTGGGCCACGCAGCGTTGCCGGGGCGGGATCACCACGGGGGCCTGCACTCCGCAGCCCACCAGGAGTGTCACCGCGGTCAGCAGGGCGACGACGAGGCGCACCACGGCGGTCAGTTGGCGTGGAGCGCGGCGTTGAGCTCCACGCGCTGGCCGTGACGGGGAAGCGCCCGGACGGTGCCGCTGACCGAGTCGCGCAGGAAGAGCAGGGCCGACTGGCCCGAGAGGTCCCGCGCTTTCACCACCTCCCCGGTCGGCAGGGTCACCTTGGTGCCGGCGGTGAGATAGAGGCCCGCTTCGACGACGCAGTCGTCTCCCAGCGAGATGCCGGTGCCCGACTGGGCACCCAGCAGACACCGTTCCCCGATGCTGACGACCTGCTGACCCCCACCCGAGAGCGTGCCCATGATCGAGGCGCCGCCGCCCACGTCGGAGCCGTCGCCGACCACGACCCCGGCCGAGATGCGGCCCTCGACCATCGACACCCCGAGCGTGCCGGCGTTGAAATTGACGAAGCCTTCGTGCATGACGGTCGTGCCGGGCGCGAGGTAGGCCCCGAGGCGCACGCGGTCGGCGTCGGCGACGCGAACCCCGCTGGGCACGACGTAGTCGACCATGCGCGGAAACTTGTCGACCCCGAACACGGTGAGATGGCGGCCCGCAGCGACACCGGCGAGCCGGACGTCGGGCAGCGACTCGAGGGCGCACGGACCGAGCGAGGTCCACGCCACGTTGGGAAGCACGGCGAAGATGCCGGTGACGTTCAGCTCCCGCGGCCGGACGAGCCGGTGGCTCAGCAGGTGCAGCCGAAGGTAGGCGTCCGGCGTGTCGACGGGGGGGTCGTCGAGATCGATCTCGGTGAGCACCGGCCGGGTGATCACCTTGCGCACGGGGTCGGCGGGGCCCGCCTGGAACGGGGCCGGCGACGAGTCCCAGGCCCCCAGCGCGGGGGAGGGGTACCACGTGTCGAGCACCTGGCCCGACTCGTGCTCCGTCGCGAGGCCCCAGGCCCAGGCTCGACGCCCCTGGACGCTGCTGTCGTCGGTGCGTGCGTCTGTCATGCGGCCAGCATAGGGAGAAGGTCCGACGGATCCCGGAATAATTGAAGGTTCAATCATGTTGTGATGGACATGTCACGTATCGGAATCATCACCAGCAGCACCCGCCCCGCCCGGATCGGTCACGTCGTCGGCGCCTGGGTCGCCGACCAGCGCCCGGACGGCACCGAGGTCGACCTCGTCGACCTCGGTGAACTGGACCTGCCCTTCTTCGCCGACGAGCGCAAGCCGCGGGAGGGCGCCTACGACCGTCCCTCCACCAAGGCCTGGTCCGACCGTGTGAAGGGCTTCGACGCCGTGGTGTTCGTGGTCGCCGAGTACAACGGCAGCTTCACGGCCCCGCTCAAGAACGCGATCGACACCCTCTACGCCGAGTGGGTGGACATGCCGGTGGCGATGGTGGGCTACGGGTTCGGAGGAGCCGGGTCCGCGCTGTCGCACCTGACCGACGTGCTGAACCGGATCAAGATGAACATCGTGACCGAATCGGCGCCCCAGCTGTTCTTCAACAAGACGGTCGCGCTCGACGGGCAGGTGCTCGAGGGCGCCCCCGATCTCACCGAGCTCTACGAGGCCCTCCTCGCGGCTCCCGCCGCGGCCGCCGCCTGATCGCCCGAGCCCTCGCCGTCCGGCTCCCGTCCTGACCTCGTGCAGGGCGGGAGCCGGACGGCTGTCGCATCTCCGCGCGCACGACTCACGACCGGACGGACTCGCAGACCACCTGCGATGTCGGCACCGGTGCTTCGGACCGTCCCTGTCCGGCGGCCGCGGAACGCTATCGTGACGGACGTGCTCGACCTGCAGACCGACCTCGTCACCCTGCTGCGCTCCATCGTCGACGTGGAATCGGTGAGTGGCAACGAGCGACGGCTCGCCGACCTCGTCGAGGCCGCGCTGCTGCCGTACCCGCACCTGACGGTCACCCGCAACGGTGACGCGGTGATCGCCCGCACCGACCTCGGCCGCCCGGAGCGGGTCGTGATCGCCGGGCACCTCGACACCGTGCCGGTGGCGGGCAACCTGCCGTCGTCGGTGCGCGTCGTCGACGGCGAGGAGCGGGTGTACGGGCGGGGTACCTGCGACATGAAGGGCGGCGTCGCGGTGGCGCTGCGCGCGGCGGCCGCGGTCAGCGAGCCGGTGCGCGACGTGACATGGATCTGGTACGACCACGAGGAGGTCGACGCCCTCTCGAACGGTCTGAACCGGCTGTCTCGCGAGTGCCCGGACGTGCTGTCGGGTGACTTCGCGGTGCTCATGGAGCCGACCGGAGCCGGCATCGAAGGTGGGTGTCAGGGCACCCTGCGGGTCGCCGTCCGGACGCTGGGGAGGGCGGCCCATTCCGCCCGGGCCTGGCTCGGCCACAACGCGATCCACGAGGCGGCCGGCGTGCTCACCCGCCTCGCCGCCTATCAGCCGGCACGGGTCACGGTCGACGGCCTCGAGTACCGCGAGGGCCTCAACGCCGTCGCCATCACCGGCGGCATCGCCGGCAACGTGATCCCCGACCGGTGCGAGGTGGTCGTCAACTACCGCTTCGCCCCGGACAAGGACGGCGACGCTGCGCTGGCGGAAGTCCGCCGGGTCCTGGACGGGTACGACCTGGAGCTGCTCGACCTCGCCCCCGGAGCCCGTCCCGGCCTCGACCAGCCGGCGGCCGCCGCGTTCCTCGCCGCCGTCGGCGGCAAGCCGTCGGCCAAGTACGGCTGGACCGACGTGGCCCGCTTCAGCGAGCTGGGCATCCCGGCCGTCAACTTCGGCCCCGCCGACCCGTCCAAGGCCCATGCCGACGACGAGTACTGCCCGGTCGCCGATCTGGGTCGCTGCCACGACGCGCTGGTGCGCTGGCTCACCGGGCCATGAGCCACCGACCCGTCACCCGCTGCCGGTAGGGTCCACACATGGTCAAGAACGAGGGCACCCAGAACCAGGGTCCCGTCATCCGCCGGCGGGGCAACCGCCAACCCACGACCACCGACCAGCGCCTGCTCGAGAGCCGCGGCCCCTCCGACTGGGTCCACACCGATCCGTGGCGGGTCATGCGCATCCAGTCGGAGTTTGTCGAGGGCTTCGGCACCCTGGCCGAGCTCGGTCCGGCCATCAGCGTCTTCGGGTCCGCGCGCACGAAGCGGTCGCATCCCATGTACGCCGCCGCCACCCAGATCGGCGCCCGGCTGGTCGACGCGGGCTACGCCGTGATCACCGGCGGCGGTCCCGGAATCATGGAGGCCGCCAACAAGGGCGCGCGGGAGGCCGGAGGCACCTCGGTAGGGCTCGGCATCGAGCTCCCGTTCGAGCAGTCCCTCAACAAGTACGTGACGCTGGGCATCAACTTCCGCTATTTCTTCGCCAGGAAGACGATGTTCCTCAAGTACTCGCAGGGCTTCGTGGTGATGCCCGGCGGCTTCGGCACGTTCGACGAGCTGTTCGAGGCCGTCACGTTGGCTCAGACCCGCAAGGTGACCCAGTTCCCGGTCGTGCTCTACTCCTCGGCTTTCTGGAACCCGATGATCGAGTGGGTCCGCACCCAGGTTCTGGCAGACGAGTACATCCGGCTCAGCGACCTGGAGATGTTGCACGTCACCGACGACATCGACGACGTCGTCGACCGGCTGCGTACCCCCGCGCCCAAGGCCGGGCCGGTCGACCCCAACTGAGGAACTGCCATGGAGTGGGTGCTGGCGGCGCTGGCCGTGGTGGTGATCGCCCTCGCGGCCGTGGCGGCCACGGGCTGGGGCGGCGGTATGCCCGACCTGGTCGACGACCGGGTGGCCCCGGACCTGCCGCCCGGCGAGCTGACCGCTGACGAGCTTCGAGACGTGCAGTTCGCGGTGGTGCCCCGGGGGTACTCGATGGCGCAGGTCGACGCTCTGCTCGAGCGTCTGGCCGAGGAACGTGACCTCCGGGGTCCGGCCGCCGACGACACGTTCGAGGTCGACCTCCCCCGGAGTCTGCCCCCCGTGGCCTACGGACCCCGGCCGACCGGTGAGCAGCCGCCGCCCCGGTGAGGCCCCCACCCCGGCGGCCGCCGTCCTCGAACCGCCGGCCGGGCGCGACCGCGGCCGCCCGATTTCGGACGCTGGGACCGAAGTGGGATAATGGCGGCTGAAACGGTACTGCAACGAAAGGTGAACGCGATGGCAGCGATGAAGCCGCGCACGGGTGACGGTCCGATGGAAGTCACCAAGGAAGGCCGGGGAATCGTCATGCGTGTTCCCGTCGACGGAGGTGGCCGGCTGGTCGTCGAATTGAACGCAGCCGAGGCCACGGATCTGCTCGAGGCGCTCCGGGGAGTCGTCGGCTGACCCCGGCACCACCACGGAAGACGCCCGCCCCTCGCACGAGGGGCGGGCGTCTTGTTGCGCCTGGTGTCGCTCAGCGCGCCTGATGCGCCTCGATGGCCCGCTCGTAGACGGCCACCGTCTCCTGGGCGATCTTCTCCCACGAGAACTCGTCGATGCAGCGCTGCCGACCGGCCAGCCCCATCTGCCGAGCCCGCTCGGGGTCACGGGTCAGCTCGTTGATCCGGGCCGCGAACGTGGCCTCGAAGTCGGCGATGTAGTCGGCGTCGCCGGCTCGCTTCGGGTCGTAAGCCACCAGCAGACCCGTCTCGTGATCGACCACGACCTCCGGGATGCCTCCGACGGCGGACGCCACCACCGCCGTCTCGCAGGCCATGGCCTCCAGGTTCACGATGCCCAACGGCTCGTAGATCGAGGGGCAGGCGAACACGGTGGCATGGGTGAGTACCTGGCGGACCGACGCCCGGGGCAGCATCTCCTGGACCCAGGTCACCGTTCCGGGGCGCTCCTTCTCCAACTCGGCGAACGCCTCGTTGAACTCCGCCGCGATCTCCGGGGTGTCGGGAGCGCCGGCCAGCAGCAGCAGCTGCGTGTCGGGATCGAGCTGGGTGGCGGCCCTGACCAGGTGGACGAGCCCCTTCTGGCGCGTGATGCGACCCACGAACACCACGATGGGCTTGCTGAGATCGACCCCGAGCCCGTCGACCACATCGGTGCCCTGGTCGGGCTTGAACTCGTCGGGATCGATGCCGTTCTTCACCACGTGGATCTTGTCTCGCGACACGAAGGGGTAGGCGGCGGTGATGTTGGCGATCATCGCCTCGCTCACCGCGATCACCGCGTCGGCCTCGGCGTAGGCCGTGCGCTCGATCCACGAGCTGACCCGGTAGCCGCCGGCCAGCTGCTCGGCCTTCCACGGCCGGTCGGGCTCGAGGGAGTGCGCCGTGACGACCAGCGGGACGTCCTGGTAGTGACCGGCGACGATGCCGGCGAACTGGGTGTACCACGTGTGGGCGTGGATGACGTCGACCGCCGGGATGGCCGCCGACATCGCGACGTCGGCGCCGAGGGTACGGATGGCGGCGTTCGCGCCCTCCGGGTAGGTCTCGGCGTGCGAGGTCGCTCCCTCTCGGGGCTCGCCCATCGCCTGGACGTCGACGGACTCGCAGAACTTGCGCAGTTGCGGGACGAGTTGACCGACGTGGACGCCGGCCCCGCCGTAGATGAAGGGGGGGTACTCGCGGGTGAGGATGCTGACACGGAGAGCCATGCCCCGATCCTGTCAGCCCACTCCGTTTCGCGAAGGATGATCCATCTGTTGCCTGCCCCGAATTCACGCTCCGGTCGTGAGGGCAAGGCACGGCAACGACTCCGGGGAGCCTTGCGACCGGCTAGGTTCGAGCCATGGCGAACCGTCCCAATGCGCTGTCGATCGTCCTCGCTGGTGGCGAGGGGAAACGACTCATGCCGCTCACCGCAGATCGTGCCAAACCGGCTGTGCCGTTCGGCGGCACCTATCGGCTCATCGATTTCGTGCTGTCCAACATGGTGAACTCCGACCTGCGCCGGATCGCCGTGCTGACCCAGTACAAGTCGCACTCGCTCGACCGGCACGTGTCGGTGACGTGGCGCATGTCGGTGTTGCTGAACAACTACGTCACCACGGTGCCGGCGCAGCAGCGCACCGGCAAGCAGTGGTTCCAGGGGAGTGCCGACGCGATCTTCCAGTCGATGAACCTGATCGAGGACGAGGAGCCCGACTACGTCGTCGTGTTCGGCGCCGACAACATCTATCGCATGGACGTCGAGCAGATGCTCGAAGCGCACATCGACTCGGGTCTGGACTGCACGGTGGCGGGGATCCGCGTACCGCGCAAGGACGCCAGCGCGTTCGGCATCATCGACGCGGGCGCCGACAACAAGATCCGGCGGTTCCTCGAGAAGCCGGCCGACCCGCCAGGGCTCACCGACTCTCCGGAAGAGTCCTTCGCCTCGATGGGCAATTACATCTTCACCAAGGCCGCCTTCGAGGAGGCTCTGCGCTCCGACGCCGCCCAGGACGACTCGAAGCACGACATGGGCGGCAACATCATCCCCGCCTTCGTGGCGGCCGGGTCGGCGCAGGTCTACGACTTCACGCAGAACGAGGTTCCGGGTGTCACGGCGAAGGACAAGAACTACTGGCGTGACGTAGGCACCATCGACGCCTACCACGAGGCCCACATGGACCTCGTCTCGGTCGATCCCGAGTTCAACCTCTACAACCGCAAGTGGCCCATCTGGACCTCGCAGGCGCAGCTGCCCGGCGCCAAGTTCACCCTGCGCGGCAACGCCGAGGACTCCATCGTCGGCAGCGGCTGCATCATCTCCGGCGGCGACGTCGACCGGTCGGTGCTGAGCCCCAACGTGATGATCGACAAGTGGGCGAAGGTCGAGGAGTCCGTCATCTTCTCGGGCTGCCGCATCGGCCGCAACGCCGTCGTCCGCCGCGCGATCCTCGACAAGAACGTCATCGTGCCCGACGGGGCCGAGGTCGGTGTGAACCTCGACCACGACCGCGAGCGCGGCTTCGACGTGTCGGAGGGTGGCGTGACGGTGGTGTCCAAGGGCCAGCGGGTCCCCGCACCCTGACGCTCCGTGAGCAGACCGCGACGCGGCCCCGGCCCTCAGGCCGGGGCCGCGTCGTCTGTGCGAGAGACTGCGTCAGCCCTTGACGACAGCCAGCAGGCCGTCGCCCACGGGGAGCAGCACGGGCGTGAGGTCGGCCAGCTCGTCGGCGACCGCCGCCAGCACGTCGCGGACGGTCAGCGTCTCGTCGGCGTCGTCGCCGGGGTCGGCCACCGCGCCGCCGAGCAGGGCATGGTGCACCACCAGCACGCCGCCGTGGCGCAGCAACCGGAGGGCCTGCTCCACGTGCTCGGGGTATTCCAGCTTGTCGCCGTTGACCAGAACCAGGTCGTAGGCGCCGTCGGTCAACTTGGGGAGCACCGTGAGGGGGGAGCCGGCGATCGTCCGGAGCCGTTGCTGGCGCACCCCCGTGGTGGTGATGATGCGGCGCGCGATGTTCTGGTGCTCGGCCTCGGGGTCGATGGTCGTGAGCACCCCGTCGCGCGACATGCCCGCGAAGAGCGCGAGCGCGGCGACCCCGGTGCCCGTGCCCACCTCGACGACGGCCTTCGCGTCGAGCACGCGGGCCAGGAACGTCAGGGCCTGGGCGGCGCCGCGCGAGGGACTCGACAGCCGGAGTTCCGCCGCGGCCCGCCTGGCGGCCGCGCCGGCCTCGGCTTCTGGCACGTAGGACTCGGCATAGGCCCAGGTGGCGGGCTTGGGCGCCTGCTTGGCGAGGCTGGTCGGCGTGGAAGTCACGAGCCACACCCTACTCCGGCCTCTACGATGAGCCTCATGAACCGGGTCGTGAGTGCAGAGATCGTCGCCAACGTGCTGTCCATCGAGGTCGCTGTGGGCGATCGGGTCGGCCCCCTCGACCCGGTGGTGCTGCTGGAGTCGATGAAGATGGAGATCCCGGTGCTCGCCGACGTCAGCGGCACGGTGGCCGAGATCGTGGTGGCGCCCGGTGACGTGGTGCACGACGGCGATCCGCTCGTCGTGATCACGGAGGCCTGACGATGGCGGTCGCGCCCCCCTTCGGCCGCCTCGTGACGGCGATGGTGACGCCCTTCACACCCGGCGGAGACGAGGTCGACCTCGGCGCGGCCTCACGACTGGCCCGCTACCTGGTCGACGAGCAGAAGAACGATGCGCTGGTGGTGAACGGCACCACGGGGGAGTCCCCGACCACCTCCGATGCCGAGAAGGCCGCCCTCGTCCGCGTCGTCGTCGACGCCGTGGGCGACCGTGCCGAGGTGATCGCGGGGGTCGGCACCAACGACACCCGCCACTCGCAGCGCCTCGCCCGCGAGGCCGCCGACGCCGGCGCGACCGGACTGCTCGTGGTCACGCCCTACTACAGCAAGCCGCCGCAGGACGCGCTCGTGGCGCACTTCACGGCCGTGGCCGACACCACCGACCTGCCGGTGCTCGTCTACGACATCCCGCACCGCGCCGGCGTGGCCGTCGAGACCGCCACGCTGATCCGGCTCGCCGAGCATCCCCGCATCGTGGGGGTCAAGGACGCCAAGGGGTCCCCTGCGGCCTCCGCCCAGGTGATGGCGGCGACCGGTCTAGCCTTCTACGCGGGCGACGACGCCATGCTGCTGCCGCTGCTCGCCGTGGGGGGCGTGGGCGTGGTGGGCACGTCCACCCACTTCTCCGGGGCCCGCACGGCAGACGTGATCTCCGCCTGGCTGGCCGGGGACACCGCCACGGCACTCGAGCTCTACCGGTCGGTGCTCGCGGTTTACACCGGGGTATTCGCGACGCAGGGCGTCATGCTCGTCAAGGCCGGTCTGGCGGCCCGCGGCTTCGATCGCTGGCCCGTGCGGCCGCCGCTCCTCGACGCGAGCGAGGCCGAGACCGCGGCGTTCGTCGCCCGTCTCGACGCGACCGGCCTCTGACCGCCGGCGTCCGGCGGGCGGGCGTCGTCGCCACGAGTGGCGGGACGGTTCGGCGCGGCACCTCGCGGGCATCCGGACTATCCTGTCCCCGTGTTCGACATCGGCGCCCCTGAGCTCATCTTCCTGGCGCTGCTCGGCATCGTGCTGTTCGGGCCCGAGAAGCTCCCTTCGCTGGCTCGCAAGGCCGGCCGTGTGGTGCGCTATCTGTCGGCGATCGCCAACGACGCCAAGGGGCAGCTCCGCGCCGAACTCGGCCCCGAGTGGGACGACGTCTCACTGGCCGACCTGAACCCGAAGACCTTCCTGCAGAAGCACCTCCTCGACTCCGAGGAGGTGGCGGCGGTCCGCGGTGCTCTCACCGACTCCCAGACCGCCCTGGCCGCCGCCGGCGAGAACCTGGGCACCACGATGTCGGACATGTCGGCGTCGGTCTCGGCGCTCGACGGTGCCGCCGGGTCGCCCGGTCAGGAGCTGGTCGTCGCCGGGGCCAAGTTCGATCTCGAAGCCACCTGACGGCGGCAGCGGCCCACCCACCTGAGTCCGGCTCCGCAGCCGGACCCGTGCCGCTCAGGCGACCGGGCTCAGCCCGAGTTGCAGCCCGGCCAGACCGCGGGGCGTGCTGCCCAGGCGCTCGGCCAGACCCCACAGGGCCGCGCTGCTGGGGCGGGTCACGTCGAGGCTGACCAGCGGGGTGCCGGCGTCGCCGGCAGCCCGGAAGTCGCGCTCGAGCGGGATCTCGGCGAGCAGGGGAACGTCGTACCCGAGCCGCTTCGTGAGGCCTTCCGCCACCGCGGCTCCGCCACCGGCCCCGAACAGGTCGACCCGGTGCGTCTGGTCGCAGTGCGGACAGGTGGTCTCGAGGTACGACATGTTCTCGACCACGCCGATCACGCGCTGATGCATGATGTCGGCCATCGTGCCGGCCCGCTCAGAGATGTCGGTGGCCGCGACCTGCGGTGTGGTCACGACGATCACCTCGGCGTTCGGCAGCTTCTGTCCCAGGCTGATCTGGATGTCGCCGGTGCCGGGCGGCAGGTCGAGCAGCAGGAAGTCAAGGTCGCCCCAGTAGACGTCGGCCAGCAGCTGGGTCAGCGCACGATCGAGGATGGGCCCCCGCCAGGCCACCACCTGGTCGCGGGACGGCTTCATCATGCCGACCGAGATCACCTTGATGCCGCGCGACTCGACGGGCATGAGCATGTTCATGTCGGGAATCGACGTGGGCCCTTCGTCCTCGTCGAGGCCGAGCAGGTCGGGCACGGAGTGCCCGTACACGTCGGCGTCGAGCAGGCCGACCGACTTGCCCTGAGCCGCCAGCGCCAGGGCGAGGTTCACCGTGACCGACGACTTGCCGACCCCGCCCTTGCCCGACGCGACCGCGATGACCCGGGTCAGGCTGTTCGCCCGGGCGAACGGGATCTCGCGCTCGGCGACACCGCCTCGGAGCATGGTGCGCAAGGCGGTGCGCTGGTCCTCGTCCATCACGCCCAGTTCGACGCGTACGGCGCTCACACCCTCGACCTGCCCCACGGCCACCGTCACGTCGTTGCGGAGTCGGTCCTTGAGCGGGCAGCCTCCCGTGGTCAGCAGGATCCTGACCGAGACGCGTGCGTCGGCGTCGATGGCGACGTCGTCGACCATGCCGAGATCGGTGATCGGGCGCTTGATCTCGGGGTCGAGAACGGTGTGGAGGGCGGCACGGACCTTGGGTGCCAGCTGGTGCTCGTCGGGCATGGCGTCGACCCTACAGGGACCACCCTGTGAGAACGGAACCCGTTCAGCCGGCGTCCGGAGCTCGCGGCGCGACGAACGCCGGCCCGGCCGTCTCCAGCCTCTCGGGCTCCTCCTCGTCGGCGCGCCGGTCGAGCTCCTCCAGCAGGTCGCGCAGCTCGGCTCGCACGAAATCGCGGGTGGCGACCTCGCCCACCCGCATGCGCAGCGAGGCGATCTCGCGGGCGAGGAAGTCCATGTCGGCGCGCGACTGGGCCGCGGTGCGCCGGTCCTCCTCGACCATGATCCGGTCGCGAGCCTCCTGCCGGTTCTGGGCCAGCAGGATCAGGGGCGCCGCGTAGGACGCCTGCAGCGACAGCAACAGCGTCAGGAAGATGTAGGGGAACGGGTCCGGGGCCTGACCGACGACGTTGTTGTAGATGACCCAGCCGAGGATGAACAGCGTCATCCAGAACAGGAAGCCGGCGGTACCCATGAACCTGGCGAAGGCCTCGGCCAGCGTGCCGAAACGGTCCGCGTCCCACTTGACACGGGGGAACAGCGGCCGGCGCCGGGGGCCGGGCGTGTTCAGCCGGTCGGCGTTGATGCGCTTGCGGGGCCTAGCCACGGCCGTCTCCGGTCTCGACGACGGCGCCGTCCATCTGGATGCCGCGCCAGTCTGCGGGGAGCATGTGGTCGAGCACGTCGTCGACGGTGACGGCGCCGAGCAGCCTGTGGTCGGTGTCGATGACCGGCGCCACCACGATGTCGTAGGTGGCGAAGTAGCGGCTGACCTGCGCCAGGTCGGCCTGGGGCAGGAGCGGTCGCAGCTCGGTGTCGATCAGGCGCGACACGAGCGTGGACGGCGGCTCCCGCAGCAACCGCTGCAGATGGACCCCGCCGAGGAACTTGCCCGTCGGAGCCTCCAGCGGGGGGCGACACACGAACACCATGCCGGCCAGGGCCGGCGGCAGGTCCTCGTCGCGCACGAGCGCCAGAGCGTCGGCCACGGTGTGATCGGCCGCGACGATCACCGGCTCCGGGGTCATCATGCCGCCGGCCGTGTCGTCCTCGTAGACGAGCAGGTCACGCACGTCCTGCGCGTCCTCGGGGCGCATGCGGTCGAGCAGGACCTCCGCGAGATCGTCGGACAGCTCCGCGATGAGGTCCGCCGCGTCGTCCGGGTCCATCTCCTCGAGCACGTCCGCGGCGCGCTCGGGGTCGAGCAGCGAGATGAGCATGACCTGCTCGTCCTCGGGGAGCTCCTCCATCGCATCGGCGAGCTGGCGGTCGTCGAGTGCCTGCGCCACCGCCGCGCGCCGGTCGGGCGCCATGTCGTGGAGCTCGCGGGCGACGTCGGCCGGCTTCATGTCGAGCATGTCGGCGACCAGCGTGTCGTCGGCGGACGAGTCGCCGAGGCTGAGCCCGGGCACGTCGAACCACGGCACGACCGTCACGGGCCGGGACGCGGCGAACGGCCTGGCGCGCGCCGCCTCCTTGAGAGCCACCCGCGACACCTCCCACTCGCCCGCGCGTCCCGGACTCATCGACACGTCGTAGATCGTCGTGGGACTGCTCGACCCGCGAGGCACCACCTGACGGTCGAGCAGATCCTCGACCACGAGCGTCTCGCCCTCACGCCGGTGGAATCGCTTGGTGTTGACCACGCCGGACACGACGACCTGCACGGCGTCGATGGAGTAGACGCGCTCCATGGGGATGTACACCCGCCGGCGGCCGAACAACTCGCTGACGATGCCCTTCACTCGGGGTGGACGGCGCTGTCCGCGCACCTGCACCACGACGTCGCGCACCTTGCCCATCGGGTCACCGGCGGAATCGATCACCGGCAAGCGGCGGAGCCGCGAGATGAAGATCACCGACGATGTGCTCACGGCGACAGGGTATCGGCGCCCCAGCGGCTCCGAGCCCCGACACGGTCGGTGCCGGTAGTGTCATGGCGACGACGTACGAGGTGGAGGAAGACATGACGCAACCCCAGCCGAGCCCGGCGGGCAGGCCGTCCGCCCGCATGGCGACCCTGTTCGAACTGGAGTACCCGCAGTCGGTCGGCATCTTCGACACCTACCCCGACGCGGCGAAGGCGATCGACTACCTCGCCGACGAGAGCTTCCCGGTGCAGAATCTCGCCATCGTGGGCACCGACCTCAAGACCGTGGAGCGCGTGCTCTCGCGCAAGACCTGGGGCAGCGTCATCAGTCAGGGCGCCGTCCAGGGCGTCACGATGGGCCTGATGATGTCGCTGATGCTCTATCTGTTCATGCCCGGCGTCAACTGGATGGCCGTGCTCCTCACCGGGCTCGCGCTCGGCGTCGGCATGTCGATGCTGTTCGCCGCGGTGGCCTACACGGCCACCCGCGGCGAGCGGGACTTCAACTCCGTGCAGCAGACCGTCGCCACCCGCTACGAGATCCTGTGCGAGCACAAGGTCGCCCAGGAGGCCCGTGATCTGCTGACGAGGCTGGCGGGTCCGGGCGCCGGCTCGTTCTGAGTCGTCAGAGCCGGATCCGCCGCCGCCGGGCCGTACGACGGATGGCGCGACGGTCCCGGCCGTGCACCTCCCAGGCCTCGGGTGTGGCGGCGAGCCAGCGGTAGGTGCGCACGGCGAACGGGATGTGCACGAGGTAGGCCACGCTCATCACGAGCACCACCAGCAACGGGATCGTGAGGATGCCTCCGATCACCACCACGGCGGCGATCAGCAGCAGCGGCACGAGGTTGCCCTTGATGCGCGTCGACTTGAGCGACAGGGTGGGGATGCGGGAGAAGGCGAGCGCCGCGACGGCGATCAGCCACACCGACGTCAGCACGGGGTCGGCCCACCAGCCCGGGCCGAAGTGCATCAGCGCCACCACCGGGACGAGGGCCAGGAGCGCCGCCACCGGAGCCGGGACACCGACGAAGAACTCCTTGTGGAAGGTGGGCAGGGTGTCGTCGGTGAGGAGGGTGTTGAACCTGGCCAGGCGCAGCACGATGCAGGCGCCGTAGGTGATCGCGGCCACCCAGCCGAGGTCGGCGATGCGGGGATCGGTCGCGTGGATCACGATGGTGTAGTAGGTGACGAGCGCCGGCGTGACGCCGAACCCGATGGCGTCGCAGAGGGAGTCCAGCTCGGCACCCATCCGCGACTGGGCGTCGAGCATGCGGGCGATGCGACCGTCCATAGCGTCGAGGATCGCGGCGGCACCGATGAGGGCGAGGGCGAGCAGCGCGCGCCCGTCGATCGCATAGCGGGCGGCGCTCAGTCCGCAGCCGAGTGCCAGCAGCGTGATCAGGTTGGGCAGGAGCACGATGCCACGACGCTGCTGCCGCGGGCGGACGGCCATGTCGGCCTCGTCGTCGAACTCGGCTTCGAACACGTCGTCGAAGTGCGGGTCGTCGGCCACGGGGCGGGCGTGATCGACGACCCGGGGGGTCTGGCGCCGCGCATGTGATCGGGCTCGGCGACCGCCCGGCACCCTCACCCGAGTCGGGCCAGCAGGGTCTCGGCCCCGACCGCCCGCTGCCCGACGCGCACCAGCAGTGGCGTGCCGGCCGGCAGATAGGTGTCGACGCGAGAACCGAACCGGATCAGGCCGTAGGTCTGGCCCAGCGCGAGCTCGTCGCCCTCCTGGGCCTCGCAGACGATGCGCCGGGCGACCAGCCCGGCGATCTGCACGACGCCGACGGAGTCGCCGGCCGGGGTCTCGAGGCGCAGTGACAGCCGCTCGTTCTCGCTGGAGGCGGCAGGCAGGTCGGCGGGCAGGAAGCCGCCGGGCTGGTAGGCGACACGGGCGACGGTGCCCGCGACCGGTGCCCGCTGCACGTGCACGTCGAGCACCGAGAGGAAGATCGACACGCGGGGCAGCGGATCGTTGCCGAGCCGGAGCTCCGCCGGCGGGACGGCCTCGTCGACGAGGGTGACCGTTCCGTCGGCAGGCGCGACGACCGCGCCCGGCTCGGTGGGCGGCACCCGGTCGGGGTGGCGGAAGAACAGCGCGACGGCCGCGGCGGCGGCGAGACCGGCGACGCGCACGACGGGCCAGCGCCAGCCGGCCACGACGGCCGCCAGCGGGACGGCCACGAACGGCCGCGCGGCCGGGTGGATGGGCGGCACGGCGTCTCTGATCAGGCTCGCGAGGTGCTGCGGAATCGGGAGGTTCTCCTGGCCGGGGCGGGCAGCCATGGTCGGTTCCTTCGGTCGGCGACGGGACGGCCGAACCAGTCTGTCATGCCCTGCGGACACCTCCGACGTCACCCGGCGGCGCTGCGGGTCGACCACTTCAGCGATCCCGGGCGCGCCCCGACGCATTCCGGTGTGCCGCAGACGACCACGTCGGCGCGATCCCAGGGGCGGTGGGCTGCCAGGAAGGGCACCTCGGCCGCCTGCCAGTCATCCCAGAAGGCGACGTCGCCGTGGTCACGCACGAGCCCCCGGCGGCGACTCTCGTCGACGTCGGACTGCACCCAGACGAGGACGTCCACCCACGGCGCCAGCTCGGCCCGCCCGGCGCCCACCCCCTCCAGCACCATCACGCGGCAGCCGGCCGGCACCCTGATCGCACCCTCTCGACCCCGGGCGTCCCATGCAGGCGGCCGGTAGTCGACCGGCGCACCCCGGCGCACGGGGCGAAGCACGCCGTCGAGCGCCAGCTCGTGCCAGCCGAAGAACGAGTGCCACCACGCGAGGTCGTCGGTGTGGACGACACAGGTGGACGGCAGCTCACCCGCGATCGCGGCGGCCAGCGAGGACTTTCCCGAGCCGGACCGGCCGTCGACGGCCAGGACGACCGGCCGCCGGCCGACCTCGCCTGCCACGGC
>Ga0073899_10002455_pt1 | contig 16736 bp, 10 predicted proteins | sample KloWWTmetaKNB5Ph_FD_88975 | JGI IMG/M metagenome (GOLD analysis project Ga0073899, IMG submission 88975) | Active sludge microbial communities from Klosterneuburg, Austria, studying microevolution and ecology of nitrifiers - Klosterneuburg... | ecosystem: Engineered > WWTP > Aerobic digester >...
AGCGCGTAGCTGGCCCCGCCCGGCGAGCTGCCGATCTCCACCGCGACGTCGCCGGCCCGCAGCGGCGCGCCCGACCAGATCAGCGCCTCCTCGAGCTTGCGATAGGCGCGCGACGGGGCCTCGGGCGGCATCTCGACGGCGATGCGGCCGCCCGGCCAGGGCCCGTGCTCGGGGCCGTGGATGTGGCAGCCGAGCCACCACGGCTCGTCGCCCGCGACGATGACGTCGAGCACCCAGTCGCCGTCCTCGGCGCGCGCGCCCGGCAGCAAGACGCGCCCGGTCCCGGCCCACGCCGCCTCGATGCGCGCGCGCGCCTCGGCGGCCTGCAACCCGTACTGATGCCCCTGCGGCTCCTCGCCGGGGCGGCTGACGTCGCGCTCCCACACGTGCAGGCGCACCGCCTGGCCTTCGGGACAGAAGCGACGCACCGCGTCGACGAGCGTCGTCAGCTCCGCGGCCGGGCCGATCGACGCGCCGAAGGCCCGCACGAACACTGCCCCAAGAGTCAGGTCGGGCGCGACCTCGCCGGCCGTGTCCTTGAAGGTGATGAGGCCGGGGCGGGCGAAGGCGCGGCGCAGCGTGGGCCGGCTGCGGGCCAGCTCCTCGGCGACGGCCCCCTCGGCGCCGGTCTGGCACACGCAGAACAGGAATGAGGTGGTCGCCGGGGGCACGGGCGGGCAGTCATAGGCCAGGCACCGGCGAGGGGCAAGCGTCGTGAGCTACCAAATCGCATCCTCATTGAACGCGGCGCTCGCGGACTCTGCGGATGGCGGTGAACCGCCGGGCGGCCTGCGCCGCGGTAGCGATCGGGCCGGGCCGCTCCCGGCGCCGCGAGGAGCCGGTATGGCCGGATCGCCGGCGGCGCCGCCGAGGCGTGCCCGTGCGCCATGGACGACCCGGGCTATGAAGGGAGCCCGTGGTGCCCCTGCGAACGACGTTGCTCGCGCTCAGCTGCGCGACGCTGGCCTCCGGCTGCCTGGGGAGCCGGATCCAGGACGTGCGCGGCGTCGAGTCTTACATCACGCGCGTCGAGCTCGAGGGCGTGCATCGCTTCAAGAAGGACGAGCTGCTGGCGTACCTGAACATCGGCGAGAGCTCGCGGCTGGTGTGGCGCCCGAAGTACCCGTTCAGCGAGGCGATGCTGCCGATCGACGCCGAGCGGATCCTCGAGGTGTACCGCGCATATGGTTATTACGACGCCGAGGTGGTGTCGATGGTGCCGTTTACCAGGGTCGGGCGCATGCGGCTGCTCGGCAAGCACAGCGGCGAGCGGCGGCCGGGCAAGACGACGATCACCATCGTCGTCCGCGAGGGCGCGCCGACCAAGGTGACCGACCTCCGGGTGCACTACCCCGAGGGCCCACCCGAGGTCCCCCAGGGCCGCCCACCCGACCCCAAGGCGAGCCCGCAGGCGATCGCCAACGCCAGCCTGCTGCGCGAGGGCGACGTCTTCGAGGTGCCCGGGCTGAACGGCTCCAACGAGCAGATCAAGGGCCGCCTGCAGGACCGCGGCTACGCCTTCGCGAGGGTCAAGGAGTCGGCCGTGGTCGACCCCGGTCGCGACGTCGAGGTCGACTTCGAGCTGCGCCCCGGCCCCTTCGTGCGCATCGGCGACATCACGATCGAGGGCCTGGTCGGCGTGCCCGAGCAGTACGTCCGCAACGAGATCGACTTCGCGCCGAACCGCCGCTACTCGCCCGCCCTGCTGACCCGCATCGAGCAGGCCATCTACGCCATGGACGTGTTCCAGTCGGTCTCGATCGACCTCGACGACCACACCAGCAGCCCCGGACGCGTCGACCTCACCGTCCGCGTCGTCGAGTCCAGGACCCAGTCCATCAAGGTCGGACCGGGCATCGGCATCGACCCCGTGCGCTGGGAGGAGCGGGTCACCATGCTCTACTCCCACAAGAACCTCGGCAAGAACCTCACCCGCTTCGACCTGCGCGTCACCGCCGGCTACGCCGAGCTGCCGTCGCTGCTGCGCCCCGAGGCCCACGGCCCGCTGCTGCGCGTCGAGCCCAAGTTCCAGCACAAGGGCTTCCTGGAGAAGCGCACGACCTGGACCCTCGCGCCGGCCTTCGAGCTCGGCATCTGGCAGGGCTACCAGTTCTACTCGCCGACGCTGCGCATGGGCCCGTCGCGCTTCTTCGGCCGCCACGTGCAGCTCGAGCTGACCTACAACGCCCGCTTCGTCGACTTCTTCAACGTCTCGCCGGCGCTGTACGCCCCGGACTCGATCGTCGGCCGGGACTTCAAGGACCCGTACTTCGTCAGCTACCTCGAGCCCGCGCTGACCTTCTACTTCGTCGACTCGATCCTCAGGCCCAGGAACGGGGCGATCCTCGGCCTGATCTACGACATCGCCGGGCTCGGCGGGAACTTCAGCTTCCACAAGTTCCAGCCGACCCTGCGCGGCTACTACAGCCCGCACGAGCGCGTCACCCTCGCGGCGCGGGCCGGCCTCGGCTTCATCCTCCCGTTCGGGGCCCACGCGGGCGCGCCGATCGACATGAAGCTGTATCTCGGCGGCTCGGACACCGTGCGCGGCTGGGGCCTGCGCCGGCTGTCGCCGCGGGTGCTGGACGCGAAGCTCCCGGACGGCACCTGCGGGCGCAGCGACCCGCGCTGCCGCGGGGTGCCCTTCGGCGGCGAGACGATGGTGCTCGCCAACTTCGAGGCGCGGGTGCGCATGGTCGACAAGCTGAGCGCGGTCGCCTTCTTCGACATGGGCGACGTGCGCGGCGGGGTGAGCAGCTTCAGCCCGCGAAACTGGAACTACTCGGTCGGCCCGGGCCTGCGCTATGACAGCCCGATCGGGGTCTTCCGCCTCGACGCGGGCTTTCGCCTGAACGAGACCGACCAGTCGGAGGGCGAGCGGATCTGGGCGATCCACTTCGGCCTCGGGGAGACGTTCTGAGATGCCGGTGAGGCGCTATCCGCGAGCGCGACGCATCGCCGTCAAGACCCTGCGCTGGACCCTGCGAGTGCTGGTGGTCCTGGTGCTGCTCGTGGCGCTGATGGTGACGCTGCTGCTGTACTCGCCGGGCTTCCTGCAGCTCGCCCTCAATACCGGGCTCGGCTTCTATAACGACCGCATCCCCGGCGAGATCAAGATCGGTCGGGTCGAGGGCCGACTGATCGACCGCCTCGTGCTCGGCGACATCTTCGTCGCCGACCGCAGCGGCCGCGCGCTGATCGTCGCGCGCGAGCTGACCCTCACATGGAACCCCTGGGCTCTGCTCGACGGCGTCGTCGAGGTCGCGGCGCTCGAGCTGAGCGACGTGCAGGTCACCCTGGTCCCCGGCGGCTTCGCGGACCTGGCGATCCCCGGGCCGCCCGAGCCGCCGCGCGCGACGGTCCTCCCCGAGCTGCCGATCGACCTCGACGTCGCCGCGCTGCGACTCGCGGGCGTCGATGTCATCGCCGCCGACACCGGCCAGTCGCTGGTCGGCGACCTGCGCCTCGAGCTGCGCGACCTCGTCTGGTCGGGCCAGAGCGTCCACCTCGAGATCGACGACGCCGCCGCCTCGCTCCCCGGCCTCGCCCTCGAGGCCCTCGCCCTCGAGGCCCGCTGGTCCGAGCCGAAGCTCGAGCTCCACGGCCTCGTCACCACCGACCTGGCGATCGCCGAGCTGGTCCAGGTCGAGCTCGACGCCGCCAGCCTCGACGGCATCGCCCAGATCGCCGTCGCGGGCCGACGCGGCGCGCTCGCCGGGCTCATCGGCGGCGCCCTCGGCGAACATCTGCGCGCCGCGCCCGGCGACCCGACCCTGCTCCTCGACGCCCGCACCACCGCCGGCAAGCTCGACCTCGGCCTCCACTTCGAGATGCCAGGCCTCGCCGACCTCGACCTCGCCGCCACCGCTCCCCTGCGCGGCGCTCCACACGTCGAGATGCGCGGCCGCGCCATGGCCGACCTCGGGCCCAGGTTCGGACAGCATCGACCCGTCTTCGCCCTCGACCTCGACGGCGAGGACTGGAGCCGCCTCCGCGCCCAGCTGCGCCTCGACTGCGGCGACTGCGGGCCGCTCTCGGGGCTGCACGTGCAAGCGCGGGCCCGCCACGACGCGGTGCTCGGCGCGAGCGCGGGCTCGCTCGAGCTCGCGGCCGTCGGCGTCGCGCTGCGGGCCAGGGTCGAGGCCGGACCGCGGGGCCTCGAGGCCGGGTACTGGGACCTCGACGTGCCCGAAGTGGCGCAGCCGGCGGCCCTCGGCCGGATGTTCGTGGCGCTGCCGCTGCTGGACGGGGCGCTGACGACCCGGGGTTCATGCACGGGCGAGCCGCTGCGCTGCGAGGGTTCGCTCGCGCTCGAGCGCTTCGCCGGCTACGGGGTCGCCGTACACGAGCTGCGGGCGCAGCTGCAGGGCGAGCCGCTCGCCGAGATCCCGACTGTGAGGGCCGAGCTGTCGGCGCGCGGGCTGCGGCTGCCGGGTTATCACTTCGCCGGCGCCGAGGTGGTCGCCCTGCTCGGGCCGAGCGGCGACGAGCAGGACGCGGTGCTCGAGGGCAGCGTCGACGCCGAGCTGTGGGTCAAGCGACGCGAGCGCGGCGACCGGGTCCGACTGCGCGCGCGCGTGCGACCGGGGCCGCCGCTGACGATCGACCTCGAGGCGCTGGACCTGCACCTCCGCGGCTTGCGGGCGTCGCTGCCCCGACCCGCGCACATCGAGCTGGCCGGTCGCCGCGTCGCGGTCGACGACCTCGCCCTGCTCGCGGCCGGCGGCCGGATCTCGGTCGCCGGCCACGCCGACCTCGACGATCGCAGCGACCTGCGCGTGGCGATCGCTCGCGTCCAGCTCGCGCCGCTGGTCGCCCTCGTCCCGCAGCTTCGCGGCCAGCTCGCCGGTCAGATCGACGCTACCGCGACCCTCGAGGGCCTCGCGCACAGCCCGGCGCTGAAGCTCGAGCTCGGCGCTCGACGCCTGCGCTACCGCGACGGCGTGCTCGGCGACCTCGACCTCGGCGTCCAGGTCGGCGCCGGCCGCGGGCGGGCCGCGCTCGCCGTCCGCGGCCCGCTCGCCGCCCACCTCACCGCCACCGGCGAGCTCCCGCTCAAGCTCGACCTCGCGCGCGGCGAGTTCGCGGTGCCGCGCGGCCCGATCCACCTCGAGCTCGACGTGAAGGACCTCCGGCTCGTCGAGCTCCGGCGCTGGCTCGGCCAGGACTCGCTGCCCCTCGGAAGGATCGACGCCCAGGTCGCCATCGACGGGCAGGCCGCGCGGCCGACCACCACCGCCACCGTGCGCGGACGTGGCATCCTCATCGGCGGCGACGAGACCCCGGGGTCCTTCGACCTCACCCTGTCCCAAAAGTCAGGCGAGGACGCGCTCGCCCGCCTCGACGCCCAGCGCCTCGGCGCCCGGCTCCGCCTCGACGTCCCGCGCCTGCCGGTGCGCGTCGACCTCGTCGAGCGCGGCCTGCGGTGGCGCCCCGAGGAGCGCCACACCGTGACCCTGGTGCTCCGCGACTTCGACCTGTGGCGCCAGCTCGGCTCGGTGCTGCCGGGCAACAAGTATTACGGGCGCATCGAGGTCGACGGCGGCATCGACGGCCCGATGACCGAGCCGGCGCTGCAGCTGACGGTCACCGGCGAGGGGCTGCGCGCGCGCGACGCCCAGCTCGGAGACCTGCGCGCCGACCTGAAGCTCGGCCATCGCCTCGCGACCCTCGACGTGGCGCTGCGCGGCGAGCTGATCGCGTCGGGGAAGCTCCACGCCGAGGTGCCGCTGCGGATCGCCCCGGCGCGCGGCGAGCTCGCCTGGCTCAAGGACCAGCCGCACGTGCTGGACGCGAAGGTCGAGCGCTTCGACCTCACGCGGCTCAAGGCCCTCGGGGTCACCGCGAGGCTGGACGGCATCGTCGACGTCCACGCCAAGGTCGGCGGCCCGATGCACGCCCCGCAGATCGAGCTCAGCGCCGGCGTGAAGGACTTCGTGTGGAAGAACCGACCGGTCGGCAACATCCACGCCGACCTGAGCTATCGCGCGGGGCGGGCCGAGCTCGCGCTGCGCAGCACGGTCGGCCGCGGCACCGTCGACGGACGCGCGAGCGCGCCGATCGCCGTCGACCTCGGCCGCGGGAAATTCGCGTGGGACCAAAACGGCCAGAGCGAGGTCGAGCTGCGGGTCGACGGCCTCGACCGCACGATGCTGGCGCCGCTCGGGCGGGTCCCGGAGGAGGCGATGATCGAGCTCAGCGTGCGGGCCCGGGCGAAGGGCAACCTCGCCGACTTCGGCGCGACCCTCGAGGCCCACGGCCAGCTCGGGCACAAGCTGATCGGCGGGGCGCCGGTGCACATCACGGCCGACATCAAGCCGCGCACCCAGGCGCTGCGCTTCCACCTCGGGCCGCACAAGTGGGCCGGCGACATCGCGGTCAAGGCCGACGCGCGGGCCGACATCGTCGGCCTCGCGCGCGGCACGGCGAGCGCGGGGGCCGCCCCCTTCACCGCGTCGATGCGGGCCCTGGACCTCGACCTGCGCTTCATGCAGGCCTTCGTGCCGCGCGAGTTCTACGACATCAACGGCAAGCTGAACGCCACGCTCGACGCGAAGGGCACGATCGCCGACCCCGAGCTCGCGGGCGTGGTCAAGCTGCGCGGCGGCAGCATCACGGTGCTCGCCCTGCAGCAGCGGATCCGCAAGATCGACCTCGACCTCGCCGCCAGGGGCCGCCAGATCGTGCTCGAGCGCGTGAGCGCCGAGAGCGGCAGCGGCCACCTCAGCGCCAGCGCGACCGTCGACATCCCCCGCGGCGGCGGCCTCGAGCTCAAGAGCGAGGTCGTGCTGCTCAAGTTCCCGCTGGTCCGCCCCGGGCTGCCGCAGATGCAGATCGACACCCGCGTCCTGACGCAGGTGGTGGCCAGCGCCGAGCAGACCGACGTGCAGGTGCAGGTGCACGGGACCCGGGTCGCGGTGACCGGCTACACGGTCGACCCGCCCAGGCGCATCCCCGAGAACCGGAACGTGACCTTCAGGGATCAGCAGGAGCTGGTCGCGGTGGCGACCACCGACGGCGCGGTCATGGCCGAGACCGAGGCGCGCCAGCCGAAGGCGAATGAGCCGGCCCCGAGCAAGCGCTTCGCGGTGAACATCAAGCTGGTCGACCCGGTGCAGCTCCGCGGGCCGGCGATCGACATGGCCTGGAAGGGCGCGGTGTCGGCCGTCCGGGACGGCGAGCAGCGCGAGGTCATCGGCGAGCTGACCGCGAAGGATGGCCGCTTCGACCTGCTCGGCAACAGCTTCAAGATCGAGTCGGGCCGCGTGACCCTGCCCGAGGACGAGGACACCGTCGACCCCTTCATCCACGTCGTGGCGCGCACCAGCACCTCGGTCGCCGAGGTGACCGCGACCATCAAGGGCCGCGTCAGCCACCCCGAGCTGATCTTCAGCGCCGAGCCCGCGATGTCCCAGAGCCAGATCCTCACGCTGCTGCTGACCGGCTCGCCCGACGCCAGCGAGGCCGACGAGCAGCGGGTCCTGGCCCAGGCGGCCGCGCTGCTCGCGACCTTCGAGAACCCGGGGCTGTCGAACTTCCTCAGCTCGCGGCTCGGCATCGACCGCGTCGGCCTCAGCTTCGGCGACGACGTGAACCAGCCGATCCTCGCGGTCGGCAAGCGCCTGAGCAAGCGCATCTACGTCGAGACCGCCTTCAAGTTCAACGCGCCCCGCAACCGCAACCGCGTCGAGGTCCGCGTCGAGTACGAGTTTCGCCCGAACTGGACCCTCGAGACCTTCTTCGGCGACGCGGCGGTCGGCGGCGTCGACCTGTTCTGGCACCGCGTCTTCGGCCAGCCGAAGCGCCGCGCCGGCAACACCGGCACGGCCCCCAAGGGCACCGGCACGGCCGTCGTGCCGCGCAGCGGCGGCACCGATGACGGTGGCGCGCCCGCGAGCCGCGGCGGGGCCCGCTGAGCCCGCTCAGTCGAGGTCCGCGAGGAAGGCCTCGAGCTCCGCGGGCGTGCTCGCGAAGCTGCACATCAGCCGCGCCAGCGGGCCCTGGCCCGGTATCGGCGAGGCGAAGGGATAATAACCGTGGCCGCGCGCGCGCAGCCGCAGGTCCAGCGCCGCGGGCAGGTCGACGAACACCGCGTTGGCCTCGCGCGGGAACATGGGCGCGAGGCCGCGGCGGCGCAGGCCCTCGGCGAGGCGCTCGGCCATCGCGTTGGCGTGCGCGGCGTGGCGCAGCCAGGCGTCGCCGGCGAGCGCGTGCGCGAAGGGGCCGGTGACGAAGCGGTGCTTGCTCAGCAGGTGGCCGGTCGACTTGCGCAGGAACGGCAGGCGCTGGGCCGCGTGGGCGGCGGCGGCGGAGACCTGCGGGAACAGCAGGATGGCCTCGCCGTAGGCCAGCCCGGCCTTGGTGCCGCCGAGCGAGAGGGCGTCGATGCCGGCGTCGACGCTGAGCGCGCGACAGGCCGCCGCGGCGTCGAGTCCGGTGCTGGCGATCGTGTGGGCGACGGCGTTGGCGAAGCGGGCGCCGTCGACGTGCACGCGATACCCGTGGGCGTGCGCGAGCGCGGAGAGGGCGGCGAGCTGGGCCGGGCTGTAGACCGTGCCGAACTCGGTGGGGTTCGAGAGCGTGAGCACGCCGGGGGCCGGCTGGTGGACATCGCCCCGACCCGCGCGAAGCACGGGCTCGAGGTCTTCAGGACCGAGGCGGGTCGGGTCGCAGCGCGGCGTGACCGGCGTCGAGCGGCACAGCGTGATCCGCTCGGGCGCGGTCGACTCGTCGTCGTACCAGTGGCTCTCCGCGTGGCACAGCACGCGCTGCCACGGCTCGGTGAGGCTGGCGACGGCGAGGGTGTTGGCGGCCGTGCCGGTGGCGACGAAGAACGCGGCGGTCTCTCCGCCGAACAGCGCCTGGATGGCCGCGGTCGCGCGAGCGGTGAACGCGTCGTCGCCATAGCCGACGGCGTCGCCGCTCGCCGCCGCGATCAGTCCTTCGACGGCCTCCGGGAGCAGGCCAGCGTTGTTGTCGGAGCGCAGGTTGGTCACCCGCACACGATAGCGCGGCGCGTCACGGCGAGGCGACCAGATAGGTCAGCCAGATCTCTTGATTTTGCTCGGTGGCGACCTCGACGTACTCCGCGTCGCCGTTCTCCGCGGTGTACTCCCAGAAGATGCGCACCTGGCTGAAGCCCGCCTCCTCGAGGCAGTCGCGGATCTCCGGCATCGTCCACATGCGCCAGCGATAGGCGAAGGCCGGATCGAGCCGCGAGCCGTCCGGGAACGCGAAGCTGATCGAGCACTCCGAGCTGTGGTCGAGCGGGTTGAAGCTCCGCTGCGCCCAGATGTAGCTGAAGTCGCCGCAGTCCCGCTCCTCCTCGAAGTCCGCCACCGCCTCCGTACCGCCGATGCAGTCGAGCACCAGCAGCCCACCGGGCCGCAAGCAGCTCAGGGCGTTCACAAAGTACGTGACGAGCTGGCGCCGCGTCGTCAGCAGGTAATAACTGAAGTTGAGCGCGGCGACGACGTCGACCCGGTGCGGGCTGTCCTCGAGGACATCCCCCTGCACGAGCTCGACGCGCCGCGCGACCGCCGGCCCCGCCGGGATCACGTTGTGACGCTTGCCCCACTCGAGCGTCGCGGCGTCGAAGTCGACCCCGACCGCCCGGTTGTGCGGCGAGCGCTGGGCCCAGGCGACCGCCATCAGCGCGGTGCCGCAAAAGTCTTCCTTCAAGGTCCGCGCGGCCCGGCCGCGCATCCCGCGGTAGACCTCCTGGATGAAGTCGATGTTGTCCTCGGGGGCGTTGACGGCCGTCTGGTAGAGGGCGTGGCGGTCGGCCCGCTCGGCGAGGGTGGCGAGGGGGAGCTTCGAGGCGGCGGTGCTGCGTGGGGCCATAGTGCCGGGTTGGCGGCGGGAAGCTATCACAAACGCCCCCGCGCAAGTGGCTCGCGCGCCGGCACGAGGGCCGCGACTTGTGAGGACAGGTCCAGGTTGATAGGCTCGGACGCGTGTCGACGTGGCTCGCAGCGATGGCGCTGATGTCGGGCGGAGCGCTCCCGCTGACGGCCCCATCTCCTTCGCCGCAGCCGATCGTCGGCGGCGAGGCGGTCGACACCCACGGCTGGCCGAGCGTGGTCGCGGTGCTGGCGGTGGACCCCGAGGACAGCACGCTCGGCCACCTGTGCACGGGCACCCTGATCGCGCCGCGCCTCGTGTTGACGGCCGCGCACTGCCTCGCCCCGGGGACCGAGGTCACGAAGATCAGCGTGTACTTCGGGACCTCGCTGTCCCCCCACCAGCGCGCGACGGTCAAGCGCTACGGGGTCCACCCGGACGCCTGCGTCGCGGACTGCAAGCCCGACGCCCTCGACTTCGGCTTCGTCGAGATCTACGAGGAGCCCGTCGGCGTGCCCATCGTCCCGCTGCTGACGACCCAGGACGACTGGGACGAGACCATGCGGACCGGCGCCAAGGTGACCGTCGTCGGCTTCGGCGCCGTACGCGACGACGGCGAGGACGACGCCGCGCCGCTGCTGTCCAGCGAACGCGGCTTCAAGCGCGAGGTCGCCATCAGCGTCGACTCCTTCTCGCGCGCGGGCGGCGAGTTCATCGCCGGCGACGCCGGCAAGGACACCTGCGGCGGCGACTCGGGCGGCCCCGCCTTCGTCCAGCGCGAGGACGGCACCTGGCTGCAAGTCGGCGTCACGTCCCGCGGCGTGCGCCCCTGCGGCAGCGGCCGCGGCTACTACGGCGTGCCCTTCTTCGCCCTCCCATGGCTGCGCGAGGCGACCGGCGTCGACCTGCTCCCGCCCGACTGCGCCGACGCCGAGTGCCTCGATACGGTCCCGTCCGAGGACGGCTGCGACTGCGCGGCGAGCCCGGGCCCGGGGGGCGGCGCCCTGTGGTCGCTGCCGGTGTTGTGGATGCTGGCGATCGCGCGCCGCCGTCGCTGACTTTACAGCAATGCAGGCGACTGCCATCCTGGGTCAATGCTGGGCGAGCTCGAGGGCTGCGACATCCTTCACGCGGTGTTTCGGGCCCGCGGCTACCGCACCCGCGCCGACGTCCGCTTCGCCGAGGACGGCGTCGAATTCGACGCCGACGGCTGGGACCCCGACGCCCGCGTCGGCTTCGAATACCTGTCCTCCGAGGCAGATGACCACGACGACCTGGACCCGGACGAGCTCGCGCGCCTGGCCGCGCGGATGGACCGCGGCGAGCTGTTCCTCTTCGTCATCGACGAGGCCGAGGTCCCCGACGCCGAGACGCTGCAGTGGGCGGCCGAGCGCTTCCTCGACGAGGTCGCGCGGCGCCGCGGAGGTGCGAGGTGAGCGGCTTCTGGTCCGCTCGCCAGGTGCGAGACGCGGCGGTGGCCGACAACGAGGCGCTGCGCCGGGAGAGCGCGTGGTACGACGAGCGCATCCGCGAGCACGACGGCGACATCGCGGCGATCGACGCGCGCCTCGCTGAGGCGTGGACGCACCTGTGCGCGGTGCTGGTCCCGGAGCTCGACCCGGCGCGGCTCGAGGCGCTCGCCCTCAAGCTCGGCCTGCCGGCGATCGGCGCGCGCGTGGTCGAGGCCGGCACTCGCTCCGAGCTGGCGCGCCAGCAGGGACTGCGCGCGGCGGCCGGGGCCTCGCCGCTCTATCAGAACCGCGAGGGCATCCGCAACGAGTGCGAGATCCGCATCGCCGAGTGTGACGAGCTGCTCGCGCCCCTGCGCGCGGTCTACGACGTGATCTGCCGGGACCCGCGCTTCATCCGGCTGCGCGCCGACGGCTACGCCACCGGACACTACAACGGGCGCTGGTGGACGCTCTCGTACTACCGCGACTGGAAGGAGGCCGACGAGCTGCTCGAGTCCTTCGGCCCCGCGCAACACACCCAGGACTTCCCTGCCCTCCTGCACAAGGTCGCCGAGGCCGAGGCCGCCGCCCGCACCCTTCAAGACGACCGCGACGCGCTCGCCGAGCGCCTGACCCAGGTCCAGGCGCTCGAGGAGCAGCACGACGACGCCGGCCGAGCCCTCGACGAGATGCCACAACGCCGCCTCGCCGCCGTCCGTGGCTCCGTCCGCGCCCACCTCGAGCCGATGACCGAGGACCGCCTCGTCACGCTCGTCGGCGACGAACACGACGTCGTCGTCGCGCTCCAGCGCATCTCCGGCCTCGCCGCCCAGCGCCGCTACCTCCTCGCCGCCGCCCAGACCTACCTGCTCGAGCCGCGCGCGCAGCTCGCGACCGCCGCCGACCGCAACCGCCGCGACATCGACAAGCTCGCGCGCCCGAAGAACGCCGGCAAGCGCTTCGAGGCGGCCAAGATGAGCAAGCGCTTCACCGGCCGTCCCGCGGCCTTCGTCAAGCGCGGCGAGCGCTACGGACAGACCCGCGCGGTGGTCACGAGCTTCCATCACTACGAGCGCGGGAGCCTGGCCAGCGACTTCCTGTGGTGGGACGTGATGAGCGATGGGCGCCTCGACGGCGATTTCATCCCCGAGGTCCAGACGCACCGCGAGCGCCACCCGGAGGCCGAGCACGCGGTCGCGGTCGCGGCGGTGGCGGAGCGCGACGATCCGGCCAACATGGCCGACGGGCTGTTGATGCACGACGGGAGCTGACATGAGCGACCTGCCGCGCAGCCTCAGCATCGTCAGCTACGCGGTCAACGGCAGCGGCCTCGGGCACGTGGCCCGGCAGGTGGCGATCCACCGCTGGCTGCGCCGCTACGCGAGCTTCGCCGGGGTCGCCACGCAGCACTGGTTCTTGACGACCTCGGAGGCCGACACCTGGCTGTGGCACGAGGGCTTCGCGGCGTTCAAGCTGCCGAGCAAGTCGGTGGTCGAGGCGGCGGGCGTGCCCAAGCTCAGCTACCTCGCGCTCGCCAAGCAGTGGATCTGGCACTCGCTGGCGCTGCTGCGGCCCGACCTGCTGATCGTCGACACTTTTCCGAACGGCTCGTTCCAGGAGCTGCTCGGCGCGCTCGACCTGTGCAAGCAGCGGGCGCTGGTGCTGCGACCCGTCAAGCCGGACATCGCCCAGCAGGCGGCCTTTCGCGCGGTCGCCGGGCTCTACGACCGCGTCATCGTGCCGGCGAGCGCCGACGAGGGCGTCGCGGAGCTCGGCCTCGACCCGCGCCGCGTCGCCTTCACCGGGCCGATCATGCGGGCCGAACGCTTCGAGCTGCGCCCGCGCGCCGAGGCCCGCCAGGCCCTCGGCGTGCCCGAGGGGGCCCGCTGCGTGCTGGTCTCGGCCGGCGGGGGCGGCGACGCGGGCGCGGAGCAGCTGTTCCAGAGGACAGGCGAGCTGCTGGCCAACGACCCCTCGCTGCACCTCGTGCTCGCGGCCGGGCCGCTGTTTCGCGGCACGCCGCGCCGCGGACCGCGCCTGACCTGGTGGACCGAGCCTGGCCTCGGCGAGCAGCTGCTCGGCGTCGACGCGGCGATCTGCGCGGCGGGCTTCAACACCGCGCACGAGCTGCTGTTCGCCGGCGTGCCGACGGTGTTCCTGCCGCAGACCAAGATCGCCGACGACCAGGCCGCGCGCGTCGAGGCGCTCGTGCGCGCCGGTGCGGCCCGGGTCGCCAGCCTCGACGACCCCGTCGGCCTGCGCGCGGCGATCTCCGCGGTGCTCGAGCCGGGCACCGCGGCGGCCCTGCGCGCGGCCGGTATGGCCCACGTGCCCGAGAACCACGCCCGCGACGCGGCGATCGAGCTGCTCGGCCTGGTGCTGCCGACCGCGCTGCTGCGGCAGGCGCGAGAGGTCGTCGACGACGCGGCGCTGACCGAGCTGCGCGCGCTCGGCGTCGAGCTCGGCGTCGCCGTCGACCTCGCCTGCGCATTGCAGGTCGGGCGCGCCGCGGTCGATCGCGCGGCGCTCGAGCTCGACGCCGCGCTCGAGCTGCTGCGCACCGCCGAGACCCACGCGGTCCCGCCCGCGACCCTGCTGCGCGTCGCCGGCCTGTGGACCCGCAAGCTGCGATCGCCGCGCGCCGCCCCGCCGGACGCGGTCGCCGAGGCGCTGACCCTCCTGCTCGAGTTCCCCGGCCTCGCCGGTCAGTGGTCCGCCGCCCCGCTGCTGCTCGGCGCCCTCACCGGCGAGCGCGACTGGGGCCCCGTCGAGCTCGCCACCCAGCTGTGCGCGCTGCTCGACGTCGGCCTCTCCGCCGGACGCGACATCTTCGCCACCACCCGCGCGCTCGTCGAGGCCCAGCACGAGCTCGGCGGCCAGGGCGAGGGCAGCAGCAACGCCGGCCTGCTCGCGCGCGCCCGCGCCCGCCTGCGCGGAGGTGTGGGATGATGCCGTCCGCCGTGTCGCCCGCGAAGCAGCGCCTGCAGAGCCTCGACGACGGGGTCGTGCGCCTCGGCCCGCAGACGGTGCACCTCGACATCACCAACAGCTGCAACACCGACTGCGTGACCTGCTGGGACCACAGCCCGCACCTGCTCGCGCCGCCGCCGACGGCGTGGAAGCGGCAGCGGGCCGACCCCGCGGCGCTAGCGACCCTGCTCGACGACATCGGCCGACTGGGCGGGCTCGAGGCGGTGATCGTGTCCGGCATGGGCGAGCCCTTCACCCACCCCGCGGTCTACGAGATCCTCGCCGACATCAAGCGCCGCGGGCTGCACCTCACGGTGATCACCAACCTCGTCGCGGCGGAGGTCGAGCGCGTCGTCGAGCTCGGCGTCGACAGCCTGCTGATCGGGGTCCAGGGCGCGAGCGAGGCGTCGTACCTGGCGTTCCACCCGTCGTTCTCGGCCATGCACTGGGCCCGCCTGCAGGCGGCCATGACCCGCCTGCGCGCCGCGGGGCGCCGCGACAAGCACGTGCAGGTGATCTGCGGCGTCAACGCCCACGAGCTGGTGGCGATGATCGAGCAGGCCCACGCCTTCGACGCCGCGCAGATCAACTTCAAGCTCGCCTCGCTGCGCGCCGGCACCGAGGCCGTCCAGCTCTCCCCGGCCCAGCGCGAGGCGCTGCTCGCCCAGGGCGTCCCGGCGGCGAGCGAGCGGGCCGCGGCGCTCGGCGTGCAGCACAACCTCGAGGTCTTCGCCCAGCAGCTCCGCGCCGGCGGCGAGGCGACCGCGCCGATCGCCGAGGTCGGCTGCTTCCTCGGCTATCACTACAGCCGCGTCACCGTCGAGGGCACAGTGCTCTACTGCTGCAACACCGAGGTCGAGGTCGGCCACCTGCGCGAGGGCTTCTCAAAACTGTGGCGCGGCCCGGCCTGGACCGCCCTGCGCGAGCGCCTGCGCGCCGGCCAATACTTCGCTGGCTGCGCGCAGTGCGGGAAGTTCAACCAGAACGTCAAGCTCTCGGCCCGCTTCCGCCAGCTCCACGGCGAGGCCCGCTGGCTCGAGGTCACCGGCCGCGGCCCAGGCGGCGCACCCAGCGTCGCGTCCAGCATTGCGTCCTCCGTCGCGTCCCCTCATCGGACCGCGCTGCGGGTGCTGCCATGAGGCGGCTCCCGCTGCTGTCCGATCGGTCAGGTCCCAACGAACATGTCCTCGAAGACTGGCCGGCCGCGCCGGCGTGGCCGCACGCGCCGACCGTCGAGTGGCAGATCTGCGGGCACTGCAACTACGACTGCAGCTACTGCATCCAGAGCCGCAAGCACCGCGTCGGCTACCCGGAGGACCCGCAGATCGAGCGCGCGCTCGCAGTGCTCGCGGCGCTGCCCGGCCGCTGGGAGGTAAAGATGACCGGCGGCGAGCCCTTCGCCTCGCCGCGGTTCCTGCGCCACGTGCTGCCCGGCCTGATGCGCACGCCGCACACCGTCAGCACCCTCACCAACCTCTCGGCCCCGCCGCGCGCGCTCGAGCGCTTCGCCGCGCTCACCCACGGCCGCCTCGGCGTCGTCTCGGCCAGCCTGCACCTCGAGTTCACGCAGCCCGGCGAATTCCTCGATCGCCTCCGGGTCCTGCGCGCCGCGGTCCACCCGGACGCGCGCATCGTCGTCAACAGCGTGCTCGTGCCCGGCCGCCTGCCGGCGATCGCCGAGGCCAAGCAGCAGGTCGAGGCCGCCGGCTTTCGCTTCTTCCCGCAGTGGCTCAAGGTCAAGGGCGCCCGCCACGACTACGACGCGGACGACATGGTGTGGGTGCGGCGCATCGTCGGCGACCTCGAGCTCGCGGCCCAGCAGCGCAGCGCCAACCTCGCGCCCGCCTACACCGGCCGGGCCTGCTACTCGGGCGCCCGCTACTTCGTGCTGCTGCAGGACGGCACGGCCTGGTCGTGCCGCTCGGCGCGGCGCCACGGCGAGGGCGCGCTCGGTGCGGTGTATACCGATGACCTGGCGCTTCGGACAGGTCCACGCCGCTGCGGCTACGCGATCTGCCCCTGCGCGGTGCCGGCCAACCGCGGCATGATCGAGGGCGTGCCGATGCGCTGGAGCGTCGGCGCGGAGGAGGGCGCGTGAAGCCCGAGCCGCTGCCCCCGCTGCCGGAGCGCCCGATCTGGCCGGCCCCGCCCGAGCCCGCGCGCGGCGTGATCTCCTGGAACATGAACACCAGCTGCAACTACCGCTGCGGCTACTGCACGCAGCGCTTCCTCGACGACCGCGGCCGCTGGGCGAGCGACCTCCCGCGCTTCCTCGCCGCCTTCGCCCGCCTGCCCGGCGCCTGGGAGATCAAGCTCTCCGGCGGCGAGCCCTTCGTGCACCCCGAATTCCTGAGCGCCGTGCGCGCCCTCGCCGAGCTCGGCTGGACCGTCAGCGTCGTCACCAACTTCTCCGCGAAGCCGGACAAGCTCGCGGCCTTCCTCGACGCCGCCGGACCGCGACTCGGGGTCCTC
>Ga0073899_10002456_pt1 | contig 16728 bp, 17 predicted proteins | sample KloWWTmetaKNB5Ph_FD_88975 | JGI IMG/M metagenome (GOLD analysis project Ga0073899, IMG submission 88975) | Active sludge microbial communities from Klosterneuburg, Austria, studying microevolution and ecology of nitrifiers - Klosterneuburg... | ecosystem: Engineered > WWTP > Aerobic digester >...
AGAGCTACCGGAGCCACCTATGAGACAGGTCGCGATTGTTGGGTTCGCCCAACGCCAACATGCCCGCTTTGACGGCTCACCCAACAATCGCGACCTGTCTCATAGGTGGCTCCGGTAGCTCTCGAAGTCGGCATCAGGCTCACCCGTCGGGGCAAAATGGCTGATATTTTCCATCGACGTGCCCCATTCCTCCTTGGGTCGCCACACGGCTTTAACCCGCATCCCCATGCGAATTTCAGCCGGGTCGATGTCGAGGACCAAGTGCAAGAACGGGATGTCGGCCCCGTCAAGGAGCACATAGGCCGAGACGTAAGGGGGAGTGATCCTTTGGCCCGTGAACGGCACGTTGACGATGCAGAACGTGGTGATCGTGCCGTGATCGGGCAGTTCGACTTCATCGGTGGTGGGAACCCCGCACTCGGGACAAGCACCGCGCGGGGGCACGTAGACGTTGTGACAGCTAGGGCACCGCTGTCCAATGATTCGCCCCTGCTTGAGCCCGCGGAAAAACTTCGATTCCTCGGGGGATGCGGCGTAGGTGTAGTCCAAATGCACCGGGGTGATCAGGCCGGTCACGGGATCGGTTGGAGCTGGATCGGTGGTGGACTTCCCATGGAAAACTTGCGCTTCCCATGCGAAGTTTCGCAGGGGAAGCGCAAGTTTCACCGGGTACCCGGTGAAACTCCCCGCGGGCTCAAACCACACCTCGCGAATATCCCCCACCCGCTCGGAAGCCCAGCGAGTCTCAACGCGCATCCCGGTGTGCATCAGGTCGGGGGAGCCGGCATCGACTGCGTGTAGGAGTGGGGTGTCGGCGCCATCGAGGGTGATCAGGGCGAAAGCAAACGGGTGGGAAAAGGGCTGCCCGGCGACGGGCTCGCTCACCCATGACCAACTTTCTACGACGCCAGAGCCGGGCAACTCCACGAACTCGGTGATTGGTTCAAGCGTGGTGGGGTCGAACTCTGGGGGCGGCACCATGACACCCGCCGAAGTTCGAGCACCGACGAAGTAGCCTTCGCGAATGCCGGTGAAGAAAGCTGAGAGCACCGGGCCAAGGGATCGGGTGTAGTCGAACTTGACGCTCAGCGGCGCTTGCAGTGGGGCCTCCATATCTCTGGAGTGAAACACGTTCTAGTCTCGGTGGCAAAGAGGAGGCCAGCAGATGAAACTCGGACTGCAGTTGGGCTATTGGGGTGCGACCCCACCTGATGGTGTGGCGGAACTGCTTGAGGCCGCCGAAGAGGCGGGCTGGGACGCGGTTTTCTCCGCCGAGGCGTGGGGATCAGATGCGTTCACGCCACTGGCGTGGTGGGGCCGTCAGACCAGCACGTTGCGATTAGGCACCAGCATCGTGTCGTTGAGCGCACGCACACCAACGGCCATTGCCATGCATGCCTTGACTCTTGATCACCTCAGCGGTGGCCGGTTCATTTTGGGCATGGGGGTCAGTGGTCCTCAGGTGGTGGAGGGATGGTTCGGCAGGCCGTTCTCGATGCCCCTGGCCCGCACGCGTGAGGCAGTGAGCATCATCCGTCAGGTGTTTGCCAGACAAGGCCCAGTCACCAACGATGGCCCGCATTACCCATTGCCCTACAACGGGCCCGGGGCTGTCGGCCTTGGTAAGCCCCTCAAGCCCATCGTGCACCCTCTGCGTGCCGACCTGCCCATTTGGCTGGGTGCAGAGGGGCCAAAGAACGTCGCTCAGACTGCCGAAATCGCCGACGGCTGGATTCCGATCTTCTTCACGCCCAAGACTGCTGCGATGTACCACGAGTGGCTCGCTGAGGGATTCGCTCGCCCGGGCGCGCGCCGTACAAAGGACTCGTTTGAGATTGCCGCGACGTGCCATCTGCACGTCAGCGCCAGCGACGAGGAAACTGATTTCGTGGTGGCCGCGCTCAAGCCGATGGTCGCGCTCTACATGGGCGGCATGGGCGCTAAATCGCAGAACTTCCACAAGCAGGTCTTTGAGCGCATGGGCTACGGCGACCTAGCCGATGAGGTGCAGGCCAAATACCTTGCCGGCGAGAAGGATGCGGCTGCCGGGCTCATCCCCGACGAACTGGTGCACGACCTGCACATCGTGGGCACTCCCGAGCAGGTTCGCGCCAAAGTTGCGCAGTGGGAGGCCAGCGGTGTGACCACGTTGTTGCTCTCGTGTCGCACTCCAGATGAGGTACGTCGAGTTGCACAGGTGCTCGCCGGTGACTGATCAGAACCGGGGTCAGCTGTCGGGGCACATGCTGGTCGAGGCCTTGGCTCAAGCATCTGCTCGTGAAGTGGTCTGCGCGGCAGATGGCTCCTATTCGCTGACCGGATCCGAGCTAGCCAACCTGATCAGCCGCTACATCGCCGCCCTCAAGGTGTGCGGGGTCGACACCGGCACGCCGCTGGGGTTGCTAAGTGGCAATCGTGTGGAGGTGCTCGCCCTGATCGGTGCTGGTCAGGTGCAGGGGTATCGACGCACGGCTTTGCATCCCATGGGTTCTCTCGATGACCACGTGTTCGCCCTGACTGATGCGGGCATCGAGACCCTGATCGTGGATGAGACCTTTGCTGCGCGAGCTGATGAGTTGAGCGGCCGCTTGCCGCACTTGCGGATTCTCAGCCTTGGTGAAAGCGCACGCGGCACCGATCTGGCGAAACTGGCTGATGCGCAGAGCGCCACTGACTTGGTTCCGGTCGACCTTGGCCCAGATCATGTCTTGTCGGTGACCTACACCGGCGGCACCACGGGAAAGCCCAAGGGAGTCATCGGCACGACGGGCAACCTGAGCGCTATGGCGCAGGTGATGCTTGCCGAGTGGGAGTGGCCGAGGAACCCGACGTTCTTGATGTGCACACCGCTCTCGCACGCAGGGGCTGCGTTTTTCTTGCCGATTCTGGTCAAGGGTGGCCGTCTAGTCGTGTTGCCGCGGTTTGAGCCGCAGAGCGTCTTGAAAACCATCAGCCAACACCGCATCGACTCCACCATGCTGGTGCCGAGCATGATCTACACGCTGCTCGATCAGCCCAACCTTGCTGAATTCGACCTGAGCAGTCTTGACACCGTGTTCTACGGCGCAGCGGCGATGAACCCGCAACGCCTTGCCGAGGCCATCACCCGGATCGGACCGGTGTTTGCGCAGTACTACGGCCAATCTGAGTGCCCGATGGTGATCACATACCTGGCTAAGTCCGACCACACACCGGTGAACTTGGCTAGTTGTGGCAAACCCTCGTCGATGTTGGTTACCTCGCTGCGCAGTACCGACGGAAGCGCCGTGGAGGAGGGCACCCCGGGTGAGATTTGGGTGTCTGGCTCTGTCGTGGCACCTGGCTACTGGAACCGCCCTGACGAGACGGCCGCTACTTTCGGAGCGGACGGCTGGTTACGCACGGGCGATGTGGCGGTGGCCTCAGTCGATGGGGTGTGGACCATCGTTGACCGGCTCAAGGACATGATCGTCACCGGCGGCTTCAACGTGTTTTCTCGAGAGGTCGAGGATGCGTTGTGCTTAGACCCCCGGGTTGTCGCAGCGGGCGTCGTTGGCCTGCCCGACCCGCAGTGGGGGGAGGCTGTAAGCGCCTTTGTAGTGATGGCCGCAGGCGTCGAACTCACCCCGGAGATCGTGAGCGAACTGCAGGACATGGTGCGTCAAGCCAAGGGTGCCGTGCACAGTCCCAAACGCATCACTGCTGTTGAGCGACTGCCGTTGACCGGGCTCGGAAAACTCGACAAGGTCGCGCTTAAAGCGATGGCATCGACGTCTTAGGAGCTTGGCACTGCGCGGTGCGCTGCATCGGCTTCAAAGAACTCTTTGGAGACGAACTTGAACAGCGACGCGATCAGGTTTGAGGGGAAGGTCCGCACCCGGGTGTTGTATGCCCTGACGTTGCCGTTGTAGAAGCGCCTAGCGGCGGCGATGCGGTCTTCGGTGTTGGTCAACTCTGCCTGCAGCGCCATGAAGTTGGCGCTGGCCTTCAGATCTGGATAGGCCTCGGCGCGTGCCACGACACTCGCCGCTGCAGTGCCGAGTTGGTCCTCGAATTCGGCACGTACGGCGGGGGAGTCGCCCCGGTGACCAGCGGCGCTCTCACGAGCGCGGGTCAATTGGTCAAGCAGGCCGCTTTCGTAGGCGGAGTACTGCGCCACAGTGCGCACCAGGTTGGGCACCAGATCATGTCGGCGGGTCAACTCCACATCGATCCCATGCCATGACTCCGCGACAAGTTGGGCTTGGCGAGCAAATCTGTTGTACATCACGATCACGCTCAGAGCGACGAAGCCGATGATGACGGCGATGACGGCGATCACGACAGCAAGGGGGTTGAAGTTGAGGTTGAACATCACAAGCTGTCCTTTGCGGAATATTGCTGCCACACGAAGGCAGGGATCTTGGCAGCAATCTCGTGAAGGACACCCAACTTCGCCTCAATCTCTTCGGGGCTATGCGTGCCTTGTCTGATGGCGACCAAGCCCCCGCCAGCACATCCCCACGCCAAGGTGGGGTAGGCCAACAAGTACTCCATCATCGCCGGGTTGAGCACGTCGGAGGCGAACTTGCGGTCTGGGCAGGTCACTCGAAAGGCCCGGTTGAACGCCTCGGACTCAAGTTCGATATCGGAGTTGGTCAAGCGACCAATGAGTCGAGAAAACATCCCCTCAGGTTCCACGGAAAGGAGGGGGAAGTCAGTGGCGAGGTCAAGGGCTGTCACCGAATAGTGGTGGTACTGAGTGGAGGTGCTCGTGCGGCCTTGGGAGTCAGTGCTCGTTGACTCTGTGGAGTATCTGTAGTCGAAGGCGACGAAGAAGCGGCCCTCGTACTTGCCCGACACGATATTGGTGGCCCGACGGTCGCGGCCCCGCCCAAAGGGGGGACCTTCGAATCTGTCGACCCAGGAGTCGTCACGCTCGACGTACGTCCACTCGTGCTTAGCGCTCATCGCAACGATGGCCTCACGCCGCTTCTTGTTCTGGAGATAGCTAAAGATGCCGACTGCGAACACAAGCCCGAACGCCGCGACGGCGAAGAGGATGAACCACGGCACCGCATTGAATGGATCACTCACGTCGTTGAGCCTAGGGCCAAGTGCCTTGCCACAAAGGCGCGGCTATGAGCCGGTGAACTTGGGTGCCCGCTTCTCCATAAACGCGCGCGGTCCTTCCTTGGCGTCATTGGATCGAAAGACGGCCATGCCCACCTCGGCGTCATCGGCCCAGCAATCGTTCTCGTGTTTGCCTTCGCTATCGCGCATCGTCTTGAGCACGGCTCGCACGGCGAGTGGCCCGTTGGCACTGATCAACGCTGCCAACTCCAGTGCCTTGTCCAACGCCGTGCCGTCGGGTACGACGTGCCCGATCAGGCCCATCTGGAGCGCCTCAGGAGCAGTGATGTGGCGGCCAGTGAGCAGCAGATCAGCGGCGACGGTGTAGGGAATCTGACGGGGGAGTCGCACTGCAGAGCCACCCATTGGGTAAAGCGACCACTTCACCTCTGAGACTCCAAACCGAGCTGATTCGCCGGCGACCCGAATGTCGGTGCCTTGCAGGATCTCCGTGCCCCCGGCAATGGCTGGCCCTTCGACCGCAGCGATCAAGGGCTTGGTGAGCCGGAATCCCTTGAGCAGGCCCTTGATGAGGCTGGCGTCGAAACTGCGGTTGTCACCCGGGTGTGAGGACGTCATGGCTTGCAGGTCTGCTCCAGCACAAAATGCGCCGCCAGCACCGGTCAGAATCGCCACCCTGACCTCATCGTCTTCTTCGATCCGGTCCCAGGCATCGGTCATGATGGCCAGCATTTCTCCAGAGAGCGCATTGCGCTTTTCGGGCCGATTCATGGTGATGATCAAGGTGTGGTCGCGAAGTTCGACAAGTGCATGCGGTTGGCTCATGCCCTGACCGTAGGACAAAACAAGAACGTGTTCTAGTCTTGGCGCATGGCTTTGAACATTGCTGACTTCTTTGAGCACGCCGTCGACGTAGTCCCCGATCGTCCGATCGTGATGATGGGATCGCGAAGTGTCACGTACGCCGAGCTGGAGGCAGAGGCGAACCAACTGGCTCACTTCCTCAGCTCCCGCGGCATCGGCGTCGGCGATCACGTCGGCATCTATGCCAAGAACTCGATCGAACATGTGGTGGCGCTGTTGGCGATCTTCAAGATTCGCGCGGTCGCCATCAACGTCAACTACCGCTATGTCGAGGCCGAACTCAATTACCTCTTCGACAACTCCGACATGGTCGCGCTCATTCACGAGCGTGGTTATGCCCCCTTGGTAGCGCTCACCGCGCCCACTCATCCCGCGATCAAGACCGTTGTGGTGATGCCTGAGACGGGGGAGCCCGATTGTGATGCCGACGTGTCGTCGTACGGCGGAGTCTTGTGGGCCGATGCCCTGGCAGGGCAAAGCACCGAACGCGACTTTGCTCCCCGCAGCAACGATGACGTCTACATCGTCTACACCGGCGGCACCACTGGCTATCCCAAGGGCGTGATGTGGCGGCACGAGGACTTTTGGCGAGTCTTGTGCGGCGGCATCGATTTCATGACCGGCGAGCGCCTAGAGGAGTTCGACCAGGCGAACAAAGCGCTAGCTGGCGACTCCCTGGTGAGCTTCCCGTTAGCCCCGCTGATGCACGGAGGTGCCCAATCGGCGCTCCTGATGCACCTCTTTGGCGGGCACATGACCATTTTGGCGCCGAAGTTCGATGCAGCCGATGCCTGGCACACGATCGAACGCGAGAAGGTGCAACTCATCTTCATGACCGGCGATGCGATGGCACGCCCACTCATCGAAGAGTTCGAGCGTGGGTCGTATGACGCATCAAGTTTGGTCGCTGTGGCCAGCAGCGCCGCGATCTTCTCGCGGCCCGTCAAGGAGCGCTGGATGGCGGCCTTCCCCAATGCCTTCTTCACCGACTCGGTCGGCTCGTCTGAGACCGGGTTCCAAGGCACCGGCTTGCAAGACAGCGAGAACATCAAGGGCGAGGGCTGCGTCGTCGCGCTGGGCGTGGAGTCGGTGCTGCTCGACGAGGACAACCACGTCATCGACCTGAGCAACGTTGGCGCCATCGGGCGAATGGCCCGCAGCGGCAGCGTGCCGCTTGGCTACTACAAGGACGAAGTGAAGTCAGCCCAGACGTTCATCACGGTTGATGGCGTGCGCTACTCCGTGCCCGGAGATTTCGCCCGAGTCGAAGAAGGCGGCAAGGTCACCTTGCTCGGCCGTGGCTCTAACTGCATCAACACCGGCGGCGAAAAGGTGTACCCCGAAGAGGTTGAGATGACCTTGAAGGGCCATCCCGATGTTTATGACGTCTTGGTGGTTGGCGTTGCTGATGAGTCCTACGGCCAGACCGTGTGCGCAGTTGTGCAGCCACGCGGCGAAAACCGACCCACGGTCGAAGACCTGCGCGAGTTTTGCCGGAGCCAACTCAGCGCCTACAAGTTGCCTCGCTTTGTGACCTACGTCGAGGAGATCCCGCGCAGTGCGACGGGCAAGGCGAACTACCCCAAAGCCCGTGAGATGGTCACTGAAACCAAGTAGCACCAGAAAGGCTGGTTGAGCATGCATACCGACCTATGCGAGCGGTTTGGCATCAAGTACCCAATCGTGGCCTTCACCCCGAGCGAGAAGGTTGCTGCGGCAGTGACTCGCGCAGGCGGGTTAGGTGTCTTGGGCTGCGTGCGCTTCAACGACGCCAGCGAACTCGACGCGGTCTTGACCTGGATGGATGAGAACACCGATGGGCTGCCCTACGGCGTTGACGTGGTCATGCCCATGAAGGTGCCCACCGAGGGCGGCCACCAAGATCTGCATGCACTTATCCCGCCCGAGCACGTCACCTTTGTCGAGCGCACCCTCCAGCAGCTGGGGGTTGCCCCCAGCGTCGAGGGAGAGGGTCGTGAGGGAGTCTTGGGCTGGTTGCACTCCGTGGCACGCACTCACGTCGACGTTTCGCTGCGCCACCGGCCGGTCCTCATCGCGAATGCTTTGGGATCTCCGCCAGCCGATGTGATCGAGCAAGCGCACGCGGCCGGTGTGGCCGTTGCTGCGCTGGCCGGAACTGCGGGGCATGCGCGATCTCACGTTGCCAACGGCGTCGACATCGTGGTGGCCCAGGGCTATGAAGCCGGAGGCCACACCGGACTAATTTCGACGATGGTTTTGGTCCCTGAGGTTGTCGACGCGGTGGGACCCGATGTGCCCGTGTTGGCTGCCGGCGGGATCGGGTCTGGTCGCCAGATTGCGGCTTCTCTTGCCCTGGGGGCACAAGGTGTGTGGATGGGGTCCTGGTGGCTAGGTGCTGCTGAGTACGACTTGTCTGCCGGCACCGCCGTACGCACAGCTCTGCTGAACGCGACCTCGTCTGACACCGTGCGCAGCCGGATCTACTCAGGCAAGCCCGCTCGTTTGCTCAAGACTGCGTGGACCGACGCCTGGGAAGCAGCCGATGCGCCCGATGCCCTGCCGATGCCCTTGCAAAACCTGCTGGTGTCTAACGCCCACTCGCGGCTTAACCAGGGTGATGACCCCAGCACAGTGGCGATGCCCGCAGGACAGATCGTGGGCAGACTCAACGAGGTCCGACCGGTCGCGCAGATGATGAGCGACCTTGTTTCGCAGTACGCCGAGGCTGTGGAGCGACTCCCTCGCCCAAGCCGCTAGCCGGCGAGTGCTTGTCCGACCCGGCGCGAAGAACCAGTGGTGCCGCCGAGTTCAAATTCAGCTCGCTTGAGCCCGGTGAAGTAGCGGTGTGCCTCGCCATCGAGGTCAATGCCGACGCCGCCGTGCACGTGCACGGTCGTGTGAGCCACCTTGTGCCCGGCATCGGCAGCCCAGAGTTTCGCGACGGCGACCTCAGTGGCTGCTGGGAGACCTTCTTCTAAGCGCCAGGCCGCCTGCCACAAGGTGAGGTCGGCGCCCAAGACATCGATGTAACCATCGGCGAGTCGTTGCGAGACCGCTTGGAAGGTGCCGATCGGGCGTCCGAACTGCTCGCGGGTGCGTGCGTAGGCCGCGGTCAAAGTTTGGGCACCTTGCAGACGCCCCAGTTGTTCGGCACAACGAAGCACAGTGAGTACCTCGGTTAACCGCGACACTGCGTCAGGCCCCCCTAGGTGGGTGGCAGGTGCGTCGCTCAACGTGAGTTGACCGACCACTTCACCGTCGCTGGTGTGCTGGTCAGCCCAAGCCACGCCGTCTGCGTTGGCATCCATTAGGAACAAGCCGCTATCGGTAGTCACCAAGAAAGCGGCGCCACGGTGAGGAGAGCGCACCAGCACCTTGACGCCCGACACCGTCTCGCTACCAGTGGTCAGGCACTGTGTGGGGTTGGCTTCGAGCGGCTCAGCGTGCGCGATGCTGAGGATGGCTTCACCAGAGGCGGCCTTGGCGAGCAAGCCTGAGGTGGGTGCCACCTCTGCTAGCACGTACGCCGCTGCCAGGTGATCAGCCAGGGGCACAGGAGCCAGCACCCGGCCGGCCTCAACGAGCACCCGGGCGAGTTCGATAAGCCCGAGACCAGCCCCGCCGTTCGCCTCCGGGACGCCCAGGCTCAGAAGCCCAGTCTCACCAAGGGCCGACCAGAGTGCTGCGTCGAAACGGTCACCGGTTGCCTCAACGGCGCGCAACTGCTCGTTCGAGGTGAAGCCCGCCAGCACCTGGGCGGCGAGCCCAGCGGCCTCGTCTGCTTCGGGGGAGAAAGTGAAGTCCACGGGTCAGCTCCTCTTCGGGGCAGGCAAGCCGAGGCCTACGTAGCCGATGATGTCTCGTTGAATTTCGTTCGTGCCGCCGCCGAAAGTCATGACCAGCGACGAGCGGTAGAACCGCTCCAGACGTCCGGCCAAGGCTGCACCAGCAGACCCAGCGGAAACCAGCGAGGCTGGGCCGACGATCTCCATCAGAGCGCGGTAGGCCTCAGTGGCAAGTTCGGAGCCGAAGACCTTGGTGGCGCTCGCGTCGGCTGGTGAGAGGTTCTGGGTGGCTGTGGCCAGCTTCAGGTTCAACAACCGAAGCATCTCTGTGCGCGCGTGCGCGCGGCCCAAGAGAGCTTGCACCCAGTCGGTGTCGATGACGCGGATGCCGTCGCGCTTGGTCTCTTTGGCCCACTCGATGACCTGCTCCAGGGAGTGAATCAAGGGCGCGGCAGAGGTGAGCGCAACACGCTCGTGGTTGAGCTGGTTGGTCATCAAGGGCCAGCCACCGTTGAGCTCGCCCACCAGGTTGTCGACCGGAACCCGCACACCGTCGTAGTAGGTGGCAGAGGTGCCCACACCGGCAACCGTGTGCACGGGGGTGTAGGAGAACCCCTTGGAGTCAGCGGGCACCAGCACGATCGAGAGCCCCTTGTGGCGGGGGAGATCTTGATCGGTGCGAACACCTAGCCAGATCCAGTCGGCGTATTGGATCAGCGAGGTCCACATCTTCTGACCGTCAATGACCCACTCATCACCCTCGCGGCGTGCTCGGGTGCGCATCGAGGCCATGTCGGTGCCTGATTCGGGCTCGGAGTAACCGATCGAGAAGTGCAGGTCACCGGTGAGAATTTTGGGCAAGAAGTACGACTTCTGCGCCTCAGAGCCAAACCGCATGATCGTGGGGCCGACGGTGTTGAGCGTCAGGTAGGGGATAGGCACCCCGGCGACTGCCGCCACATCGGTGAAGATCAATTGCTCAAGCATCGAGCGGTTTTGCCCGCCGTACTCCGTGGGCCAGCCGATGCCCAACCAGCCGTCACGGCCGATCTCGCGTATCACGTCCTTGTAGGTCTCGACCTCACCAAACTCCCCAGACGACAGCGACAACGCGCGGCGACGCTCGGGAGTGACAAGTTTGTCGAAGTAGGCCTTCAGTTCGTCGCGAAGGCGGAGCTGCTCATCGGTGAGCGCAATGCGCATAAGTGAGTCCTAAGGTGGGAAATGGGCGCAGTGTCACACTGGCCCGCTCGACACGAAAACTATAACCTGTTCTAGTCTTGAGCAGACAAGCAAGTCGGTTCGCATTAGGAGGCACTCATGAGCCCTGACACCGCAACGACCCAAGAACGCCAACTCGACGCTGGCGGCACGCCAACGCGTTTTGCGCGTGGTTGGCACTGTCTTGGCCCAGCCGCGGAGTTCCGCGACGGCAAACCTCATGAGGTGCGTGCCTTTGGTGGCAAGTTGGTGGTGTGGGCCGACACCGCAGGTCAGTTGAAGGTCATCGATGCCTACTGCAGGCACATGGGTGGCGATTTGACCCAAGGCAGCGTCAAGGGCGATGAGGTGGCTTGCCCCTTCCACGACTGGCGCTGGAACGGCGATGGCAAGTGCAAGTCGATCCCTTACGCCCGCCGAGTGCCGCTGCGAGCCAAGACGCAGACCTACCACGCGATGGAACGCAACGGTCTGTTGATGATCTGGCATGACCCCGAGGGTTCGGCTCCAGACATGAGCGTGGCGCCGCCTGAGTTGGACGACATCATGGACTCCGATGCCTACACCGACTGGAGTTGGAATCGCCTCGACGTGCCGACCGCACATTGTCGTGAGATCGTCGACAACGTCGTTGACATGGCGCACTTCTATTACATTCACTTCGCGTTCCCGCTGAAGTTCCGCAACGTGTTTGAGGGCCATATGGCCAGCCAATTCATGGAATCCACTGGGCGTCCCGACAAGACCGCACAGGGCTACGGCGATGAGAACCTGTTGCTGAAGTCGGACGCGACCTACTTCGGTCCCTCATTCATGATCAACTGGCTCAACAACGACTACAAAGGCTTCATCACCGATGTCGTGTTGATCAACTGCCATATCCCCACTGGCCCCAACTCCTTCGTGCTGCAGTTCGGCTTGAAGGTGAAGAAGGCTGCTGGTCTTGATGACCAGACCGCCAAGTGGGTGGGGGAGCGCTACACGCAATTGTTCGCCGAGGGGTTCATGCAAGATGTGAACATCTGGCTGAACAAAGCCCCGATCCAAAACCCCTTGCTGTGCGAGGAGGACGGTCCGGTCTACCAGATGCGGCGTTGGTACGAACAGTTCTACGTCGACGTGGCCGACATCAGCGAAGACATGACCGATCGGTTTGAGTTCGAGGTCGACACCACCAAGGCCAACGAATACTGGCGCGCCGAAGTCGCTCAAAACCTCGCCAATGCGGCACCGGACGCCGCGCCGGTGAGCTGATGGCGCTCTACGAACTGTCTGAGTCGACTCGAAGCGATCAGCACCTCTATCTCGAGGCTCGACTCGTCGATGTGGCTTGCCTTGATTGCACCGTCACGGTTGGGGTGAAGAAGAACTCCGAGCAACACACCTCGATCCAGTGGCGTCACCACGACTTCACCCACTGCCCCGAGTTCGCCAAAGCAGAGCGGCTCGCCGGTGGGCGACACATAGCTGAGCCATGCTCGCGACTGCGCTCCTCCATTGAGCGAGCAGTTGCTGACGGCGCGATCTCGATCGGGGCAATTGATGGGTACTGAGTCATACGTCTTGCGCGTCGCTGAGGTGGTCAACGAGACCGACGAAGCGGTGTCAGTGGTCTTCGAGGTGCCAGAGGCGCTCAAGGCAGACTTCACCTATATCCCGGGCCAATTCCTCACCCTCGCGGTGCCTTCGGAGCAAACTGGTCTGGTTGCGCGAAGCTATTCACTCTCATCCTCCCCGCACCAGGATCGTTGGCAGGTGACCGTCAAGCGCACCGTCGGGGGATACGCCTCCAACTGGATCTGCGACAACGTTCAGGCTGGCAGCCAATTGCGTGTCATTCCTCCGTCGGGGATCTTCTCCCCCAAAGAGTGGGAGTCTGACCTGCTGCTCTTCGCCGGCGGTTCGGGCATCACCCCGGTGCTCTCGATCGCGCGCACTGCGTTGCACGAGCATGACAACCGCGTGGTGCTGGTCTATGCCAACCGTGATGAGCAGTCGGTGATCTTTGCTTCGGTTCTTCGTGAATTGCAGAGTCAATACCCCGATCGGTTCGTCGTGATTCACTGGCTGGAGAGCCTGCAAGGCCTCCCATCACGAGACTCACTGCGCGCCTTTGCTGCCAACTTCCCTGACTTCAATTCGATGGTCTGTGGCCCCGCGCCTTTCATGGATGCTGTGACGGGAGTGCTCAAAGACATGGGGTGGCCCCGCTCGCGCCGCCTCCAGGAGCGTTTCGTTTCGTTGGGTGGCAACCCATTTGGCGACGTGCCCGAGATGGCCGACTTCATTGCGGCTACCGAAGCCGTCGCTGATGGTTCACTCGAAGACGCTGCATCCAGTGAGCCTGCGCCACTCGGGTTCGGACCGGTCACAGTCGAGGCGCATCTCGATGACACCGACTACACGTTTGACGACTGGGACGGTCAGCAGCCCTTGTTGGACTTCTTGACGTCTAAGGGAGTCGAGGCGCCGTACTCCTGCAAGGCAGGGCAGTGTTCAGCCTGCGCCTGCGTGGTGCTTGAAGGTGACCTAGCGATGAACCACAACGAGGTTCTTGAGGACGATGACCTGCGCGAGGGCATTCGTCTGGCCTGTCAGGCCACCGCGTTGAGCCCCCGAGTGAAGATCAGCTACAACGCGTAACTGCTATTCACCTTCGCACGGTTCAGATGCGGCTTGGTCTTCATCAACCATCGGTAAGAACACCGAACGCAACCTGGTCCGTGGCGGTACGACGGTCTCGGGACCCCAAATCTTTGAGCGAATCGGCGCAGTGAGTACGCCAAGTGGCGCGGTCGCCACAAATGAGTAGGCCAAGACCAAGAGCGTGGCTGCCGGGTTGGCGAGCAAGCCCACGATGATCGCCACCACGACCGCGATGGTGGTGAGTTTCGCGCGGCCTGTCTTGGGGGAGAGCAGGTAACGAAATGACCGGAACCGCACGGTCGAGACCATCAGCAGCGCCGGAATCACGCTAATCGCGACTGGGAGGAGTGACGTTCCGGCGACTCGGGGGCCAATGTCGGGAGTGTCGAGCGCAAAGATCGTGGCCATGATGACTGCGGCCGCACCCGGGCTAGGCATCCCGACCCAGTACCTCTTGTCAGAGACCGGGTCGATGGTCACGTTGAACCGAGCCAGCCTGAAGGCCGCACAGGCCAGCCACAAGAAGGCGGCAGCCCAGGCCATCACAGGCCATTCCTTCAGTGCCCAGGTGTAGACCAGCACTGCGGGGGCCAAGCCGAATGAAATCAGGTCGGCCAGGGAGTCCAGTTGAATGCCAAAAGGTGAGGTCGCACCTACTGCACGTGCCACAGCGCCGTCGGCGATGTCGAAAATGATGCTGAATGCAATCAGCGACGCCGCGATCTGGAAATGTCCAGTGAAGGCCATCAGGACGCAAGAAAAGCCACAGAACATATTGGCCGTGGTGAAAAACGAAGGTGCGGTGACCCGGAGGCGCTCTCGAGGGCTGAGTTGCCGAAGGGAGACAACTTCAGCGCCGCTGGGAGAAACCAGACGCCAACGGTCCAGAATCCGGCGACGCGGCTTGGTGGGAGGGTAGGGACTCATGACTTGGCCTCCGGCCATCGGGCGATGACGGTCTCACCGGCAATGGTGCGGTCGCCTTGTTTCACCTGCAAGTGCACGCCCGGCGGGACGAAAATGTCCATACGGGAGCCGAACTTCATCAAGCCGATCCGCTCACCGGTGACCAGGTGTTGCCCGGGCACCACTCGCGTGACAACTCGTCGCGCCACGAGGCCGACGATCTGGCGGAAGATCAGCCGACGCACCCGGCCCTCGACCTCACGCTCAATCGTGATCTCACTGCGCTCGTTTTCGGTGGCGCTCTCGAACTTGTACGCCGCAAGCCAGCGACCCGGTCGGTAGGTCACATCGGTGACCACGCCGGCATAGGGGGTGCGGTTGATGTGCACATCAAAGACCGACAAGAAGATGCTGATCTGCTGCCACGCACCTGGGGGAGCCACACCAACCTGAGCTGGGCCAGCGTGCATCACTTTGCCATCGGCTGGCGCGACAACGCAGTCGGGATCCGCCGCCAGCAGCGCGGCACCTTCGGGGGTGTCTGGCCTGCGGATGGGGTCGCGGAAAAAGGCGGCGACACCCACGGGCAGCAATGCCAGTGCGGCTGCAGTGCGGCGGTGGCCGGTGAACAATGCGAGTGCGGCGGGGATGGCGGCAACCAGGGATGCCGGGCCGGCCTCGCGATCGAGTGCGGACATGGGGGTCAGCCTAGGGGAGAGCCGATCATTCGTTGTCGTTGCCCGCAGAGTGTTCTGCGGCACGTGCGGTTGGGTTAAGCGTCAGACCGACCGCGCGGGAGACCACCAGTGCGACGTACATCAGTCCACTGACTTGCTCAAGCATGACCACCGCGCGTGCGTGCCCCAGCACTGGCGTCACATCGGATAAACCGGTGCTCGTGAGCACGGTGAAGGACAGGAACAACAACTCCATCCATGACCGTGGCTCTGCCGGGTTCGCATAGGCGGTGAAGGATCCTGGTGCCAAGACCTGAACTACGCCGTATACATAGGCGAAGCACCAGGCGACCACCGTGAATGCGGCTCCCACGGCGAACAACTCATCCGCAGTGATGCGAGTGTCAGCGAGCAGGTAACGGAGCATCGCGTAGGCGGTGTAGGCGTAGAACGCGGCGTGCAAAATGCCTGACACCAGGTGGATGTCGGAGTTATGCGGCCACACCCCCTCAAGGATCGTGAGTACGAGGACAGGTACGCCGAGCAAACCGGCTACCCAGGTGAGGGCGGGGGTGGATCGCACCGCCCACACCGCAACCCCGAGCACGACCACACCGAGCACCCCAAAGGCAGCACGCCCGACCGCAGTGTCCTCCATGAAGGGATAGGCCATCACGCTGAGTAACTGGACTACCAGCAAGATGGCGGAGGGGTGCTTGGTGACCCGGGCAAAGGCGTTCATCGTGATCGCTCTGCGTCCGCTGCAACTCGAAGGCCTCGCACCCTCACCATCCGCGCGCCCGCCACTCCGGGAGCGACGCGCGCTCGGCCCCCAGCGTCGAGTCGTTGCCGTGGCCGGGGTAGAACCAGGTGTCGTCGGGCAAGGTGCCGAAGATCTTGGTTTCGACGTCATCGATGAGTTGGACGAAGGCCGCACTGTCTCCGAAGGTGTTGCCCACGCCTCCGGGGAAGAGTGAGTCGCCGGTCCACAGGTGGTGATGCCCATGGGGGTCGGCGTACACCAAGGCGATCGATCCAGGAGTGTGGCCTTGGATGTGGATCACGCGAAGTTCACAGCAACCCACGTGCACGATGTCCCCGTCGCCTAATGGCCGGTCGATTGCTACGCCGGTCTGCTCGGTGATGGCCTCGGCATCGAGTTCACCCGCCACGGTTTCGGCATCAGTGGCGTTGACGACTTCCGCCAGTGCCCGGTGGTGGTCCCAGTGCTGGTGGGTGGTGATGACGGTGGTGAGGCCGGACTTGCCGACGGACTTCAGCACAGTAGGTGCGTCATCGGCTGCATCAATGAGAACCTGATCGCCGGTGCTGGTGCAGGTCAGCAAGTAGATGTTGTTCGACATCTGGTCATCGACCGCAAACTTGGTGATGGTCAGATCCTGCAGTTCTCGCACCTGGGCGCTGCCGCCAGGAATCACGTTGCCGGTGTAAGCCATGGTGGGGATCGTACGGCGCACAGGCCTGGAAAGGACACGGGGTAAGTTTGGTCGGTAGCCCTGGGCGTGTAACGAACGCGTGTTCGATTCAATGCTTTAGGCTTCATTGAGCCCAGCGAAGCGCTGGATGCCTGCAGA
>Ga0073899_10002459_pt1 | contig 16701 bp, 20 predicted proteins | sample KloWWTmetaKNB5Ph_FD_88975 | JGI IMG/M metagenome (GOLD analysis project Ga0073899, IMG submission 88975) | Active sludge microbial communities from Klosterneuburg, Austria, studying microevolution and ecology of nitrifiers - Klosterneuburg... | ecosystem: Engineered > WWTP > Aerobic digester >...
AGCACGCCGCCGACGCCCGCGAGGAAGTAGAACTCGTCGATGACGAGCAGGTTCGGCGCCCTACCTCGGATAAGCTGCGCGGCGTGAGCGTTCTCGTTTACGGGAGTGCGCCCGGCGCGTCGCCAAAGTACGCCGACAGCAGGTCCGGCTCGTCGAGCCGCAGCGCCGCGCGCAGCGCGCGCCGCCACGCGGCGAGCGCCGTGCCCGGCCCGCCGTACGCCGCGACGGCCGCGCCGTCGAGCACGTACGCGCGCGCGCCGAGCAGCACGAGCGTCGGGCGCGCCGCGGGCGCGCCGACCGGCCACGGCGCGTCGCCGATCAGCCGCACGACCGACCGCGTGAACCGCCGCTCGTCGGCGCCGACGAGCGACAGCGCGGCGTGCGCCGCGGGCATCTGCGCGGCCAGCACGGCGCGCCAGCCGGCCGGCGCGTCGCCGCGCGCGCGCCACGCGGCGAACGGGTGCCGCAGCACGGCCGCGTCGGCGCCGACGACCGCGGCGAGCAGGTCGTGCGGCTGCACGGGGATCGGCACGTGGTACTCGAAGAACGCGTCCGCGGTCGCCGCGAGCGCGCTCTGGAGCATGTCGGCGCCGCGCGGCACGCACAGCATCCCGAGCGCGCGCCAGTGGTCGGCGGTCAGCGCGCTCGAGCTGGTGAACGCGACCGTGTCCATGTAGCGGCCGAGCGCGGCCTCGTCGGCGTCGACGCGCGGGTGCCGCGCGGCGGCGGCGTCGAGCGCGGCCGCGCGGCCGAGCACCTCGTGCGCGCCGAGCGCGAGCGCGGCGCACGCGAACGCGGGGTCGGTGCGCGGCGCGTCGAGCGCGGCGGGCTCGCGCGCCATGCCCGCCAGCCGCGCGGCCGCGCGCGGCGCGTCGGCGTCGGCCAGCGCGGCGGCGGCGGCGACGGCGGCCGCGAAGCCGAGCGGGTCGCCGTCGGCCGCGTCGCGCGTCCAGCCGAGCGCGGGCGCGGCGTCGTCGCCGCCGGCGCACAGCGCGACGTACGCGTCGAGCACCGGGCGCACGAGCGCCGCGTCGGCGCGCAGCGGCGCGACCGCGAGCGCGAACGCGGCCGGCGGCGCGCGGTCCTCGATTTGCCGTGCGAGGTAGTCGAGTATTTCATCGTGCGCGCGTGGACACTGCATGGACGCGGACGAGCCCCCGTCGAGCGACATCTCGGCCGAATTGCAGGTCGCGCTGTGGGGCCTGCCGCTGGCGCGCGTCGGCGAGCTGCGCGCGCGCCTGGCGGGCGCGTGCATCGTGTGCGGCGCCGCGCGGCGCGCCGAGTACAACGCGCAGCCCGCGGTGCGCGCCGCGGCGGGGCAGCTGGCGGGCATGGTGCGCGCGCTCGCGTACAGCGCGCTGCCGGTGCCCGACGTCGCGGCAGCCGCGTCGGCGTGGTGGGGCCAGCAGATCGGCGTGCGGTACGCGCACGCGGACCGCGCCGACCACGTGCTGGCGCACATCTTCCACTGCGGCGGCGACGGCTGGCGGCTGCGCCTCGGGCTGAAGGAGTGCGGGCTGCAGGCGCTCGCCGCGGTCGGCGCGGCGGGGCGGCACCTCGCGCCGCCGTCCGGGCGGCCGGTCGACGGCGCGGCGCGCAAGCTCGCGGACGCGGTCGCCGCGATCGCGGGCGTGGCGCGCGCGCACGTGCGCGCGCACGCGGCGACCGTCGCCGCGCCGGTCGACGACATTGTGCTGCGCGGCGTGCCGGACGTGCCGGTCGCCGAGTTTTGTCTGCTGTGCCACGGCGGCGCGGCGCCCGACGGCGCGACGGCGCACGCGCGGCTCGCGGCGCTGTACGCGCAGAAGTTCTGGGGCACCGACTGCCCGCGCGCGGCCGAGGCGGCCGAGGCGGTCGCGACCGGCGTGTGCCAGGAGGACCGCGACAAGCTCGGCGTCGAGCGCGACGCGCTGGCCGCGTGCGCGCTGCGGCACTACACGCAGCACGACGCGTCGCCGGCCGCGCTGCTGCACAAGCTGCGCGCGGCGCTGCACGCGACGATGCTCGCGATGCTCGGCGCGGGCGTGCGCGTCGAGGGCGGCACGCTCGTGCCGGACACGCGCGGCATGCAGGCCAAGCTACGCGCCGAGGGCGCGGTCACGGCGCTGCAGCGCGAGGTCGCCGCGCACCCGGGCGCGCACCGCCTCTGCGGTGTGCTGCCGCGCGGCCTGCGCTTTGTCGCGGCGTGAAGAAACATGAGCGGGCGCGTGTGCGTGCCGCCGCTGGGCGAGGTGCGCGAGGCCGACCTCGCGTTCGACGCGCTGTTCGTCACGGCGGACGCGGCGACGCGCTGCACGCGCCTCACGGGCGCGGCGGGCGTCGCGGAGCACCTGCGCAACCTGAGCCCGGTCGTGCTGTACGGCTGGGTGCTCGCGCGGCGCGTGTACACCGCGGGGCAGCGCATGCCGGCGCAGACGATGCTGCTGTTCGACCGGGAGGATCGGAATACGCTTGTGGCAATCCACGCGAGAGATAGGGACAAATACGACGCGGAGCGCTTTGTTCGCATCGACTCGGCAACGTCGCGCTACGACCAGATCGGAGGACAGTATCTTCTACCGGGGCCGCTCTTGGACGTGACCGAACAGATCCGCAATGACTACTGACGTGGAGCGCGCGTTCCACATGCCCGACCACGGGTTCGACGCCGAGTGCGAGAGCGACGGCGACGGCGACGACTTTGGCCTGATCCCGGTCGGCCAGGCGACGCGGCTGCGCGCCAATCCGCGCGCCGGCGCCAATGCCGCCGGCGTCGGGGTATACCGCGAGGGTGCCGCCCGGCTCCTGCCGTTCCTGCCCGGGAAGGCGGTGCCGTCGCGGCGCGGCGACGGGGTGATAATCCACGACGGGCGCATCCCGCGCGACCTGATCCCGACCGGGACCGGCTTCCTGATCCTGGACCAGAATCTGAGCCCCGTGGCGCAGATCACGCCGGGCGCGAACTTTGAGATCAACCCGGGCGCGGTGATCTGCCTCGTCGGCGGCCGCACCGGCGGCACCAGCGTCGTGCCGCAGCACGGCACGGTCCAGTGCCGCGTTCGCCGCGACGCGCTCGACGAGTTTCTCGGCGGACGCGCCATGCCGATCGGCGTGGACGCGGCCAACCTTGACGACACGGCGGACCTGGGCCGGCTGAACGGCGGCGTGTACGGCGCCGGCCACACGCGCGTCGCGCTCGTGCTCGCCAACGCGGATGCCCTAAACCACCGGCCCCGCTTCATGCTGCTCGGCATCCAGGGCTACGAGAACGACTACGTGGTTGTCAACGTGGCGACGCAATAAATCAGTACGGCGCTTTACTATAGTCAAACAGCACGCCCATCGAGAAGATCAGCGTGGCGAGCGCAAAGACCGCGCCCATGCTCACGGCGGCCGTGTGCGGCAGCGAAGACAGGTACTGCGGTTCGGTTGCGGGGGCCGGCCATGGATCCTCCTCCGTATAGACAATTCGCGCGCTGGTGCGACGAGACGTTTGGGGCATCGCCGCGCGGCGTCTCGGTGGTCGACGGCGTGGTGTATACCGAGGGCGGGCCGACGGCAGCCCAATTGGCGTCGCACGCCGACGCGGTCGGCACGGCCAAGGGCGCGATGTTCCCGCTCGCGTCGTGGCGCGCGCGGCCCGCGCGCGGCGACGTGGCCGCGGCGGCGGTCGCGGTCATTGCGATCGTATGCGTAGCGATCTGGGGCCTGCCGGCGCTGCCGGCGGCGGCGACGGCGGCGTGGATCCCGCACACGACGCGCGCGGCGCTGACGCTGGCGCGCCGCGCGTGGCCAAGCGCGCGCGCGACGAGGACGAAGAAGACCGCGTGAGCGCGGCCAAGCGCGCGCCCGACGCGCTGCCCGACGCGCTGCGGCTGAACTGCACCGACGCGGTCGCGGCCGCGACGGGCCACCTGATGCGCGTGCTCGCGTCGCTCAAGAACCTGCAGACGGTGCACTGCGCGGCCGAGGGCGCGCGCGCGCGCGTCACGGTGCCGCGGCCGGTCGGGCTGCTGCCGATGCAGCTCGCGCCGGTGCTCGCGGTGCTCGGCGCGCACCGCGCCACGTGCACGGTCTTCAGCGCCGCGGAGCCGAACGTGCTGCTCGTCGACGACGCGCCGGCGTTCGACGAGCCGCCGCAGGTCGCGGCGGCGCCGGCGCGCGCGCTCGCGGCCGCGTGCCGCGTGCCCGCCGCGCAGGTGCGCGAGGACGTGACGACGCTGGCCAACCGGCTGTGCCAGCGCTTCGCCGCGCCCGCGGCGCGCGTCGACCTGTGCAACCTGCTCAACTACGCCAACGCGCTCGCCGACGTGTGGCTCGACGTCGTCGACGGCCGCGTCGCGGTGGTCGTCCCGCAGCCCAAGAAACGCGCCTCATGATTCATTGTCGCTGTCGCTGTCGTCGGGCGGCCGCGCGCGCTTGGCCGGCGCGGGCGGCGCGGGCGCGACCGGCCGCGGGCGGACCGTCGCCGCAAAGCCGAGCCGCGCGAGCACCAGCGTCAGCACGCGCGCGATGCCCCGCGCGTGCACGTCGTCGAACGGCGGCAGCGCGTCGTACGGGCGCAGCAGGCCATCGCGCACGTCGCGGTACGTCGCGCCGTGGAACAGCCGGTGGATGCCCGCGGGCGCGTGCCCGGGGGAGTACGGCGCGTACGGCCCGCGGCGCCGGCGCGGCGCGAGCACGTCGGCCGGCGACGCGCCGACGGGCGTGCCGCCGGTCGGGTCGCGCGCGAACATGAGCGGCGCGTTCAGGCGCCACGCCGCGGCCTCCTCGACCGCGCGGTAGCGGCGCTCGGCGTCGGCGACCTCGCGGTGCAGCGCCGCGACCGGCGTCATAAAGTAGAGCGCGTGGTCGCCGACGACCGGCGCGATCCAGCACTCGACGGGGGTCACCCGGGCGTCCTCGTCGGCGTCGCTGGCGCGGTACCCCGCGGTCCGGCGCGTCTCGACCGCCGCCTCGTCGGTCGACACGACGATCCGGTCGGGCGCAAAGTTCGGCACGAACGGCCGCTTCGGCGCCGCCTCGCCGCCCGGCACCACGACCGGCACGACGCCGGTGGCCGCGAGCCACAGCACGGCCTCCTGGAACTGGTCGGCGGGCACGCCGTGCGTGTTGGGGAACGCGGCGCGCGCGTCGTTGATCCAGCGCGCGACCGCCTGGCTGCGCGCGACAAACGCCGCGAGCGTCAGCTCGCGCGCGTCGTCTGGGCCAAAGGTCTCGAAAAAGTCCATGTATTCGCGTCAAGACGCGGTCCCCGGCAAGCAAAAGCCGACTTCGGTAGTGCGCGCCGCGGGCGCCGCGGCGGCCACGGGCGCGGTGCTGTAGGTGCTGTAGCGCGTGCGCTTGGGCGCGCCGCTGCGCGCGCTCTCGAGCTCGGCGGCCATGCTGGCCATGGTCGCGTGGTGCTCGGCCTCCATGCTCCAGACCGCCAGCTGCGCGACGCCGCGCGCGACGGCGTCGGGCGCCAGGTCGGCGCGCTTCAGCGTGTCGCGCAGCGCCGCGTAGGTCGCGGGCTCGGGCGCGCCGGCGTGCCGCCCGCAGCGCTCGATGTTGTCGCAGTACTGCGCCACGAGAATCTCGCGCATCTGCGCCGCGACCTCGGCCAGCTTGTCGTAGTCGCCCTTGAGCGCGCTGTACTTGGCGGTCGCCTCGTCGCGCTCCACGCGCGCGGCGTCGATCTCGGACTTGGCCTTCTCGATCAGGTCGTCGGAAAAGCGCGCCTCGCCGCGCTGGCGCACGGTCTCGACGATCGCGCCGAGGCTGAACGCCTCCTCGGCCGTCGCGGGCTTCTCGGTCTTGGCAGCTCCCTCGGACATGTCTGTATCTCCCGACTGCCAATGCGGCACCGAGCGCACGGCATTTTCATCCGAGCCGCCCGAGAACAGAAACGGCGCGCCGTCGTGCGCCTCGCGCGACTCGGGCCGGCGGATGCGCGTGGCGACGAACCACGGCGAGCCCGTCGGGCTGATCTCGTCCGACAGCGCGGTCTTCTCCTCGCGCATGTGGAACGAGAAGCCGCCGGTCCGGGCGACGGACGCGTAGAACTCGGGGCGCACGCCAATGTACACGAGCATGCGCTCCATCGTCTCGTGGCCCGCGCTCGGCCCGCGGTAGAGCGCGGTGATCGCGCGCACGCGGCCGATGTTGTGCACGTCCATGTCGTCCTCGGACCGCGGGTGGCGGTCGAGCACGCGGATGTGGCCGCGGATCGTCGACTGCAGGATGCGCGCGGCAAACGACGCGGGCATGCGCGGGCGCCGCGGCGCGTAGCGCCGGCTGCCGTCGGCGAGCGTGTGCCAGACGTACTCGTCGACGGGCGTGAGCGGGCCCGTGTCGAAGCAGAGCGTCTGCACATTCTCCCCGCCGGGCGGCTCGCGGAACTTGTAGAAGCAGCCGCGCGACGACGTGCGGATCTCGACGTCGCTGGCCATGGACGACGCGACACGTGCCGGGCCCGCGTGCGTGGTTCCGATCACCGAGAGTGCGCCGACCGCGGAGGTTTTGACGACCTCCGACCGGCGCTACCTGTGGCCGGCCGCGGCGCGGCTCGTACGAAACGCAAATGCGCCTGCGCGCATCGATCGCACTCCAACGCCGGGAGACACTCAGTCTCGCAGTTGAGAATACATGGAGGGCATCGGGCTTTCCGCTGTTGTGCGCATGGCCAAGCGCCCGCGCCCGGACGCGCCCGTGGGCGCGCCCAGCCAGTTCACCGACATGTCGGGAATCACGACCCCGACCCAGGAGATGGCCAAGCCGACCAAGGGCCTCGACGCGATCACGCGCTCGCTGCTGGCGTACGTGACGATCGTCACGGGCGCCAGCCAGAACATGAACCCCGAGCTCATGATGTCCGCGCTCAAGGCGCCGGTGCTGCTCGAGCGCGAGGCGCACGCCCTGCGCGACGCCTACACGCTCCACTCGGGCGCTGTCCTCTGGCGCATGGCGCGCGTGCTCGTCTCGGGCAACCCGCTCGACGAGGCCGACGCGCGCCGGCCCGGCAACGAGATTGTAGCGTCGGTCTCGCGCGCGGTCGGCGTCGTCGCGCGCAACCTGATGTTCGCGATCCTGCTCGGCAACGAGCCGCCCGGCCTCTCGGACGTGTTCCGCATGGACTCGACGCGCGACAACGCGACGTACCACACCGACCCGGACGCCAAGTTCCCCGCGCGGCTGAACGACAACTCGCCGGTCGACTGGGGCAGCGGCGTCCGCGCCGTCGCCGAGTCGGGCCGCTGGGCCGACGCGCTGCTCGTGACCATCCGCACGCCGTTCGCGGCCGAGGACTGCCGCGTCCTGTTCGGCCGCCCGACAACCGACACGGTCACGCCGATCGGCCGCGGCGCCGGCGAGGTCGTCGAGCGCTACATGGCGCGCGAGCAGGCCGACGTGGCCGCCGCGCTGCTGATCCCGGCCAACACGCGCGTGCCGGTCACCGAGCACACCATCCTCCTCGGCGCGCGCGTGTCGATCGCCGCCGGCTCGGACATGACGTTCCCGCTGCCGCCGTACCGCAGCGAGAGCTCGTTCAACGCGCTCAAGCCGGCGCGCGTCGGCGGCAACCGCCGTGACATGCTGATGAACCTGGCGTACACCATCTTCCTGCTGTATTCCAACGGCGACGACTTTGCCGCGTGGCGCGAGGCCACGACCAACGCGAATCTCGGCTTCAACGACGCGTCGCTCTTTTCCGTGCGCCGCGATCTGCTGACGCTCGGCTACGGCGCCCAAGACGCGGTGGTCGCCGCCCTTGGCACGGCCGCGGGGACGCCGTTCTCGGACGACGCGGTCGCCGTGTCGGCCTCGACCGGCGTCACGGCGTTCGCCGACCTCGTGTGCTTTGGCGCGACGTTGATGCAGACGGTGCCGCTCGTGATGATCCCGCGCGGCAGCATCATCGCCGCCATGTCGGCGACGCGCGCCGTGCTCCGGCCCGCGGAGGGCGACGAGCTGATGGTCAGCCCACACGCGGGCAGCGAGATCGGCATCGCCATCTCGCCCGAGGTGCGCATCTGGATGGACGCGGTGATCACCGACTTCCACACCACCCGCCCGGCCGGGCGCGACTTTTTCGCGCTGCCGGCGCAGTGGATGCGCGGCTGGACGCTCAACTCGAATCTGGCAAGCCGCGTGGGCTTGAACCTGACTCGCCGCGTCGGCGGCGACGCCGCGCTTCTCGCCGCGGCGAACACGCTGCTCGACGCGATCGTCATGGGCGCGCCGTGCCCGGCGGCGTACGGCCAGGTCATGCGCGTGCTCGCGCGCGCGCCCGAGGTGCAGCTCGCGGACGCGCTGCGCAGCGTCGCGCGCCAATAATAGTCGGATTATTCGTTTTCTCGCATGGGCCCCGACGCGCTCGCGGCCGCGCGGCCCGCGCGCGGCGCGCGGCCGCTCAGCGTGCTGACGCGCGCGCAGCTGCGCGCCGCCGTCTGCGCCGCGGTGCCGTACGACGAGCCGCTCGCCGCCGGCGAGCTGGCGTGCGCGCGCGGCGACAAGTGCGAGGCGATGCGCCTGTCCGGCGGCCGCGTCGTCGGGCGCGCGATGCGCGCGCCGCAGACGCGCTCGCACGTGCAGTGCCCGCTGTGCACCGTCGCCGCCGTGCAGGCCGTCGTCGAGTCCGGGCGCGCGGTCGGCGCGCTGCCGTTCGCCGTCGCCGCCGGCGCCGGGCCCGACGAGATCGACCCGCGCGACTGCCACCCGGTCGCGCGCGACGGCGCCGCGTGGGTCGCGGGCGACATGGTCACGCTCGCCGCGCTCGGCATGCGCTGGACCGGCGCCGCGCTGGCCGCCGACGGGCTCGGCGCGCGCGACCCGCTGCCGAATGGACCCCTTTGCATGTGCGTCAGCATCCAGGGCGGCGCCGCGCGCGTGCACCTGCCCGTCACGCCCGACGGCCGGCGGCGCGTGTCGCCGCTCGTCGCGCGCGGCGCCGGCGGGTGGGCGCTGCGCTCGATCGCGGGCGAGGCGGGCGTGCCGCACCTCGCGGCGGGCGGCGACGCGGACGCGTGGGAGGCGCGCGTCGACGCGGCGTGGCGCGCGCAGCCCGCGCGGCGCCTGTGGCTCGGCGCGCTGCTCGACGCGGCCGCGGCGGGCGGCGGCGACTGGGCCGGCCCGTGGCCCGGCGACCTGCCCGACGTGCTCGCGGTGCGCGACGAGGTGTCGGTGCACAGCATCTACAACGACACGTACAGCGCGCCGCGCGTCGCGCTGGCGGCCGTGGCGATCGTGTTCAAGACGACGCCGCGCGCGGCGTACCGGCGCGAGTGCGCGCACATCCTGGCGCGCATGACCGAGACGTGCCCCGGCATGGCGGCGATCCTCGACGAGGCGCTCGAGCACGTGCTGCTCGGCACGTGGCCGGTGCCCGCCGCGCGGCCGACGCTCGCGGCGCGGCGGCGCGCGCTGGCGTTCCTGGCCGACGGGCGCGCGGGGCGCGCCGCGTGGCTCGAGGCGCACGCGCCGCTCGTGGTCGTGGCCGCGTTCTACGTGCGCTACGTCGCCGAGCGCGCGCGCGGCGGCGCGTGGGCCGCGCGGCCGCCGGCGGCGCAGCTGTTCTGGGCGCGGTTCGAGGCCGTGCTCGAGGCCGCGCGCGCGGCCGTGCCGGACATGCTCGCGCTCGCGCCCGCGCCGTTTGCCGCGCCCGACGCGCCGGGCCCGGGCGCGCGCGTGCACGCGTTCGCGGCGCTGGTCGCGCGCTGGATCGCGCTGCCGCGCGGCGGCGGCGGGGGCGCGCCGCCGCGGCCGCCGCCGTGCGCGCTCGCCAGCGGCGCGCCGCCGACGGACGTGCGCGCGCTCGTGTGCATGCGGTGCATGCGCGTCGTGCACGACGAGGTCGGCGGGCGCGGCCCGTGCCGGCTCGTCAAGCGGCACCGCGACACGGGCGAGTGCTGCTGCGCGTCGCGCGCGGCGTGCACGCAGCGCCGCGGGCACGGCTGCTGCTGCGCGACCAAGTCGATGGCGCTGTACTGCTACGACACGGCGACGTACCGCTGCACGCGGCGGCGCGCCGGGCAGCTGTGCGACGCGCCGCTCGACGACGTGCCGATGGACGGCGCGGTGCTGCTGCTGCCGCGCCACGGGCACGCGGCGTACATTGCGTGCGCCGACTGCCGCAAGATGTGCTTCTACCGCCGCGACCACCACTTCTCCGGCGGCTACCACTGCGGCTGCGTGGTGCACGTCGACGACGACCCGTGCTTCCTGTGCGAGACGCGCGTGCCCGGCGGGTCGTGGATGCTCGTCGCGCGCGAGCTGGCGCTGCGGCGGCTGTGCCCGGACCACGAGCGGTTCGCGGACAAGATCCACTTTCTGCGCGGCGCGCCGACGGCGGCGGACGTGGCCGCGCAGATGTGGGCGCGGCACCGCCTGGCGCTCGTCGGCGCGATGGGGAAGACGCAGAAGCGCGCGCGTCAGTAAACATACACTTCCTCGCCGAGGCTGTACCGCGCGTCGGCGAACGGCAGGTGCCCCTCGCCCGGCCCGAGGTCGAGCGACGAGCGCGCGGGCGCGGCGGCCGCGCCAAAGTCGCCGGGCGCGTAGCGAAAGTGCGTGTCCGCCGCGTCGTCGCGGAAGACGCCGCCGCGCACGTACGCGCGCGTCAGGAACTCGGTGCAGTAGACCGAGCGGTGCGCGGTCTCGACGAGCGCGCCGGGCGCGCGCCAGCCGAGCGCCACGCTGGCGCGCACGGCGAGCGCGAGCGCCGCGCCCCAGACCGGGAAGCGCACGGACAGGAACGCGTTCGGCGCGGTCGTGAACGGCAGCGCGCCGCGCTCGGCGGCGACCTCGAGCACGGCGGCGTTGATGCGCGCGCGGTCGTCGGCCGCGGCGCCGCGCAGCGGGCGCAGGCAGACGTCGAGCCCGCTGTCGTCGAGGTACGCCTCGATGAACGCCTCGAGCGGCGTGATGCGCACCGCGCCGCCGCCGACGTTGTGGTTCGGCAAGTGGTCGGCGTGCGGCGTGGCGTGCGCGATGCACTTGACGTCGCGCGAGACGCAGACGACGCCGACGTGCGAGATGCGCGAGTTGGTGAACAGCTCCTGGCCGGCGGCAAACACGCCGCGGCCGGACATGCCGAGGAAGTCGCCGGGCTTGGCGCGCGCGACGAGCGCCGCGACCGAGATGCCGAACGAGCGCACCGCGATCTGCATGTAGAGCGTGCGCAGCCAGTCGAGCGGGTTGAGCGGGCAGCCGCGCACGTGGCCGTGCTGCCAGGTGCGCGCGCGGCGCGCGGCGCGGGTGGGAGGGGGCATCTGCACGCCGCCCCGGGCACGCACGCGGTTGTCGGGGGTGCTGCATTTATTCCAGCGGGTACGTGATGTCGGCGTCGAGCGTCGTGCCGGCGCGGGCGGCGGCGATCACCAGCGTCGCGAGCGCGGCGGGGCGTGCGTCCTCGGGGATGAACACGCGCTGCGGCGCGCGGCCGCGCGCGACGGCCGGGCCGGCGACGACCTGCCACCCGCGGTCGGCGCGGAGCGTCTCGGTCTTGCGGCCGCGCGCCTGCGTCACGGTCGACTCGGGCGCGAGGCGGAACACGAACATCCCCTCGCGGTCCGCGCCGACGTCGTTAAAGTAGAGCACCGCGTGCCCGCCGGACATGAGCGTGTCGTGGTCGATGCTGTCGTAGTACTTGACCACGAGGAGGACGATCGTCTCGAGCGTCGCGTCGTCGTGGGACGTCCACAGCTCGTGCGTGGCCCACCCGCTGTCCGAGGCCAGCGCCAGGAACTCGCGCGCGTTCCACGAGAACATCTCAAAGAGCGCCTCGGACATGCCGAGGACGTCCTTGAACTTGCGCCGCAGGTAGTTGGTGATCTGCGGCATCTCAAACTGGCCGTACTTGGCGACCGCGTGGCCAAAGTGCACCGGCGCGACGGGCGGCTTGAAATCGCCCCCGGGGCGCGCGGCATTGTATGCCGGGATGCGGCGCGCCGCGACGTTCCGCGAGCTCATTTCCACGCGCCGCGACCACGGAATGAAAATACGGGTTTAATCAAACGTCAAACTCGATCTCGCCGCGCACGTGGCGGAAGTCGGCGACCTTGGACGTGCCCACTTGGAGTTCCACCGACACGTCCGTGTCGCAGAACTCGCGCTGGAGATCCGTGTCGCCGGGCTTCACGGCCGGGCCCAGGAAGACGCACTTTCCGCGCGCGCCGTACGTGGTCAGGGTCTGCGCGCACTGCTCCGCGCCGCCGCTCGCGCGGATCTGGACGTTCGTCTCCTCCAGCGCCACCTGCGTAAAGTGCAGGTTGTACAGACTCTCGGCGTCGGCGCCGGGCACGTTGTTGAGGTACAGCACGCCGTGCACCGGCAGCGTGGCCCCGTCCGCCGGCGTGCCGAGGATGGCGCGCCGGGCCGCGACGAGGAAGCACGCCGCGTTCGTCGCCTCGTCGAAATGCGCGAGCGCCGTGTACTCGTCGAGCGAGTGGTGGCCGTGCTCCATGTCGTCGTTCCGCAGGATTTCAAACGTCTTGTGGAGGGCGCGCGCGCCGCCGACGAGATTCGAAAAGTACTTTTCCATCTCCCGCATGACCGCACACATGCCGCCGCCGGCGATCTTTTTCAGGTCGCAGTGGAACCGCACGACGTCGCCGCCGTCGGGGTCCGTGCCCAGAATCTCGGGCAGGCCCTTGCCGAACGCCGTCTGCATCTCGGCCGCCGAGCGGCGCAGCTTGCCGATCACGTCCGCAAGCTGCGGCGGGAACGCCACCGAGTGCTGCAAATTCTCGCGGTGCTGCGCCGGCGTAAAGTGGTCGTACTTGGGCTCGTCGTAGACGCCGGCCATGAACGGGAGGACGTCGTCGCCGTCGTGCGGAACGAGATCGCGCGCCTTGCGGAACTTGCCGCCGCGGAACACGGTGCCGTTCTCCGGCACCTCGTCGAACTCGTACGGCGCGCTGACGCCGGGCAGCAGCACGCGCGTGCCCGCGGGCAGCGGAACGACCTGGCTCATTTCCCCGCGGCCGCGGGACTGAACGTTTTTATGTCTTTATCGCGATGCGGGCCGAAACTCTTGCCTTTGTCGCGCGCCCGCAAATGTCCCGGCCCGAGTTCTACGTCAACGCGCCCGCGTCCGCCGCGGGCGCGCGGTACGACGCGGTCGTCACGCCCGAGGCCGTCGTCGACGCCGTGCTCGCGCAGCCCGACGCGGCCGCCAGGGCCGCCGCGTTCGGCGGCGACACGCGCGCGCAGCTGCTCGACGCCGCCGCGTACGCCATCCGGCTCGCGCGGCCGGCCGCGATGCGCGCGCTCGACGCGTTTGCGCGCGGCGAGAAGTTCTTTTCGCGGCGCCTGCTCAGCGCCGGCGCGACGTCGGACAAGGCGATCCGCGCCGCGTTCGGCGTCGTCGTGCAGATCGTCGTGTGGGCGCTGCGGCTGACGTCGCCGGTCACGACGCGCGCGCTGGGCTACGCGCTCAAGGCCGCGATCCCCGCGGTGCTCGCCGCGGCCGGCGTCGAGGCCGCGCTGCTGCCGTTCGGCCTGAGCGACCCGCACGCCAAGCACGGCGTCGTGCGCGTCGACGACGCCGAGCTGGCGCGCATCCGCGCGGGGCTGCGCGACATGCCGTTCTACCGCTTCTTCTACGACGAGGGCGCCGCGGACCCCGACGACGGCATCCCGCACCTCGGCATGATGGCCGACGAGCTGCGCCGCCGGTTCGGCATCGGCGACGGCCACACGGTGCCGCTGTTCGACCTGATCACCGTGCTCGCGGTCGCGCAGCGCGAGACCGACCGCGAGCTCGGCGAGCTGCGCGGCACGGTCGGCGCGATGCGCGCGCAGCTCGACCGCCTGGCAGCCGCGCCGGGCTACGCCGGCAGCCCCGACGGCGCGGCCGGCGCGGTGGACGCGCGCGGGCTCGCGGCGCGGCTCGCGGCGGCGTTCCCGCGCGTGCGCGCGGCCGACTGGGCGCGCGGCGCGGCGGACATGCTGGGCGGCGCGCGCGCGGACGTCGGCGTGTTCGGCGGCGCGCGGCGGTGCGTGCTGGTCGAGGCGCCGCACGCGCGCTGGGCGGTCGTCGGCGCGGGCGCGGACGTGCGCGTCTTCCGCGTGGCCGCGGGCGCGCGGCTGGTCGCGCGGTTCGACGGCGCGTGGGCCGCGGCGCTGGCGCGTAGTGCAGATGACGGCGCATGAGACCGGGCCGTGGTGGAAAGCCGCCGCGCGGCGCTGGCTCGACCCGCCGCCCGAGCTGCCCGGCGCCGCGCCCGCGCCGGACGTCGACTGGCGCCGCGGCGCGATCACGATCCTGTGCGCGCTGACGTGCTGGCTGCTCGGCGGCATGCTGCTGCTCGCCAAGGGCCTGACGCACGGGCTCGGGTCGTGGATCACGTGGGTCGGCGTCGCGTGCGTCGCGTTCGGCGTCGCCGTCGGGTGCGGCCAGCCGGCCGGCCGGCTCGTGCTGCGCGCGCTGCTGCTGCGGCCGCTCGCGGCGGCCGCGGTGCTGCTGCCGATGGCGCTGTACCCGCTGATCGGGTACTGGGCCGCCGTGGTCGTGTTCGGCGCGGGCGGCGCGTTCCTCGCGTGGCGCGCGGCGCGCTGGGCGGTGCTGGCGGTGCGCGCGCGCCGCGCGGCCGAGGACTAAACGAATCGTTCTTCATGCACGGGCGGCGGAAACTCTATCTGTGCGCGTGCGGCACGATCATGCGGATGGACGGCCCCGCGACGATGGCGTGCCCGCGCTGCGGCGCGCGCGCGCCGCTGGAGCACGGCGTCATGTGGACGACGACCGTCGAGCGCGGGCCGCCCGCGCCGCGGATCCCGCCGCGCGCGATGGCGGCCGACGCGACGGTGGCGCGGCGCGTCGTCGCGTGCCCCGCGTGCCGCGCCGTCGGGCCGTGCGTCGTGCTCGCGTGCGGCCCGGTCGGCGCGCCGCGGCTCGGGTGCCCGCGGTGCGACCACGTGTGGGACCCGAGCCGCGACCACGGGTTCGCGGCGCGGCCGGCGGCGGCCGGCGAGGCGGCGGCGGCCGCGGCCGCGTTCGCGTCGCCGCGTTAGACGCAATGTTCACGCCGACGTGGGGGCAGAGCTTGCAGGACGCGCTCGTGCCCGACCACGGGCTCGGCGCGTACACGGCCGTGTCGCCGGGCCGCCGCGCGGCCGCGGCCGGCGCGTTCTACGCCGTGGCGCCGGGGTACTACAGCCAGGCGGTGGCGCCGGCGTACGTGTCCGGCGCGGCCGTGTACCACAACCACGTGCTCGGGCACGTGTTCGCCGCCGAGTTGTGCGACGACGCGTGGCTGCGGGGCGCCGCCGCCGAGCTCGCGCGGCGCCACGGCCTCGTCGAGGCGCGGCTGGTGCGGCTGGACAGCACGTACTTTCTTCTCACACACCGCGCGTGACGCGCACGCCGTGGCGCGCGGCCCACGCGGCGAGCGCGGCGAGGTCGGGCGGCGTGCGCGCGGCGAGCAGCGCGTCGACGGTCGCGCGGTCGCGCCGCAGCGCCACGGCGGTCCAGCCGGGGCACACGGGGCCGCACCGGCACGGCACGCGCACGCCGCGGCCCGCGCGGACGGCGCGGATGTGCACGGGGAGCAGCACGTCTGGCCCGGCGGGCAAACTCATTCGGCGATTTGCGGCGATGGTGGTGGCGCTCGCCGGGCTGTGCGGCGCGTGCCTGTTCGCGGCCGTGCTGTGCGCGCTGCTGCCGCACGTGCTCGCGCTGCTCGAGCCGCGCCGGCGGTGACCAGTGTGCAATGGCGCTTCCCGCGGCGGGCGGCGGGCTGGACCAGTTCTACACGCGCGCGGACGTGGCCGCCGGGTGCGTCGCGGCGCTGATGCGCCACCTCGGGCCGCGCGCCGACGCGGCGTTCTTCGTCGAGCCGGCGGCCGGCGCGGGCGCGTTCCTGCACCTCCTGCCGCCCGCGCGGCGCTGGGGCGGCGACGTCGCGCCCGCCGCGCCGGACGTGGCGCGCGCCGACTTTCTGCGCGACCCGCTGCCCGACTTTGGGCCGCGCGAGCGCGTCGTCGTCGTCGGCAACCCGCCGTACGGGCGGCTGCGCGCGCTCGCGCGCGCGTTTGTCCGGCGCGCGGCCGCGGTCGCGGACACGATCGCCTTTGTGCTGCCGGCGATGTTCCGCGACAACGGCCGCGGCGCGAGCCGCCCGCCGCCGCGGTACTCGCAGACGCTGCTGCGCGAGCTCCCCGCCGACGCGTTCGAGACGCGCGGCGGCGCGCCGTACGTCTACCGGTCGGTGTTTCTCGTGTTCGAGCGCACCGGCCGGCGCGGCCCGGTGGTCCCGCGCGCGATGCCGCGCACCGTGCGCTACCTGCAGTGGCGCGACCGCGACCGCGCCAACATGTTCGTGCAGCTGTTTGGCGCGTACGACGCGGGGCGCATCTTCCTGCACATGCCGTCGCCGCACGCCAACTGGCGCACGTGCATTCCGCTCGACGCCGACTCGCCGGGCCTGGTCGCGGTCGCGCTGCTGCGCAACTTTGTGCGCACGCTGGGCCCGCGGACCGAGCAGCGGCAGTGGATCACGGTGCGGCACATCCTGAGCGCGATCGTCGACGCGGAGCGGCGCGGCATCGTGTATTAAAACTGCGTCCATTTGGATATCTTGGGAAAGATTTATTCCTGAACTCACGGCTTAAATTGCAACACGCCATGTTGGATTATCAAGTGGCCGCGCAATGTAGAATTTGCTGCAATGAGTTTTTCGGATATGGCATTCAATACGCCAGAACGGACATCACTGACCAAGGGAAAGATTTGTCTGCCCA
>Ga0073899_10002460_pt1 | contig 16700 bp, 15 predicted proteins | sample KloWWTmetaKNB5Ph_FD_88975 | JGI IMG/M metagenome (GOLD analysis project Ga0073899, IMG submission 88975) | Active sludge microbial communities from Klosterneuburg, Austria, studying microevolution and ecology of nitrifiers - Klosterneuburg... | ecosystem: Engineered > WWTP > Aerobic digester >...
AAGACCTTGATGATCTTCTCGGGCGTCTTGTGTGCCACTTCCTCGATGTCCATGCCGCCTTCGGAGCTGGCCATGAGGGCCACGCTCTGCGTTGCGCGGTCGGTGAGCGCGGCGACGTAGTACTCCTTCTTGATGTCGGCACCTTCCTCCACCAGCAGCCGGCGCACCTTCTGGCCCTCGGGGCCGGTCTGGTGCGTCTTGAGCTGCATGCCCAGGATCTGGCCGGCGATCTGCTCCACTTCCCCCAGCGCGCGCGCGAGCTTCACGCCGCCGCCTTTGCCGCGGCCGCCGGCGTGGATCTGCGCCTTCACCACCCAGACGCTGCCGCCGAGCTTCTGTGCCGCTTCCTTGGCTTCACGCACGGTGAAGGCGGGATAGCCGCGCGGCACCGGCACGCCGGCGGCGCGCAGCAACTCCTTGGCCTGGTATTCATGGATCTTCATCGGGGCTCCTCGCTCGTTGGCTCAATCGGAAGGGGTCGCGCCCACGGCGGCGCGGTGACCTGGCGGCGGCGCTGCGGCCGCGTTTTCGCCGTGGACGGGCAATGGCGGGTGGCGGTGAACAAGACGGCGGCGCGTCGACGGGCGTGCAGGGGCCGCGGGCGAAAGGGGCATCGGGGTGGTCGATGGGCGCCGGAACAGCGCGCCGGCAAATTTAGCACGCGGTCCCGACGCTCTGCCTTACAAGTCGGGATCGTCTTGCAGGCCGCGCACGACGCGGCGGATGACGTCGCCTTCGAAGCCGCGGCTCGCCAGGAAGCGCATCTGGCGGGCGCGCTCGGCCGCGTCGGCCGGCGGAGCGCCGAAGCGCCGGCGCCAGAGTTCGCGGGCGCGCTCCAGCTCCGTACCCCGCGCCTGCTGCACGGTGGCGGCCACGAGCGCCGGCGCCAGGCCCTTGGCCTGCAGCGTCTGCCGAAGCCGCCGGGCACCGAATCGCGAGGCCTGGCTCGTGAGCACCGACTCGGCGACGCGGGCCTCGCTGATGAGGCCATGCGCGCTGAGTTCGTCCAGCGCCTTGGCAATCTGTTCTGCCGCCGAGGTGTTGGGGCCATCTTCGACATGGCGCGCCAGCTTGCGCTCGAGCTCGGCGCGTGAATGTTCGCGCTGTGCCAGGTAGCGCAGCGCCCGGCCCTTCACCAAAAGCGTCCCGAAGGCCAACGCTGCCGTCCGTTGGGTTGCTGCGTTGCCGGCCAGGGGTCGCCGCAGGCCTGCCGTGCCGACGGCCAGCCGCCGCTCAGGCCGCGGGTGCCTCGCCGCCCAGCAGCGGGATGCCCATCGATTCGCGCACCTTGTTCTCGATCTCGCGCGCGACATCGGGGTTCTCGCGCAGGAATTCGCGCGCGTTGTCCTTGCCTTGGCCGATCTTCTCGCCGTTGTAGGCGTACCAGGCGCCGCTCTTTTCCAGGATGCGCGCGGCGACACCCATGTCGATGATCTCGCCGTGGCGGCTGATGCCTTCACCGTAGAGGATGTCGAATTCGGCGGTCTTGAACGGCGGCGCGACCTTGTTCTTGACCACCTTGACCTTGGTTTCGCTGCCGATGACCTCGTCGCCCTTCTTGATGCTGCCGGTGCGGCGGATGTCCAGCCGCACCGAGGCGTAGAACTTGAGCGCGTTGCCGCCGGTGGTGGTTTCGGGGTTGCCGAACATGACGCCGATCTTCATGCGGATCTGGTTGATGAAGATGACCATGGTGTTGGTCTTCTTGATATTCGACGTGAGCTTGCGCAGCGCCTGGCTCATCAGCCGCGCCTGCAGGCCCGGCAGGCTGTCGCCCATTTCGCCTTCGAGTTCGGCCTTGGGCGTGAGCGCGGCCACCGAGTCGACGACGATGAGGTCGATGGAGCCGCTGCGCACCAGCGCGTCGACGATTTCCAGCGCCTGCTCGCCAGTGTCGGGCTGGCTGATCAGCAGTTCCTGCAGATTGACGCCGAGCTTCTGCGCATACTGGATGTCCAGCGCATGTTCGGCGTCGATGAAGGCGCAGGTGCCGGCGATCTTCTGCATCTCGGCAATGGCTTGCAGCGTGAGCGTGGTCTTGCCCGAGCTTTCAGGGCCGTAGATTTCCACCACGCGGCCGCGCGGCAGGCCGCCCACGCCCAGAGCGATGTCCAGGCCCAGCGAGCCGGTGGACACGACCTGGATGTCCTCGATCTTCTCGCCGTCGGCCAGGCGCATGATCGAGCCCTTGCCGAACTGTTTTTCGATCTGCGCCAGCGCAGCCTGCAAGGCCTTGGCTTTTTCGGTGTTCAGCGCTTTGACGGGTGCATCCATGGTGGCCTCCTGATTGAGTGCAGATTATGTCAGAAGCTGGATATGCGTACAGTTATTTTTAGGGGGGTGACGCGCTGGACCCTGATATCGGCCACGCCGATGCCGACCTAGAATCGGTCTTCCCGCCCAGAGTCGGTGGCCACGCAGCCACTGCCCAGAGGAGACAAGACCATGCGCATCCTCATCGCCGAAGACGACCAGGTCCTGGCCGACGGCCTGCTGCGTTCGCTGCGCGCCTCGGGTTATGCCGTCGACCAGGTGAATACCGGCAGCGAGGCCGACGCCGCGCTGGCCTCGCACGAATTCGACCTCGTGATCCTCGACCTGGGCCTGCCCAGGATGCACGGTTTCGAGGTGCTGCGCAAGATGCGCGGCCGCGGCAGCAGCGTGCCGGTGTTGATCCTCACCGCGGCCGACAGCGTCGAGCAGCGCGTCAAGGGCCTGGACCTGGGCGCCGACGACTACATGGCCAAGCCGTTCTCGCTGCAGGAACTGGAGGCCCGGGTGCGCGCGCTCACACGGCGCGGCCTGGGCACGGCGTCCAGCCTGCTCAAGCACGGCCCGCTCACCTTCGATGCCACCGGCCGCGTGGCCTACCTGAACGACCAGATGGTGGAGTTGTCGGCGCGTGAACTCAGTCTGCTCGAAGTGCTGCTGCAGCGCGCCGGCCGGCTGGTCAGCAAGGACCAGCTGGTGGAGCGGCTGTGCGAGTGGGGCGAAGAGGTCAGCAACAATGCCATCGAGGTCTATATCCATCGCCTGCGCAAGAAGATCGAGCAGGGGCCGGTGCGCATCGCCACCGTGCGGGGCCTGGGCTACTGCCTGGAAAAGATTGCCGCCTGACGCCTTGCCGCTGCCGGCGCCGGCCGCGCGCGCCTGAATCCCATGCTGGCCCGCCACGAGCAGCGCTCGCTTTTTGGCGAGATCCTCGACTGGATGCTCGCCCCGTTGCTGTTGCTGTGGCCCATGAGCCTGGGCCTGTCCTGGATCGCCGCGCAGGCCATCGCCAACCGCCCCTACGATCGCGACCTGGCCGAGGTGGTGCGCGTGCTGGCGCGACAGACCGAGGTTCAGGTGGCGCCCGACGCCGGTGCGTCTGGCGCCGCGCGACTGGCGCTGGAAAGCGCCGCCGCGGCGCTGACCCGTGCCGACGACGAGGACCGCGTCTATTACCAGGTGCTGGGCCGCCGCGGTGAGCTGCTGGCCGGCGAGCCGGCACTGACGGTGCCGCTGGACGGCCCGACCGACGCTGCGGCCGTTCGTTTTCGCGACGACCAGGTCGGTGACGAGCCGGTGCGCGTGGCCTGGCTGCGGCTGCCCCAGCCGGCCGAGGGCGGCCGCAGCGAAGCGCTGGTGCAGGTGGCCGAGACGCTGGGCAAGCGTTCCACGCTGGCCACCGAGATCATCAAGGGCGTGATCCTGCCGCAGTTCGTGATCCTGCCGCTGGCGGTGGTGCTGGTGTGGTTTGCACTGTCGCGCGGCATCCGCCCGCTGGCCCGGCTGCAGCTGCGCATCCGCAAGCGCGAGAGCACCGACCTGAGCCCGATCCCCGAGGGTGACGTGCCCGACGAGGTGGTGCCGCTGGTGCGCGCCATCAACGACCTGCTGCAGCGGCTGGACCGCACCATCGCCACCCAGCGCCACTTCCTGGCCGACGCCGCGCACCAGTTGAAGACACCGCTGGCGGGCCTGCGCACGCAGGCCGAACTGGCCGCGCGCGACATCGACGGCGGCCGTGCCGACGCCGCGACGATGAAGCACTCGCTGCGCCAGATCGCCTTTTCCAGCCAGCGCGCCGCGCACATGGTCAACCAGCTGCTGGCCATGGCGCGTGCCGAGGATGCCGGCCTGGAAGCGCGCCGGCGCCCGGTCGACCTGGCGGCGGTCACGCGCGCCGTGGTGCGCGACTTCGTTCCGCGCGCCATGGAGCGGCGCATCGACCTGGGCTACGAAGGCCCCGAACCCGGCAGCGCCGGCACGCGGCTGATGGCCGAGCCGGTGCTGCTGAGCGAGATGGTGCGCAACCTGGTCGACAACGCCCTGCGCTACACGCCGCCGGGCGGCACCGTCACGGCGCGCATCGTCGCCGACGCCCTGGGCCAGGCGGTGTCGCTGCAGGTCGAGGACAGCGGCCCCGGCATCCCGGCGGCCGAGCGCGAGGCCGTCTTCCGGCCGTTCTATCGCGCGCTGGGCACGCAGGTCGACGGCAGCGGCCTGGGCCTGGCCATCGTGGCCGAGGTCGCGCAGCGCCACGGCGCCGAGGTCACGGTCGCCGATGCGCGGCCGGGTGGTGCCGAGCCGGCGGCGGCTCCGGGCGCGCTGTTCACCGTTCGCTTCGTGCTGCCGGGCACGAGAAGTGCCGCGCCGGGTCCGGCCGCCACGGCTGCGCCCGCGGTGGCCGTGCCGCCGGAACCAACCGTGCTGCCGGCGTCCGGCCAGCGCTGAGCCTGGCTGGTTTTCCGGCGGGCCTGCGCCGACCCCTGGGCAAGCGGGCGCAGCATCAGCTCTGCACCAGCCGGCGGCTCTTGGCCACCGACATCAGGATGCCCAGCCCCAGCCCCAGCGACACCATCGCCGTGCCGCCGTAGCTGACGAAGGGCAGCGGCACGCCCACCACCGGCAGGATGCCGCTGACCATGCCCATGTTGACGAAGGCGTAGGTGAAGAAGCTCATGCTCACCGCGCCGGCCAGCAGCCGCGTGAAGACGGTGGGCGCCTCGGCGGCGATCATCAGGCCGCGGAAGATGAGGAAGACGAAGCACGCCAGCAGCACCAGCACGCCGGCCAGGCCGAACTCCTCGGAGAAGGCGGCGAAGATGAAGTCGGTGGTGCGCTCGGGGATGAACTCCAGGTGCGTCTGCGTGCCCTGCATGAAGCCCTTGCCGGCCAGGCCGCCGGAGCCGATGGCGATCATGCCCTGGATGATGTGGAAGCCCGCGCCCAGCGGGTCCTTGGTGGGGTCGAGCAGCGTGCACACGCGCTGGCGCTGGTAGTCGCGCAGGACGACCCAGTCCACGCCGGGCTGGCAGATGGCGTCGGCGGCGATCACCAGCGCGACTATGCCTACCGCGCCCACGGCCAGCGCCGGCAGCACCAGCTTCCAGGACAGGCCGGCGAAGAAGATCACGTAAAGGCCGCCGGCCAGGATCAGCAACGCGGTGCCGAGGTCGGGCTGCTTGATGACCAGCGCCACCGGCACCAGCAGCAAGGCCGCGGCAACGACGAAGTCGAACAGGCGGGCCTGGGCCTCGCGCTTCTGGAACCACCAGGCCAGCATCAGCGGCGTGGCGATCTTCAGCACCTCGCTGGGCTGGATCACCAGCGGGCCCAGCGCCAGCCAGCGCGTGGCGCCCTTGCGCGTGATGCCGAACACGGCGGTAGCCACCAGCAGCACCAGCCCGGCGGCGTACAGCGGCACCGCCAGCTGCTGCAGCTTCTGCGGCGGCACCTGCGCCACCACGAACAGCACGGCCAGCGCCAGCAGCATGTTGCGGCCATGGTCGACGAAGCGCGTGCCGTGGTCGTAGCCGGCGGAGTACATCGCCACCAGCCCCACGGCGGCCAGCAGCGTCATGGCCAGCAGCAGCGGGCCGTCGAAGCCACCGAAGATGCGCTTCAACCGCGGCCACGGCGAAGGCGGCGCGAAGCTGGCGCTCATCGTGCAGGCACCTGCGCGGCGGCCGCCTGCCGCAGTGCCGGCGGCGGCGCGCTGGCTGCGGCAGCAGCGCCTGGGGCCGAGGCAGCGATGTCCGCCGCCGAAGGCGGACCTGGCAGCGGCATTTCGGCTGCCACCCGCGGTGTGCCCACGGGTGCGGCCGAGCGGCCTTCGCGCGTCGCCGCCATGTCCTCTTCGCTGGGCCAGTGGCCGAGCAGCAGGTAGTCGAAGACGCGGCGTGCGATCGGCGCGGCGGCGGCGGCGCCGAAGCCGGCGTTCTCCACCACCACCGCCAGCACCACCGTGGGCGAATCGATCGGTGCCGCGGCGATATACAGCGAGTGGTCGCGCTTGAACTCCTCGAGCTTGGCGGCATTGTATTTTTCGTTGCGACCGACGCCGACGGCCTGCGCCGTGCCGGTCTTGCCGCCGCTGGCGTAGGGCGCGCCGGCGAAGACGCGGGTGCCGGTGCCTTCCTGCGTCACGCCGTGCATCGCGCTGCGGATCAGCGCCACGTGCTCGGGCTTCAGCGGCAGCGGCTCCAGCGCGTCGCTGGACAGGCGCTGGCGCTGACCGCTGATCACGTCCTCGACCTCGCGCACCAGCCGCGGCCGGAAGCGCTGGCCGCCGGAGACGAGCGTGCCCGCGGCACTGGCCAGCTGCAACATGGTGAAGTTGTTGTAGCCCTGACCGATGCCCAGCGAGATGGTCTCGCCCGCATACCAGCGCTGCTGCTCGGGCTTCTTGTAGTAGCGCTTCTTCCAGTCGGTGGAAGGCAGCACGCCCGTCACCTCGCCGTCCATGTCGATGCCGGTGCGCACGCCGAAGCCGAAGGGCTCGAGCTGCTCGTGGATGAGATCCACGCCCATCTCGTTGGCCAGCGAGTAGTAGTAGACGTTGCTCGACTTGACTATGGAGCGGTGCATGTCCACCGGGCCCACGCCCTTGTCGCCGTAGCTGCGGAAGGTGTGGCCACCGAACTGGAAGCTGCCACCGTCGTTGATGATGGTGCCGGCGCCGCGCTTGCCGCTGTTGAGCGCCGCCATGGCCATGAAGGGCTTGAAGGTCGAACCCGGCGGGTAGGTGCCGCGCAGCGCCCGGTTCAGCAAGGGCTTGTCGGGCGACTCGTTGAGCTCGCGCCAGCTCTCCGCGTCGATGCCGTCGACGAACAGGTTGGGGTCGAAGGTGGGCTTGCTCACGAAGGCCAGCACCTCGCCGTTGCGCGGGTCCAGCGCCACCAGCGCACCGCGACGGTCGCCGAACATCTCTTCCACCAGCGCCTGCAGCCGGATATCGATGGACAGCACCAGCTTGTCGCCCGGCGTCGGCGGGTGGCTGCTCAGCCGCCGCACGGCGCGGCCGCCGGCACTCGTCTCCACCTGCTCGAAACCGGCGGTGCCGTGCAGTTCGCGTTCGTAGCGCTGCTCCAGCCCGAGCTTGCCGATGTAGTCGGTGCCCTTGTAGTTGCCCTGCTCGGCTTCGTCCCAGTCCTCCATGACCTTCTTCTCGGCCGGGTTGATGCGGCCGATGTAGCCCAGCAGGTGGCTGCCGGTCTCGCCCAGCGGATAGTGGCGGAACAGCCGCGCCTTGATGTCCGCGCCGGGGAAGCGGAAGCGCTGGGCCATGAAGCGCGCCACCTCCTCGTCGCTGAGCCGGGTGCGGATCGGCAGCGAGTCGGCGCCCTTGAGCTCCTCCTGCAGGCGCTTGAAGCGGCGGCGGTCGCGCGGCCCGATCTCGACCACCGTGGCGAGTTCGTCGATGAGCGCCTCCCGTTCGGCCGCCCCGCTTGCACCACGCTGCGGCGCCAGCTCCAGCGTGTAGGCCGAGTAGTTGGTGGCCAGCACGACGCCGTTGCGGTCGACGATGAGGCCGCGATTGGGCACGATGGGCACCACCGCGATGCGGTTGGCCTCGGCCTGCGTGGCCAGCTCGTCGTGGCGGAAGACCTGCAGGTGCACCAGGCGCGCCGCCAACAGGCCGAAGGCCAGCAGCACGAAGAGCGCGGCCGCCAACAGGCGCAGCCGGAAGCGGCTGACCTCCTGTTCGACGTCTTTCAGTTCGGTCATCGTGACGGCCGGCGGATGCGGTGCGGGGACGGGCTCAAAGGGGCCGATTCTGGTCCGGGTCGGGCGCGCGCCGCTGCGGCGCCAGCAGCAGCAGCGTCACCAGGGGCCACAGCAGGGCTTCCAGCACCGGCGCCAGCAGCAGCCACCAGCCCGGAAACATGTCGCCGGCCAGCAGGCGCACCACCAGCGCCACCGCATGGGCCGCCAGGAAGACCGGAAAGACCTGCAGCGTCTGTTCGACGATGCCGAACCACAGCAGCCGGCGGTGGATGGTGATGGCCACGAAGCTCAGCAAGGTATAGGCCAGCGCATGCTGGCCCAGCAGCGCACCCTGGTGCACGTCCATGACCAGCCCGAACACGAAGGCCAAGCCCACGCCCACGCGGCGCGGCTGGTGCACGTTCCAGAACACCAGCGCCACCGCCAGCAGGTCGGGCAGCGCCGGCTGGCGCCCCAGCGGCAGAATGTTCAAGCCCAGGGCCAGCGCCAGCGTGAAGGCGATGAAGAAGGGGTTGACCGGCAGCAGCAGCTGGTCGGAGCCGCGCGGCATGATCATCGGGAGCCTCCCCGGACAGGGGCGGTCACGGTGCCGCCTGCGGGCGCCGTGCCGGCGTCGTGAGCTGCCGCTCGGCGCGCTGCGCGGCCGCCGCGGGCGCCGCTTCCGGCTGCGGCGGCAACTGCAGCGCCAGGGGTTCCAGCACCAGCACGTGACGCACGCCATCGGGCTGTGCCGCCGCCGCGAGCGTGATGCGCGCGAAGCCCGCTTCCCCGCGCCGTTCGACGCCGGCCACGTGCGCCACCGGCAGTCCCGGCGGGTAGACGCCGTCCAGGCCACTGGTGTGCAGCCGGTCGCCCACCTGCACATCGGCGTTGCCCGACATGAAGCGCAGCTCCATGCCGCCGGCACCGCCGCCGAAGGCCGCGCTGCGCTGCTGGGTGCGGGTGTTGAGCACGGGGATGGCGGCGTCCTTGTCGGTGAGCAGTGTCACCTCGGCGTTCAATGCGTAGACCTGCGTCACCTGGCCCAGCACGCCGGCTTCGTTGATGACCGGTGAACCCGGCACCACGCCGTGCGTGGCGCCGCGGTCGATGAAGACCTTGCGCGAGAAGGGGTCCGCCGCCTCGTACATGACCTCGGCCGGCAACGAGCGCACGGCGATGGCCGGCCGCAGTTCGAGCAGCGCGCGCAGGCGGACATTTTCCTGCGCCAGCTGCTCGGCGCGCGCGGTGCGCTCGGCCAGTGCGGCCAGCCGTTCCTGTGCCTGGCGTTCGGCGGCCTGCGCCTGCTGCAGGCTGCGCAGGTAGTCGCCGCTGCCGTGCCACAGATCCACCGGCACGGCCAGCACGCGCTGCACCGGCAGCAAAGCCGTGGCCAGCGCCGCCCGCGCCGGCCGCACGACCTGGAAGCGGTTGTCGGCCACCATCAGGAAGATGGCCAGCGCCGAGAAGAAGGCGAGCTTGCTGCGCGCCGAGAAGCCCTGGCGGAAGAACGGCGGCGGCGTGCGGTCGAGCGTGCCCAGGGGCATGGCGGCGCGGCGCGGTCAGCGCCTCATTCGCTGGTGAAGATCGACCCGAGGCGTTCCATGCGCTCCAGCGCCATGCCGCAGCCGCGTACCACGCAGGACAGCGGCTCCTCGGCCACCAGCACCGGCAGGCCGGTTTCCTCGGCCAGCAGGCGGTCCAGGTCGCGCAGCAGCGCGCCACCGCCGGTGAGCATCATGCCGCGCTCGGCGATGTCGGCGCCCAGTTCTGGCGGCGTCTGCTCGAGCGCATTCTTCACCGCGCTGACCATCTGGTTGAGCGGGTCGGTGAGCGCTTCCAGGATCTCGTTGGAACTGATCGTGAAGCTGCGCGGCACGCCTTCGCTCAAGTTGCGGCCCTTGACCTCGATCTCCTTGACCTCGCTGCCGGGGAAGGCCGAACCGATGCTCTTCTTGATGAGTTCGGCCGTGGGCTCGCCGATCAGCATGCCGTAGTTGCGGCGGATGTAGTTGATGATCGACTCGTCGAACTTGTCGCCGCCGACCCGGATGCTGCCCTTGTAGACCATGCCGCCCAGGCTGATGACGCCCACTTCGGTGGTGCCGCCGCCGATGTCCACGACCATCGAACCCGACGCTTCGGACACCGGCAGCCCGGCGCCGATGGCCGCGGCCATGGGTTCCTCGATCAGGTAGACGTCGGAGGCCCCTGCGCCGAGGGCGCTTTCCCGGATGGCGCGCCGCTCGACCTGGGTGCTGCCGCAGGGCACGCAGATGATGATGCGCGGGCTGGGCCGCAGGATGCCCCGCGGGTGCACCATCTTGATGAACTGCTTGAGCATCTGCTCGGTGACGGTGAAGTCGGCGATGACGCCGTCCTTCATGGGCCGGATGGCCTCGATATTGCCGGGCACCTTGCCCAGCATCGCCTTGGCTTCCTTGCCCACGGCCTGGATCGTCTTCTTGCCCTGCGGGCCGCCTTCGTGGCGGATGGCGACGACCGAAGGTTCGTCGAGCACGATGCCCTTGCCGCGCACGTAGATCAGCGTATTGGCGGTGCCGAGGTCGATGGCCAGGTCGGTGGAGAAATAGCGGCGCAGGGAGGCGGCGAACATGGGCTGGCGAGTGAAGTCGGTGGGCGCTGGCGGCGTGCGGCGACGGTGCGAAACGGGTGTGGCAGGGCCGAAGGGGGCCGGTGTCGGGCCGGTCGAGGGCGGCGGCAGGCCGCTGGGCGCGTGGATCGGGGGTATTCGAAACCGAAGTTCCCAGCAGGCGATGATCGCGACAGTTGCGTGCCGTGGCCACCCGCGGCATGGGAATGCGGGTAACCGGAGATAATAACGTATCCAACCCCCGCATCCGAGGGGTGGCGCTGCATTTTCGGGCAGTGAGAGCCACCGTCGGAAGCTTGTTTCTCCTTTCATCCGATGGCCCTGACCCTGGCTGACGTGAGCCGCATCGCGCACCTGGCGCGGCTCGAACTCTCGAGCGCCGACGCGGCGCCGATGCTCGAACAGCTCAACGGCTTCTTCGGCATCGTCGAGCAGATGCGCGCCGTGGACACGCGCGGCGTGGAGCCCTTGTACACGCCGCTGTCGGCCGTGCACGAGGCGAGCCTGCGCCTGCGCGACGACGTGGTCACCGAAGTCGACCGGCGCGAGGCCAACCAGCGGAGTGCGCCGGCGGTCGAGAACGGGCTGTTCCTGGTGCCGAAGGTGATCGAATGAGCGGCGCCGAGCTGCACGAGCTGGGCGTGGCCGAGATCGGCCGCGCGTTGCGTGAACGCCGGTTTTCCAGCGCCGAACTGACGCAACATCTGCTGACGCGTCTTTCAACTCACGCGCGCCTCGGCGCCGTGCTGGCCAGCGACGCCAAAGCTGCGCTGTCGCAGGCCGGCGCCGCCGATGCCGTGCTGGCGCGCGGCGAGGCCGGGCCACTGACCGGCGTGCCGCTGGCGCACAAGGACATCTTCGTCACCGACCACGCGCGCACCGGGCTGGCCTCCACGGCGGGCTCGAGGATGCTCGCCGGCTATGCCAGTCCGTTCGACGCCACCGTGGTGGCACGGCTGGCCGCGGCCGGCACGGTGCTGCTGGCCAAGCTCAACTGCGACGAATTCGCGATGGGCTCGTCCAACGAGAACTCGGCCTTCGGTGCCGTGCGCAACCCCTGGGACGCGCAGCGCGTGCCGGGCGGTTCTTCGGGTGGCTCGGCCGCGGCGGTGGCGGCACGGCTGGTGCCGGCGGCCACCGGCACCGACACCGGCGGCTCCATCCGCCAGCCGGCCAGCTTCTGCGGCATCACCGGCATCAAGCCGACCTATGGCGTGTGCTCGCGGTACGGCATGATCGCCTTCGCCTCCAGCCTGGACCAGGCCGGCCCGATGGCGCGCTCGGCGGAAGACTGCGCGCTGCTGCTGTCGGCGATGAGCGGCTTCGACGAGCGCGACGCCACCAGCGCCAAACGGCCGCCACAGGACTACCACGCGCAGATGCTGCAGCCGCGCGCCGGCGCCTCCGCCGCGCGCCCGCTGCAGGGCCTGCGCATCGGCCTGCCGCGCGAATTCTTTCCCGCCGCGCTGGCCACCGACGTGAATGCCGCCGTGCGAACGGCACTGGCCGAACTGGAGAAGCTGGGCGCCACGTTGGTCGACGTGAGCCTGCCGCGCACCGAACTGTCGATCCCCGTCTACTACATCATCGCGCCGGCCGAGGCCAGTTCCAACCTCGGCCGCTTCGACGGCGTCAAGTTCGGTCACCGTGCGGCGCAGTACGGCGACCTGATGGACATGTACAAGAAGACACGCAGCGAAGGCTTCGGCCCCGAGGTCAAGCGCCGCATCATGATCGGCACCTACGTGCTGAGCCATGGCTACTACGACGCCTACTACCTGCAGGCGCAGAAGCTGCGCCGCATGATCGCCGACGACTTCCAGGCCTGCTTTTCCAAGGGTTCACAGGGCTGCGACGTGATCGCCGGGCCGGTGGCGCCCACCGTGGCGTGGAAGATCGGCGAGCAGGGCAGCGACCCGCTGCAGGCCTACCTGGCCGACATCTTCACGCTGCCGGCCAGCCTGGCCGGGCTGCCCGGCATGAGCGTGCCGGCTGGCACCGGTGCGCACGGCATGCCGGTGGGGCTGCAGTTGATCGGCAACTATTTCGACGAAGCCACGCTGTTGCAGACGGCGCACGCTCTGCAACAGGTCACCGATTTCCACACCCGGAGGCCGCTGTGACGCCCGCCCGGCTGGTGCGGGATTTCGAGGTCGTGATCGGACTGGAGACGCACGCCCAGCTCTCCACGGCCAGCAAGATCTTCAGCGGTGCCTCCACTGCCTTCGGCGCCGCGCCGAATACGCAGGCCTGCGCCGTCGACCTGGCGCTGCCGGGCACGCTGCCGGTGCTGAACCGCGGCGCGGTGGAACGAGCCATCCGCTTCGGCCTGGCGGTGGGCGCCAAGGTGGCGCCGCAGTCGATCTTCGCGCGCAAGAACTATTTCTACCCCGACCTGCCCAAGGGCTACCAGATCAGCCAGTATGAGATCCCGGTGGTGCAGGGCGGCCAGGTCGACTTCGTGCTCGACGGTGCGCGGCGCTTGGTGCGGCTGACCCGGGCCCACCTGGAAGAGGACGCGGGCAAGAGCCTGCACGAGGACTTCCACGGCCGCACCGGCATCGACCTCAACCGCGCCGGCACGCCGCTGCTGGAGATCGTCACCGAACCCGACATGCGCAGCAGCGCCGAGGCGGTGGAATATGCCAAGGCGCTGCACACGCTGGTGGTGTGGCTGGGCATCTGCGACGGCAACATGCAGGAAGGCAGCTTCCGCTGCGACGCCAACGTCTCGGTGCGCCGACCCGGCGAGCCGCTGGGCACGCGGCGCGAGATCAAGAACCTGAACAGCTTCCGCTTCCTGCAGCAGGCGATCGACTTCGAGGTGCAGTGGCAGATCGACCGCATCGAGGACGGCCTGGCCATCGAGCAGGCCACCGTGCTGTTCAACCCCGACACGGGCGAGACGCGGGCCATGCGCACCAAGGAGGATGCGCACGACTACCGCTATTTCCCCGACCCCGACCTGCCGCCGCTGGTGATTGCGCCGGAGTGGATCGAACGCGTGCGATCCTCGATGCCCGAACTGCCCGCCGCCATGGCCGCGCGCTTCCAGCAGGCCGACGGCCTGCCGGCCGACGATGCGGCCCTGATGACGCAGAGCCTGCGCTTCGCGCGCTACTACGAGGCGCTGCGCGAAGCCTGTGCCGCACCAGGCGGCGGCCCTGGCCGGGCCGGTTGGGCGAAGCTGGCGGCCAACTGGATGATGGGCGAAGTCTCCCGGCGGCTCAACGCCGAGGACCGCGACATCAACGCCGCGCCGCTGGCGCCGGCCACGCTGGCGGCGCTGATCCGCCGCGTGGCCGACGGCACGGTGTCGAACAATGGCGCGCGGCAGGTCTTCGAGGCGCTGTGGTCGGGTGCGGCCCGCGATGTCGACGCCGTGATCGAGGTCCGCGGCCTGAAGCAGATGAACGACAGCGGCGCGCTCGAGGCCATCGTCGATGCGGTGCTGAAGGCCAACGAGAAGTCGGTCGCCGAGTACCGCGCCGGCAAGGACAAGGCCTTCAATGCGCTCGTCGGCCAGGTCATGAAGGCCAGCGCGGGCAAGGCCAATCCGGCGCAGGCCGGCGAACTGCTGCGGCGCAAGCTCGGCTAGCGGGCCTGCCGGACGGCAGACCGGTTCAGGGCTTGGCGGCGGTGTCGCGCGCCGCGCGGTCACCCCCGGCACCGTTGGCCGCCAGCGGCCCCAGCGAACCGGGAACGACACCGGCCCACAGCCGGCGCAGGCGGTCGAGCTCGGCGTCGTAGAGCCGGTTGATGCGGTCGAGTTCGGCCACCTGGTTGGCGCTGGCTGCGCGCTGCGCTTCCACGGCCACTTCATTGGCGTCGATGGCGGACTTCAGCGCAGGCGGCAGCGACCGTCCCTCGTAGAACTCGGCCTCGTCGCGCAAGGGCTTGGCTTCGGCGGCGAGCTGGCGCAGGCGGATCTCGGTGGCCTTCATGGCCAGCCGCACGGTGTCGAGCGCCGCTTCGCGGGCGCGGCTGTGCGCGACCTCGTTCGGGTAGCGCGCCATCAGGTTGCGATCGCGCCGCACGGCGTCGACCTGTGCGGCGCGCAGCTCGGCGGCGCTGCGGTCGCGTGCTTCGCGTTGAGCGCGCTCCTCGGCCGTCAGCGTGGGCGGCAGCACCGTGCGCAGCGAGCCGTCGCGGTTGAGGACCTGCTGCTCGCGGTCGGTGCACTCGGCAATGGGGCGGTCGGCGGTGAGGCGGCGGCCCTTGTCGTCGATGCAGGTGTAGATGCCGCCGGGTGGCTTGGTCGTGGCCTGCGCCTGGGCGGCAGTGGCCAGCGCCCAAGGGCACAGCACCAGCGCCACGAGACGGCGCGCGCCAGACTGCCGCAGGAGGTGGCCCAACATTCAGACTCCGTAACGTTCGCGATAGGCCTGCACCGGCCCGGCAAAGGTGCACAGCGCGGGGTCGCTGGCCGCGCGCAGATACTGCAACAAGTCCGCCAGCGTCGCAATCGAAGCCACGTTCAGTTGCAACTGCCGCGTGACGTACTGCACTGCGCTCCAGGGCGCGTCGTGCGCGCCGTCGGTGGCACGTTCCTGGCGGTCCAGCGCGATCGCCACGCCGCAGGGCTGGCCGCCGGCGGCCTGGATCATGGCGATGGATTCGCGCACCGAGGTGCCTGCGGAAATGACGTCATCGATGATGAGAACGCGTCCGGCCACCGGCGCGCCGACGAGCTGGCCGCCTTCGCCATGATCCTTGGCTTCCTTGCGGTTGTAGGCGAAAGGCCGGTTTTGGCCGCGCCGCGCCAGCTCCACCGCCACCGCAGCGGCCAACGTGATGCCCTTGTAGGCCGGGCCGAAGATCATGTCGAATGGCAGGCCCGAGGCGAGCAGACGGCGTGCATAGAATTCCGCCAGGCGCCCGAGCTTGGCGCCGTCGTCGAATCCGCCGGCATTGAAGAAATACGGCGAAAGCCGGCCGGCCTTGGTCTTGAATTCGCCGAAGCGCAGCACGCCGGCCTGCACGGCGAACTGCACGAATTCCTGTGCCAGGGCGGCGTCGTCATCAACCTTCATCGCTTGGGGCTCCCATCTTGGCTTTTCGGCTGATCACGCTCAATCTCAATGGCATTCGTTCGGCGGCCTCCAAGGGGCTCGTGGAATGGGCCGCAAACGCGGGCGCCGATTGTATGGGGGTGCAGGAGGTCAAGGCCCAGGCCGGCGACGTGGCCGGGCGCCTCGACAAGCTGGGTGAACTTCACGGCCACTTCCAGTTTGCGCAGAAGAAGGGCTACTCGGGTGTGGGCCTGTATACGCGCAAGGCGCCCAGTGCCGTACTGGCCGGTTTCGACGGCGGCGAATTCGACGCCGAGGGCCGCTGGGTGGAGACCCGTTTCGACACGCCACGGCGCAAGTTCAGCGTCATCAGCGCCTACTTCCCCAGCGGCTCCAGCGGCGAAGACCGTCAGGCCGCCAAATACCGCTTCCTGGACCGCATCTTCCCACACCTGATGCAACTGAAGGCCGAGCGTGAATTCGTTCTCGTCGGCGATATCAATATCGCGCACCAGGCGATCGACCTGAAGAACTGGCGCAGCAACCAGAAGAACAGCGGCTTCCTGCCCGAGGAGCGGGCCTGGATGACGCGTCTGCTCACCGAGGGCGGCCTGGTCGATGTCTTCCGCACGCTGAACCCGCATCCCGAGCAGTACACGTGGTGGAGCAACCGTGGTCAGGCCTGGGCCAAGAACGTGGGCTGGCGGCTGGACTACCACCTGGCGACGCCCGCCATCGCGACGAAGGCGCGGCGCGAGCAGATCTATCTGGCGCAGCGGTTCAGCGACCACGCGCCGCTGATCATCGACTACGACTTCAGGCTCTGATGTGGCGTCGACGGTGCTCGTCGACGAAGCAGCGGCAGTGGATGCCTCGTTGCCGATCGAGCGCTAAGCGGGCCAGTAGCGCGCCCTGACCACCTGCTTGTAGAGCTTGCCAGTCGGCTGCCTGGGTAGCGCAGCGTCGAAGTCGACGCTGCGCGGGCACTTGAAGGTGGCCAGGTGCTGCCGGCAGTAGGCCAGGAGTTCGGCCTCCATGTCCGGACCGGCCTCACCGGGGTCCAGCAGCTGCACGACGGCCTTCACTTCCTCGCCGAGATC
>Ga0073899_10002461_pt1 | contig 16700 bp, 12 predicted proteins | sample KloWWTmetaKNB5Ph_FD_88975 | JGI IMG/M metagenome (GOLD analysis project Ga0073899, IMG submission 88975) | Active sludge microbial communities from Klosterneuburg, Austria, studying microevolution and ecology of nitrifiers - Klosterneuburg... | ecosystem: Engineered > WWTP > Aerobic digester >...
CGACGCGGCGGCGCTCCGCTTGCGCCGCTCGATCTCGGCATGCACCTCGGTGGCCCGCTTCTCGTCGAGGTCGTAGTCGTGCATGACCCACATGGCCAGCAGCGTGCCGAAGATCGGCACGCCGGAATAGAACAGCCGCAGCCCGTCCACGGCGCCCGCGGCCTGCGTGGCCGCACCCGGCGCGAAGCCGACGAAGGACATGATGGCGCCGCTGAGCAGGCCGGCGATGGCGAAGCCGAATTTCACCATCCACCAGTAGATGGCGCCGAAGATGCCCTCGCGCCGCTTGCCGGTGGCCAGTTCGTCGAGGTCACACACATCCGCGGTCATCGACATCATCAGCGTGAACAGCCCGCCGATACCGAAGCTGAAGAACGGCAGCGCGAACATGAACATCCAGGGCTTGCCCGGGATCATCAGGAACCACAGCAGCACGTAACCGATGATGGAGATGCCCTGCGACAGCATGAAGGCGTTCTTCTTGCCCATCTTCTTCGACATCCAGGCCACGGTGGGGATGACGGCGAAGGTGGTGACCAGCGCGCCGACGCTGCCGAACAGCGTGGGCCAGATGCCGGCCGCCGGCGCATTGCCGGCGAACAGGTGGTAGACGACGATGAAGAACGAGAACGCCGCCACGGTGTTGAAGGCGTTGAAGATCAGGAAGGTGGCGAAACACAGCTTGCGGAACGGCACCGAGCCGAAGGCTTCCTTGAAGCCGATCAGGATCTCCTTCATGCCGCCGCCGAAATTGGCCCATGTCAGGGGGACGAGGTGGGTGTCGTCCTTGGTCGAGCGGCTGGGCAGGAAGATGGCCGGCACCATGGCCAGCAGCATGCAGACCACGCCGACCCAGATCGACAGCGTGCGCGTGGCGGTGTCGGCGTTCTCGAACCACTCGGGGTCGTACATCACGACCCAGAACCACGGTGCGATGACCCACGCCCACTGGCCGATCCACTGCGCCACGGCCATGATGCTGGTGCGCTCGTGGAAGTCGTCGCTCATCTCGTAGCCCATCGCCACGTAGGGGATGCTGAACAGCGTCAGGCCAGCGTAGAACACGATCGACCAGCACAGGAAGTAGACGAAGTTGTGGTTCACGCCGTCGACGCGGTAGAGCTGCCACATCGCGACGAAGCTGATGCCCATCACGATGGCGCCGACGAACACGTACTGCTTGCGCCGGCCCCAGGTGGAGCGCGTGTTGTCGGAGATGAAGCCCATGATCGGGTCGGTGACCGAATCGAAGACCCGCGGCAGGAAGAACAGCACCCCCCACATCCAGCCGGGGAAGCCCATGTCCTGCACCAGCACCACCATGAAGATGCCCAGGGCGGCCGGGAACATCTGGTTGGCCAGCATGCCGAGCCCGAAGGCAACCTTCTGGCCGAACGGGACCTTGTGGGCTGCGGTGGCGGCGGTTTGGGACATGACGGCTTTCGGTGGGACGGCACGCGAAAGCGCCGCCAGGGACTGGTGCTCGAGGGAAGCCGCCCATCGACCGGCGCGTGGTGTGGATCCCGGGAGGAGCGGATTCGGGACTCAGGTCGCGGGTCGCCGGTTGACGTCGCCGCGGTGAACGGGATCCTGCATGGGCGAACCGCCTCGAGAAAAACTTGAAAGCGCTATCTTCGCCGCATCGAGTCGACGCGTCGATCGGTGTTTTGACGGGGGTGAAAGCGGTTTCAGTCGTGCAGCCCGGCCTTGGGCCGGACGGCCGCGCCTTGCACGAGGCGCCACGACGGCGACAGTGCCAAGGACTTGCCCGCGCTGCGGCCGGCTCGGCGCCGACGGCATACCTGTGCCGCGGACAGGGTGGCCCCTACATGCCCAGCGCCACCTCGGCGCTCACGCCGGCCAGCCCGAGCGCCTGGGCCACCGGTTCGCAGGTGACGCGGCCGCGGTGGACATTCAGGCCGCGGCGCAGGTGCTCGTCGTCCATCATCGCCTGCTCGCCCCGGGCTGCCAGCGCCAGCCCGAAAGGCAGCGTGGCGTGGTTCAGCGCGTGGCTGCTCGTCTGCGGCACGGCACCCGGCATGTTGGCCACGCAGTAGTGGATGATGCCGTCCAGCTCGTAGGTGGGCGCGTCGTGCGTCGTTGCGTGCGAGGTTTCGAAGCAGCCGCCCTGGTCGATCGATACGTCCACCAGCACGCTGCGCGGCCGCATGTGCGCAAGCATGGCCCGCGTCACCACCTTGGGCGCGCTGGCGCCGGGGATGAGCACGGCGCCGATCACCACGTCGGCGGCCAGCACCTCTTCGTCGACGTTCGCCGCGCTCGAGAACCGCGTGCGCACGCGGCCCTGGAACAGCTCGTCCAGCTGGCGCAGCCGGGGCAGCGAGCGCTCGAGCACCGTGACCTCGGCGCCCAGCCCCACCGCCATGCGCGCCGCCTGCGTGCCGACCACGCCGCCGCCAACGACGACCACGCGCGCTGGCGGCACGCCCGGCACGCCGCCCAGCAGCAGGCCCTTGCCGCCGGCGGGCTTGCGCAGCGCGAAGGCCGCGGCCTCGATCGCCAGCCGCCCGGCCACTTCGCTCATCGGCGCCAGCAGCGGCAGGCCGCCGTGGGCGTCGGTCACGGTCTCGTAGGCCACGGCGATGCAGCCGGAATCGATGAGGCCGCGCGCCTGCTCGGGGTCGGGCGCCAGGTGCAGGTAGGTGAATAGGATCTGGCCCGGGCGCAGATTCTTCCACTCGGCGGGCTGCGGCTCCTTCACCTTCACCACCATGTCGGCGGCGGCGAAGACTTCCGCGGCGGTGGCCACGATGCGCGCGCCGGCCGCCTCGTAGGCCGCGTCGGCGGCGCCGATGCCGGCGCCCGCGCCGGCCTGCACCAGCACCTCGTGCCCGGCCGCGGTGTACTCGCGCACGGCCATCGGCGTGAGGCCGACGCGGTGTTCCTGGATCTTGATTTCCTTGGGCACGCCGACTCGCATGGGTCCACTCCCGGGGGCTGTAGGGGTACCGACCAGTCTATGCCGGCGCGGCCTCAGGCAACATCGTGCCCGCCGCCGGACTTGGGGCGGCGCCGCGGCCACCAGGGCAGCGCGCGCGTGAGTGACAGCACCTCGCCCGGCCGCTGCACGCCGTAGCCCGGCAAGCCCTGAAGCGTCTGCGCCCAGGCCGCGGAAGCAAGTGTCGCGCGCAGTTCCCGCACGGCGGGGGTTTCCAGGGCCGGCTTGAGGCACACGAGGTAATAGTCCTCGTCGACGAGCGGTGCGAAGTCGAGCCCGAATTCGCTTGCCGCGGCCTCTATGCCCAGGCCCAGGTCGGCCGACCCCGCGGCCACGGCGGCGGCCACCGCGACGTGGGTCTGTTCGTTGCGCGTGAGATAGCCGGGCACGGCATGCGGCTCCAGGCCGGCCTGCTGCAGCAGGTGGTCCATGAGCAGCCGCGTGCCGGAACCGGCCTGGCGGTTGACGAAGCGCCAGCCGCCTTGCGCCAGCGCCTGCACGTTCTCCGGCACCGGCGTTCCCGGGCGCAGCATCCAGCCCTGCCGCCGCCAGTGGCTGCCGATCAGCTTGTGCGTGCCCGGCTGCAGCAGCGGCCGCAGCGCGCGCAGGAAGACGGGCGAAGCCTGCGCCAGCCGCGGCACGTGGAAACCCGCCACGGTGCAGCGGCCGTCGAGCAGGCTGCGCAGCGCCTCCTCGCTGCCGGCAAAGCGCAGGCTCAGGTGCAGTGCCTGCTGCGCCTCGGCCAGCGCCACCAGCCGCGGCAGGCCGAGATCGTGGCTGGCAAACAGGTCCAGCACCTGCAGCGCGGGGTCGTCGGCCAGCGCGAAGACACGGGCGAGTTCGCTGCGCAGCGCCTCCACGTGCGGCGTCAGCCTCGTTCGTGCCTGGCGTTCTGCCCATAGCAGCCTCTGCGCGAACGGCGTCAGCCGCGCGTGCCGGCCCTTGGCCCACAGCACCAGCGCCGTGCCCAGCACGGTTTCCCACTGCTTGAGTGCGCCCCACATATGCCGGTACGACTGCCCTTGCGCCTGCGCGGCGCGGCTGATGGAGCCGTGCCGCTGCAATGCCGAAAGCAGGTCGAACAAGGGATTCTCGATTTCCGCACCTTGCTGGCCACGGTCTTCGAAGGTGTAGCGCAGGTGGATACCGCGGTGTGGCACAGGCAGCGGGTCGGCAGAAGCGAGGGCTCTAGTGTCACACGGTCGTAGCGGAGCGGCACCGCCAGCGCCGCAGCCGGCCCGTACGCAGCCTTCGAGTGACCGGGCCCTGTCCAGCCTTGCCTCGAGGGCCGCCGGCACGAGCCGGGCTGCCCGGCGCAGTCGGTCACCGCGAAGTGGGCCCGATGCCGTAGCGGCGCAGCCGCTGCGCGATTGCCGAATGCGAGGTACCCAGCCGCTCGGCGAGCTTGCGCGTCGAGGGGTAGCGCGGAAACAACTCCTCGAGCAGTGACTTCTCGTACGCCGCGACCGCGTCCTCGAGCCGGCCTATCGTATCGGCGGATCCCCTCGGCGCCGCCGCAGCGGCGCCGGCAAGCTCCAGGTCGCCGGCGTCGATCAGCGCGGCTTCGGTCAGCGTCGCGGCACGGAAGATCACGTTCTGCAGCTGGCGCACGTTGCCGGCCCACGGGTTGGCGAGCAGCGCGGCGCGCGCCGCGGCCGACAGCCGCGCCTTCGGCCGGCCGGTCTGCGCGCAGGCGCGCTCGAGGAAGCGCTCGGCCAGCGGCACGATGTCCTCGGTGCGCTCGCGTAGTGGCGGCAGCTGCAGTTGCAGCACGTCGAGGCGGAACAGCAGGTCCTGGCGGAAGCTGCCGGCCGCGACCATCTGCTCCAGCGCGCGGTGCGTCGCGCTGACGATGCGCACGTCGGCCTTCAGCTCGCGGTCGCCGCCGACGCGGCGGAAGCTGCCGTCGTTCAGGAAGCGCAGCAGCTTGGCCTGCAGGTACGGCGACATCTCGCCGACCTCGTCGAGGAACACCGTGCCGCCGTCGGCCAGCTCGAGCAGCCCGGGCTTGCCGCCGCGCAAGGCGCCGGTGAACGCGCCGGGCGCGTAGCCGAACAGTTCGCTCTCGGCCAGGCTTTCCGGCAGCGCGGCGCAGTTGAGCGTGAAGAACGGCTGGCTGCGCCGCCGGCTGGCGGCGTGGCAGGCGTGGGCGACGAGCTCCTTGCCGGTGCCGGTTTCGCCGCGGATCAGCAGCGGCGCGTCGACCTGCGCCATCCGCGCGGCGCGCGCCTTCAGCTGGCGGATCGCCGGCGAGCTGCCGAGGATCGAATCGAAGCCGCCGGCGTCGTAGTTCTGCAGCGCGCTCAGGCGCTCGCCGATGCGGTGCGGCGCGTGCAGCGTGACCACCGCGCCGGCGACGCCGCCGTCGGGTTCGTGCAGCGGCACGCTCTCGCACAAGTACGGCTGGCCGCCGAGCTGCAGCTCGCTGACCGGCGGCCGGTCGGCGCGGCCGACGAGCGCTTCGGCCAGGCCTTCGTCGCCGATCAGATCGCCCAGGCGCGTGCCGACGAGTCGGGATTCGGCCCGGCCGCTCGCCGCCACCGCCGCGGCGTTGGCGACGACGACGCAGCCGTCGGCGTCGACCGCGAGCACCGGGTCGGCCTGCGCCGCGAGCAGAGCGTCCAGGTAGAGCCGCCGGCGCGCGCCGGGCAGCATGCCGAGCGTGTCGATCGACAGCACGCCGGCCACCTGGGACAGCTCGCCGCGCAGCGCGTCCAGGCCCGACGCGTCGAGCGCCGGCGCCTCGATGAAGAGATGCGGCGGCTCGACCTCGACCGCCGACACATTCAGCGCCCGGCCGGCGAGCTTGGCGAGGATTTCCTGCGCGATGCCGACCCGGTCGGCGAAGTGAACGTCGATACGCATGGTTTGGAGTGATTTCGAGACACTGTAATGGATTCGTGACGAGTCGCGTAACCCATTGATGCAGATGGATTTTCTGCATTCAAAGTGCGATACGAGGGTCCGTTCGTCACGAAAACAATACAGTCAAGGCGATGACCTGCCCGCGAAGTACGCCTAAGTCGTTGATTTCAAAGGAAAGGCTCGCGCTGGCACGGCATCTGCTAAGAGCCTCGGCATCGCGCGCCGCCGGTGCGCCATCCGACCTCAAGGAGTTTCCATGCGCGTCATCGTTCTCGGCAGTGGTGTCATCGGCACCTCGGTGGCCTACTACCTCGCCCGCTCGGGCCACGACGTGACGGTGATCGACCGCCAGCCGGGGCCGGCGCTCGAGACGAGCTACGCCAACGCCGGCGAGGTCTCGCCGGGCTATTCGGCGCCCTGGGCCGGCCCGGGCGTGCCGATGAAGGCCATCAAATGGCTGCTGATGCAGCACAGCCCGCTGGTCGTCAAGCCGATGCTCGACGCCGCGCTGTGGCGCTTCTGCCTGCAGATGCTCGCCAACTGCAACGCCGAGGCCTACGAAGTCAACAAGAGCCGCATGGTGCGGCTGGCCGAATACAGCCGCGACTGCCTGCGCGAGCTGCGCGACGAGACCGGCATCCGCTACGACGAGCGTACCCGGGGCACGCTGCAGCTGTTCCGCACCCAGAAGCAACTCGACGGTGTGGCCAAGGACATCGAGGTGCTCAAGTCCTCCGGCGTGCCTTTCGAGGTGCTCGACCGCAAGGGCTTCGTCGAGGTCGAGCCGGGGCTCGCCGAGACACAGCACAAGTTCGTCGGCGCGCTGCGCCTGCCTGGCGACGAAACCGGCGACTGCTTCAAGTTCACGCAATCGCTCGCGAAGATGGCCGAAGCCTTAGGCGTGCGCTTCCGCTTCGGCGTTGCGATCGAGGGGCTCGAGCAGGCCGGCAGCCGCATCACCGGCGTGCGCACCGCCGAGGGGCTGCTGACCGCCGACCAGTACGTGGTCGCGCTCGGCAGCTACTCGACCGCGCTGCTCGCGCGCTTAAGCATCCGCATCCCGGTCTACCCGGTCAAGGGTTTCTCGATCACCGTGCCGATCACCGATGCGTCTTGCGCGCCCGAGTCGACGATCATGGACGAGACGCACAAGGTCGCCGTCACCCGCCTCGGCGACCGCATCCGCGTCGGCGGCACGGCGCAGCTGTCGGGCTTCGACCTGAGCCTGACCGACGCGCGCCGGCGCACGCTGGAGCACGTGGTCACCGACCTGTTCCCGCGCGGCGGTGACGTCGCGCGCGCCGAGTTCTGGACGGGCCTGCGGCCGATGACGCCCGACGGCACGCCGATCGTCGGCGGCACGCCCTACGGCAACCTCACGCTGTCGACCGGCCACGGCACGCTCGGCTGGACGATGGCCGCCGGCACCGGCCGCGTCGTCGCCGACCTGATCAGCGGCCGCGAGCCCGAGATCAGCCTCGAAGGCCTGGGCGTCGAGCGCTACGGCCGCCGTGCCACACCTGCCGCGATGACCGGCGGCCTGAAGCCCGCGCGCGCCTGACCCGGACGCGGGCCGCGCACGGCGCGCGGCCGGCAACGCCTGACGCGCCACCCGCGCCGCTCCGTTTTTTCCTTCCACCCGGCCCCGGTCAAGGGGACGGGGGGACATCGTTTTGCCACACCACCACAGGAGACAAGCTTGGAAACCCTCACCTCGATCGTCACGGCGATCAACGACTTCGTCTGGGGACCGCCGATGCTCGTGCTGATCCTCGGCACGGGCCTGCTGCTGCAACTGCGCCTGAAATTCATGCCGATCCTGCGCATCGGCACCGGCTTCAAGATGGTCTGGAAAGGCCGCCATCCCCCTGCCGGCGCCGCCGGTGACATCAGCCCCTACGCGGCGCTGATGACCGCGCTCGCCGCGACGGTGGGCATCGGCAACATCGCCGGCGTCGCCACCGCCATCGCGATCGGCGGCCCGGGGGCCCTGTTCTGGATGTGGATGACCGCGCTCGTCGGCATGGCCACCAAGTACGCCGAGGTGCTGCTCGCGGTGCACTACCGCGAGACCGACGACCACGGCGAGCAGGTCGGCGGCCCGATGTACGCGATCAAGAACGGTCTGAAGCGCCACTGGCGCTGGCTCGGCGCGGCCTTCGCGATCTTCGGCGGCATCGCCGGCTTCGGCATCGGCAACATGGTGCAGTCGAACTCGATCGCCGACGTGTTGAACGCGAACTTCGGCGTCTCGCCGTGGGTTTCGGGCGTGGTGATGATGGTGCTGACCGGCTTCGTGCTGCTCGGCGGTGTCAAGCGCATCGGCGCGGTGGCCGAGAAGCTGGTGCCGTTCATGTGCGTCGGCTACGTCGTCGTATCGCTGGTGGTGCTCGGCCTGTATGCCGACCAGATCCCGGCCGCCTTCGGCCTGATCTTCCACCATGCCTTCAACCCGACCGCGGCCACCGGCGGCTTCGTCGGCGCCGGCGTGATGATGGCGCTGCGCTACGGCGTTGCGCGCGGCATCTTCTCCAACGAAGCCGGCCTGGGCACCGCGGGCATCGCGCAGGCCGCGGGGCGCACACGCCACGCCGCCGAATCGGGGCTGATCGGCATGATGGGCACTTTCATCGATACGCTGATCGTCTGCACGATGACCGGCCTGGTGCTGATCGTCACCGGTGCCTGGCAGAGCGGCCTGAAGGGCGCGGTGCTCAGCTCGGCGGCCTTCGAGACCGCGCTGCCCGGCTTCGGCGCCAACTTCCTGGCCGTGGCGATCGTGATCTTCGCGTTCACGACGATCCTCGGCTGGGCCTACTACGGCGAGAAGTGCTGGAAATATCTGGTCGGCACGAAGTCGGAAAAGCCGTACCGGTTGCTCTGGACCGCGTTCGTGCTGGTCGGCGCGGTCACGCACCTGGATTTGGTCTGGCTCGTCGCCGACACGCTGAACGCCTTCATGGCCTTCCCCAACCTGGTGTCGCTGCTGCTGCTGTCGCCGGTGGTGGCCAAGGTGACGAAGGACTACTTCGACCGCCAGGGCGCGACTCAGGCGCTGCCGGTGGAGGTGGCCGGGCAGCCTCGATGAGCGACATGCCTTCGCAAGGCGCCGGCGCGGTGCTGGCGATCGGCCTCGGCGCGATCGTCGCCAACTGGCGACTGCTGAAGGCCCGCGTCGGCGGCGCCGACTGCGCCGCGGTGCTCAAGGCCGACGCCTACGGGCTCGGCGCGGCACAGGTCGGCCCGGCGCTGGCCGCGGCCGGCTGCCGGCAGTTCTTCGTCGCCCACCTCGACGAGGCGATCGTGCTGAAGCCGCTGCTGCCGCGCGACGCGACGCTGTCGGTGCTGCACGGGCCGCTGCCCGGCAGCGAAGCAGAGTTCGTCGCCCACGGCGTGCGGCCTGTCCTCAACAGCCAGGCGCAGATCGATGCCTGGCGCGCGCTGGCGCACCGGCTCGACCGCGAGCTCGGCGCCATCGTCCAGGTCGACACCGGCATGGCGCGGCTCGGGCTCGACGAGCGCGAACTGCGCGCGCTCGCCGACGATCGCGGCGCCTTCTTCGGTCTGCGCGTGGAACTCGTGATGAGCCACCTGGCCTGCGCCGACGATCCCGCGCATCCGGCCAACGCGGCGCAACTCGTGCGCTTTGCAGCCGCGCGACGCTCTCTGCCGCAGGCCCCGGCGAGCCTGGCCAACTCGTCGGGCATCTTCCTCGGCGGCGACTACCACTTCGACCTCGTCCGCCCCGGCGCCGCGCTGTACGGCCTGGCCCCGGCGGCCGGCGCGCCCAACCCGATGCGGCCGGTGCTGCGGCTGCAGGCACGGGTGATCCAGGTGCGCGAGTTGCCGGCCGGCACGCCGGTCGGCTATGGCCATGCGTGGAGCAGCGATCGGCCCTCGCGCATCGCGACCGCGTCGGTCGGCTACGCCGACGGCTGGCTGCGCAGCCTTGGCAACCGCGCGAGCGTCTGGGCCGGCGAGGTCGAGCTGCCGATCGTCGGCCGCGTGTCGATGGACACGGTCACGATCGACGCGACCGCGCTGCCACCCGATGCCTTGCGGCCTGGCGATGCGGTCGACCTGATCGGGCCGAGCTGCGACGTCGACCGCGTCGCGGCGCAGGCCGGAACGATCGGCTACGAAATGCTCACGCGCCTGGGCCGTCGCTTCGCACGCGTCCACCGTCACGGCGTCGACAGCGAGCCGACCTGCCGTGCCCGCCGGGCCGAGGAACGGACGATCGCGGCGTGACGACCGGGCCGACCCGGCGGCGGCGAGTAGGATGCACTGCGCCACGCCACCCTCGTGCCGGAGTCGACCGCCATGCCAGAGACCTCGCCGCCGGGCTTCACGCTGCAAGAGGAGCGGCGCAGCCAGTTCATCCGGCTGGCGACATGGGTCGCGGGCGGTTTCGCGCTGATCGCGATCGCCGTGCTCGAGTGGCGCGGCATGACCGAGTGGCGTCGCCTGGTGGCCAATCTCGGGGTGCTGGCCGGCATGGTTGCGGCCAACCTGCTGTGCCGGCGCGGGCGCGTCGGCGCCGCGGCGCAGGTGCTGGTCTGGAGCGGTTTCGCCGCGATCACGCTGGTCTGCTATGCGACGGGAGGCTTCCGCTCGGCCGCGAGCAACCTCTATCTCACGCTCGTCGCCTTTGCCGGATGGCTGCTCGGGCTGCGCCAGATGGTGCTGGCCACGGTGCTCGCGCTGGCCATCATGCTCGGCCTGTTCCTGCTCGGCGCGGCCGGGCTGCTGCCGCCACCGGCACCGACGATCGCGCTGCTGCAGTTCGGCACGACCTGGATTGGGATCGTGCTCGGCGGCATGCTGTTCTACTTCGTCGTCGGCGAGATGCACCGCAGCTGGCTCGAGGAAGTCGCGCTGCGCGAGCGCCTGAAGCGCGCCAACGACGAGCTCGAGGCCAAGGTCGCGCAGCGTACGCGCGAACTGCAGCTCGCCAAGGAGGCCGCCGAGCGGGCGAGCCGGGCCAAGGGCGACTTCCTCGCCAGCATGAGCCACGAGATCCGCACGCCGCTGCACGCGATCCTCGGCCTGTCGGAAGTGCTGTGGCGAGAGGTCGCCGAGCCCGCAGCGCGCGAGCGGCTGGCGCTCGTGACGCAGGCGTCCGACCACCTGCTCGCGCTGGTCAACAACGTGCTCGACATCTCCAAGATCGAGAGCGGCAAGATCGAGCTGGCGGCGGTGGAGATGCACCTGGGCAATGTCTTCTCGCGCGTGCTCGGGATGTTGCGGGAGGAGGCGCGCCGCAAGGGTCTCGAGCTGACCGGCGAGCTCGGCGTCGACGCCAGCCGGCGCGTCGTCGGCGACCCGACGCGCCTCGGGCAGGTGCTGCTCAACTTCGCCGCCAACGCGATCAAGTTCGCGAACCGCGGTGCGGTCTCGCTGCGCTGCCGAGCGCTCGACGACGCCGCCGGCCTGTACCGCTTCGAGATCGAGGACAGCGGGCCCGGCGTGCCCGAGGCCGACAGGGCGCGCATCTTCGAGCCCTTCGAGCAGGTCGGGCCGGCGCTGCAGCGTGCCCGCGCGGGCAGCGGCCTCGGGCTGACCATCAACCGCTACCTCGTGCACGCGATGGGCGGCGAGATCGGGCTGCGCAGCGAGCCCGGTGCCGGCAGCCTGTTCTGGTTCACCGCCTGGCTGCCGGCCGCGCCGGCGGCGCCGGGCGCCGAGGACGATGTCGGGCTGACCGGCGGCGCGGACACGGCCGAGCACCTGCTGCGCACGGCCTTCGCCGGCAGCCGTGTGCTGGTGGTGGACGACAACGAGGTCAACCGCATCGTCGCGCGCGCGCAACTGGGCGCCGTCGGCCTCGAACCCGACGACGCGGCCGACGGCCTGCAGGCGCTGGAGCGCGCGGCGGGCGGCGTCGGCTACGACATCATCCTGATGGACGTGCACATGCCGAAGCTCGACGGCGTCGAGGCCACGCGGCGCATCCGCGCGCTCGCGCCCCATCGGCACACGCCCATCATCGCGCTGACGGCCGACGCCTTCAGCGCCGACCGTGAGCGCTTTCTCGATGCGGGCATGTCCGATCACCTGCCCAAGCCGCTGCAGGCGCGCCAGCTCTACGCGATGCTCGCGCACTGGCTCGCCCGGGCGGCGTCGGAGCGAGAGGCGCCGGCTTGACGAGCGCAGGGCGACCCGGGCCCGCCGTGAGCTGCCAGCGCGAAGGCCCCCAGGCGCACCGTCGCAGCCACATTGGACGGCTCCGGCGTCCAAACCCCCCCCGGCTCTTCCGGAGGATGGTTACCCGAGGAGGCGCCGGCGCGCCAGGCCGCCGACGAGCCCCAGCCCGACAAGCATCATCAGGGGGGCCGAGGGCTCCGGCACCGGGACCGCGGAGTGGCGGTAGTCGAAACCGGAATCGGAACTCAGCGAATAATCGTTCACCGGACTTCCGGAAGAATCGGTCACGCCGAGGAAGCCGTCCCAGAACATCGTGTGTCCGAGGTCCACCGTCGAGCCGATGTTGGACATCGGCACGCAGGTGCCGAGAGGGCAGGCATAGGATTTGACGCTGCTGGCGACGTGGCCCCAGATGTCGACCTGGATCGGCGTGCCGAACTCGAAGTCGATGGCGATGGTCCACAGGCCAGGTGCGCGATAAGGCATGTCGGTGGCGAGCCAGCGGTCGCCCAGATAGTCGGCCACGTGGCGCTGCCCACCCTTCTCGAAGACGTCCTGTCCCGTTGCTGAGTTGCTCAGGTGCAGCCAGGCACGGTACTGCTGGTCCATGCGGGCGTCGCTGTTGACCGAGCCGTCGTAGATCGAGACCAACGTGCCGCTCACCTGAAAGCCGGCGACGAGATGGCCGACCGTGCCGTTGAGGGCGCCGCCATCGATGATGAAACTGTCGTCCCAGCGCACGTTGGTGGTGGTCTGGGCGATGGCCGTCACATAGGTGCTGGTGGAGGGCCAAGCGTGGACGGCGGAGGCCGCGTCGCCGCCGTACAGCTGGATCAGGCCGGGCTGGACGTGGGCGCGCGAAGCGGACGACAGCCACCACAGCGCATCGCTGGCGGTCATCGACGAGAACGAGGTCAGGGGCGCGCCTGTGCTGCTCGAGAGGGACTCGGCGTCGTAGATCGGCGAGGGCGGGTTGATGTTGGAATTCCCGTAGGCGCGGGTCGAGACCTGCGAGTGCGGGGCGGCCCAGATCGGCAACCCGCTTGCCAGCGTCAGCGCCAGCAAGAGGAGGAGAGCACCTGGCTTTGTCTTGCCCCCTCGAAAGCCAGTGGCAGGAAACTCGAGCCTAGGAGGCTCAAACGCAGTCGGCAATCCCCAGGACCCGCGCCGGGCCGGCCGGCGCGCGGAGGCCTGCCTGCGAGCCGCGGTGGCCCGTGGTACTGGACCTGGACGCCGTGGTGCTGCGCTGCGTCAATGCAGCGAGGAATGCCGCGCTCTTTCCCAGGGGTGACGCAGCGATTCGCGCGCAGGACTCGCCCGTGCGGCCCCGGGGTGGCAGGGAGCCGCGCACGCACTGGGGGACATCGCTGCACTCCCGGTGGCAGGTTCGGCCTGACATCGCTAAGCTGCGGGCTCGACCCCCGCAGGAGCATGCCACGATGGACCCCGCACATATCCCGTCGCCTCGACCGGCGCTCGGCCGGGCAGCGGCCCTGCGCGACGACAGGTCCGGTGCGGGCGGCGCCCAGGTGGGGCTGTTTGACCACAGCCCACGGCAGCTGGCGCAGCGCCAGCTGCTGCAATCGGCCTTCGGCGCGCGTCAGCTCACGGATAGCGAGGAAGAGGAAGCGCTGCAGGGCCGTTTCATGCCGGCGCAGCGCGAGGCCCTCGCCGACCGCGGAGCGCCGACCCTCCAGCGGCAAGGCCCAGAGGCCGTCATGCAGGTCCGCCGAGGCAGCGCGGACGTGCTGCAGCGCGCGCCGCAGGCGGCCACCGTGATCAAGCCCGGCGGCGCCGGCATACACAAGTCCAATGCCAAGAAGGTCGACCAGGGCGAGGCCGACGAACTGGTGGTACGAAGCGGCGGCCTCTTTCGCAGCGGCATCAAGATCACGGTGCCCGTGGGGGCCCAGGTGATGGTCGACCTCGACCGTGCCACCGGCGACGGCGTCTATGTCTGGGTGCAGTACACCAAGCCGGACGGCAAGGTCTACGAAGGCTACATGGCGCGCGCCGATGTCGACCCGGCGGCGGTCGAGCCCGAATTCGGACCGGAACCCGTGCCCGAGCTCCTGGACGCCGTCGAGTCGGAGTCCGAGCAGGAGGAGGTTCAGGGCGAGCACGTGCCCATGCCCCAGCCGCCGACCCAGGTCGAGAAGGACATCGCGCTGGCGCGCGCGCTGCTCGACCCCTACCTGGAGACGCATACCATCGGCCAGCACATGGGCGAAGAGGTGGCAAACCGCGATGAGCTGATCAAGGAGGCCGGCACCAAGGCCGGAGAGGCGGAGTCCTGGGGCCTGCGCGAGCTGGGCGTGTCCGAGAGCCTGGGCAAGGCATCGAGCGAGCGTCAGAAGGAGACGCTGGACAGACAGCGGCAGCGCGAGGAGGACCTGAAGCAGTTGAGCAAGAAGGATCTGGTCGACCGGCTGATCGAGGAGATCCCCGAAGAGGAGCCGTTCCGCGAGGCCTACATGGACCCCGAAACCTCGAAGTGGGACCTCGTCAAGCAGCTGGCGCGGCACCTGGGTGAAAAAGACAGGAGCGAAGTGGCCCGGGTGAACCCGCAGGAGGAAGTGTGGAAGCGCCCCGAGTTCTGGCAGTACAAGGGCGAGCAGTTGCTGGCCCACCCGATGGCGCAGACCCGAGGCGGTGACGATGAAGGCAAGGTGCCGATCTGGTGCGATCAGTCCACCGCCATCATCGTCGCCACGCTGCGCGGCAACGCGGCCTTCAAGTCGTCGCTCACGGTCATCAAGCAGGGCGACCCCAAGCAGCACGGCCACTGGTATGTGCTGGCCAACCAGGAACCAGGCAAGACGCCGGCCTTCGGCGACGCGCTGCAGGGCGACGAGTTCGTGATCGACATCTGGGGCGCGCTGCGGCTGAAGGAAAGCGACCCTTCCGTCGACACCGTGGTCTACCAGGAAGGTACCCGCATGCTGCTGAACACCGCGGTCGTGGCAGAGCCCGAGGAAGGCGCCGACGAGGAAGCGCTGCAGGACTATGAACGCACCTTCGCGGCGCAGAACAAGATCGACACCTTTGCCACGTTTGCGAAACGATGAGGCAGCGCAGGCCACCCACGGCCGCAGGCGCGCCCGATGAACACGCGCTGTTCACAGCGCTGCAGTGCAGGCACATTTCGGTCTTCATGGTCTTCATGGTCTTCACGGCCCGTGTCTTTTCCGGGTCGCTGATCGCGGCGACGGGCGCCGCGCGATCATGAAGACGGCAGGCTCGCTGCTGCCCGAGCACGAGGGCCTGCGTCGAGCGGTCCGGTGGCTGGCCGAGCTGCCGTCGCGGGACGCCAGGATCATCGAGGAGGCAAGCCTTCGCTTCGATCTGTCCCCGACCGACGAGGAGTTCCTGCTGCAGCACTTCCGCGATCCCGAGCACGGCAGCGACGACCCGATCGCCCGGCAGATGAGCGCGCGGGACGGATGAAGGGCTAGGCCTTCCCCGCCGCCGCTTGGCCGCCAGCACGCGCCGGGCCTGACGGTCCGTTTCAGACCGGGTGATGCACCAGGAGAAGACCGCGTGAAGCATCGAGTCTTGCTGGATGCCGATGCGTCTTCTGCCCGCCCTGGTGTTGCGTGACGTGACGGCGCCGGCACCGGGGGCCACGCGCGGGCGCCCGATGGACGGCCTGCGCGGCCGGGTTTATCGTGCGGCCATGAACCCCGCCCCCCGCACCGCCGTCGACTTCTGGTTCGACTTCTCCTCGCCCTACTCGTATATTGCCAACGAATGGGTCGACGCGCTGGCCGCACGCCATGGCCGCACCGTGCACCGGCATGCCATCCTGCTGGGTGCCACCTTCCAGGCTGCCGAGCTGAAGAGCCCGGTGTCCTACCCGATCAAGAGCGAATATTCGATCGCCGACTTCGCGCGCTCGGCGCGCTTCGAGGGCCTGCCGTACAAGCTGCCGGCCACCTTCCCGATTCCGACGCAGAATGCGGCGCGCATCTTCTGGTGGTTGCACGACACGGTGTCGCCGCAAGCCGCCGCCGACTGGGCGCGTGCCGCTTTTCGCGCCTACTGGACACGTGGTGTGCTGCTCAGCGACCCCGTGGCGTTGAAAGCCCTGGCGGCTGAGAGCGGCCTGGACGCCGACGCCGCCGAGGCGGCCTGGAACGACGCCCCCTGGAAGCAGCGGCTGAAGACCGAGAACGACGCGGCGATCGCCGCCGGAGTCTTCGGCGCGCCCTTCTTCATCGTCGACGGCGAGCCCTTCTGGGGCAACGACCGCAAGGCGCAGCTCGAGCGCTGGCTGGGCAGCGGGCCGTTCTAGGGGGGTGTGCCCCGCTGCTGTCCCGGTTGCGCGGCGCAAGGGAGTGCCGCCCCTTCGAGAGTCGGCGTCTTCCTGGGCGTCGACCAGGCGGCGGCCGTTCTGGCCAAGGGCTGCAACGCCTTGCGTCCGGGATCTCGTGGCGGGTTGATGGTCTCGCGTTGGCCCGTTGCCGTCGTTCGTGTTCGTTCTCTGTTCGTCGACATCAGCGCGCCGCGGCAGGCGGTGCCCGGCGGGGGCGCTGGATGGAGCGGCCTCCGCTTCGCTCCGGCTTCCCTGCGCTGCTCGGCGCCCCATACAGCGCCCCCGCCGGGCACCGCCTGCCGCTCAACCCACCGTCGTAGCGCTCATCGAGAACCACCCATGCCTGCTGCAAAGGGCTGTCCGGGTGCGACGCGGCGTGCGTCTGAAGCGCCGAGGAGCGCAGGGTTCATGGCC
>Ga0073899_10002463_pt1 | contig 16686 bp, 14 predicted proteins | sample KloWWTmetaKNB5Ph_FD_88975 | JGI IMG/M metagenome (GOLD analysis project Ga0073899, IMG submission 88975) | Active sludge microbial communities from Klosterneuburg, Austria, studying microevolution and ecology of nitrifiers - Klosterneuburg... | ecosystem: Engineered > WWTP > Aerobic digester >...
AGCTCGGCTGCAGCGGCTCGGTCCACGCCAAGGTGCTCTTCCAGGGGCGCACGGCCCACTCGGCGCGGCCGTGGCAGGGCGACAACGCGATTCACAAGGCCGCGGGCCTGCTCGCGCGCCTCGGTGCTCTCCAGCCCGAGCGGGTGAGCATCGACGACCTCGAATGGGCCCACGTGACCAGCGCCACGATGGCGGGCGGCGGCCGCGGGCGCAACATCATCCCCGATCAGTTCGAGCTCAACTTGAACCGCCGCTTCGGGCCCGACCGCGATCTCGCGCGGGTGCAGGAAGAGATCCTGGCGCTGGTCGCCGGCGAGGCCGACGTCGAGTTCATCGATCTGTCGCCGGCAGCGCCGCCCCTTCGGCACCACCCCTTGGTCGAGGCCCTGGCAGCCAGCGGGGTCCACGCCGTCGAGCCGAAGCAGGCCTGGACCGACGTGGCCCGCTTCGCGAAGCTGGGCGTGGCCGCGGTCAACTTCGGCCCCGGCACCCAGGCCCAGGCCCATCAGAAGAACGAGTGGACCTCGATCTCGGGTCTGGTCGAGGGCCAGCGGATCGTGGCGCGCTTCCTGGAACGGATCGAGGCGCGATGAGCGCCGCGGCGCTGGCCAGGCAAGCCGCCGTGCGCCACCGCGCCGACGGCGTCGCCGAGTCGCTGGACGACGCGGTGGTGGTCGAAGAGCCCCTCGAGATCCGCATCGCCGGCGAGACGTTCGCCATCACCATGCGCACGCCCGGCCATGACGCCGAGCTGGCGGCGGGCCTCTTGCTCTCCGAGGGTCTGATCCAGAGCCGCCACGACCTGGGCGGACTGGCCCATTGCGGTCGGCCGGGGGACGAAGGCTACGGCAACACGCTCGAGGTCACCTCGGCGCCGGGCACGCGGATCGACCACGAGCGGGTCGACCTCGGGCGACGCGGAACGCTGACCAGCGCCAGCTGCGGGGTGTGCGGGCGCCGCAGCATCGACGATCTGATGGCCCGGATCGGCGAGAGCACCGACGCGACTCGGTTCACGCGCGCCGTGCTGGCGCAGCTCACCGAGCGCCTCTCGTCCGAGCAGCCCGTGTTCGCCCACACCGGCGGGCTGCACGCGGCGGGCGTGGCCGACGCCGCCGGCGTGTGGCGAGTCGTGCGAGAAGACGTCGGACGACACAACGCGGTGGACAAAGTCGTAGGGCGAATGCTGCTCGACGACGCGCTGCCGGGTCGCGGGCAGGTGCTGGTCGTCTCGGGCCGCAGCTCCTTCGAGATCGTGCAGAAAGCAGCAGTGGCCGGCTTCGCGGCGCTGGTGTCGGTCTCTGCGCCGACCTCGATGGCGGTGGCCACCGCGGAACGTGCGGGCCTGACCCTGATCGGGTTTTCTCGCGGCGGCGCGTTCAACGTGTACGCGGGCGCCGGCCGCGTGGCACCCTGAGCCGACCTCGGGGGGGTGTAAGCCCCGGCGGTGGCCGGCCGTTTCTCGGGCGTCGGTAGCGAAAGCGGGAGAAAGTCATGCGAAAGTCAACGATTCTGGGCGTTTTTGCAGCGGGCTGGATGGCCGTGGGGTGCGCGGGCGGCGCGTCGAAGTCGTACGCGCCCGCCTCCCCCGCCGCCCAAGAGTCGGGGGGCTACGGCGAGTCCAAGGCTGCCGGCCCCGCTGGTGCGCCGTCGCCGGCCGCCGAGAGCGCACCGATGAGCGGCGACGTCGCCAAGGCCGAGCGCCCGGGCCTGGGCACCGAGTGGGGCGAGAACCGCGAGAGCCGCGTGTCGACTTCGGCCTTCTTCCGCGAGCGTCCGGATCAGCCCTTCGACGTGGTCAAGATGTTCTACAACGACTCCGAGGGCGTGCGCGCCATGGCGCGCCGCGCCGGCGTGAGCGACTTCCGGGACAGCTCGGGTCGCTCGACTCGCGGAGCCGTCACGGTGCGCTTGCTCGACGGCAGCGGTCGCCCGCTCGAGGGCTTCACCTCCAGCGGCAACACCTACGTCGTGGGCGATCACGGGCAGCGCTACATCATCCAGATCAAGAACAACACCGGCGTACGCTTCGAGGCCGTGACCACGGTGGATGGCCTGGACGTGATCAACGGCCGCGCCGGAGCGTTCTCGAACCGCGGCTACATCATCAACGGCTTCTCTACCGTCGAGATCGACGGCTGGCGCCGCAGCACCGACACGGTTGCCGCATTCCGCTTCGGTCGCGTGGGCGAGTCGTACGCCTCGAAGAAGGGCGACGACCGCCACGTGGGCGTGATCGGCGTGGCGCTCTTCGAAGAGCGCGGGGCCAGCTTCCCCTGGAACCAGGAAGAGGTGGACAAGCGCCACGGCGCCGATCCCTTCCCCGGGCAGTTCGCCAAGCCGCCGCCCGGCAACTGACCATTCGGTTCGACACTCTCCCGACCCCGACAGGCCGGGTCCCGAAAGGGGCCCGGCCGCTTTTCTTTTGGCTCAGGGCAACCGGGCCCAGAGCGTCTCGAGCGGGTCGCTCTGGTCGCGCCGAATTCGAATCTCGAGCGGGCCAGCAGCGTCGGGCCCGTGCTCGAGCGCGACCTCGCCCAGCCAGCCGCCGGCGAACGCCAGCACCTCGTCGACCAGTTGCTGATACGTCGCGGGCGAGTTGGGTGCGTTCAATCGATCGAGCACCCGCAGCCGAAGCTCGTCGGTCCGGAAGCGGATCTGCGGCAGCGCGGCATGCACCAGGCGCGCGGCGGTCAGCAGGCGTCCGGCCACGTCGGCCAGGCGCCGGTCGTCGGGCGCGGCGCCGCGCTTGCGGATCGCCGCCAGCCGCGGCCCCTCGGGGGTGACCTCGATCACGTAGTCGCTGGCGTGGCCCACCAGGACCACCGCCGGGGCGTTCTTCACGTGGCCGTAGCGCGCGACGTCCACCAGGACCTCACCCAGGGCGTCGTCGCGAATGAACGCATGGAACACCGGAACCACGGCCTCGGGATCGGGCAGGGTCGCGGCTTCGATGGGGAGAGAGAGCTCGATGCGTCGGGCCTTCATGCGGTCACTCCGCCGCCGTGTTCGAGGCCTGGGCCAGCAGCTTGGCGTGGCAGGCGTGGGCGGCATCCAAGAACAGTTGTGCCTCTTCGATCCGCTGGTGCGCCGCATCGCGGGTCGCAACCTTCGGGGGCTCGGCGTGAGCGTTGAACAGATAGTGGGCGAACTTGCCGCCCACGAAGGGGTCGAAGAACAGCTTCGTTTCGTAGAAATGCGCTCGGAACTCCCGGACCACCTCGTCGGGGGATTCGGACACGTTCGGGCTCTTCTCGCGGGCCAACGCCCGGGCTGCCTGCAGCATCGCGCTGAGCGCGCGCCCGGCGGCGCCGGCGGCATCCCCCTGATCGAGCAGCAGCTGCGCCTCGAACACTTCACGTTCGCTCGCCGCGAGACCCATCTCGAGATAGCTGACCACGGCGCCGGCGCACTCGCCTTCCCCGATGTCGCCGATGGTGTACTCACGGGGGTCCCCGAAGTCCGAGTAGTACGAGGGGTCTACGTCGTAAGCCGGCACGTTGGCATGGGCGTCCACCATTGCGCGGATTTCCTTCTTGCCGACCCGCAAGACCCACGCTCGAAAGCCGTCGCCGGGGGCCCGCTCGGCGGTGTAGCGCGCGACCAGGGCGTCGACCAACTTGGGAACGTTCTTCGACGGCACAGCGCCGATGGCCAGGCCGTAAGCGCCGGCGTTCTCCGTCCACTGCCCACCCACCACCAGCTGGAAGTGCGGAACGCGCCGCCCGTTCACCACGCGGCTGACGCCCAAGAAGCCGATGTCGGCGACGTGATGCTGCGCGCACGAGTTGTAGCAGCCGCTGCACTTGACGTGCAGCTCGCGCGCCGCCGGTGCTTCGACCACCCGCAGGCGCCGGCGGAGCTCGGCCGAGAGCCCCCGCGACGACGAGATCCCGAGCTTGCAGGTGTCGGTCCCTGGGCACGACGTGACGTCGGCGATGGTCCCCGCGCCGCCGTCGCAAAGGCCCACCTGGGCGAGCGCGGCATGAACGGCCGGCAGGTCGGCCTCGCTCACCCACCGGAACAGCAGGTTCTGATCCACGGTGGTGCGCAGAGTGTCACCGGTAAACTGGCGCGCGATGCTCGCCACGGCCCGTGCTTGGTGGCTGGTCAGGTCTCCGAGCGGCAGCGACACGGTGGCGGTGCAGTACCCAGGCTGCTTCTGCGCGCGCACGTTGTCCGCTCGCCACTGCTCAAACGCGGCACCCGCCGCGGCGGCGACCTGGGCGGGCAACGCTTCGGGCGCCCGGAGCGGACGCTCGTCACCGTCGTTCAGCTTCTCGAGGAAGGCGGTCCAGCGCGGGTCGGGTCGCAGCTCTTGGCGCTCTTCACGGACCAGCCGCCGGAACTCGTCGATCCCCAGGCGTTTGACCAGGAACTTGAGGCGAGCCCGCTGACGGTTCTCTCGCTCGCCGAGCCGGGCAAAGACCCTGCAAATGGCCTGACTCACCGGCAAGAGCTCGGTCTCGGGGACGAAGTCCTCGAGCAGCTGCGCGGCCTGGGGAACCGCGCCCAGCCCCCCGCCGACCACCAGCTGAAAGCCACGCAAGGCCGTGCCGTTCGAGACCCTCGTGGCAGCGATGGCCCCGATGTCGTGGAAGCTGGTCAGGCCGCACGCGCTCTGCCGGCACCCGGAAAACGCGACCTTGAACTTGCGGCCCATGTCCTGCACGTCGTCGTGGCCGAGCAGAAAGAACGCAAGCGCGTGGGCGTAGGGCGTGGTGTCGAAGGCTTCGCCCGAGCAGACACCCGCGCTGGTGCATTGAGTGACGTTGCGCACCGAATTGCCGCACGCCTCGCGAGTGGTGACGCCGACGGCCGCGAGCCGGCGCATCAGATCCGGCGTGTCCTCGATGTGCACGAAGTGCAGCTGCACGTCTTGACGCGTGGTCACGTGCAAGATGCCATCGGAGTACTCTTCGGCCAGCTCGGCCATCGTCTCGAGCTGTTCGACCGACAACTTCCCGTAAGGCACCTTGATGCGCATCATGCCGGGCGCGTCCCAGACCGTGCCGGGGCCCTTGGTGGGGCGCGCCGGAAACGCCAGCGCCTGCGCGCGCTGCCCGTCGTGTCGCTGGTCGTTGTCGTAGCGCTGGCCATAGGCACCCCGGCGAAGCCGAGTCTCGGCGAACAGCTTCTCTTCGATCTTGCCGAGCTGCCGGAGCTCGAGCTGAGTCTCGAAGACGTCGATCTCGCGGCTCCAGTCCTCGCGGATACGCGGACCGAGCTGCTCTTTCCAGCTGGGGTGGGCTGCCATCTCGTCTCCACGAGGTATTATCCGCAATTCCCGGCATTACAAGTCGGGAATGGCAATGCATCCAGCATTTGGCCTAATTGAAGCCGATTCATGCCGCGGCAAAGTACACTGTTTTGCTCAAGAACACGGTTTCCCGGGGGGTTCGTGGTAGGAGCCGGAGCGCGATGCGTTACCGCCGACTTCTGCTTCCGACCCTCAAAGAAGCCCCGTCCGATGCAACCAGCGCGAGCCACGTGCTCTTGCTGCGCGCCGGATACATCCGCCGCGTAGGCGCCGGCGTCTACAGCTACTTGCCGCTGGGCGTGAAGGTGCTGAAGCGGGTGGAGAGCATCGTCCGCGCCGAGATGAACCGCGCCGGCGCCCAAGAGGTTCTGCTCCCGGCGCTGTTGCCGTCGGAGTACTTCCGCGAAACCGGTCGCTGGGATCTGTACGGCGAGGTCTTGTTCCGGATCAAGGACCGCAAGGGCACGGACTATCACCTCGGGCCAACGCACGAAGAGATCATCACCGATCTGGCTTGGCACGAGATCAAGAGCTACCGCGACATGCCCAAGAACTTGTATCAGATCCAGACCAAGTTCCGGGACGAGCCGCGCCCGCGCGGCGGCCTGCTCCGCTGCCGAGAGTTCAGCATGAAGGACGCGTACTCGTTCGATGTGGACGAGACCCGCGCCCGTGCCAGCTACGAGGCCATGCGTGTGGCCTACACCCGGATCTTCGACCGCATGGGGCTCAGCTATCGCATGGTGAACGCCGACTCGGGCGCCATCGGCGGCTCGGGCAGCGCCGAGTTCCAGGTGCTGGTGCAGAGCGGCGAGGATTTCTTGGCGGCATGCACCAAGTGCCAGTACGCCGCGAACCTCGAGGTCGCGAGCTCACCGGCGGGGCCGCGGACCGCCGACCCCGAGAAGACACCCGCCGCCGACAAGGTCCACACCCCCAGCCAGCGCAGCATCGAAGAGGTGAGCACCTTCCTGGGGGCTGCGCCCGACAAGTTCCTGAAGAGCCTGCTCTATGTCGCCGACAAAGAGGTGGTGATGGCCGTGGTGCGCGGCGACCACGAGGTGAACGAGATCAAGCTGGCCCGCGCGCTGGGCGTGGGCGAGGTCTTCATGGCCAGCGCCGAAGACGTGCAGAAGGCCACCGGGGCGGCCGTCGGCTTCGCCGGGCCGGTGGGCTTCGTGGGCAAGCTGGTGGTGGACCAGAGCGCCGCCGCCGTGGTCGACGGCATCACCGGCGCCAACCTGACCGACTACCACCTGAAGCACGTTCAGCCGGGGCGCGACTTCAGCGGCCAGGTTGCCGACATTCGCAGCGTCAGAGAAGGCGACGCCTGCCCCGAGTGCGGCTCGGCGCTCGGCATCTATCGCGGCATCGAGGCGGGGCACATCTTCCTGCTCGGGACCCACTACTCGGGCAAGATGGGCGCGACCTATCTGGACGACAAGGGCGAGCAGAAGACCATCGTCATGGGCTGCTACGGCATCGGCGTGTCGCGCTTGGTCGCCACCACCGTCGAGCAACACCACGACCAGAACGGGATCTGCTGGCCGATGGCGCTCGCGCCGTTCCAGGTGCACATCGTGCAGCTCGGCGCCGAACCCGAGGTCGAAGCCGCGGTGGGCGAGCTCGAGCGCGCGCTCGAAGCCCAGGGCATCGACGTGCTGGTCGACGACCGCGACGAGCGCCCCGGGGTCAAGTTCAAGGACGCCGACCTGGTGGGTGTCCCGCTGCGCGTCACCATCGGTGCCAAGGCGCTGAAGAGCGGCGGCGTCGAGTTCAAGCCGCGCAGCGAGCCGGACCCGAAGAAGGTCGAGATCCTCCCACTCGCAGAGGCCGCCGCCACCATCGCGGGGCGCGTGCGCCAGCTGCTCACGCACTGAGCAACATGGCCGAGCACCCGCGGAAAGGCGCCAGCAGCACCGACGCGGTGCACGCCGGCGCCGATGCCCACCGCCCACACCACACGCTGACGCCCAGCATTGCCCAGACCGCCACCTTCACCTTCGAAGACACGGCGGATCTCGAAGCTTACATGCGCGGCGAGGACCGCGATGCAGAGCGCGAGGAATACGGGCGCTATGGCAACCCGACGGTGCGCGAGGTCGAGCGACGCGTGGCGGCTCTGGAGGGCGCCGACGACGCCGTGGCCTTCGCCACCGGCATGGCGGCGGTGACCACTTCGATTCTGGCGCTGACCAAGTCGGGCGACCACGTGGTGCTGTTCCGCGACTGCTACCGGCGAACGCGACAGTTCGTGAGCCAGACGCTCGCGCGCTTCGGCGTGCGCCACACGCTGGTGGGGCCGGCAGCGCTGGACGAGATGGAAGCGGCGATCGTGCCCGAGACCCGCCTGTGCATCGGCGAGTCGCCCACCAACCCATACCTCTATTGCACCGACCTCAGCGCGCTCTCGCGCATCGCCAAGAGCAAGGGTCGGGTGCGCACGCTGGTCGACTCGACCTTCGCCACGCCGGTGAACCTTCGGCCTCGCGAGCACGGGATCGATCTGGTGGTGCACAGCGCGACCAAGTACCTGTCGGGGCACAACGACGTCCTCGGGGGCTTCGTGGCCGGGCCCGCGCACCTGGTCTCGCTGGTGCGCGAGTTGCGCAGCGTCTTGGGGGCCAATCTGGACCCGCACGCCGCGTTCTTGATCGGCCGGGGGCTCAAGACGCTGGCCGTGCGGGTAGAGAAGCAGAACGCCACCGCGCTTGCGGTCGCGCGCATGCTCGAGGCGCACCCCTCCGTCGACCGCGTGTACTATCCGATGCTCGAGAGCCACCCGTCGCACCCGGTCGCCGCCGCACAGATGCGCGGCGCCGGCGGGGTGGTCAGCTTCGTGGTGAAGGGCGGTCGCGCTGCCGCCGGTCGTCTGATCGACGCCTGCCAGCTGGCCACCATTGCGCCTTCGCTGGGCGGGGTCGAGACGCTGATCGAGCAGCCCGCGCTGATGAGCTACTTCGAGCTCTCGGATCAGGAGCTGGCGCAGGTGGGTATCGACCCGGCGCTGATCCGCCTCTCGGTGGGGATCGAGGAGGCCCAGGACGTGATCGCCGACCTCGAGGCTGCGCTCGGGGCGCTGGGATCCGGCTGAAGATCGCCCCGGCGCGGCGGGTCGGGTGCAAACGGGCCGGGCTGGCGCGAATAGGTCGCTTTTTCCGCGCTGGCAGCCGGGGCCGGAGAAAAGCTCCCACCTTCGCCCCCAAGAATGAGGCCGGGGCGTTCTCAAACCGCAGGGCCGACCCTATCCTGTCCCGACCATGCCGGGGCTCCGCGCTCGTTTCGTCCGCGACCTGGTGGAGTCGTTCGAGCGCGAGTCGAGCGGCGACACCGTCGGCGAGACGCTTCGGCGACTCGAGACGCGGCTGTCCACGGCAGACGTCCGCGCCACCTTGCGTTCTGCGGTTCACGCCGACGCGCTCGACGTGGCCGACGCGGAAGAGCTGTTGTTCGGTCTCGATGCCGCGGTCGGCGACGGGACCGGGCAACTTCTGGAACGCCTCGCCGCCGAGCAGCTGGGCCGGATCTTGGCTCAGGGCAACCTGAGCATCCCCGGCGACCTGATGGCCACGGTCGCGCGAATGCAGGCGCCGCTCGAGCATCTGTTCGTCGGCCTCCCGATCGGCTTCGACGTGTCGAAGACCCGCGACGGCCTGACCTTGTTCATCGGCGCGAGCGGGCGGCCCCGGACCGCGCGGCTCTTGTCCCACCTGACCGCGGCACTGGTGCGAGCCTGCCAGCGCTACGCGCGCGAGGGCATGAGCGAGCACGTTGGCATCAGCGTCGACTCGCTCGGAGACCGAGCCCGCGTCACCGCCCGCCTCGGGGCGGTGGTGCCCGTGGCGCCCCCGCCGCTCTCGCGCCCAAGCCCGCCCCGCCGTCGGCCTTCCGAGCCGCATCTGCCCACGACCAAACCCACGCTCGAAGCAGTGAACCGCATCCTCACGCGCGCCAGTGTGGCACCGCCCCCCGCCGCCGACCCCGACGAGATCGTCGCGCCCCGCAGCCGGCGGCCCGTGCGCTCGACGACCGAACCTCTCCCCACCACGCGGCCGCCGCGCTCCGACACCTTGCCCAGCGTTCCTCGTTCGGGCTTCGTCAGCAAGCGTGACGACGAAGAAGAGCCATCGTCGTCGTCGGGCTGAGCGCCGTCAGCCGAACCCGCCGCCTTTCGGACATGCCGCGTTGGCCCAGTCGAGCTTCAGGCTCTTCTCTTGGCCGAACACCTTCACCGTGAGCGTCACGTCCGAAGGCACGGGCGGATTCGGACAGGCCTGGTCGATGGGCAAGATGTCGTACACCACCAGCGACTCGCCGCAGTGCAAGCGCACGGCGGTCTTGTACTCGGCGCCTTGATACGGTCCAAGCGCCAGCTTGTGCGCCACCAGAGCGCAGTCTCCGACGCCGCTGCCGGTCACGCGCACTCGAAACGCGACCATCGGTGAGCCCTGGCCACCCCAGATCACGTCGACCTTCGCGCCGTCCGCCAGCGGGGCGAACGGGGTCGAGGAATCACCGGAGCCAATCTCGATGGTCGCGTCGGAGAGGGGCGTCGAGCTTGGCGAGGCGCAGCTCTCACCGAACGGCGGCACGCACGTCTGCCCGTCGGCGTTCGCCATGCACGTTGCCGCCCAGCGGCCGGCGGGGCACGAGTACTCGTAAGGGTGCGACGGGTAGCTGCAGGTGCCCGGCAGGTCGCAGGGCGAGCCCTCGTAGGGCGGAGAGCTGGGGCATGCGGAGGCCACGTCCCAGCACGCGCCCCCGCCGCCGCTGCCACCGGTGCCGGCAGCCGCTTCCTGGTGGGATGACGAGCACGCAAACGAGAGGGCGACCAGTGAGGCGATCGACGAGCGAAGCATGGCGGCACGAGTGTAGCGCGCGCGGCGTCGAGGGATGTGACACACTGGCCGGGCGTGACTGAGAAATCAGCGGTTCCCGAGTGGTTTGGCCGGGCCGAGGCGGATCGCCCCGCGGTGAACCGGGCCAGCTCGGGCTGCGTCTTGCCGCTGATGCTGCTGGCGCTGGCAGCGGCGGCCGCAGCGGCCGTGTTCGGCATGATCGAGCACCAGCGCGCCGAGCGACTGGAACGCCAGCTCAGGGCAGCAACGGTCGAGTGTCAGCAGCTCCGCGCTTCAGGCACGCCGGTTCCGCCGGCACCGCTTCCTGTCGAGCCGACCCCGGCCCCCATCGCCGACGCACCCGTCCCCACGCCCACACCCGGCGCCGACCCCACCGCCGCCTTGTCGGCGGCCGAGATCATGAAGGTGATGAACCGCTCTCGCCCGGCGATGAAGGCCTGCTACAACGCGTCGCCGGTCGATGCCCGCGGCTCCGGGCGCATCGTGCTCACCCTCTCGGTCGGGGCCACCGGCAGCGTGACGCAAGTGAAGGCCGAACGCACGGGCAGCTTGCTGCCCGCGGTGTCCACCTGCGTCACCCAGGTGGCGCGGTCGTTGAAGTTCCCGGAGTCCTCCGGCGCCACCACCGTGAACTACCCGGTGGTGTTCCAGGCCGAGTGACCGAGGCCGCCCTCGGCCCGACTCAGAACTCTGCTGGGTCCGAGTACGTCCCGAACACGTCGCGGAGCACGTCGCAGATCTCTTGCTCGGTGCAGTAGGCACGGGCCGCGCGGATGATGGGCGGCATCAGGTTGCCGCTTCCCTTCGCAGCAGCGCGCACCGCGGCGAGCGCGCCGTCGACTTCGGTCTTGCTGCGCCCGGCCCGCACCCCAGCCAGCGCCTCGATCTGCCGCTTCTGCACGGCTTCGTCGATCTTCAAGGTCGGGATGCGATCCGGCTCGTCTTGCTTGAAGTCGTTGACGCCGACCATGACTCGCTCGCCGAGGTTCAGCTGGCGCTCGAACTCGTAGGCGCTGCGGGCAATCTCGCGCTGGGGGTACCCCTTCTCCACCGCCCGGACCATGCCGCCCATCTCGTCGATCCGCCGGATGTAGTCCAGGGCCTCGCTCTCGAGCCGATTCGTCAGCCACTCGAGGTAGTAACTGCCGCCGAGCGGGTCGATGGTGTTGGCGGCGCCGCTCTCGTGGGCGACCAGCTGCTGGGTACGAAGCGCGATGGTCACCGCCTCTTCCGTGGGCAACGCATAGGTCTCGTCGAGCGAGTTGGTGTGCAGCGATTGCGTGCCGCCCAGCACCGCCGCCAGCGCCTGAAGCGCCACGCGCGCCACGTTGTTGTACGGCTGCTGGGCGGCAAGCGACACGCCGGCGGTCTGGGCATGCGTGCGAAGCTTGAGGCTCTCGGCCTTCTTGGCGCCATAGCGCTCTTTCATGAAGCGCGCCCACATCCGCCGCGCCGCGCGGAACTTGGCAATCTCTTCGAAGAAGTCGTTGTGCACGTCGAAGAAGAACGACAGCCGCGGTGCAAACGCATCCACGTTCATCCCACGCTCGAGGCACCCTTCCACGTATGCCAGCCCGTCGGCCAGCGTGAAGGCCAGCTCTTGGGCCGCCGTCGCACCGGCCTCACGGATGTGATAGCCGCTGATGCTGACCGTGTTCCAGCGCGGCACCTCGCGCGAGCAGAACTCGATCATGTCGGTGACCACGCGCATGGCCGGCCGTGGCGGCACCAGCCAGGCGTGCTGAGCGATGAACTCTTTGAGGCAGTCGTTCTGCACCGTGCCGCCGATCCGATCGCGCGGAATGCCGCGCACGTCCGCCAGCGCGATGTAGAAAGACAAGAGGACGATCGCAGGGCCATTGATGGTCATGCTCGTCGTCACCTGGTCGAGCGGGATGTCCCCGTAGAGCACCTCCATGTCGCGCAGCGTGTCGACGGCAACGCCGCACATTCCCACCTCGCCCAGCGCCCGCGGCGAGTCCGAGTCGTAGCCCATGAGCGTGGGGAAATCGAAGGCGGTCGAGAGTCCGGTCTGCCCTTCGCGAAGCAGGTACTTGAAGCGCTCGTTGGTCTGCGCCGGTGTGCCGAAGCCGGCGAACATGCGCATCGTCCAGAGCCGCCCGCGATACATGCTGGGCTGCACGCCGCGGGTGAATGGATACTGGCCGGGCAGACCGAGGTCGCGCGCATAGTCCAGATCGAGGTCTGCCGGCGTCACCAGATCCGGCACCTCGACGTCGCTCCAGGTCGAGAAACGCGCCTTGCGAGGCGGCATCTTCGCCGCGCTGGCGGCGACCTCGTTCTGCCGCCAGTCGCGCACCGCGCGCGCGAGCTCGCTCAGCCCCTCGGGGCGCTCGCCCTCGCTGGTGAATGCGCTGGCGTCGTGGACCTCTTGTGCCATGGGATGGAAATAGCGAAGCCCGAGGGTGTTGGCCAGCCGGGTCTGGTCAGCAGCCCGACGGCAGCCCGGGGCTGCCCTGGAGCGGCTTGGTCTCGCCCCCGTTCAGGTCGTGGGTGACGGCGCCCACGAGCTGAACGTCACCCGAGCAGAGATTCGCCTTGTCGCTGGCGGGCAAGAGCGCCGAGTCGTCCAGAGTGAAGGGGATCGTCTTCGAGTCGCCGGTCCCGACTTTCACGGGAAAAGTGACGCCCTGGGGCACCACTTTGAGGGCGCCGACCAGGGTCGCGCCGTCGCGCGCCAGCGAGAAGCTGCCGAGCTCGACCGTGGCCGCGTGCTCTGCCTGGGCGCCGACCTCGAGCTCGAGCGAGAAGCTACCGCCGAGCTGGGTGCCCAGCGTCTGCTCGGTGACGGTGAGCTTCACGTTGCTCACGGTGGCGCTGACCGAGATGTTGTCTTTGCTGCCGCAGCCGAGCGCCCCCAGCCCGGCAACCAGCATGATCGAGCGTTTCATCGGGCAGTCAGCATAGCATCGCCGCGCGGGCTTGCGTCGGGAGCAGATCGTGACGGACATTTCCCGGCATGCGGCTCCCGACGCCCCTGCTCGCCCTCGTGGCCGGTGCGTGTACGGCGCCGCTGCTCCCACCGGTCGCGGCGCCGCCGCCGAGCACGAGCGCGAAGCCCGCACCGCGCCCGAGCGCGAGCGCGCCCGAAGCCGTTCCACCGCCACCGGCGAAGCCGGCCGCGCGCGCACCCCGGGCGCCCGCCGGCGAGATCGGCACGGCCCACGCCGTGATCGTGGAGCGCGTGGCAAGGGACGGAGGCTGGGTGGCGTTCTGCCAGGCCCGCACCGACACCAACGGCGACGGCAACGTCGCAGCCGAGCTGGGGCCCGGCGGCAAGCTGGGTGGCGACACACCGCAACGCTACTTCGCGCGAGGCGCCGGCGCCGGGGAAACCATCGACGACCTTCTGGCTCACGACGACTCGGGGCGGTGGGTGGTGATCGCGCGGGCGGGCAGCGTGAGCCTGATCGACACCGATGGCGGAAGCGAGACCAACCTCACCGCGCTGGGGCTCGACGCGCGCAGTGATGCCCTGACCTACCGCCCCCATCGCGCCGTGACCTTCGACGCCCTGGGATCTCGACTGGTTTACCTCCGAGGCCAGGGCAAGGACACCCGGGTGGTCGTGCGAGCGCTGTCCACTGGCGCCGAGACCGTGCTGGATCCCGGGGCGGGCGACGTGTGGCGCATCGAGCTGGATCCAACCGGTCGCTTCGTGATCGCTCACGCGCTGGTGGACGACACCAATCGCGACAAGAAGCTGAGCTGGCCCGCGCCGTTGCGATCCGAAGCGCGCCCCTGCCGCGGCCCGGTGGCCAGCTATGACACCTGGGTCGCTCGGGGCGACGAGCCCGTGGTGCGCCTGTTGCCCGTGGACGGCACGAAGCCGGAGACGGTGCCCGGCTTCGTGACCACGCTCGGCGCGGGGGTCGTGGTGCGTGAGCCCCCGGGCCGGCTGCTGCTTCGGAAGAGCGGCCCCGCCGAAGAGCTGTCGGGTGAAAAGTGCGGTGCGCGCGTGGTGCTGGTGGACCACGAGCGCGAGCAGCTCTTGGTCGCCTGCACCAAGCCCAAGGGGCGGCCCAAGCTGGAGCTGGTTTCGAGCGGAAGAACGGTCGCGCTCGACGCCGATCTGGCGCACCAGGGCCGGGACCAGACCGACGCGACCCCGGTGCGCCTGTTCGCGCTCTATCCTGGCAACGACACCAAGCTGCTCGATCTCGCCACCCGGAAGCTCGCCCCGCTCACCCCCGGTGACGTGGTGCTCGCAAGCTTCGGCACGCGCAGCCTGATCCGGCGCAAGCGCTCGCTGGTGATCTTCGATGTCGAGAGCGGCACCGAGCGCGCGCTCCCAGGGGCGGTCTCGCCGTCGCTCGATCTGACGGTCGCCCCGCCGCTGGTCATGGCCGCACCGTTCGTGGTGAACCTCGAGACCGAGAAGGTGATCGGCACGGTCACCGGACGGCCGCTCGCCCTGGCCGCCGACGGCAAGGTGATGATCGCACGCGGTGGTGATGGCGATGGCTCGGGGCTCGCCGTCGGCCCGCTGGTGTGGCAGGCACCGGTGGTGCCATGACCCCGCACACCTGTGCCGGCGCCTTCGGGTTGCTGCTCTTGGCAGCGGGTTGCGCGCGAAGCCAAGGCCCCGCGCCCACGACGACCGTGCTGGTTCCGGCCAGCAGCGGCGGGTCGCTCGACGGGCCAGCCCCCCCGCGCGGAGCGGGCGCCAGCCCGAAGCGTCCGCGCGACGCGTCCGACCGCGAGCATGCCGAGCGGTTGTTTCAAGAGGGGCGCGAGCTGATGCAGAAGGGCCAGCTCGACGAGGCCTGCGCACGCTTTGCCGAGAGCCTCGAGCTCGAGCCCGCGGTCGGCACCCTGCTCAATCTCGCCAGCTGCATGGAACGTTCGGGGCGCGTCCCTCGGGCGTGCGAGCTGTACGCAGAGGCGCGAGACCTCTCCAAGAGCTCGGGCCGAGACGACCGCGCGCGCTTTGCGGAAGATCGTCGCGCCGCGCTCGGCTGCCCGTGAGCTGGGCGCACGGGGTGACCGGGCGCCCTCACGGACAGTTCTGGCTCTTGACCGCGGTGCCTGCCGAGATGGTCGAGTCCTCTGCGACCTTGAAGGGGATCGACTGGCACCACCAGATGCCGCAGTTCTGCTGCACCTGCACGTGCAAATGGGGACCGAAGGACCAACCGCTGTTGCCGGACTTCCCCAGCACGTCCCCCTGGCTCACGGCTTGGCCGGTCTTCACCGCGATGCTCGACAGATGCATGTACAGCCCCACGGTGCCGTCCGAGTGCTTGACCTCGACGGTGTTGGCGTAGTTCGCGCAACTCGACTTGCCGATGGCGTTGTAGCAGGGGCTGCCGGGTGGGGACGGATAGCGGGTGCGGAGCACGACTCCGCTGCGCATCGCGCGCACGCTGGTGCCGATGGGCATGCCGAAGTCGTAGGCGTAGGCGTCCTTCCCGGTGTGCGTATTGGTGTGGTTGCCGTTGGTGCAGCTGCGCGTGCTGCCACAGTCGAACGGCAATTTGTAGCTGCTCGAGCTCTTGCACGAGTCCGGCGTGCCGGTGGGCGCCTCGATGCAGCCCAGCGGGCAGTCTTGTTTCACCGCCCACTTCCCGCCCGGGCAGTACAAGATGTCGCCGTTGTGCTCGGGCAGAATTGGGATCTGGCAGCCCTTCTTCTCGGCTTCCTTCGCGGCACCCGAACCGCACCACGCTACTTGAACGAAACAATCGCAGACCGGCAGCTCACAGTGGTCGTCCAGCTTGGCACTCGCCGCGGTGAACTTGCAGCTGCCCTTGCAGTCCTCGAGCAGCGACCACTTGTCGTTCTCGCACTTCAGCAAGTCGCCGGCGTGACCTTCGAGCGCGGGGATCACGCAGCCCTTCTGCTTGGCCTCCGCCGCCGCGCGCGCTCCGCAGTAAGGCCCTTCACCGAGCAGGCACTTGCACACCGGTGGCGGCGCGTCGGCGCCCGCGTCGCCTGGGCCGGCGTCGCCTGGACCCGCGCCTGCGCCGGCGGCGCCCGCCACACCCCCAGCGCCGGAAGCGCCTGCGGATCCGCCGGCCCCCGCTGCACCGCCCGACGTCGCGCCCGCACCCCCGCCCGCGCCCTGGCCTCCGCTTCCGCCGGCGGCGCTGCCACCGCCACCGGCCACGGAGTCGTCTGCGCCGCCGTCTTCGCTCGCACAACCGACAACCAGGGCGAGAATCAGCAGGGCGAAAGCTCGGCGCATGGGCACATGCTCAGCACGTCACGTGCCAGCGCTCGTGGGCGCGGAATGCGCGAAAGAACGCGACCTCCCCGCCAACCGCCGCTTGTCACCGGAAACCCGGGCTTGGCCCCCACGCAGGTGGCGCAATTCCTGGGTATCCGGTGGCACTGGCTCGAAGGACGCCTACAACTGAGGCTGCCGATGCCGACGACGACCACGTTCAAGACTCTGAGCCTGTTGGTGACAGTCATGTTGGCGTGGAGTGGCGGAGGGTGCAGTTCGGACGCGGGCCCCTCCGCTGGCGGCGGGGGAAGCGCTGGCGGGGGTGGCGCCGACGCGGGTGGGGTCGGCGGGGCTGGTGCCGACGCGGGGTCGACCTG
>Ga0073899_10002464_pt1 | contig 16676 bp, 10 predicted proteins | sample KloWWTmetaKNB5Ph_FD_88975 | JGI IMG/M metagenome (GOLD analysis project Ga0073899, IMG submission 88975) | Active sludge microbial communities from Klosterneuburg, Austria, studying microevolution and ecology of nitrifiers - Klosterneuburg... | ecosystem: Engineered > WWTP > Aerobic digester >...
AAGAAGCTGGACGGCATGGGCGGCACCATGATCTTTCGCGTCCGGCGCGACGATCCCAACCGGAACGTGATCGTGGAGACCATGGTGGGCGAGGCCGAGCGCACGATCATGGCGCAGAAATTCGTGCCAGAGTTCGCCAAGGGCGACAAGCGCGTGCTCGTGATCGACGGGACGCCCTTTCCGTATTGCCTGGCGAGAATTCCCAAGGCCGGCGAGACGCGCGGAAACCTCGCGACCGGCGGCACGGGCGTGGCGCAGCCGCTTTCGGCGCGCGACCGCGAGATCGGGGAAGTCATCGGCGCGCAGCTCGTGGCCGCGGGCATCACCTTCGCCGGTCTCGACGTGATCGGCGACAGCCTCACCGAGGTGAACGTGACGAGCCCCACCTGCATCGCGGAGATCGCGCAGCAGACCGGCGAGAACGCGGCGAAGCCCCTGCTGGACGCCCTGGAACGCGGCGCGCGCCCGCGCGCCTAGAACACCGTCACGCGGTCGAAGTCGGTGCCGCGCTCGAGGACTTCGTAGACCGTCGATTCCTTCGAGCCGCCCGCCCAGGCCTCGATGCCGCGCCCGCGCGAAGCCATGCCCGTGGGCACCACCAGCGACTCCGGAATGCCCAGCCGTTCCAGCGCAGGCAGCCGGAAAGCCTGCGACCAATTCGAGCCCTGGCGGTTTCGCGAGTCCGCCGCGCGAACCGCGATCGGAACGGGCTTGCCGGGAAACAGCGCCACGGTGATCACGACCCGTCCATCGGTCTCCTGAACGAGCGCCTGCACCATGCCGAGGAAGAACGGCGCCGCATCGCCCAGGCGCATCGCGAGGATTCGCCCGATGGCGACACCCTTCGATGCCGTCGGCGGGCGAAGCAAGCGCCACGCGCCCATCATCTCGTCCACGACGCCCCAGTTCTCGAGCGCAAAGTTGTAGTCCGCGATCCGCATCTGCTGCGTGCGCTCGGTCACCTTGCCGAACACCGCGAGATCGTCCTTTTCCTGGCGGGTGAGCTCGCGCGACTTGTCCGGCTGCTCGAAGGCGGCGCCGCCAGTCACGAAGAAGTGGATCTCCGGCAGCCCGAAAGCGAGCCCCGCCGATTTCTCGCCCGGGATCTTCGCGGGCGGGCGCGGCGGAGCACCTTCGCACCAGAGCTTGTGCAGGCGGCCGAGCTGGGCGAGCGCGTCGATGACGCTTGCCTCGGCGGGGAGCCCCAGGCTCGCCGGCTCCTCGCCGCCCTGCAGGCCCTTCAGGCGGCGGCGAATGCTCTTCGAGAGTCCCTCGACGTCGAGCACGCGGTGCGTCACCTTGCGGTCGTCGGCGTGAAGCGGGCGCGCGCCGATGGGCTTGGCGAGATCCACGGCGAGGGGAAAGGTGGACCCCGCTTCGGCCTCGGCCGGCGGGTCGACGAAGATGCGGACCTTTCGCGACCACATGCGCAGGAGCGCCTCGAGCAGGTCCATCTGCGGCGCCGTCATCTCGGAGAGGTACGCGGCCTGCGTGAGGACGACGTGCACGTAGGCTTCGTGGACGCTCGATACCCCGTCCTCGCTCTCGATGCTGTCCTTCACGCGTTCGTCGGCGATCCCGTCGCGCTCGGCGTCGGCGAAGAGGGTGTGCAGGCGAAGCCAGAGGGCCGGCTCGAAGCGGCGGTAGATCATCGCGTGGAAGAGCATCTGCGCCCCGAGGTAGCGGGCGATCCGCTGCATCATCAGCGGGGCGTGGCGCCCCATTTCCCCTCTATCGGCCAGGGCCACGGACAGGCATTGGCGGTAGCCCGTCTCCATTTCCTCGAGCAGCGAACGTCCGATGGACCACGCCGCGTGGTCGTTGTGCGACAGGGGCAGGGACTTGCCGAAGTACCGCGAGCGCTGCTCGCCCTGCAGGAAGGCGATCTTGTCGCGCAGGAGCTCCATGCATTTCAGCCTTTCGAGCCCCCCGGCCTCGCCCCGGTTCACGACGCGAAGCGCATCGAGCACGAATTGCTGCGCGTGCGGAATGTTGGTGAGCGGAAGGCCGTTCAGCCACTCCTTGCAGCTCTTCGCGTCGTTGAACGCCGGGGCGGCGCCGGGCCGGTTCGGAGGGGGCGCGGTGGTCATGGAAGCCTCATGCGCCCAGGTCCGCAAGCGCCGCGGGCAGGGCGTCCGCCATTCGCGCCGCCGCCGCGGCCCGATCGCCGGGAACGGGTGCCTCGTGCTTCGCGGTGGACCAGACCGGGCCGGGAAAATGCCGATCGTCGCGCCAGCGGGGAATGACGTGCCAGTGCAGGTGCGGCGTCAGGTTGCCTAGACTCGCGAGGTTCATCTTGTCGGGCTCCAGCGACCGCCTCACATGGGCCTCCACGGCGAAAACCACGGCCATCAGCCGGTTCCGGTCGGCCTCGGCAAGGTCGGACATTTCTCGCACGTGGCGATTGAGCACCACCCGGAGAAACCCCGGGTGACCGGGTTCGTCCACGGCGACCACCCGGCAGCAATCATTCTGCCAGAGGAGCGTGCCCCCCGCGCCATGGCATAGATCACAATCCGGGGGTGGGGCCGGGCGAGACATGGTTCGTGGCCGGGTGGGAATGGGGAGTGAAATTGTGTGCGATGGCGCATCCCCGGCGCAAGCCGGCCGCCGTGCGACCCGTCAAAGGAGAACGCGCTCGATTCCGCCGCGATTGACCCGCTCGACGAATTCCGGCATCCAGCGCTCGCCGAGGAGGTGGCGCGCCATCTCCACCACGACGTAGTCCGCGCTGGTGCCCGCATCGGCATCGTAGCGCGAGAGGCCCTGAAGGCACGAAGGGCAGGAGGTGAGGATCTTCACTTCGCCCGCGAAACCGTCCCGTCGGGCCGCCGCCGCTCCCGCCACCATCTCCTCCTCCTTGCGGAAGCGGACCTGTGTGGAGATGTCGGGCCGGGAGACCGCGAGCGTTCCCGACTCGCCGCAGCAGCGATCGTTCAGGGCGACCGCGGTACCCATGAGCGTGTTCACCACCGTGACCGGGTTGTGCGTCTTCATCGGCGTGTGGCAAGGGTCGTGGTACAGGTAGCGCACCCCGCTCACCCCTTCCACCCTGGCGCCCTTCTCCATCAGGTACTCGTGGATGTCCAGGAGCCGGCAGCCGGGGAAGATCTTGTCGAACTCGTAGTCCATCAGCGCGTCCATGCACGTCCCGCAGGACACGACCACGGTCTTGATGTCGAGATAGTTGAGGGTATTGGCCACGCGGTGGAAGAGCACCCGGTTGCGCAGCGTGATCTCCTCCCCCTTGGCCGCCAGCCCGCTTGCGGTCTGCGGGTAGCCGCAGCAGAGATAGCCCGGCGGCAGGACGCATTGCGCGCCGACGTGGTAGAGGAGCGCCTGGGTGGCGAGCCCCACCTGCCCGAAGAGCCTCTCGGAGCCGCAGCCGGGAAAATAGAACACCGCGTCGAATTCCTCGGTCACCCGCGCGGGGTCGCGGATGATCGGCACGAAGGAGGCATCCTCGATGTCCAGGAGGGCACGCGCCGTGCGTTTCGGGAGATTGCCGGGCATCGGCTTGTTGATGAAGTGGATCACCTGCGACTTGAGCGAAGGCTTGCCGACGGTGGCTGGCGGCCGGCGCGTCTGGCCGCGGGTCACGAGGAAGCGGCGCGCGACGCCGTGGGCCAGGCGCTGCGCCCGGTAACCCCAGTCGAGCATCAGGGTCTTCAGCACCTTGATCGTCGCCGGATCGGTGGCGTTCAGGTAGGCCATGGAAAGGGCCGAGCCGGGATTGAAGCGCTTCTTGCCCAGCTTGGAAAGCAAACCCTTCATGGCAATGGAGACGTCGCCGAAATCGATGTCCACCGGGCAGGGCGCCTCGCACTTGTGGCACACCGTGCAGTGGTCGGCCACGTCGCCGAATTCCTCGAAGTGCCTGAGGCTCACGCCGCGGCGCGTCTGCTCCTCGTACAGGAAGGCCTCCGTGAGCAGCGACAGGGCGAGGATCTTGTTCCTCGGGCTGTAGAGAAGGTTCGCACGCGGCACGTGGGTGGAGCAGACGGGCTTGCACTTGCCGCAGCGAAGGCAGTCCTTCACGGAATCGGCGATCGCGCCGATGTCGCTTCGTTCGAGGATGATCGACTCGTGCCCGATGAGGGCGAAGGACGGCGTGTACGCGTTCGACAGGTCGGCGCCCGCGAGCAGCTTGCCGCGGTTGAAGCGGCCCTCGGGGTCGACCTTCGACTTCCACGCGGCGAAGGCCTCGACCTGCGCCTCCTCCAGGAAGCCCAGCTTGGTGATGCCGATCCCGTGCTCGCCGGAAACCACGCCGCCCAGCGCCTTCGCGAGCGCCATGACGTGCGCCACCGCCTCGTTGGCGATTCGCAGCATCTCGTAGTCGTCGGAGTTGACGGGGATGTTGGTGTGGACGTTGCCGTCGCCCGCGTGCATGTGCAGGGCGATGAACACGCGGCCGCGCAGGATGCGCGCGTGGATCGCCTGGAGGGCGGCCATCACCGGCTCGAAGGCGCGCCCGGCAAAGACCTGGCGAAGCGGGTCCCTCAGCTCCCGCTTCCACGAGGCGCGAATCACGTGCTGCTGGACGAGGGCGAAGACCGTCCGGTCGTCCGCCTCGCGTTCGACCAGGTCCGCCAGCCCCAGCGACGCGAGATCGCCTCTCACCTCGCCCAGCGTGCGGTCGAGATGCCGCAGGAGGCACGACCACCGCCGCCGCGCGAGGCGGACCTGTTCCAGCGCCTGCGCGGGACGGTCGCCCAGGAGATCGACGCGCGCGATCGGCTCCCCGTCCGTTTCGACGGGAAGCTCGCCCGCGAGGTAATCCTCGAGCGCGGCGGCGAGGGCCAGCTTGTTGCCGAGGGAGTACTCGATGTTCAGCCGCTCCACGCCGTTGGTGTAGTCGGCGAGGCGCTCGAGCGGGATCACGACGTCCTCGTTCACCTTGAAGGCGTTGGTGTGCTTGGCGATGGCGGCGGTGCGCGCGCGCTCCATCCAGAATCGCTTCCTGGCCTCGGGACTCGCGGCGATGAACCCTTCCCCGCCCCGGGCGTTGGCGATGCGCACGACGTCGGAGGCGGCCTGCGAAACCGCTCGCTCGTCCTCGCCCACCAGGTCGCCGATCAGCACCATGCGGGGCCGCCCGTGGGCCTTGGCCTTCGTGGCGTAGCCCACCGCCTTCACGTAGCGTTCGTCGAGGTGCTCGAGGCCGGCGAGCACCACCCCGCCCCGGCCGTCCACGCGCCGCACGATCTCGACGATCGCCGGCACCGCGAGCGCGATGTCGCCGAAGAACTCCAGGCATACGGTCCGCGCGTGCGCGGGCAGGCGGTGGAGAATGAAGGTGGCCGACGTGATGATCCCGTCGCAGCCCTCCTTCTGCACGCCCGGGAGCCCGCCGAGCACCTTGTCGGTGACGTCCTTGCCCAGGCCGGACTTCCGGAAGCGCCGGCCGTCGATCTCCAGGATCTCCTCACCGCGCGCAGTCTTTCCGTCCGCCGCGAAACACCGGATCCGGAACCGGGCGATCGCGGCATCGTGGATCTTGCCCAGGTTGTGGTCGAGTCGCTCGACCTCGATCCAGTCGGCCTCGGGCGTGACCATCCGCCACGAGGCGAGATTGTCCACGGCCGTGCCCCAGAGCACCGCCTTCTTGCCGCCGGCATTCATGGCGATGTTGCCGCCGATGCATGAAGCGTCGGCCGACGTCGGATCCACCGCGAAGACGAGTCCCGCGTTCTCGGCGGCTTCCATGACGCGTCGCGTGACGGCGCCGGCACCCACCGAGATGACCGCGACGGGCTTGCCCGTGCCGGGAAGTACCTTCTGCTCCACCGCGCCCACCCAGTCGAGCTTCTCGGTGTTCACCACCGCTGAGAGCGGCTCGAGCGGAATGGCACCGCCCGTGTAGCCCGTGCCGCCGCCTCGGGGAATGATGGTGAGCCCGAGGTCGATCAGCGCCCGGACGAGGGGCGCGCACTCGGCCTGCGTGTCCGGCGAGACGACGACGAAGGGGTATTCCACGCGCCAGTCCGTGGCGTCCGTCACGTGCGAGACGCGCGCCAGCCCGTCAAAGGCGATGTTGTCCCGGCGCGTGATGGCCGAGAGCCGGCGCATCGCGCGGCGCCGCAGCTTTCGCGTCTCGTCGAATTCCTGCTCGAAGGCGTCCACGGCCCCGTGGGCCGCCTTGAGGAGCGCTTCGACCCGGCCGCTTCGTTCCGGGTCGGATGCGTCGGCCGTCCGGCGCTTCTCCACCTCGTGCAGTCGGTGGCGCATGGACTCGACCAGGGCATCGTGGCGCCTGGGGTTGTCGAGCAGGTCGTCCTGGAGGTAGGGGTTTCGCTTGACGACCCAGATGTCGCCCAGCACCTCGTAGAGCATGCGCGCCGAGCGTCCCGTGCGGCGTTGCGAGCGCAACTCGTCCAGCGCACGCCAGGCGTCCTTCCCGAGCAACCGGATCACGATCTCGCGGTCGGAGAACGACGTGTAGTTGTACGGGATTTCGCGCAGGCGGGCGGTCATGGGCTGGCTTCGCGGCCCGTGGGCGCCACGGGGGGAATGACGATCTTACCGCAATGCAGCATTGACCCCGGCGAGCGACGGCCGGTCCGCGATGCGAGGCGCGATCAGGCTAGAACAGGGCGACTGCGTGGGCGAGCGCGGCGTAGCGAGCCGCCTTTCCCGCAGCCATCGCGAGCGTGCAGCCGAGCCAGTTCAGGCGCAGCCAGCCGGCGGCCGCGCACAGGGCGTCGCCGGCAATCGGCACCCAGGCCAGGAGCAGGACCGCGACGCCGTATCGCCTCACGCGGGCAATGGCCCTTCCCTCGGGCATCCGCGTCGGCAGCAGACGGCCGATGCCATAGGTGGTAAGCCCGCCGAGGGTATTGCCCAGGGTCGCCACGGCGATGGCCGCCGCAGGCGCGGCACCTGCCTTCAGGGCGACCGCCAGCACGATCTCCGAGTTTCCCGGCAGCAGCGTGGCCGAGACGAAAGCAGAGACGAACGTCGCCCAGAGCGAGAGCTCCACCGGGGTCAGCGCTCCCGGCCTGCGAGTTCCTCCAGCTCCCGGGCGAGCGCCTCGGTGGGCGCGGTGTCGTCGAAGAGCGAGTCCGACCCCTGCTCCAGCACGGCGCGGATCTCGCGCCGCCAGGATGCGTCCATCCCCAGCCGAAGCGCAATTCGCGCATAGTCGTCCGGATCCTTCGCAACCAGCGCCTCGAGCCCGATCGCGCCCAGCATCGCCGCGCTCTGGCGGCCGCGCATGAGCGACCCCGGCAGCGTGACGAGCGGCAGGCCCGCGGCGATCGCATCGAGGGAGGTGTTGCCGCCGGACCAGTGAAGCGTGTCCAGCATCACGTCGCAAAGCGCGTTGACGCGCAGGTACTCCTCGTGCGAAAGAAAGCCGAGGAATACGGTGCGGCGCTCCGCATCGATCCCGGCCTGCGCCAGCGCCTCGAACAGCCGCCGCCGGAAGTGCTGCGTGACCGGGCCCTTGCGGTAGCCGAAGAAGACCAGCCGCCCCCGGGGATCGCCGGCAAGCACGCGCGCGAACAGGGCGTCGTTGGCCGGGTGGATCTTGAAGAGCGACTGCGGGCAAAGATAGAGCGTTCCCGTCGCGGGAAGTCCCAGCGATTCGCGGTCCTTCGCGCTATCGGTGCGCGGGCGCCGGTAGCGCGTGCCGATGCCGGGCAATCCGACAACGCGCTCGCGGTATGCCTCCTGGGCGTCCTCGGGCTCCATCCCGGCGCAAGTGAGGAACGCGTCGATCGAGGCGAGCCCGCTCGTGGTGGGATGCCCCCACCCCATCACCTGCACCGGGGCCAGCCGGAGGGCGGCGAGGGCGAACGTCTCGGCGTGCATGCCGAGCTCCGGATAGACGAGGATGTCGAGCTCCTCGGCCGCCACGCGCTGCGCGATGGCATGCAGCGGATATCCGCAGACGTGGTGGAAGCGCTCGGCGGCGGCGGCGATGGCGCGCGTGTCGTCGGCAACCCAGGGGTTCGTGTAGAACACGACCTTTTCGAAGCGCGCGGGATCGAGGTCCAGAATCCAGCTCGCGAAATACCGTCCGACGGTGCAGTTGAAGAAGAAGTGGCTGAGGAATCCCACGCGAAGCCGTCCCTTCCGGCGAGGCGGCGGACGATCGACGAAGTACCCCGGCAGGCTGGGGCGAAGCGCATCGGCCACGAAGTCGCCGTACCGCGACTGAAGGTCGCGGTCGTTGCGGCCCTGGTAGGCCAGGTAGAAATTGGTCCAGCTCGCGCCCACGAGGGCGGCGTTGGGCCGCGCCCCGGAAAACCGCGCCACGCCGGCGTGCAATTCCTCCAGCCCCCGCGCGAATCGGGCGCGATTGGCTTCGAGGTCCGCCTCGTCACGGTAGACGGCCGGCAGGACAAGGCGAGCGCCAAGCGCGGCGCGAAGATTGGCGGGATCGAGCGCCTCGGCGCGCTTGAACTCCTTGATTGCCTCGTCGACGAGCCCCGTTTCCCAGAGAAAATCGGCCCACGCGGCGCGGATGCGCGCGTCACCCGGGAGCGCCTGCACGGCGACCTTGTGCGCGCCGCCGGCGCGCGGGTCGCGCTTTCGCCGCAGGAGCTGTGCCCGCAACAGCAGCGCCTCCGCCAGCCGCGGATTCGCGCGAAGCGCCTCCTCCAGGCTGTCCAGCGCCTCGTCGACCCGGCTTTCCCGTTCCGAGATCCGGGCGAGGTTCAGGTGCGCGAGCGCGTATCCCGGATCCACCGCGAGCGCTCGACGCAAGGCCACGGCCGCCTCCGCTGGCCTGTCCAGCCCGAGCTCCGCGAGTCCGAGGCTATTCCAGGCCGGCGCCGCCGAAGGATCGAGGCCGACCGCGCGCTCGAGCGCGTCGCGAGCGCCAACGGGTTCTCCGTGGTCCAGGCGCGCCACGCCCAGCGCGATCCATGCCGCGGCCCAGTCCGGCTTCCTCGCGACGGTGGCGGCAAAATGCTCTGCCGCCGCGGCAGGATTTCCCTCGTCGGTAGCCGCTTGTCCTGCCATGAAGTGATAGGCAGGCGGCGCCTCGTCGATCGCGATGGCGCGCTGGGCGGATTGCCGCGCGAGCGACGGCCGTCCGAGCTGGTGTTCGGCGATGGCGCGAAGGTGCCAGAGCTCGGCATCGCCATCGCTCTCGGCGATCAGCGCCGAATAAGCGGCGAGCGCTTCCTCGATCCGGCCCTCGCCATGCAATCGTTGCGCAGCCTCCCGGCGTTCAGCGGTCAATGGGAATCTCCGATGGGCTCGCCTGCGCAGTACGCGCGCCAGGACGAGCGGTACGCCGCTTCCAGCGAACGCGTGAATGCCGCCGTGTCGCAAACCGGCGATGCGGCCATGCGCCCGCGAATGCTCGCGGCGAGGGCGGCCAGCCGACCGGGATCCGCGGCCAGTGCGGCCGCGAGCGCGATCATCTCGCGCCAATCGCGGGCGACCAGTTCCCCGAGGCCGATCGACTGGAGGATCGCGGCCGACTGGCGCGAGATGAGCGTCTCGCCCCGGACCGCGACGACCGGGCGACCCATCCACAGGGCCTCGAGGGTGGTGATGCCGCCGTTGTAGGGGAAGGCGTCGAGGGCAATGTCGACGCCGCCATATTGCCCCAGCATGTCCGGATGGTCCGAGGCGCCGCGCAGCTCGACGCGCGACATCGGCAGTCCCGCCGCGGCAAGCCGCTCGCTTTGCCAGGCGCGCTCTGCTTCGCCGTTCAGCGCGTCGTTCTTGATCACCAGCCGTGCCGCGGGGAGGCGCGACAGGAGTTCCGTCCAGGCGCCCACCACGCGCGGACCGATCTTCGCCATGCGGTGGAAAGCGCCGAAGACGATGGCTGCGCCGCTTGCCGAGGGCGGCGGGACGGGCTCAGGCGCATAGTCCGGCGCCGCGTAGCAAAGACGCAAGGGCGCCAGGCGAAGCAGCCGCTCCGAGAATGGCTGCGCATCTCCCGGTGGCGAATGCAACGAATCCGTGACGACGGCATCGATGCAATCGCAGCCCGTCGTGTCGAAGTAGTCCAGCCAGGAGAGGACGATCGGCGCCGGCCGGCGCGCAAGCGCCGGAAGCCGGTTTCCGGGCGTGTGCCCGGCCAGATCGACGACGATGTCGATCCCGTCGTCCCGGATCGCCTGCGCGAGCGCATCGTCATCGAGCTCCCGCGTGTCGCGCCAGCCCGCGGCGCGAGCCCGGATTCGCCGCGTCACGTCGTCATCGGTGTCCTGGCCGGCGTAGCAGAAGTACGCCACCTCGCCCGGCTCGTGGTGCTCGAGGACGGGCATCAGGACGAAGGCTGCCGACGACCGGTTGAGCCGCGGCGATACGTAGCCCACGCGCAGCGGCTTGCCGGGCTCTCGGGGATTGGGATGGACAACGCCCGAGCGGACCGTCGCATGCCGATTCGCCCAGTCGCGGTGCGCCGCGAAGATTTCCGCCTGGCTCACGCGATCGTCGGCGTGGAGGGCAAAAAGCGCACGGCTCCCGTTCCCGGCGGCGTGGGCGGGATCGCGTGCCTCGGCGTCCCGATAGGCGGCGATGGCGCCTGCCGCGTCACCCGATTGCATGAGGGCGTCGCCCAGCCGGCTCGCCGTCATCGCACCCCCGCCCGAGTCGAGCGCCCTTCGAAACGACTGCGCTGCGCGGCCATACCTGCCGGCTTGCGCCTGCACCCTGCCCGCCAGGTCGTTCGCATCGGCGTTCGACGGATCGAGCCTCAGGCACTCGCCCAGAGCAGCCAGCGCATCCTCGCGCTTTTCCCGTGCCGCGCAGGCACGGCCCAGGTTCAGCCAGGCGATGGCGCTTCGCGGCTCGAGCGTCCTGGCGCGCCGCGCGGCCGCTTCCGAATCCTCGAACCGCCCGAGGGCAAGTTGCGTGATGGCGATGTTGTTCCAGAGACGGCCGTCGTCCGGGCGCGTGCGTGCCAGCGTGGTGAAGCAGTCGAGCGCACCCGCGAGGTCTCGCCTGTCGAACAGCAGATCGCCGAGCAGTGTCAGCGCGGGCGTGAGCCCCGGCGCCAGTGCCAGGCATTCGCGAAGCACGGTTTCCGCCCCCGCTCGATCGCCCGACTGGAGCAGGAGCACGCCCAGCTGCAGGCGCGGCTCCGGCCGGTCGCCAAAGCGCTCCGCCAGCGCGCGGCTTTCCTCGAGCGCCTGCGCATCGAGGCCGCGCCGGGCGAGGTCGAGGATCCTCGCGCAAGCCTCGCGCATGTCGTCTTGCTGCGGGCTTGCCATCAGGGTGTTCCCGCCGCCCCCGGCCGAAGGGTGCCGGCCTTCCAGGAATGCGCAAGCCGCACCAGCCCATAGTCGCGCGTGCGGCCCGTGACCACGATCTGGCGCTCCTGCGTGTCGAAGAGGCGAAGCCCCTCGGGGTCGAGCGCATGGACGCGCACCGCGTACTTTCCCGGCAGCAGGCCCGGCGCGGGAAAATGCGCGGAGAAGGCGAAGTGGTGCTCGTCCACCCGGAGCGGCTCGAAGCCGTCGTCATTGGAATGCGCGCCGTAGACCGGCGTGCCATCGGCGCGGACGATGCCGAAGAGCAGAACCGGAGCGCGGCCGTCCGGGCTCCAGGCGAGGCCCTGGAGCACCATGTCGTCGCCGGCTGAAAGCACCTCCAGGGCGGTGCCGTCCGCCCGCTCGACGCGCATGGCCCGGATGAGCGGAACCAGCCCTTCGGCGGCTCGAGGCGCCGGCTTTTCTCCGCGGCCTTTCTCCTCGTGGTAGGTGAGGTACTCGCGCGTCACGTCGAAACTGTCGCCGTCCAGGCGAACCGCGCCCTCGTGGAGCCACATCGCGCGCGAGCAGAGCGTCTGCACGTGGTACATGCTGTGCGAGCACGGCAGCAGGGTGCCCCCGTCGCCGAGGTAGCGCTCGAGCCAGCGAATGCATTTCTTCTGGAACGATTCGTCGCCCACGGCGAGGACTTCGTCGGTGATGAGGATGTCCGGCGTGAGCGCGGTGGCCACGGCGAACCCCAGCCGGACCGCCATGCCGGAGGAGTAATGCTTGATGGGTTCTTCGATATGCTGGCCGATGTCGGCAAAGGCGATGATGGCGTCGACCTTTTCCCGCGTTTCCCGGCGCGAAAGGCCCATGAGCGCCGCGGCAAGGTAGATGTTCTCGCGCCCCGTGTACTCGGGGTGGAAACCGCTCCCAAGCTCGAGGAGCGCGCCGATCCGCCCGGCCACCCGTACCGAGCCGGCCGACGGCTTCACCACGCCCGCGATGATCTTGAGAAGCGTGGACTTTCCGGCGCCGTTCTCTCCCACGAGTCCCAGGGATTCGCCGCGACGAACCGAGGCCGACACGCCCTGCAGCGCGCGAAATCGCGGGATGTCGGCATGGCCCGCAAGCAGCCCCCACAGCGTGCGTAGGCGGTCTCCTCCTGCGCTGACCTTGGGGTAGTCCTTGCCGACGCCCTCGAGGGCCACGAGGACGCTCGCATCCGCATCCGCGGCAACGGGTGTCACCCGCGAGAACGGGCGGCTCACAGGAAATCCTCGAAATGCGGGGAAAGGCGCTCGAAGAACCGCAAGCCCGCCCATGCCACGGCCAGCGCGATGACCCAGAGCCAGAGATCGCCGGGCACGAGGCCGCCACCCGTCAACAGCACCTCGCGCAAGCGCTCCGCCATCCCGGTGAGCGGGTTCGCCGCCATCCACGGGCGCATCGAATCGGGGACGAAGGCCAGGGGATAGAGGATGGGCGTGCCGTAGAAGAGCACGGTGAGGCCGATGGAAACCACCTGCCCCACGTCCTTGAGCAGCGTCTGGAGCGCCGCGAGGACGGCAGCCACGCCGACCGCCGCGATCGCCAGCGGCACGAGAAAGGCCAGGGTGAGGGGCGCGCGCACGAGGTGGACCGGCTCGCCCAGCACCGCGAGCACCACGAGGACTGCTACGAAGCCCAGGGCATGGACCGCGAACGAAGACACGACGGCGGCGTAGACGAGCAGTGCGTGGGGAAAGGCCACCTTGCGGATGAGCCCTGCGTTGGACTGGATCGATTCCATGCCCCGCGTCACGCCCTCGGAGAACATGATCCACGGCCATAGCATCACGGCCGCGAAAGCGGTGTAGCTGGCGCCTCCCGCGCCCAGGGGCAACTGGACGCGGAAAACCGTCGTGAAGATGAACGCGTAGACCGCGAGGAGCGCCAGCGGATGCAGCAGAGCCCACGCCGCGCCACTCACGGAGCCCGCGTAGCGCGTGCCGAGCTCGCGGCGAACGAAGGACGCGAGGAGCCACCGATGGGTGTAGACGGTGGCGGACATCGAAAAGTCAGTTGCGGGCGGGCGGCGCGGCGGGTGTGGCGGCTTCCTTCGCTTCTTCCGCCATTCGCTCCATCGCCTCGCGCTGCTTGCGTTTCAGTTCAGCCCTCGGCACCTCGGTCCGCAATGCCGCGATGGCCTTTGCGTTCCACTGCGTCTCGGGGCTACGGCGCCAGGCGTCCAGAAGCTTTAGGGAGACCTCGCTTCGCAGGCGCGCGCGCGTTTCCTCGATGATCGCTTCCTTCACGTCCTCGAACTTGCGCTTGAAGGAGGGCTTGAAGCCCGTGCGCTTCACGATGTGAACGCCATGGGTGGCCACAATGGGCGCCGATATCTCGCCGTCCGACTTCATCCCGAAGGCGACCTTGGCGATGCGATGGTCGATCTCCTTGTCAGTGACGGCGCCGAGCCTGCCGCCATTGCGAATGAGGCCGGGATCGTCGGAATACTCCCGGGCCAGCGCCAGGAAGTCCGCGCCGCCTACCGCCTTGGCGCGGACTTCCTCCGCGCGGGCCAGCGCCTGTTCCCTCGTGCGGCCGATGAGTCCCACGAGGACGTGCTGCAACTCCACGCGATCGGGCTCGGTGTAGCGGTCGGGCTTCGTGAGGTAGAGCTCAAGTGCGCGCGCCTCGAGATCGGCGGGAATCGGCGCGATGCGCTCGAGGTAGGCCACGTACTGCAGCGCGAGGAAGGCCTCCTGGTGCTGCTGGATCCGGCGGGCCAGGGCCGGGTCCTTGTCCAGGCCGGCCTTGCGCGCCTCCTGCGCGAGGACGCGGTTGGAGAAAATGAGGTCGACGACCTTGTTGTTGCGCTCGCCGTCCGCCTTCGCCTCGTTGCGAAGCTCGAGCGGCACGCGTTCCATGTACGCCTCGAAGTCGGCCTCCGTGACGACGATGTCCCCGTTCTTCACGAGCGGGGTTTCGGCGGCGGCCAGAGGCGCCGCGGTGATCGCCGCGGCGGCGGCAAGGGTGGCAAAGAGAGAATTCAAGGAGGTTCCTTTCTTACCAAACAAAAGGCCCGCATGCGCTCTCGCATGCGGGCCGTGAGGAATCGCGAAGCTCAGTTGAACTGCACGTAGATCGGGCAGGTCGTGAACTGGCAGCTCGGCGTGCCCGGCGCGCTCGGTGGGACCGGCGTGGGCCTCTTGATCTGCCGGAAATTCAGGTACACCGTCGTCGTGCCCAACGGCAGTTCGCAGACATACAGATACCAAGGCGTCCCCACCGGCTTCGGGCCAATCGAGAACCGCATCGTCCCGCCCGTGTACTGCGAGTGCTGCGCGCAGTTGCTGCCCGGAATGATCGCCGGTGTGAAGTCTCCCGGGCAAGCCGAGAGCGTGTAGTGGATGTCCGCCTGGTCGCCGGTGGTCGACGTCTCTTTGACCACCACAGACATGTACCCGTCGGAGCCGATGAGCCCCGGGGTCGGATTGATCGACACCGCGCCGGTCTCGTTCCGCTTCACCTGGCTCACGAGAGTCTGGCCGCCGGTCCAGGGCACCGTAAAGTTGGCGCTGGTGGCGCAGCCGGCCTGCGTCTGGACGGTCATCGCGTTTGTCTTGGTCGTGCCGAGTGCGGCGGTTTGGCCCGGCGGCACTTGTCCGACGATCATCGGATCGAGGAGCGTGTAGTTGATCGTCGCCGGCGAGGTGACGCCCGCGGGCACCGCGGTCGGTGGCGTGTACGTGATCGTCTGCGAGCCCGTTCCCTCCGGGAAGGATGCGACTCCATAGGCGTAGGGGGGGTTCCCGGTGACCGCGGAGAGCGGCGGCGCGACTGTGCCGCCGCCCGCGATGATGTTTCCCGAGCCGTCTACCAGGCTGCCCTGGACATAGAAGGGGACGTTATAGGAGCCGGCCGTGCCGCCCGTGCGCGCGATCGTGATGGACACCGGCACTGGGGTGCCGCTGAAGAAGGCGGTCGACGTCGCCGACGTGAACTGGAAGGTGACATTCTCGTTCGGGTTGACGACGCTCACGGTATGGCTGGCCGGCGCGACGACCGGCGCCGATGCACTCGTAAGCGTGACGGTGCAACTCGTTCCCGCGACCGCCGTGCCGGCGCCCAGCGTGACCGTCGAACTCGGCGTGGTTGAGTCACTTGGAAAACTGACCGTGGAGGGATTCACGATGCAATTGCCAGTGGTGACCGCCAGTGTGCCCGAGATGGCGCCGCTGGTCCCGCTCAATCGCTGGACAGCGAAGGTCGTGGACCCGGTGGAGACCGGGATGCTCGCGGCGGTGCCGGCGAGATTGAGCGAAAGGGTGCCCGGCGACGATCCGCCCGAGCAGGTGAAGGTGAAGTCGCCAGCCGCGTTACCGGCCATGCTGCTGTAGGTGCACGAAGCGGTGGTGCCCCCGGTGAGGCTTACCGTGGCCGCGATCGCGGAGGGAACTGGAATGAGCCCGGCGGCAATGCCGAGGCTGGCCGCGAGCGCGGCGCCCATTCGGCGCAAGCTCGGGAAACGAATCAGGCTTTGCATGGAAATCCTTTCAAGTGCATCGGGTGACGGTGGCAGCGCCGCAATCATGGCTCTTGGTGGCCTGCCCGCAACTCTCCCGGCACGGGAACAGTGATTACAGGGCGAATTATATACGCAATGATGCCCCTCCCGGATTCCGGCTGTCTGTGGATCAGATCACAAAAAACGGGCAGACCGAAGTCTGCCCGTCGAGCGTTGCAGGGAAGGGGGCCGAAAACCGGTCCCCATTCCCATCGCCACCGCGTTACGGCCGCGGCGTGATGTTGTCGATGAAGTTGTGCGTGAACAGGCTGCCATAGTTGCCCTGGCAGGAAGCGCCCTCGCAGGTAAGCGTGCCGTTGTTGAACGAGCGCGCCATGAAGCCCGTGACCGGCAGGCCAAGGTAAGTCTGCGCGCCAGCGACGCCAACCAGCGTGCCGATGTTGACGGTGCTCGAACCCGCTTGCGACACGAGGCCGACCAGCGAGTTGGCGCCCGTGAAGCTGAGGTTCGCCCAGCCGTTCTGGTTGCCGGCAGTCACGTTGACCGACAGATTGTTGGCGGAACCCAGGACACCGGAAGTGTTGCCCGACGGGTTGTGCGTCTGGCCGGAGCGGATGCTCAGGACAGTCGATTCCCAGCACAGGCCGGCCACGAGGGTCGGGGGCAGCGGCGAGAAGTCGCCGCCTGCAGCCGTCGCGCCACGCTCTTCGCGGTTGAAGAACTGGAAGCCGAAGGACTCGCAGGAACCCGTCGCCGTGAAGATGTTGGTGAACGGCGGCGCCGCGGCGGTCGTCGTCACGTAGAAGCGCTTGGTCGGGAAGGTCATCACCCAGTCGGTGTTCGACTTGGTGCCCGCATCCAGCACGTACTCGTTGATCACGTTCTGGTGCATCATCGTCGAGGACACGGCGTCGATGCCAAGCAGCCACTGGGACGTGTAGGAATGCGTGCCCGCCGGAGAGGTCGCGACCACGATGCTGACCGGGTCGGCCTGA
>Ga0073899_10002467_pt1 | contig 16670 bp, 14 predicted proteins | sample KloWWTmetaKNB5Ph_FD_88975 | JGI IMG/M metagenome (GOLD analysis project Ga0073899, IMG submission 88975) | Active sludge microbial communities from Klosterneuburg, Austria, studying microevolution and ecology of nitrifiers - Klosterneuburg... | ecosystem: Engineered > WWTP > Aerobic digester >...
CGCGCCTCGTGCTTTCCGTACAAGTGGAGCCGCACGCCAGGAAGCGCCAGTGCGGCGTCCCAGTGCGGCGTGCCGTGCTGCCACGCATCGCCGAGGATGTTCACCATCGCGGTGGGACCGAAGGCGGCGGTGTTCCCGAGTGGCATCCCGGCCACAATTCGAACCTGCTGCTCAAACTGCGACGTGACCGACGCATCGAGCGTCCAGTGGCCGCTGTTGTGTGGACGGGGCGCGAGCTCATTCACGAGGAGACGCCCGTCCGTGGTCAGGAAGCACTCCACGCCCATCACGCCTTCGTACCCCAGCACCTCGACGATCTGTTCCGCCACGCGCCGCGCCTCCGCCTCCACGGCCGCCGAGATCCTGGCCGGCACGGTGGTGGTGTGGAGGATCCCGTTGACGTGGACGTTCTCGCCGATCGGCCAGGTCACGGTGGCACCCTGGGCATCACGCGCAACCATCACCGAACACTCGAGTGCCAGGTCAACCTGCTGCTCGAGGATGCACGGTACGCCGCCGAGATTGGTCCAGGCGGCACGGAGCGCGTCCACCGACGCCACCCGTGCCTGTCCCTTGCCATCGTAGCCGAGCTGGGTGGTCTTGAGGATCGCGCGGCCCGCGCCGACCGCCTGCCACGCTTCCTCGCACGCCGCCAGTGACTCCACCGCGTGCCACGGCGCCGTCGCGACGCCGGCGCGATTGAGGAACGACTTCTCGCGCACCCGGTCCTGCGTGGTCCAGATGGCGTCGCCCGAGGGGCGCACCGGCCGGTGGGCTGCGAGGGCACGCAGGACATCGGCGGGGATGTTCTCGAATTCGGTGGTGATCGCGTCGGCATGTGACGCGAGCTGCATCAGCGCGTCGGGATCGTCCCACGCCCGCGTCAGGTGCTCGTGCGCGATCTGGCCCGCCGGCGCCGCCGGGTCGGGGTCGAGGACCACCACGCGATAGCCCATCCGCTGGGCCTCGGCGGTGAACATCCGTCCGAGCTGTCCGCCGCCAACGACACCGAGCGTCCCGCCTGGGAGGATCACGCGGGGGGGAGGGTGATGGCGCGGACCTTCATCTCCTGCGCAATCCGGAAGCCCTCGAGGCGGGTCGCCAGCTCGGCGTCCTCCCTGGCCAGGATCGAGATGGCGAAGAGCGCCGCATTGTGGGCACCGGCATCGCCGATGGCGAAGGTCGCCACCGGCACGCCGTTCGGCATCTGGACGATCGAAAGCAGGGAGTCGAGTCCCTGCAGGTGGCGCGACGGCACCGGCACGCCGAGCACGGGAACGATCGTCTTGGCCGCGAGCATCCCCGGCAGGTGCGCCGCGCCGCCGGCCCCCGCGATGATGCACTTGAGGCCGCGCGTGGCCGCCTCGGCCGCATACTGGTACAACAGGTCCGGCGTGCGGTGCGCTGACACGACCCGCGCTTCGTAGGGGACGCCGAACTCGACCAGTCGGGCGGCGGCGTGCTGCATGACGGTCCAGTCGGAGTCGGAGCCCATCACGACTCCCACCAGCGGGGTGGCGTGGGCGGTCATACGGTGGCCTTGGTGCGGTCCACGGTCCCGCGCGCCGCAAGCGCGGCCTGGGCCGCGGCGAGGCGCGCCACCGGGACGCGGAAGGGGGAACAGGAGACGTAGTTCATTCGCACCGTCTCGAAGAAGGCGATCGACGCGGGGTCGCCGCCGTGCTCGCCGCAGACGCCGATCTTGAGATCGGCGCGCGTCGCGCGGCCGAGTTCGCAGGCCATCTTGACCAGCTTGCCGACACCGGCCTGGTCGATGGTCTGGAAGGGATCCTGCTCGAGGATGCCGCTCTCGATGTAGTGCGGCAGGAAGCGGCCCGCATCGTCACGCGAGAGCCCGTAGGTGGTCTGCGTGAGGTCGTTGGTCCCGAACGAGAAGAACTGCGCCTCGCGCGCGATTTCGTCGGCGGTGAGGGCGGCGCGGGGCAGTTCGATCATGGTGCCAAGCAGATAGGGCACCGTCAGCTGTCGCTCGCGGAAGACTTCCTCGGCGACCTGGCGGACCAGCAGCGACTGCCGCCGGAACTCGACGACGGAGGCGACCAGCGGGATCATCACTTCCGGCATCACGCGACCCTTGCGGGCGGCCACGGTGCAGGCCGCCTCGAAGATCGCGCGCGCCTGCATCGCCGTGATCTCGGGGTACATGATCCCGAGGCGACAGCCGCGGAGCCCGAGCATCGGGTTCTCCTCGTGCAGCGCCTGCACCACGTGACGGAGACGCTCGACCGGCTTGCCGAGGTCGGCGGCGAGCTTGACGAGCTCCTCCTCGTCCTTGGGCAGGAACTCATGCAGCGGCGGGTCGAGCAGGCGGATGGTGACCGGGAAGCCTTCCATGGCACGGAAGATCGATTCGAAGTCCCCGCGCTGCATCGGCAGGAGCTTGGCGAGCGCGCGCTCGCGCGCCGGCCGATCCTCCGCGACGATCATCTCCCGCATGGCGAGCAGGCGATCGCCGTCGAAGAACATGTGCTCCGTGCGGCAGAGGCCGATCCCCTCGGCACCGTAGTCGCGACTGCGGTGTGCGTCGGCGGCGGTGTCGGCGTTGGCGCGAATCTTCATCGGCCGAATCCGGTCGGCCCACGCCATCAGCGTGTGATAGTGCTCGCCGAGCTGCGGTTCGATCAGCTTGGCCTGCCCCACATAGACCACGCCCGTGGTGCCATCGAGGGTGATCCAGTCATCGCCGCGGAGGACCCGGTCGCCGACGCGCACCGTCCCGGCCGCCTCGTCCACCTCGAGTTCCTGCGCACCCGCGACACAGGGCTTGCCCATGCCACGCGCGACGACGGCCGCATGCGAGGTCATCCCCCCGCGCGCCGTGAGGATCGCCTTGGAGGCCACCATGCCGTGGAAGTCCTCCGGCGAGGTCTCGCGACGCACCAGGATGACCGCATCGCCGTGGCGCGCGCGGTCGGCCGCAATGTCGGCATCGAACACAATCTGTCCGCAGGCCGCGCCGGGCGAGGCCGGCAGGCCGGTCGCGAGCGGATCGAGCGCCGCCCCCGGATCGATCATCGGGTGCAGCAGCTGCTCGAGCGCCGCGGGCGGAATGCGCGCGACCGCCTCTTCCTCGCTGATCAGGTCCTCGGTGACCATCTCGCAGGCGATGCGGAAGGCGGCCTGGCCGGAGCGCTGGCCGCGCCGGGTCTGCAGCATGTACAGCTGGCCTTCCTCGATCGTGAACTCCATGTCCTGCACGTCGCGGAAGTGACGCTCCAGCGTGCGGGCCATGCGCTCCAGTTCCTGGTACACTCCGGGCATCGTGTCGCGCAGCGCGCTGATCGGCTCGGGCGTCCGGGCGCCGGAGACGACGTCCTCGCCCTGGGCGTTGCGGAGGAACTCGCCGTAGAGGAGCCGTTCGCCGGTCGAGGGATTGCGCGAGAAGGTGACGCCGGTGCCGGAGTGCTCGCCGAGATTGCCGTACACCATGGCCACGATGTTGATGGCCGTGCCCAACGTGTCGGGGATCTCGTGCATCCGGCGATAGTCGATCGCGCGGCGCGTGTTCCAGCTCTCGAAGACGGCCGAGATGGCACCCCAGAGCTGCTCCATCGGCTCTTCGGGGAAGGGACGGCCCGCCTGCTCCTCGATCATCGCCTTGAACCGGGCCACGAGCGCCTTGATGGCGCCGACCGGCAGGTCGATGTCGCGCACGGCTCCATGGGAGTGGCGCGCTTCGTCGAGCAGCTGGTCGAACGGTGCGCGCGGCTGGTCGAACACGACCACGCCATACATCTGCACGAAGCGCCGGTAGCAGTCCCACGCGAAGGCCGGGTTGTTGCTCTTGGCCGCGAGCCCCTCGACCGTGCGGTCGTTCAGGCCGAGGTTCAGGATGGTCTCCATCATCCCGGGCATGGAGACCGCCGCGCCACTGCGGACCGAGACGAGCAGCGGGTGATTCGCGTCGCCGAATTCCTTGCCGGTGGCGGCCTCGAGGCGATGCAATGCCTGCTCCACCTGGGCGCGCAGCCGGGGCGGGAAGGAGTGCGTGTCGAGATAGGTCTGGCAGAGGGAGGCCGAGATGGTGAATCCGGGGGGCACCGCAATGCCGAGGTTGGTCATCTCCGCGAGGCCCGCACCCTTGCCGCCGAGGATGTCCTTCATGGCCGATGATCCGTCGGCGTGGCCCTGTCCGAAGGAGTAGACCAGTGGCTGCTGCGCGAACGGATCGTTCATGAGATGACCTCGAGGGGCGTGCCTGCGCGAAAGGCCCCGAAGGTGAGTTGAACGGGGGTCGGATAGTCGCCGGAGAAGCAGGCGTGGCACCACTGGGTCCGCATCGACGTGGCGCCGGTCATTTCGTCCAGCGTCAGGTACTCCAGTGTGTCCACGCCGAGGTAGGCCCGGATCTCCTCGCGGGAATGCGTCGCGGCGATCAACTCCTCGCGATTCGGCGTGTCGATGCCGTAGTGGCAGGGACCGGTGATCGGTGGCGAACCCAGCCGAAGGTGGACCTCACGCGCTCCCGCGGCGCGGATCATGTTGACCAGGCCCTTGCTGGTGGTGCCGCGGACCAGCGAGTCGTCGATCACCACCACCGAGCGGCCCGCGATCACCTCGCGCACCGCGTTGAACTTGATCTTCACCTTCTCGACCCGGATGGCCTGCGTCGGGTTGATGAAGGTGCGCCCGACGTAGTGATTGCGGATCAGGCCGTGCTCGAGCTTGACCCCCGACACCTCGGAATAGCCCAGCGCCATGACGTTGGCCGAGTCGGGGACGGAGAAGACCACGTCCGCGCCGGCCACGGGGTGAAAGCGGGCGAGCTGGCGGCCGAGTTCCCGGCGCACCCGGTCCACCGATTCGCCGAAGATGGTCGAGTCGGGTCGCGCGAAGTACACCAGCTCGAAGATGCAGCGGGTGATGCGGCGCGGCGCCAGCGGCGCGAGCTCGGTCAGCTCGCCGTCTTCCAGCCGCAGGAACTCGCCGGGCTGAAGCTCGCGAATGTCAGTGGCGCCGACGAGATCGAGGGCGCAGGTCTCCGAGGCAATCACCAACCCACCGCCGACGCGCGCCGCGAAGAGAGGACGGAAGCCGCGGGCGTCCACGGCTGCGTAGAGTGCCCGCCCGACCCCGATCACCAGCGAGTAGGCTCCATCGGCCTGTTCCAGCGCATCCCGGATCTGCCCCTCGACGGTGGGGGCATTGGAGCGCGCGATCAGGTGAATCAGGACTTCGGTGTCGCTGTTCGAGGCGAAGATGGCGCCGTCGCGCACCAGGGCGTCTCGCAGGGCGTCGGCGTTGACCAGGTTGCCGTTGTGCGCCACGGTGAGCGGCCCGGCGTGATAGTTGACCAGGAAGGGCTGCGCGTTGGCCAGCACGGTGCTGCCGGAGGTGGAGTAGCGCGTGTGACCGATCGCGACGTCACCTGGGAGCGCCTCCAGCGAACGCTCCGAGAAGGCATCGGCCACCAGCCCCATCGAGCGCTGGATCCTGGCGGCAGCGTGCTCGTCCACCGCCATGATCCCGGCGCTCTCCTGGCCGCGATGCTGCAATGCATAGAGGCCGAGATAGGCGACGCGAGACGCGTCGGGAACGCCGGAGACGCCGATGACACCGCACATGGTTTACTCCCCTCCCGCGGCGGAGACGACCGCGGCCATCCGACGCGGGATGGCGTCGAAGTACGTCTGCCGCAGGTCGCGCGCGGCCCACTGCCAGCGACGGCCATCGCGCTCGATCACCAACGTCTCATCCGCCGGGCCGACCAGGCCGAGGTAGTGCGCCGGAATGCCGTGGGAGGCCGCCAACTGCTGGATCGCAGCCACGTTCGCCGGATCACAGGAGACGATGGCCCGCGCACCATCCTCGCCGAAGAGATATCCCTCGTCGCTGACGGCGGGTTCGTGCTGGCTGAGGTCGGCCAACGCACCATAGGTGGTGGTCGCCCAGGGGCCACCCATGCAGCACTCGGCCAAGGCCACCGCGAGTCCGCCATCGCTCAGGTCGTGCGCAGAGCGAAGCAGGCGTGCGGCTGCTGCCGCGATGAGCACTTCCTGCAGGGCGCGCTCCGCCGTGAGGTCTACCGGCGGCGGCGACCCCGCCACTGTGTCGAGCACCTCGGCCCAGTACGCCGAACCACCGAGATGGCCGGCGCTGCGACCAAGCAGGAGGATCGCGTCGCCCGTCTCGCGGAAGTGCGACGGCACCGCGGTGGTGATGTCGGGGAGGAGTCCCACCATCCCGATGGTCGGCGTCGGGTCGATCGCACCGTGCGGATTCTGGTTGTACAGCGAGACGTTGCCGCCAGTGACCGGGGTGTCGAACGCCAGGCATGCCTCGCTGATGCCGCGGCAGGCCTCGGTGAACTGGAAGAAGATCTCCGGCTTCTCGGGGTTGCCGAAGTTCAGGCAGTCCGTGATGCCGAGCGGTCGCGCCCCCGTGCAGGCGATGTTGCGCGCCGCCTCGGCGACCGCGCCCTTGCCACCCTCGAACGGGTCGAGGAGGACGTGGCGCGCGTTGCAGTCCACGGTCATGGCGAGGCCGAAGGTGGTGTCCGCCACGCGGAGGACGCCGGCATCACCGCCCGGCACCAGGGCACTGCCGGCGCGGACCGTCGAGTCGAACTGCTCGAAGACCCAGCGCTTGCTGGCGATGGTGGGCGCGTCGAGCAGGGTGACCAGGGCGTCCTCGGGCGAGGGCGCCGCACGCACCGGCTGACGCTGCCGACGTGCGATGGCCTCGGCCGATTCGGTCGCCGGCGGGGAATACATCGGACAGCCGTCCACGAGCTCCTGACCGGGAATCGCGGCCACCGTGCGTCCCTCGTGCACGATCCGGAAGATGCCATCGTCGGTGACCTCACCGATCGCGGTGGCGTCGAGGTCCCACTTCCGGCACACCGCCTGGATTTCTCCGATGCGGTGCGGCTCGGCCACGACCAGCATCCGTTCCTGCGACTCCGACAGCATGATCTCGTAGGGTGTCATGCCCGGCTCGCGGGTCGGCACCCGGGACGTATCGAGCACCACACCCACTCCGCCACGCGCCGCCATCTCGGCCGACGACGAGGTGAGGCCTGCCGCGCCCATGTCCTGGATCGCGACGATGTAGTTGCCCGTGATCAACTCCAGCGAGGCTTCGAGCAACAGCTTCTCGGTGAAGGGGTCGCCGACCTGCACCTGCGGGCGACGCTTCTCGCTCTCGGCCGTGAGGTCCTCGGAGGCGAACGACGCGCCGTGAATGCCATCACGGCCGGTGCTCGCGCCGACGGCCAGGAGCACGTTGCCGACGCCATGGGCCCGCGCGGTGATCAGGTCGGCCTCACGGAGGAGGCCGACGGCCATCGCATTCACGAGCGGGTTGCCGCTGTAGCCCGGGGCAAAACAGACCTCGCCGCCGAGGGTCGGGACGCCGACGCAGTTGCCGTAATCGCCGACGCCCTTCACGATGCCGGCGAAGAGCCAGCGATTGCGCGGATCGTCGAGCGGGCCGAGCCGCAGCGAGTTCAGCACCGCGACGGGGCGGGCCCCCATCGTGAAGACATCGCGGAGGATGCCACCGACGCCGGTGGCGGCACCCTGATAGGGCTCGACGGCGCTCGGGTGGTTGTGCGACTCGATCTTGAACGCGACCGCCCATCCCTCGGGGAGGCGCAGCACACCCGCGTTTTCCCCGGGGCCCTGCACGACCTGGGCGCCCTCGGTCGGGAATCGTCGCAGGACCGGCTTGGTGTGCTTGTAGGAGCAGTGCTCCGACCAGAGCGCGGAGAAGATGCCGAGCTCGGTGAGCGTAGGCGCGCGTCCGAGCAGCTTCAGGATCGCGGCATGCTCGGTGGCGTTGAGCTTGTGCTCCGCCACCACCTCGGCGGTCACCGGTCGTTCGCCGGGAAAGGCCTCGGCACGCAGGGCGTCGCTCATGCCGCCACCCCCGTGCGCGTCAGTCGGCTGATCAACGAGGTGAAGACGCGGTGACCTGCCGCCGAGCCCAGCGAGGCCTCTGCGAGCCGCTCCGGGTGCGGCATGAAGCCGACCACGGTCCCGGCCGCGTTGCAGATCCCGGCGATGTCGTTCGCGGAGCCGTTGGGGTTATGCGCCACGTCGGTACCTGGCACCGACACGTAGCGCATGACCACGCGTCCCTCGCCCTCGAGCATGGCCAAGGTCGCTTCGTCGGCGGCGAATCGGCCCTCGCCGTGGGCCACCGGAATGCGAAGCACATCACCCTCGGCATAGTCCGCGGTGCAGACCGTGTCGCGACGCTCGATGCGGACGTCCACCGGCCGCGAGAGGAATCGCTGTCCGGCATTGCGGAGCAACGCACCTGGCAGGAGGTGCGCCTCACAGAGCACCTGGAAGCCGTTGCAGATGCCGATCACGGCGCCACCCGCTTCGGCGTGGGCCCGAACCGCCTGCATCACCGGCGAGAACCGGGCGATGGCGCCCGAGCGCAGGTAGTCCCCGTAAGAGAAACCGCCCGGCAGGATCACCGCGTCGGCGCCCTGAAGCGTGGTCTCGCGATAATCGAGCAACAGACCCTCGCCGCCGGCGCGTTCGATCGCGGTCAGGGTCTCGGTCTCGCAATTGGATCCGGGAAAGCGAACCACGGCCACTCGCGTCATCAGGACGACACCTCGATCACGAAGTCTTCGGTGACGGGGTTGGCCAGCAGACGTTCACACATCGTGCGCACCGTCGCCTCGGCGGCCGCCGCGGATGCGGCATCGACCGTAAGCTCGATCGCCTTGCCGATCCGGACGCCGGTCACGTCGGCAAAGCCCAGCGACGCCAGCGCGTGCTCGACGGCCTGCCCCTGGGGGTCCAGGAGGCCCGGACGGGGAATCACGCGCACATGGACATGGAAGGTCATTCAGCAGTCTCCTGGCGCGGCTCGGAGCGGCGCGCACGGTTGGTCGGCGTCACAAGGGTGATCGGGGGCTGCTCGTCGTGGTCATCGTCGCGCGCGCCGATCAGCAGCACCACATGACGAATCACGCCGTAGAGCAGGTACGTCAGGCCCAGCGGGAAGAGGAAATATTCCGGCACGAGGAGCGAGCCGGCCAGCACCACGAGGTACCATGCCAGGCCGGCGACCTGGCCCGGCGTGCGCAGGCCCGCCGCAGGCCAACGCGGATACTGCACGTTGCTGACCATCAGGAGGGCCAGCGCCACCACCAGGAAGACCAATCCCTGGTGCTGGAAGTTCAGGTACGCCAGCGATCCGGCGTACCACTCGGTCTGCGAGAACGCGAAGTACGTGGCCAGCGTCATCCCCGCCGAGGGCGATGGGAGGCCGGTGAACCAGTGGGAGGGCTTGCCGCCCTGACTCGCCAGGACGTTGAACCGGGCAAGCCGGAGCGCCGCACAGGCGACGTAGAAGAAGCAGATGACCCACGCCAATCGACCCGCGGTCGAGAACTCGAGGAAATACATCAGGAGGGCGGGGGCGACGCCGAACGAGATCACGTCGACGAGCGAATCGAGCTCGGCCCCGAACCGCGAGCCGCTGTTCGACGCCCGGGCGATTCGCCCGTCGAGCATGTCGAGGACGCCGGCAAAGACGATGAACCACCCGGCCCACATGAAGTTGCCGTTGTGGGCGGATACGATCGACCAGAAGCCGAAGAAGAGATTGCCGAGGGTGAAGGCGTTCGGCATCACGACGACGACCCGGCGCATGCCGCTGCGATGCGGCGCAGGGTTCATTTCCATTCGGCAATGACCGTGACACCGGCCTGCGTCACGTCTCCTTCCTTGACGAGGATGGTGGTGCCTGCCGGGAGGAAGACATCCACGCGCGATCCGAAGCGAATCAGTCCGAGGCGCTCGCCCTGCCGCGCCACCGTCCCCTCGGCGTGGTCCGTGATGATGCGGCGCGCGATGAGCCCGGCGATCTGCCGCACCAGCACCTTGCCGCGCGGGGTGGTGAGCCCGATGTCGCTCTGCTCGTTCTCGATCGCGGCCTTCTCGGCGGCCGCGTTGAAGAACTTGCCGGGGCTGTAGCGACGGAACGTGATGGTGCCGTTGCTCGGATAGCGATTCACATGGACGTTGAAGACGTTCATGAAGATCGAGACGCGCGTCGCCGGGCCGCCGATCACGTTCGGCTCGTGAATCGGAATGACGCTGACGACCTTGCCGTCCGCCGGCGCGATGACCAACTCGTCCCCGCGTCGGCCCGGTCGCACCGGGTCACGGAAGAAGGCGATGACCCAGATCGCCACGGGGAGCCAGAGCACCGCGGCCACCGTCTGCCCGAGCGCGAAGAGGACGGCCGCGATCAGCCAGGCAATGACGATGAACGGAATGCCTTCGGGTGCGACTCGCATCAGGCGTCCTCAGGGAGTTCGTGGCCGGTGAGGCGACGGTAGGCCTCGCGGTAGCGCGACGTCGTGGCGGCGATCACGTCGGCAGGGAGCGAGGGCGGGGGGGCCTCACCGTTCCATCGCCCCGCCTCGCGTTCGACCGCGAGCCAGTCACGCAACGGCTGTTTGTCGAAACTCGGTGGCGTGGAACCTGGAGCCCACTTGGCTGCCTCCCAGAAGCGGGAGGAGTCGGGCGTGAGCACCTCGTCGATCAGGATCGGGTGGCCCGCGAGGTCCAACCCGAACTCGAACTTGGTGTCGGCGATGATCAGTCCGCGCTCCGCGGCGGTGTGCCGACCGGCGGCGTAGATCGCCAGCGACAGGTCGCGCAGGCCATCGGCGAGGTCGGGGCCGAGCGCCTCGCGCATCCTGCCGAACGGGACGTTCTCATCGTGGCCGCTCTCGGCCTTCGTGGCGGGCGAGAAGATCGGCGGCTCGATGCGCGCCGACTCGACCAGCCCCTCGGAGAGCCGCTCGCCGGCGAGCGTGCCGGCACGGCGGTATTCCTGCCACGCCGAGCCGGAGAGGTAGCCGCGGACCACGCACTCGAAGGCAACCGGGGCGGTCCGTCGCACCAGCATGGCCCGCCCGGCGATCTGGGCGCGGTGCGCGGCGAGCGCCGGGATCTCGGCGATGATGGCGTCGGTCGACGCCGTCAGGAAATGCGAACGCATCATGTGGCCGAGCCGCTGGAACCAGAACGCCGAGAGTTGGGTGAGGACGCGCCCCTTGTCAGGCACCGCCTCCGCCATCACGACGTCGAAGGCGGAGACGCGGTCGCTCGCCACCATCAAGAGGCGTGCGTCGTCCACCTCGTACACTTCGCGCACCTTGCCCCTGCGCCACAGCGTCAGCGGAAGTGCGCTCTCGCGCAGCGGCGTGCTCATACCCGCAACTCGGCACGCTCGGCCACTGCCGCGTGCGGTTGCGCCATGGTCACCAAGGGATCGAGATACTCGGCGATGAACTCCGCGACCTGTTCGCGCGAGCGACCGGTGTAGCGCGAAGGGTCGAGTTCCTCGGCGAGCCGCGTGCGATCAATGCCGCCGAAGGCCGGGTCGCCGGCGAGGCGCTCCATCAGGTCGTTCGGTCCGCCGGCCGCCACGGCCGCATGCACGGTCATGGCGTGGGTGCGCACCACCTCGTGGAGCGCCTGCCGATCGCCTCCGGCCTGCACGCCGAGCATCAGCCACCGCTCGGTGGCCATGAACGGCATCTGCTCCCGCACGTGGCGCGCGATGACCGGCTCGCGGACCTCCAGCCCCTGGGCGATGTTCGAGGCCAGGAGCAGGATCGCGTCGACCGCCAGGAATGCCTCGGGGAGCGTGAGCCGGCGATTGGCCGAGTCGTCGAGCGTGCGCTCAAGCCACTGCGATGCCGCGGTGTGGGCGCCGTTCGCCTGCAGGGTGATGACGTGCCGGGCGAGCGCCCCGATCCGCTCGGCGCGCATCGGGTTGCGCTTGTAGGCCATCGCGCTGGAGCCGATCTGCTCGGACTCGAACGGCTCGAGCAGTTCGCCCTCGTGCTGCAGCAGGCGCAGGTCTGCGCCGAACTTGGCCGCCGACTGGGCGATGCCACTCAGCACGTCGAGCACCTGCGCGTCCGCCTTGCGCGGATAGGTCTGGCCCGTGACGGCGAACGCACGCGGCAGGCCGAGGGTCTCGGTGATTCGTCGCTCGAGCTCCCGCACCTTGGCGTGGTCGCCCTCGAAGAGCTCCAGGAAGGAGGCCTGGGTGCCGGTGGTCCCCTTGCAGCCGCGCAGGCGCAGCGTGGCGAGCCGGTGCACCAACGCCTCGACGTCCATCGAGAAGTCCTGGAGCCAGAGCGTGGCCCGCTTCCCGACCGTGGTGAGCTGCGCCGGCTGGAAGTGCGTGTAGGCGAGGCAGGGCAGGGCCGCGTGCTGTTCGGCGAAGCGTCGCAGGTGGCCGACCACGTCGAGGAGGCGGCCGAGCACCAGCGCCATCGCGTCGCGCATGATCAACACGTCGGCGTTGTCGGTCACGAAGGCGGACGTGGCCCCGAGGTGCAGGTGGGCGCGCGCGGCCGGCGCCTGCTCGCCGAAGGCGTGCACGTGGGCCATGACGTAGTGCCGGAAGCGCTTCTCGTACGCCGCCGCGACCTCAAGGTCCGCGTCGTCGAGGTGGGCGCGCATGGCGTCGAGCGCGGCCTCCGGGATCTCGAGCCCGAGGGCGCGCTCCGATTCCGCGAGGGCGAGCCACACGCGACGCCACCGGCCGATGCGGTACGGCTCGCTCCAGAGGTGGAGCATGGCCGGGGAGGCATAGCGCCCGGAGAGCGGGGACTGCCAGCGGGCGTCGGTCATCAGATTCGCAGGTTCAAGGGATAGAGGGTGCCGCGGCGCTCGATGATCATCTGGAACGAGCTCCCGGCACGCATGCCGTCGAGGATGCGCGCGACATCGGGCGCCGTCCGGATGGTCGCGCGATTGATCGCGACGATCACGTCGCCCTCGCGCAGGCCGGTGGCGCGTGCCAGCTCGGGTGGCACCTTGGTGATCGCCGCCCCCGCCTCGCTGCGGATGCCAAGCTCGGCGCGCACGGCCGGCGTCACGGTGACCAGGTCGAGCCCACCGAAACGAATCCGGTCGGCTGTCGCGGTCGGCAGGTCTGACGAGACGAGGCGGCGCTCGGCGGTGCGTCCACCACTCTGGACCGTGAGGGCAACAGGGTCGCCGACATGCAGGTCCAGCTTGACCGATTCCCAGTCGAGTGCGTTGCGAAGCGTGCGACCGTTGGCGCGCACCAGCACATCACCCGGTCGGAGACCCGCCCTGGCGGCGGGACCATCGGGGGCGACCGATTGAACGGCGACACCGCCCGTGCGCTTCCAGTCGCCCATCTCGCCACCCTGCGCCACATCGAGTCCCACCCATGCGCGACGCACCGAACCGTTGCGGATGATCTCCTCGGCGACGCGCACCGCGCGCTCGATCGGAATGGCGAAGCCGAGTCCGACGCTGCCGCCACTGCTCGAGAAGATCGACGAGTTCACTCCGATCACCTCGCCGAGCGCGTTGACGAGCGGCCCGCCGGAGTTGCCGGGGTTGATCGCCGCGTCGGTCTGGATCATGTCGAGGTAGAGGCCGTTCTGGTCGCCCGTCGGCAGGATGTTGCGGCCGGTCGCGCTGATCACGCCGGCGGTCACGGTCGGCTCCGCGTTGCCCAGCAGGTACGTGTAGGGATTCCCGAGGGCGATGGCCCACTCGCCGATCATCAGGTCGCTCGATCGCCCCACCTGCACCACGGGGAGGCCGGTACGCTCGAGCTTGATGACGGCGATGTCCGTCAGCGGATCCTCGCCGAGCAGTCGCCCCTCGACATCGGTGCCGTCGGCGAGCGTCACCGTGATCTGTTCGGCGTTGGCGATCACGTGCTGATTGGTGATCACCACGCCGTCGGCGCGGAGGATGAAGCCGGTGCCGAAGCTCTGCGGGCTGCCGGGCTGGGCGCCCGTGAAGAGGTCCCACGCGGAGGCGCGCGGCGTCGGCAGCGTCACGCGGACCGAGACGACGGCCGGCGCGACGCGCGCCGAGGCGCCGACGATGGCATTCGAGCGACCGATGGTGAGGTCGCGCGTGGGCTGGGGCGGGGGAGTGGTGGCCGACTGCTGGGCGTTGGCGTCGATCTCGCCGCGACAGGCGGCGGCGATGATGGCCAGCAGGAGTGTGCCGATGCGACGCATCACCATGAGGCGCGCTCGCCGAGGAAGTAGTTCGTCGGGAAGCTGGCCGAGACGAAGGAGAGTCCTTCCGCCGGTGCCGGGGCGCTGGTCTCTGCATTGTGCGAGGTCGTCAGCAGTCGTGCCATGTCGCTCTCTGGTCGTCGTGCGAGGCCGATGTCCACCATGGTGCCCACGAGCATTCGCACCATGTGGTGCAGGAATCGATCGGCGGCGACGGTGAATCGAAGCCGGCCGGGCTCGAGCACCGACCATTCGGCCTCGACGATCCGGCAGCGATAGTGCGGCTTCGGTTCACCGACGACCATGAAGGCGAGGAACTCGTGCTCGCCCGGCAGGACCGCCGCCGCTCGCCGCATCGCCTCGAGGTCCACCGGTCGGCCCAGCGCCCACTCGGTTCGGCCTCGGAAGGGGGAGCGGCAGTGCGCGTCGACCCCCACGTCATATTGGTATCGCCGCCCCTCCGCCGCCCGGCGCGCATCTCGGCCCGGTGCGATGGTCCGGACCTCGGAGACTGCGATGTCGCGAGGCAGGATCGCATTGAGCGCTCGCAGCAGTTCACGACATCCCCAGCGAACCGGCATCGTGGTCGAGACCGGCATGGCCAGCGCATGCACCCCGGCGTCGGTTCGACCGGCCGCAATGGCGGTCCGCGGTCCCCCGGCAAGACGTTCGAGGGCCTCCTCGAGCACCTGCTGGACGGTGCGGCGCTCAGGCTGCCGCTGCCAGCCCGAAAAGGCCGACCCGTCGAACTCGACCGTGAGGAGAAGTGCGTGCTCCATTCAGCCCCGAAAGCTAGCCAGCCCCAAGGGGTGCGGCAAGCGGCGTAAACCCTTGTGAATATTGACAAAACGCCAGTCTGCCCGATACGCTTGGCCTCCCGATCATGACCTCGCCGACCCCGACCCCCGCCCCGGCAGTTCGCCATGCCCTGAGCCTCCTCGCCGCCGGACGCGGGCTGGAGGAGGACGAGGCTGCCAGAGCATTCGAGGAGATCATGGCGGGAGAGGCCGGCCCGGCCTCGCTGGGCGCCCTGTTGCTGGCGCTCCGGACCAGGGGGGAAAGCCCGGCGGAGATCGCCGGGGCGGTCCGCGCCCTGCGTTCGGCAATGCGGCGGGTGGAGCACCCGGCGCCGGAGTCGCTGGTGGACACCTGCGGTACCGGGGGCGGGAAGATCGGCACCCTGAATCTCTCGACCGCCGCGGCCTTCGTGGCTGCCGGTGCAGGCGCCCTGGTGGCCAAGCACGGCAATCGCTCCTTCACCTCCCGCTCGGGATCGGCCGATGTCCTCGAGGCCCTCGGCGTGGGGATCGACCTCTCCCCCGCGCGCGCCGGGGAGATTCTCGCCGAAACCGGAATCGTCTTCCTCTACGCGCCGTCGTACCACCCTGCCATGCGCCATGTCGCGTCGGTGCGCCGCGAGCTCGGCGTGCCCACGGTCATGAACCTCGTCGGGCCACTCGCCAATCCGGCGCTCGCGGGACGGCAGGTGGTGGGTGTAGCCGACGCCGAGCGCGCGCCGCGCATGGCGGGGGCGCTGGCGCGCCTCGGCGCGGTGCACGCCCTCGTGGTGCACGCCGAGATCGGGATGGATGAGATCGCGCCGGTGGGAAGAACACAGGTCTGGGAGGTGCGCGAGGGGGCGGTGGCAGAATGGTCGCTCGATCCGTCTGACTACGGGCTCGCGACCGCGTCGCTCGACGGACTCGCGGGTGGCTCGCCAGAGGAGAACGCCGACACGATTCGCCGGATGTTCGACGGCGCGGCACCTGCAGCATCCGTGGAAGCCGCGGTGCTGTTGAATGCGGCGGCGGCGATCTACGTGAGTGGGCGCGTCGGTTCGATGGCCGATGCGGTGGATGCCGCACGAACCGCGTTGCGCGAGGGGCGTGCGGCGGAGCGATTGGCGGCGCTGCAGGCCGCCAGCCGCTAGAACTTCCGGATGACCCCGACGACGATGCCCTGGATGAGGACGTCGTCTTCCTGGTAGCGAAGGGGACGCATCGTGGCATTCGAGGGCTGCAGGCGGATCCAACCGCCCGGTTCGCGGTAGAATCGCTTGACCGTGGCCTCACTGCCGTTGACGAGCGCGATGACCATCTCGCCGTTGTCTGCGGATTCGCGGCCGTTGATCACCACGAGGTCGCCGTCGCGGATCTGTTCCTCGATCATCGACTCGCCGCGAACGCGGAGGGCGTAATTGGGGCCGCGGCGCGGGAGCATGGCATCGGGCACGGCGACGACTTCGCCGCTCATCATGGACTCGATCGGGTAGCCGGCGGCGACGGTGCCGAGCAGCGGGACCTCGGTGGCACCGGAGACGCCACGCGGCGGGAGCACCTCGATCGAGCGGCTCTCGTTGTAGCTCCGGCGGATGTAGCCCTTCCGCTCGAGATTGGTGAGATGCTCGTGCACCGTCGCGAGGGATTGGTAGCCGAACTTTTCGGCGATCTCCTCGAAGGAGGGGGCGAAACCGAGGTCGGTGATGGACTCGGTCAGGTAGTCGAGGATCTCGCGTTGCTTCCTGGTAAGCGGCACGACGCCCTCCCATGCATGCTTGGCGAACAGAACCCGAACCAACTCTACCCGAAGGGACCCCGAAGAGCAAGATGCCAGTCCTCGACGCCATCATCGCCGCCACCCGGGA
>Ga0073899_10002469_pt1 | contig 16669 bp, 22 predicted proteins | sample KloWWTmetaKNB5Ph_FD_88975 | JGI IMG/M metagenome (GOLD analysis project Ga0073899, IMG submission 88975) | Active sludge microbial communities from Klosterneuburg, Austria, studying microevolution and ecology of nitrifiers - Klosterneuburg... | ecosystem: Engineered > WWTP > Aerobic digester >...
AGATGTTTAAGATTACGCAATAGCGCTAGTGACTCAATGTTAATTACTTTACCGTGCAAACAATCTGCCGAGAAGTCCACCAAATTTGGCATCATTTTCAAGAAGCTTAGGTCACAGACTTGATTCGAAAAGCCATAACATCGAAGCTGGACATCAGGCCGTACACTAAAGAAGCTGCTATTCAGAAGGTCGTACGTATCCGAATTTAGTGGCCCAGAAAACTGTAGGTACTTTATGTTCCGATTCGATACTAGTTCATCTACCTCCTGCAAAGAAAGAGAGTCGACGATTTCGACGCGCCCACTAGGCGCAGAGCACATTTGATACATATCAATATTATACGCTGAGTTTATAGACATCTACAGCATTGATATAAATACATATATAGCAGACCCGTATACGGGATGCGTTGCATGGATCTTTGATGGCAAGATCTATGCTGTTGAGAGGGACTAAGGAATTCGCTTTTGTCGATTAATCTCCAAAAGTGCCGGGGAGCAAAGACTTTTGCTCCCGTTCGAATCCCGCTCAAACTCTACCCAAGTAGAAACACCCTGCAGCCGCAGGGTGTTTCTACTTGGCTGGGATGGAGGGATTCGAACCCCCGAATGCTAGGACCAGAACCTAGTGCCTTACCACTTGGCGACATCCCAAGACTATATGATTATAACACCGTGAGGGGGCGTTCTCAATAATTCGCAAATACTAGTTAGTTGACCAAAGCACAAATGTATTGACAAACACTTGCGCTTGTGCTAAAATAGTTACATAATAATCTTGTGAGGAGAAATATTATGTACGGAGAAATCCAAGGATCAGCTGTTGTTCCTGTCGCCACCACTGTTGGCGCAGTCGCTCTATTGCCTACAACAGGTGCAGACTCAGTTGTCACTATCGCTGGCGCACTTGCTGCCGGTCTATTGGCCTGGGGTGCAGTGTACTACTACAAAGTCGTTCGCGGCTAATTAAGTAGATTACTTAAATTATACCAACCGCATGGAAGTGTAGGTACTATTATGATTGCAAAAAATTCTCTAGCGACGATGGGTCGGATCAAGGAGGGCGCACACAGTCTCATCGCTCTTGCGTTTCTCTTTGTTCCGCTTGTCATGACTGGACTGTTTTTGTTTAATCTCGGTGCCAACACTACTGCGGCTTGGGCAGAGACAATCCCAAATAACAAGATAGCTACGTGTGAAGTTACTTCGCAAGAGGGAGTTTTGTTCGAGGAAGCGATCGTATCAGTTACTTTTGATGACGGATGGAAGAGTGTGGCAGACAATGCCGCTCCTATACTCTGTGAGTATAGGATTCCCACGACTCAATACGTTATCACAGGTAATTTAACGAGCTCGGCGTACATGAGTGCCGCTCAGCTCGATGCGTTTAATCTCGCAGGTCATGAAATTGCTTCGCATAGCGTCAGCCACATGGACTTCGGCAAGGCAAATGCGATCGACGCCGCTCGAGAATTTGAATCGTCTAAAAATACACTCGTGAAAATGGGTCTCGCTGAAGAGGGCGCGGTGAATTTCGCATATCCGTATGGCAGTACATCGGAGATGTCCGATAATATCGGCAAACAGTACTACACTTCTATGCGCGATACGCTGACCGGTAAGTTTAGCCCGAGTATCGTTAATACCCGTGATGGTTATGATCCATATAAAATCATCGGCTATACTGTCGAGAACGATACGGATATTGCTGATATTCGCAAAGCACTGCAGTATGCAAAGCAGCACAAGGGCTGGTTCATACTCTCACTTCACCAGATCGACGACACAGATACCGACTACTCAATAAGCAGCGAAATGTTCCGCAGTATCCTAAAGACTATCATGGATGAAAACGTCAAAACTATGACAGTCCGCGATGCACTCGCTACGTATGAGGATGAGGCCTAATGCGATACCTCTACGATCGACCAGTCGTTCGCTCGACGCCACACTTCAGCCATCAAGACCGCCAGGTGCAGCCGGCTCTCTATACTAATCGTGAGTTTGCGGCTCGAACAATTCAGAGTATAAAGAACCACACTGTGGATCGCTCAAAGATCTGCCTGATCATCTCTGCGTATAACGAAGAGCAGGTGCTCAAGCATACAATCGAATCAGCCATCAATGCCGGGCTTTCACGTGCCGATATATATGTCGTCGACGATGCGTCAAATGACAGGACTGCAACGATTGCCAAAAAGGTGGTGGGGAAGTACAACCTTTTGACCGTTGACCGTAGTGGCAAAGGCAAAGCAATCTCGACGATCGTCAAAGAGCTGCAACTTACTGAACGCTACGAATGGATTCATATCGCCGATGCTGACGGTGAGTTCGATAGACGATACTTCCAGGAGCTCTACGATAACCTCGATCCTACCTATGCGGCTGCGACGGGATATATGGCCAGTCTCCCAGGCAGTTATGTCGCTAATTTTCGCAACTTTGAATACACCATGGCCATGGATGTCGCGCGACGATATCAATCGATACTCGACCTTATCACGGTTATCCCGGGCCCAACATCGGTGTTTAGAAGCGATGTCTTTCAGCAGCTTAATTTCTGCACAGGAGCACTCTGCGAAGATTTCGACGTCACGCTGCAGATACATGATCGCAAGCTCGGCAAGATAAAATTTATCGAAACCGCAATCGCACGAACGCAAGACCCTCATGATTTGAAAAATTATATCAAGCAGATAACCAGATGGAATAGGGGCAATTTGCAGTTATTTGTGCGCAATAAGATGTGGCGCAAGGTGACTCGCGTGAACTCGTTTATCACTTATCAGGTTTTGCAAAATATGCTTTTCGCGACGATGTACGGTGTTGCGCTCCCTATTTTGTCGTTGTTGACGGGCTCGCTGTACTTTATCGCAGTGACATTTGTTATCGATGTCCTGACAATAATTGGATTTGCGCTCTATACAGCCATGCGCACCAAACGGTTCGAGACCTTGACGTCGTTTCCGCTGACGTATTTCCTCAGGTGGGTACAACTAGTTGTCTTTGTGAAATGCTTTTTCGAAGTCGTCGTCTTGAGACGCTACCGAATCTCGCACGGTAGCTGGGAAACCGTTGCGCGCATCGAGCAGCGTACCTAGTCTACGCGAAGTGGTGTATGAGCCAGCCCGCTGAGAGGCCGACGCCGACAATGCCAAGCCCGAGCAGGGCTGTTTCGGTTGCATCACGCCAGCGTGGCATACCGAGTAGGTACGCGCGCCAATATCCGGCGACAAACAATATCAAAACCGTGACGACGCAGGTGTAAGCGATCGCAGCGGTCACCGATGGCATGACGATAAGAGGGATGATCGAAACGAGGCTGATCAAAAAGTAGAACACGAACTCTACGAGTGACGGTAGAAAATACTGATGAAACCGCCGACGAGTCTCTCTGCCGTCAAGCTCATCAAGATAATGCTCGGTGGAGTATTTTACGGCTGCTGCGTTGAAGCCATTGACGATGATGCTGATGACTGCTGTCATGAGAAGTATCTTGCGGTCTAGCCCAGCAAAACTCAGCCCTGCGAGGATACCGGCGCCGATAGCAAATCCGCCCTCGATACCTTCGAACGCGGCCAAAAATTTATCCGCTCCAAAAGGTAAATTGTTTTTGTGTTTGAACATACGTGTAGTATAACAATTTTCACATTTTATGTTGCAAAAACTACTTTTTTTTCACGCTTTTTCACGATGTATGATGGAGCCATGAGCACGTTAATGCTCATAGAAGTGGAGATATAAACATGAAGCTACCAACAAAAACAGTAGCCAGCCTCTTGGTCGTGTCGACCGTAGCTGCTGCAGTGCCTGGAATTAGCCAAATTAGTATCCCTAAAAAGCGACGGGAGTCGATGTTTGACAAATTGTTGGGTAGACACGATCGAAAGGGTGAACTGCGCGCCGAAGTACTCGGCATCACGCAGCAGGAATTCAAGCAGCTATCAAAGACTAAAACATTTGAGCAGATCATCACTGCGGCAGGATTTTATTCGAAACGAGATTTTCGTATCGCGCTTATTGGCTATCTGCGTAACGATTTACGTGGGCGAGGGTGGACTGCTGCCAGGATCGATACGTATATACGGATGCGTTCAGCACGCATGATGACAGCGTAAGCCAAACACAATACCGAACTTACAATGAGATGTCCTCTCGCCACAAGCGAGGGGACATTTTTTGAGTAGCAATGTATACTACCTTTATGGATATGCTTGTAAAACTAATTGCAGACGGCATGATGCTCCCGATAGTCGTCTTGGCCCTCTACGCGTTCTTGACCAAAATACCTCGTGCGGACCGATATCAGCGCTACGTGACAATCTTTATGGCGGGCATCACGTCGTATGTTGCTGCAAAATTTATCGGCGCGTTGTGGCAGCCTGAAACGCTACGTCCTTTCCAAAAGCTCGGTGTCGATCCCGGGGCGGCCTATCTCAATAACCCTGGGTTTCCTTCTGATCACGCACTGTTTGCCGCGTTCCTGACTTTTGCTGTCTGGTATGCATCTCGAAGCCGTGTGCTGACAGGCGCAATGATCGCCATGACAATTCTGGTATGCCTCGGTAGAGTACTGGCACTCGTCCATACGCCTCTCGATGTGGTTGGTGGGATTGCCGTTGCTGCGTTCGGTGCGCTATGGTATTTGCCAGATATGAAGCAAGTATCTGCAAAGCTACTAGCAAAAAAATCCAATAAGTAGTATAATATCTTCAATTGAGGAGATAATACATGAACGATTCATCAGTCTATGCTGAGGCCCGAGATACGGATATTAAAGTTTCACCATTTGTAGGCATGAGCGTCCGTGAGCTCATCACTACCATACTTGTCGGCGCAGGTGCCGGTCTCGTCGCGACAGCGATAACGATTCTGATGAATAAATTTGTGTTTGCTGCAGTACTGTGCCGCCCGGAAGCTGCAACTGATTGCACGAATGCTCCAATGTACTCTATGATCGTCGGGCTAGTTATCGGATCGATCGCAGGCCTTGTTGCCCTTGCTCAGCTCAGAGTGTATCGACCGCTTTTGATCGTCGTAGCGACAGTGATAGCGCTATGGGGGTTCCAGGCGCTCGTCGGTGGACTGGCATGGTACTGGGCGCTCCTCGTCATGATGCTGCTATTTGGCCTTAGTTATGGTCTATTCGCATGGATTGCACGCGTTCGCTCATTCCTCCTCGCTGCAGTCATCGCAGTCGTCCTCGTCGTCCTCGTGCGGCTCCTGCTCGTCGCTTAGTCGAGATGCTATGATAGGCGTATGGATATATTGCTTATAGTATTACTGATCGTTCTTATTGTTATCGTACTTGGACTTGGCGTCGCGCTTTTTCTGGTGTTCCAGAGGCTCAGGGACTTAAAAAGCTCCAGTGCCGTGGAAATGGTAAAAGGCGACATGACTGAGCTGACTCGCTCTATCGGGTTGCTGCAAGATTCAATGGGATTGAAGCTCGAGCGAAGCAGTAACGCGGTGCAGCTTTCTGTCCAAAAGCAGCTAACCGAAAGTTCGAAACTCATTGCCGACGTAACTCAGCGTCTCGCCAAGCTCGATGAGACGAATCGTCGAGTCGTCGACGTTGCGGATGAGCTGAAGACACTCCAGAACGTACTGTCGAACCCGAAGCAACGAGGCGTATTTGGGGAGTATTACCTAGAGAGCGTACTTGAAAACGTTATGCCACCCAAGCAGTATCAGATGCAGTATCGTTTTAGCGACGGAGAGATTGTCGATGCAATCATCTATCTCGACAAAGGCCAGATATTGCCAATCGATAGTAAATTTAGCCTCGAAAACTATAATCGTATGATTCAGGCTGAGTCCAAAGAAGAGCGTGAGCGTCTGATGGGCAAGCTCAAGATAGATCTCAAGGCCAGAATCGACGAGACGAGTAAGTACATACGACCAAGTGAAAAAACGATGGACTTTGCGTTTATGTTCATCCCGTCCGAGTCTTTGTATTATGATCTGTTGATCAACAATATCGGCACGGGCGGTAGCTCCCGTGACCTCATCGAATACGCTTTTCGCGATAAGCATGTCATCATCGTCAGCCCAACGAGTTTTATGGCATACCTGCAGACCGTTCTGCAGGGCCTACGTAGCCTACAGATCGAGGAGCAGGCAAAAGATATCCAGGTTCGTGTCGGCAAGCTGGGTGTGCATATTTCAAAGTTTGAGACGTACATGCAGAAGCTCGGAGCTTCGCTCGGAACGACCGTCAATCACTTCAATAGCGCCCACAAAGAGCTAGCAAAAGTCGACAAGGACGTCGTCAAGATAGCATCAAGTAATCCGAGCGTCGACCCGCTACTCGTCGACAAACCAAGACTGGAAGAATAGGCCATAATAAAATCCCCGCTTCTCAGGAGGCGGGGATTATTATCTTTGCCAGAGTTTATCTAAGCGTTCCGGCGACCAGCTACCAAGAGGTACAGGTTGCCACCGAGTGCAGCTCCGATAAGTGTTGCAAGGATGACTTCCATGCTGAGGCGGCTAAACTGCTTTTCATCAGTACCTTTTGTACCAGTGAAGCTACTATCAGTTTGCTCAGTTGACGCCAATGCGACAGCTGGGTTGAGCGTAGCGCTCTTGACGCGGAGTTCGTGGGGAACTTTCTCGACTGCTGTGATAGCTGTAGTGTCGACTGCGCCCTGAACAGCTCCGAGGAGGCTGCTTGCGACGACGAGACCGACGACAAGTGCAAGACCACGGCCAAGCATGTTAGAGCCTTCCGAAAGGCTAGTGCGTGTCAGTACTGCCGCGAGGCCAAACATGAAGACTGCTGCACCGACGAGCTCGACACCAAAGATTGGCCAGCTAAAGCTATTGAACCAAGAGTGGCCGAAGTCGAGCTTCAAGGCATTGTTTGTGATGACATTCATCACGATAACGGCGAGCATCGCACCGAGGAACTGCGCACCCCAGTAGAATGGCAAGAGAATGCTACGAAGTCGTCGCATAGTCCAGAGACCAAAGCTAACTGCTGGGTTAAAGTGTCCACCTGAGACTGCAGCTGCAGCGACACTGAGTACTGCAAACGCGAGACCTACATAGAGGGCACCGGTTTCCTTAAATGCTGTCAGCGCAACGAGCGTCAAAATCATCGTGCCGACAAGTTCGACCAGGACGATGTTTACGATGTTGTTGGGCAGACTTTTTGCAGCACGGCGTACACCGTTTGCACTAACTGTCTTTGTGCGCGAGGTGTCGTCAGCACGAAGTGTTTTAACTGTTGTTTGAACCGAAGTGGCTTTTGGAGCCGGCTTTTTGGCGGTCGCTTTCTTTGTAGAAGCGGCTTTTTGAGTAGCCATAGAGTACATTCCCTCCTTTAAATTGAAATATGAATTCAGTATAGCATAAACGCCACATCTGGTAAGCGCAGTGTATAATACTGTTATGGGACGATATATTCAACAGAACCAGTCACGATCCGAACTTCAGCAACGAATAGCGGCTGACCTGCGCGCCAAAGCAGCAGCACGTGCAAAAGAAGAAGGTACCGCAGACCCCTACGCAGACAATAAAGATGTTGTCGAAGATTCGGAGTATCTTAAGGGCACGAAGCATACGACATCACTCGCTTGGGTATGGCTCGCGATCTTTATTGCTACAATTGCTGTGTTTGTTATGTTCGTCATACGGTCTAACTGATATAATCAACTGTAATGATTGATATCGATGCTCTCAAAAATGACCTTATCTCGCGTGTCGCTGATTCTGATACGCCGACTGAGGTCCTAAAAGCTCCCGAATTCCGTGAACTCTATGCACAAATTCCGACACTTGCACCCGAAGAACGGGGTGTATTTGGCAAGCGTGTTAACGAGCTCAAGGTCGCTGTTGAATCGGCTGTCGTGGCTCGCAAAGCTGAACTTGAATCAGCAGCACTCCCGCCAATTGATATAACGGCGCCATTTGATGTTAACGCATCGTTACCGCCGCTTATCCCGAGTACTCAGGGCACACAACATCCGATCTCACAGGAGATCGAATACATGAGTGACATCCTGCAGCGTATGGGTTTCCGCGTCTATGATTCACGCGAAATTGATGACCAGTATCATATGTTCGAGACATTGAATTTTCCAAAAGGCCATCCAGCTCGCGACGATTACGATACTTTCATGACAGTAGAAAAGGACGAAGCAGGAGATTCACTTATCGCACCTGCGCACACCAGTACGATGCAAAATCGTATCCTCAAAGAGCTAAAGCCGTTGCTGGAAAGCGGTGAGCCAATCGCCGCGACAAGTATCGACCGCGTATTTAGAAACGAAGACCTCGACGCTCGACACGAGCACACCTTTTATCAGCATGAGGGAATCTATGTCAACAAAGGCGTCCACGCGGGTATGCTCGTCGCGACACTGCAAAAATTTCTCGAAGAGTATTTCGGTAAGCCCATAGAAGCTCGGGTAAATCCGTTTTATTTCCCTTTTACCGAACCAAGCTTTGAGTTTAGCCTCGGTTGTCCGTTCTGCGATAAGGCCGGTTGCTCGGTTTGCGGGCACGCTGGTTGGATCGAATTACTCGGATGTGGCATGATACATCCAAATGTACTAAAAGCTGCCGGTATCGACCCTGAGGTCTATACTGGATTTGCATGGGGCGGCGGTGTCGACCGGCTCATCATGATGAAGCACAACATCGAAGATGTTCGCTACTTTCAGTCAGCAAAATTAGATTTTTTGAGGCAATTTTAAATGCAACCAACCACGCGTACATTATTTGACGACATCATCGAACAAAAAATTCCGTCATGGGCGGTTTGGGAAGACGATGAATTCATGGCGTTTTTGACACCATTTCCTAACATGGCAGGAGTCACCGTTGTGATACCAAAGCAAAATCCTGGCGACTATGTATTTACTGTCGACACCGAGCTCTATACCCGCTTCATGCTGGCTGTGCGTACTGTTGCGCTCAAACTCAATAATGCGTTTGATACGCCGCGTGTCGCTCTGGTCGTAGAAGGTACGGGCGCACCCCACATTCATGCAAAACTGTATCCTTTGCAGGGTCCTCAGGTCGGCCAGTCGAGTATTCGCTCTGACGAGCAAGAATTTGTCGACCAATATCGCGGTTGGTTTACGACGCTTGATGGCCCACGCATGAGTGATGCGCAACTTCGCGAATACCAGCAGCAGATAAGGAGCGCACAATGAAGGTCAGCTTAAATACGCTAAAGGAGCTGTTGAACTTTGAGCTTCCTGAGACTCCAGAGCTCGTCGCTCGGATAAATGAGCAGTTGGGCGGCGTCGAAGAAGTCGTCGATCTCGGAGCAAAGTACAAGGGCGCTGTTATTGTCCGCGTTGTTAGTGCCGAGAAGCATCCGGACGCAGATCGTTTAAGCGTCTGCCGCGTTGATGATAGCGGTTCGGTACAGGGACTTGCGCGTGACGAGCAAGGGTATGTCCAAGTCGTCTGTGGAGCGCCAAATGTCCATGCAGACATGTTTGCAATCTGGCTACCTCCCGGCATGACTGTCCCATCTAGTTTCGACACAGCAGAACCTTTTGTCTTGTCGCAGCGCGATATACGCGGCGTGATGAGCAACGGTATGCTTGCCGCCGCAGATGAGCTGGCGATTGGGTCTGATCATGACGGTATCGTAGAACTGACGCTCGAGGACTTGCCGCTTGGTGTAGAAGATCGATATCTCTCACCAGGTCAAGACTTTGCCGAACTTTTTGGCCTCGATGATACGATAATCGATATCGAAAACAAGATGTTTACGCATCGCCCCGATTGCTTCGGTCAGCTAGGTGTTGCACGAGAAATTTCCGCTATCCTCAAAGGTCTTCGCCAACCAGACGAAGACGTCGCAGATACTAGGTTTGTGAACCCCGACTGGTATTGGCTCAAGCCATCATTTGAGACAGGCGAGGGCTTGGAGCTAGAAGTCTTTAACGAATCACCAGAAAAATCCTCACGCTTTATGGCGGTTGCTATGCAAAACATCGTCGTGAAGCCGAGCCCGCTCTGGTTGCAGACGACTCTCGTGCGCTGGGGCAGCAAACCCATCAACAATGTCGTCGACGTGACAAATTACGTCATGTTGCTCACCGCCCAGCCGACCCATGCCTACGATTATAACAAACTGCGTGGACACAAACTCGGTGTACGTATGGCGAAGTCCGGCGAAGAGCTGACGTTGCTTAACGGCAAATCATACAAACTAGACATTGATGACATCGTGATTGCTGATGGTGACGGTGCGGTCGGGCTCGCAGGTATCATGGGCGGCGGCAATAGCGAAGTCTCTGAAACGACGAAAAGTATCGTACTAGAAGTCGCGAACTTTGATATGTATACCTTGCGGAAATCATCGATGCGTCACGGTGTATTTACCGACGCGCTCACTCGGTTCAACAAAGGCCAGTCGCCGCTCCAAAACGACCGCATCATTGCGCATCTAATGCAGCTGATGGCTGCGTTCGCATCTGCAGAGCAGGCATCGGATGTCTACGATCTGCCTGACAAGGCAGACCAGCTGGATGAGGTATCACTTTGCAGCGAGCTACCTGTTGGCGCTGACTTTATCAATACGCGGCTTGGCACTGAGTTGACAATCGAACAGGTCGGTGATCTCTTGCGGCGCGCAAACTTTGCCTCATACCCACGCGAGGATGATGCGTCGACGCTCCTTATCACCGCGCCATTTTGGCGGACTGATATTGAGCTGCCCGAGGATATCGTCGAGGAAGTCGGGCGTCTCTACGGCTTCGATAAGTTGCCGCGTGAACTACCTGTTCGTTTGATGACCCCTGCGCCAAAAAATCACCGCCGGACAGTGATCCAAAAAGTGAGAGAATCATTGAGTAGTGCTGGCGCCAACGAAGTACTGACCTATAGTTTTGTCCACGAAAATGTCATGTCGCGTGCGGAGCAGGACGTATCGAAAGCGTTTCGCCTCAGCAACGCCCTCAGCCCAGAGCTTCAGTACTATCGTTTGAGTATGACGCCGAGCTTGCTCGATAAAGTCCATATGAATATCAAAGCAGGGCACGATGAATTTATGCTATTTGAAGTCGGCAAGGCTCACCATAAAGACGAATATGACGAGGAATCGGTTCCACGTGAATTCGGACGGATTGCCGCTGTATATGCAAATAAGCGCCAAGAACAGGGAGCTCCGTACTATCGGGCAAAGCGATCGCTTGAAGTGCTTGCAATCGATCTCAACATTTCCCAGTTTCGCTACCAGCCTTTGTCCGATTTTGAGTACGGCGAGCACGACGCGTTTCGACAAATGTGCGCACCGTTTGACCCGACTCGTTCTGCAATCGTCTGGAATGGTGAGATGTTATGTGGCGTTGTCGGTGAGTACAAGCGAAGTGTCGCAACTTCGTACAAATTACCGAACAATTCAGCTGGATTTGAACTGTTCGTTTCTATGTTTGAAAAAGCGCCAAAGCAATCAACATATGTCCCGCTGTCACGATACCCATCAACATCTCAGGACATTTCACTGCGTGGACCAGCCGAAGTTCAGTTCGGAGCAATCGACAGCGTGGTAGCGGAAACAATTCAGGGCCTCGATGGGAAAATCTTTGTTTCGGCAGGCCCGACAGCTATCTATCAGGCCGATGATTCAAGTGAAAAGACGACGACCTACCACCTCGTATTTACAAGTAGTGAACGGACACTTACTGATGAAGATGTTGCTCCTGTCGTCGCCAGCATAGCTTCTCGAGCTAGCGATATGCTGGGTCTCAGCCGCGTATAATTGACCTTGTTAGCCACGCAATTAGTGTGATAATTCACACTAATGCATACTCCATGGGTGTATGATGAGGGCACAGGAGGAATCGCACCATGGATGACGTAACAGTAGATAACTTGTATGAAGGTACGGGCCATGCCCCCGACAATATTCGCGATCCTTTCAAAAAGGCAGACGAAAACAACCCTTATGTTGGAGGGTTAGAGCGAGACCCAGACCCGCTCGTCGATCGCGGACATGTCGACGACCCGGATCAGACTGAAATAGAACAGTCGAATTTATTTGACGGCGAATAAGAAATTATTGGCATGAGAGAACCCCCGAACGGGGGTCCTCTCATATTGAGATGATCCTTTCGGGGGTAGGGGTGGTTTAGGACACCGCGCGGAGGTGTCTGGTGGAACTCGACTCGCCGACCTCGGCGTACCGATGCGCACCTCGTCCATGGCTGGACTGGATGCGGCGCGGAGCGAGTTTCCGGAGTCTGGGGTCGTTTTCGTCGATGATCTCGCCGGGGTGGAAAATCCCCAGCTGAAAGCCGATCATGACGAGCGATGTCCAGTGGATCTTGCCGCGTCGGGGGTCCTGCGCGCGGGCCTTGAGAAGCGTTGATGTAGAAATCTTCGCCCCCTCGGCGAAACGCGCACGGGTCATACCGGATGAACGCACTGCCTGGTCGACCTTGGTGGGGAAGACGAGCGAACGGCTCACAGAAACTCCTGGATTGTCGAAGAACTAATCGTGGACTAAACCGTGGCTTATAAAGCCATTGTCTATATTAGCATAAATAGTATAAAAAGTCAATAGATGGTGGGCGTGACGAAGCCCCGGCTGGGGTCTCGCCACCCTTTCGGGTCTGGCGAGCTGGCCGGGGCTAGCTCGGTTCGAGGGGGAGATGGCCTCACTGCTGATGCGGTCGAGGTTGATTGCTTTGACGCGTGGCTCGTGAGGCTTGAGGCTGAGCTTGTCGTGTCGCGTGGTCACGTCGAGGTACTGGTAGAACAGCTCGGCGAGCTCGGGGAACTTCTCGACCCACTGTTCGAACTTGGTGACGCTGAAGGTCCAGCTGATCTTCATGGTGAACAGCTTGCGGACGACTCCGAGTTTGCGTGCGAGCGCCAGTAGTTCCTTGCCGTTGACCACCTTTGTAGAACCGGCCGTGTCGCGAAGAGAGATCGAGCCGTAGAGCGTGTCGAATGAACGCTTTCCGACCAAGAACAGCTTCGCCTGCTTGCTCATGATAAGCTCGCGGAGCAACTCCTTGGTCTCCTTGATCTCACGCTCGAGATCCGCACGGACATCCGCACGCTCACTGGTTGCGGCGGCGACCGATCGGGTGAGGATCAACTCCTCGTCCTTGAGCTCGTTGATGAGTTCGAGCAAGTGTTTGACCAGGTTGTTGATGCGGGTTGCGAGTGTTGCGCGTGTACCGGTCTGTGCTGGCACTTTTGCCACCTCCTGTGGTTGGGAAAGAGCTGAGATATATTATACAATAACTATCACAATTATTATATATTGAAACATTTAAATATTTCGATATAATGAGTATATGTCGACAGAACATACGATTGAAATACTAAAAGCATTGGCTGACGAAGTGCGGCTTGGGATGGTCAAGCAAATTGCAGCCTCCGACAAGCCGGTACCTAGTTGCGACGTCGTAAAGTCCTGCGAGACTTTTACGAAATTGTCACAGCCAGCTCTTAGTCACCATTTCTCTAAGCTGACAGATGCTGGAGTGCTGCTGCATGAAAAAAGTGGCACACAAAACATCTATAAGCTAAACAATGAGTTACTGACATCCGTCGGTCTCGATATCAACAAGCTGTAACCATACTAAAGGAACTATATGAAACAAGCACTCATCATCACGGGAAGCGCCCGTCCAAACTCGGTCAATAGTACCGTCGTCAAATTAACTGCGGATCGGACAAAGGCGGCTGACGCCGAAGTTGTCATCGCGGATCTTGCAGAACTCGCACTGCCATTTTACGATGCACCCGTACCTGCTTCTGCAGATGACTATACGCCGCCACACGAATCAGTCGCCACCTTTTCAAAGATGGTCGCAGACGCAGATGCAGTTGTGATAGTCGGTCCAGAATACAACCACAGCCTCAGCGGTATTCAGAAAAATGCTCTCGACTGGGTTTACAAAGAATGGAATGGAAAACCTGTTGGATTTGTGGGATATGGCTGGTACGCTGCTGCAAACTCTCACGACCACCTCGTCCGCATGAACGAAGTTCTCAAGATGAAGCTGGGTGAAAAATTCACCGGTCTTGGATTTATGAAGGACATCGGAGTCGACGGTACTTTGCTCGATGAAGCTGGTGTGACCGCTATGCTCGATGCGACAATCGCTGAAATCCTCTCGTAGGACTCAGTTTGCTTTAAAACATCGCCACCTCCATGGCGATGTTTTGGTTTAGGGTAATACTGCAGCGGCGTTGTATGATGAGCAGATGAAAGAACGATTTCTGAACAGCAACATCCTATGGTTTTTCAAGCGCCAAGACGGTAGCCAAGGTGTAGCGCAGCCGCCTAACCTTCCTATCGGGATAGCAATCGTGGCGTGGCTAGCTATGCGTTTGATCCCAGACGCGCCAGTTGCTTTGACAGTGATCATCGACATGTCGTTTATCGTATGGGGGTGGGCGGAAGTATACAATGGCGTATCTGGTTTTAGGAAGCTGCTCGGCCTCACTGTATTGCTATCTATTGTGGCGGGTTATCTGTAGGGTGCCGAGCAAAACCGCCACCGAATTGTTATCATAAGACTATGCGAGACAACGAGAGTGATGATTTTCTAGATTTTCTGAATGGCCCCGCAGTAGTGGTTGCGAAGCAGCTGCTAGGCTGCGTGCTTGTTCGCGAGCATGACGGTCATGTTATGCGCGCCAAGATCGTCGAGACTGAAGCATATGATGCGAGCGACGCGGCGAGCCATAGCTTCAAGGGGCCAACTCCACGAACACAAGTGATGTTTGGCCCGAGCGGTTACGCATACGTGTATTTCACGTATGGCATGCATTACTGTATGAATATCGTTACCGGTAAGGAGGGCGAAGGTTCCGCGGTGCTGATCCGGGCAGTTGAACCAATTTCGGGTCACGAGCAATTCAGCAAGAACCGGAAGGGAATAATAGGACCTGGTGTGAGTAACGGTCCAGCAAAGTTATGCCAAGCCATGGGGATAGATAAACGCCTCGATTCGCACGACCTTCGTAAGGGTGTTTTGCGTCTCGTGCGCGGGGAAAGGGTGGACGATAGTCGCGTCGTCACGACAACCAGAATCGGAATTTCACAATCGTCTGAGCTACCATGGCGATTTTATATCAAAGACAATCCATATGTATCAAAGAAGTAATGAAGAGGGGAAACATGAAAATTGCAATTATCGGAGCGAATGGCAAGACTGGCACAGAAATAGTTGACCAGGCGCTTGCACGCGGACACGAGGTCAAGGCGGGGTATTATGGTGCGCCTCTTGCTCAATCACCACGGCCAGCACTAGAATTACTTGAATGCGATGCTACGAAGCGGGAGGATGTCACAAGGCTACTTGACGGAGCCGATGCAGTTGTCCTGGCGCTCGGCCATACTAAGCGCACGCCCCCCACGATGCAGGCAGACGCGACGCGAATCATTCTTGATATCATGCACGAAAAAGGCATCGAACGCATCGTGAGTTTGACGGGTGTTGGCGTACGGGTCGATGGCGATAAGCCGAGACTATTTGAACAGATATTCAACTATATATTTGCAAGAGCGCAGGCCGTTCGGGTGCGAGATGGCGAAGCCCACCATCGGCTTATCGTCCAAAGCGACAGCAAATGGACGGTGTTTCGGGCCTTTAAGCTGACAAATGGCGAGGCGGTACCGTATAGCCTAAGGCCCAACGTTCCTGGGATGCTGCTGACATCGCGGAAGACGATTGCTGAGGCGATGGTAAATGTCATCGAAGACGAGACACATCTGGGCGAGTCGCCTGTGTTTATTCCTAAATTATAGATATCAGTAAATAATTATCGAAAGGCTGTCTTTATGAATCAAGAATTAACGGATTTTGAAAAAAAAGTGTTATTTGAGGGGGCAACGGAAGCTCCGTTTAGCGGTGAATTGCTGCACGAGAGCGGTAATGGAACTTTTCACTGCAAAAACTGCGGTGCGCTGTTATTTGATAGCGACACAAAGTTCGATAGCGGTAGTGGCTGGCCAAGCTTTACTAATCCCGCAAACACGGAAAATGTTAATCTGCGTGATGACATAAGCCTAGGAGCGGTGCGGACCGAAGTGTCGTGCAAGAAGTGTGGAGGGCATCTCGGGCATGTGTTTGCTGACGGTCCTCATGATCAGGGAGGCATGCGGTACTGCGTCAATTCGGCGAGCCTTGCGATTGAGCCGCAGTCAAAACAGTAAATATTTCTTAAACCACGTATACTATAGAGAAGATGAAGCCAATTCGAGCAATATTTCAGTACACCCACGGCCTGAGGCCGTATATGGTAATAATTGGCATGTTATCAATCGTCAATGCTGTGCTTGCATTTGCTGTACCGTATATCATCAAATTTGCTACTGACTGGGTCGTTGCAGTTACTCAAGAGACAGCTACATTTAGCTGGATGCAGCTGGGCGTATACGCCGCGCTGCTTATCGCAGCCTCGATCCTGGGTATTATCGCGGGCGATGTTGGCGGATATTTTGGCGATCAACTCGCGGTACGCACTAGGCGACAGCTGTCGAGTAAATATTATCAGCATTTACTGAAATTACCGCAGTCATATTTTGACAATGAAATTACTGGAAAGATAATCAATCGCTTGTCGCGTGCGATTAGTGATATCACGCTATTTTTACAGTTCTTCTCGAACAACCTTCTGCAGTTGCTGCTGACAATAGGGCTTACGGTAGTCATACTATCTATCTATAGTTGGCCGCT
>Ga0073899_10002470_pt1 | contig 16668 bp, 17 predicted proteins | sample KloWWTmetaKNB5Ph_FD_88975 | JGI IMG/M metagenome (GOLD analysis project Ga0073899, IMG submission 88975) | Active sludge microbial communities from Klosterneuburg, Austria, studying microevolution and ecology of nitrifiers - Klosterneuburg... | ecosystem: Engineered > WWTP > Aerobic digester >...
CCGAACTTGAAGTGGAACATCCACAGGTCGGGATCGACTTCGTAGGGCACGCGCACTCCGTGGGTGCCCATGCTCCAGTGCGCCGTCACCCACTTAATCGAGGGCTTACACATCAACGGCAGGAACTTCGCGACCTGACGCTGACCCAGCAGCGGCTCATCGGGATTCAATGGGCCCTCGGCCTCGACTGCGTGCACCATGTTGAGCCCAAAGGCACCCACAGCCTTGATAGCTGAGTTGCGCGACTGCTTTTCGATGTAGGCGCGCAAGGAGGGGTACTTCTCCGGGTCCGGTACGACGAACTCGTCTGTGTCGCAGAACAACACCACGTCATACAACTCAAAGAGCGCGCGGCCGAAGTTGCCGACGAACGCCATCCGGGTGGTGTTGAAGTTTCCGCCACGAATGGCGGGCACCTTCAGCACATCGCAGGGCAGGTTGTCGGTGGAGCCGTCATCGGAGTTGTCGTCGATGACGTAAATGTTCTCCACACCAAACTGGGCGCCGTAATAGTCGATCCAGCGAGGCAAGAAGGCTGCCTCATTGCGACAAAACGTGATCGCTGCAATGCGCAGGGGTTCGTTGGGGTCAAGGGGCTTGCGGGTGCGATCTTTGGCCCCTGATGGAGCCGCGGCGACGGTCGCTGCGGCCGACGCGCCTCTGGGTCGAATGAACCCCTTGAGGCGCTGCTTGAGCGAGGGGCGCATCGGTTGAGCATTGGTGCCACTGGCCCGCCGGTCTTTGGTCCACTGACCAACCAGCATCGCCATGGCGTCCAGTGCAGTGTCGAGTTGCTCCTCGACCGGAACCTCAGCAACTCCGGCCACCTTCGTGGGAATCAACTCGGCCAAGTCGCCCACGACACGTGGGTCGAGTTCGCGCAGTTCGGCCACCATGCGCTCACCACGAGCGCGCACCCAATCTTGGTCGAGCTCGAAGCTGGCGCCCTTGGCCGCTCGTCGAGCCAGCCCGCGCTTGGCCAAGGCATGCTTGACCTGCTGGTGGTACTCAGGCTTGGTGAGGTCGGTGTCAGCCAGGCGTTGGTTCAACTCCCGCAACACCAGGGCACTCGCAGCCCCGATCGAGGGGTTGCTGGCCACCTTCAGGTTGCCCAGGTCAGCGGTGATCCCCGCGACCTCAGCAAAACGCTGCCACAGGGTCTCCGGGGGTGCACCGGCCTGCGGCACCGTGATTAAGGTGAAGTGATCGCGACCGACCACTCCCGACCACCGCGCCGCGATGGCCGCGATGTCTTGGTGCTTCCAGAACCAACTGCCAGGTGTGCGGTCTTGCCCCTGAGCCGGCGCCTCTTCACGCACTTGTTCACAGAACCCATCCCAGGTCGAGACACCGCGGTTTTGCACGCTCTCAACCCACATCGCAGGGACGTTGCGGGCTAGGTCGCGAGCAGTCAAAACGACCTGCAGGTCAGCTCCAGCGAAGGCCTCCTGGATCATCGCGATGCGTCGATCACGACGCGGCGCGAGGTACTCCATCGACACAATCGCGGTGCCAGGCCAGGCGTTGATCTGAGCCACCAGGCGGTTCCACGGCCCGTTGGGTGCCGGAGGGTGGGAGTCAATGAGGTCTCGTACGGCGACAACCTGCTCGCGCCACGTGGCGCCGGCAAACAAGATGCCCTCTCGCTCGAGAGCAGCCTTGTTCTTCGAGCACACCGCTTGAATGAAACTCGTTCCGGACTTCATCGCCCCGATGTGGAGCACAACGCGTTTTGCCACGGTCAACCTTCGGTAAGAGCCAGCAGATCTTCGGCCTTAGTCACTCTACCGATCCCAGCAGGCACTTGACCGAACCACCGTTTAGAGCTTGTAGTCCTCAAGCAGACGTCGGCCAATGATCATTCGCTGAATGTCGGCTGTGCCTTCACCGATGAGCAGCATGGGGGCTTCGCGATAGAGCCGCTCGATCTCGTACTCCTTGGAGAATCCATAGCCGCCGTGGATGCGGAATGAGTCTTCGACCACCTGGGCGCAGTACTCCGAAGCAAGGTACTTCGCCATGCCGGCCTCGAGGTCGTTGCGCTCCCCAGAGTCCTTCTTGCGAGCCGCCCGCACCATCATTTGGTGCGCTGCTTCGACCTTGGTGGCCATCTCAGCCAACCGGAACAGCACGGCCTGGTGCTCGGCGATCTTCTTGCCGAACGTCTCGCGCTGTTGGGCATATTGCACGCCGAGTTCGAAGGCCCGGTTGGCGACACCGCAACCGCGGGCGGCCACATTGACGCGTCCAACTTCGACGCCATCCATCATTTGGTAGAAGCCCTTGCCGGGAGTGCCGCCAAGGATCTGGTCTGCGGAGATCTGGTGCCCCTCGAAGACCAACTCCGTGGTGTCGACACCCTTGTAGCCCATCTTCTCGATCTTGCCGGGCACGGTGACGCCTTGAGCGGTCTCGCCGAAGCCGACTTCCTTCTCGACCAAGAAGACCGTCATGTTCTTGTAGACGCTGGGTGCACCTTCGTCAGTCTTGACGAGTACGGCGACCAGGTTGCACGAACCGCCATTGGTCAGCCACATCTTTTGACCGTTGATGACATAGCCCTCGTCGGACTTGGTCGCCTTCGTCTTGATGGCGCTGACGTCAGATCCACAGCCAGGCTCAGACATCGAGAATCCGCCGCGGATTTCACCGGTGGCCATGCGAGGCAGGTACTTCTGCTTCTGCTCCTCGGTGCCGTGTTGGAGCAGCATGTAGGCGACGATGAAGTGGGTGTTGATGATGCCCGAGACGCTCATCCAGCCGCGGGCAATCTCCTCCACCGCCAGGGCGTAGGTGAGCAAGGATTCGCCGAGGCCGTCGTACTCCTCAGGGATCATCAGGCCGAAGATGCCGAGCTCTTTCATGCCTTCGACGATCTCGGTGGGGTATTCGTCGCGGTGCTCAAGTTCGGTGGCGACCGGCATGATCTTGGCTTCGACGAACTGACGGACGGTCTTGAGGATCTCTACCTGAAGTTCGGTTAGACCTTCGGTCTCGCATAGGCGTGCCATTGCGTGCTCCTGTTGTGGGGTCGGCTCTTTGATGAATCTATCTAGTGAGCGCCCGCGCGTCAGTGCTCAGCCAGCATGAGACTGCTCACCTTTGGCAACTTAGGGCTTAGCCCTTTTGAGAAGACTCGCGATTCGGGTGCGGGTGAGTTTGCCTTCGAGTTCGCTGATCCGGCCCTTGAGACCGCGTGATCGTTCTCGCTGAGCGCGAATGTCTTCCATGATCGTGGCCACGAGTTCGACTGCCACGGCAGCAACCTCGGCGTCAGTGACGGAGGAGGGATGCCGTCTGGTCGGCAACTCTTCGGGGACCAACAAATCATCAAGGGAACCGATGACGTCGAAGCCGCGCTGCTCGACGTACTGCACAGCGGCTGCGCCGCGCTCGCGGCATTGCGCAATCTGATCCTCATCTGGCCAATAACGCTCGCCCTTGCGAGGCACGAGGCGTTCATCGGCAAGGTAAGTGCGGATGTAAACACCGCGGTCGAAAGCATTGTTGAAACTGCCCATGTGCTCGTTGATCCGGCGCAGAGTCTCTGACTCGACCACGCCAAGTGACTCGTTGGGGAAGCTGCCGGAGAGGTCGTAGGCCCGCGAGTCAAGGCCGATCAGTCCTGCGAATCGGTGCCAGATCTCATCGTGGCCAAACGACTTATCTGGCAGCGGCAACACGTGCACGCGTTGAGGTGGAAGTGCACTCGACCACCTCTCAAGGACCAGCCTGAGGTCGAGAGTGCGCCAGTTCCAGATATCCAATGGACTCTCGGAGACCACGGGTGAGTAGTCAGCCAGCAAGGTGGTGTCGCGGTTCTTGATGCTTTCTTGCCAACTGGCGGCGAAGAGGCCCAGTGGTTCGCGGGCGGTCACCACCACGTGCACCTGGGCCGGAGCGAGTTGGGCAATCATCGACTCGGCCTGCTCAGCTGACGCCGCAGCAAAGAACTCGTGAGAGATCACCGCAGTGCCTGACCAATGGGAGATCTCGTGAGTGATCCGCTGCCATGCCTTAGCGGCGAACTCGACGTTGTGGGCCGCCACCCGCGGCGCGCCCCGCAAGATGTTTGAGGCCCACAAGTGATCGCGGCGCTCGGCGCCAGGCAGCAGCACGCCTTCGGCGCGCATCTGATCACGGGCCCCCCACATGATGGTTTGGAGGTACGTCGTTGCGGTCTTCGGCAGACCGATGTGGATGAAGACCTTGCTTGCCACGCCTACACGCTCTTGAGGTAAGCCTCGACCGCGGCGTCGATGCGTGCTTGATCTCGTGAGGCCATCGGGATCAACAGTTCTCCCACCACGTCGGCAAGTTCGGCCAGTCGCAGGTTCTGTTGGCGGATCTCTTGGACTTCAGCCTCAAGTTCCTTGATGCGCTCGGTGAGTTGGCCGACCGGACCTGAACTAATCAGTTTGCCGACGAGGCGATCCTTCAATGACATCTATTTGACTCCCACCTGGGCCACGAGCCGACCAACCTGGCGGCCCGAATCTTGTTGATCTTCCACGATTTCTTGGTGCTGGACCACAAAGCCGGCCGCCGCCAACTCACGCTCGATGACACGCATGGGCACTGGATGCACCAGAGCCTTGCTCTGGCCACCTCCGACCCACACGTTGAGGTAAAGCCGACCGCCTTGGCGCAAGGCCATCGAGGCAACCCGCCACAAAGACTTGCGAGTGCGGGCGCCAACCGCGTCAGCAACGTGGTTAGCGATGACCACCGCTGGACCAGGGGCGTGAGCGAGTTTGGTCCCCACCCCGAAGACAGAACGCCACTCGTTGAGGTTGAGCGACTCGACCGAGAGGTCTAGCCCCTCGTCGGCCGCCACCTTCTGGGCTGCCAGTGATCCTGTCGGCACGAAGTCATAGCCGGTGACGTGGTGGCCTTGTCGGGCCAGCCACAGAGCGTCGCCCGCTCGGCCACATCCGAGGTCGACCACGCGAGCCGGAGTTTGTTCTTGGGAGGCTACGAATTGGGCGAACTCAGACGGCGACCCTTCGGGCAACGTATGGCGCCGCGTGGAGAAGAACCGCGACCAGGCATCTCGGCCAGTGCGGGTGCCTCGGAACCAACCATTGAGTCGGCGGTGAGTGCTCGCGGGAGTTTCAAAGTGGAAGGCCGGGTCGGGCACTTTCCATCCTCGGCCATACATAGCTTCGAGGAGTTTCTCCGGCACTGCAGGTGCTGGCAACGTGCGCCCTTCGAGGGTGGTTGTGCCCAGGGGGAAGATCCACTCGCGCTCGAAAGCCTGGCCCACCTCACCCATCAAATAGAGACGGCCCTGGCATAGGAAGCCGCCGAACACATCGAGGCCGCGCACCGATCCGTCAGCCTCTTTGACATCGACTTTGAACGCGATCGCGGAATAGCGAGTGATCGTGTAGCCAGCGTTGGACAGTCGGCGCTGCAATCGAAAGGACTCCCGGATCACATCGACTGGGTTCTCGTGCTGCGAGACATAACCCAAGTCGGCATCGGAGTCGTGGCCGATCAACTTCCCTTCGCGCACCGCGCCGAGCAACGTGCCGTAGGCCGGGAACGCCTCGATGCCAGCATCTTTGAGCGCCCCCAACACCTCTTCGATCGAATCCAGCAACGGAGCCACGTGCTCGGCCGACCGGGTGTCAAAGGTCTGAGCCATCCGACCGGACTTATCGATGCCCAGCGCCTTGCCCTCAGCATTGACGATGGCGATCTGGTCAGCGCTGGTGCCGAACTGCGTCGGGGCGTCGTACACGACCTCACCGGTGAGGTGCTCGATCACTCCCAGTTGGCAGTGTCCGTCAAGGAACGGCACGAGAGACCCGGGCCATTCCACCCAGCGGTGGCCGCCTCGCTCAACTGAGTCACGCAGCAGCCAAAACGACCACACCCGGCGACCTTCGAAGGTCACATCGAGCACGATGTCGTCGCTGCCCTCGAGCATCAGCCCCTCATCGTTGAGGCTGATGAACCTAATGGCAGAGGCGCCCACGTCAGTTCGCTACGAAAGTGTTCGCACGAGACAGGTCGTCTTCGAAGTCGACCTCGACAACGTGGAACTCCGAGATGTCGACCGCGTCAAAGGCCAGCCCGTCGTGCTCGATGGCTAACTCGATGCCACGCTCGAAATAGTCGTTGTCGTCGCACTCGCGCAGGCGCTCGATCAGGGCTGCCTTGTCGGCCGCGCAGACATAGTTGATGCCCACGGCCTCACCCAGGCCACCCACCACAGTCTTGGAGAGTTCGTTAATGGTGCCGGAGGCACCCAAGGTGTACTTCACCTCTTCTTCGGCAACCGACTCCGTGTTCACACACACAAAACTGCGATTGGTTGCGATGTGCTTGCCGACAATGTCGAGCACGCGAGGATCAAAGACCACATCGCCGTTCATCCACAGCACGCCGCCGGGAAAGGAGAGTTCCAACGCCTTGAGCAGGCTCTTGGAGGTGTTGGTGCGGTCGTACAACTCGTTGTAGACGAAGGTGATGTCTGGCATTTCCTCAATCACCAGGTCAAGCTTGAACCCAACCACGGCAGTCACTCGGACCGCAGAGTCGAATCGCCGCATGGCGTCAACGGCTCGCCGCATGATGCTCTCGCCCGAACTGAGCGGAGTCAGCGGCTTTGGCCACGGCTTGCCGAGCCGCGTGCCTAGTCCGGCTGCCAAAATCACGGCCTGGATCTGCACAGAAGCACCTCACGAATTTGGGGATTGGCAGCCCTCAGCCTAACGGGTCAGCGCCGCGCGCAAGGTGACGTGGCGACTAGGGCGCCAGCCGGGTGCGTTGCCAGCCTTGACTGGTGCGTCGATAGATGAGCCGATCGTGCAAACGGCCAGTTGATCCTTGCCAAAACTCCATCGACTCAGGCACCACGACGTAACCGCCCCACTCTGGCGGGCACGGCACCTCGCCCTCGCCAAACCGAGCGGTCACGGCTGCCAAAGCCTCATCGAGCACATCGCGCGAGGCCACCTCACTCGATTGCCCTCCGGCCTCGACCGAGGCCCAGGCGCCCAGTTGCGAACCACGTGGCCGGGTCGCGAAATAGGCCTGAGATTCCTCACGCGAAACCTTGCTGGCATCCCCCACCACACGCACCTGGCGGTGCAGGTCATACCAACCAAACAGCAGAGTGCAGCGTGGGTTGGCAGCGAGTTGCTGTGCTTTCGCAGAGGCGTAGTTGGTGAAGAAGGTGAACCCAACCTCGGTCAAACCCTTCAGCAGCACGGTGCGCGTGGCAGGTGCCCCATCGAGTCCCTGGGTGCCTAGCACCATCGCGTTGGGCTCATAGACGCCACTGGCATCGTCGTACCACCGCCACCACAAAGCCATGGGGTCATCGCCTGCTGCTAGCTCCGTGAGACCCGATGTTCCATAGTCAACGCGCTGATCGGCCAAGCTCATGCTCCCAGCGTACGGCGAGCCAGGCGCATCAGAACGGCGCCTTCGAGGTACCCCTGCCCACCAATTGAGATAGGTACGGCACAATGACTTTGTTTGGAGAGGAGCCAATGCATGACCGAGGTGCACCACGGACTTGAGGGCGTCATCGCGTTCGAGACAGAGATCGCAGAGCCCGACAAAGAAGGGTCCGCGCTTCGCTACCGCGGCGTTGACATTGAAGAGATCGTTGGCCGGATCCCATTTGAGAAGGTCTGGGGCCTGTTGATCGACGGCTCCTACGACCCAGGCCTACCTCCAGCCGAGCCATACAACTTGCCGATACACACCGGTGACGTGCGCGCCGACGTGCAGGCGGGCGTCGCCATGTTGGCGCCCATGTTAGGCATGAAGCAGACCTACGACATCACCGCTGAGCAGACCCGACTCGACCTCTCTCGGGTAGCCGTCATGGTGCTTTCCTACGCTGCTCAGGCCGCGCGCGGCCTTGGCTCCCCGATCGTTCCTCAAGGTGAGGTCGACAAGGGCGCCACCTTGGCAGAACGGTTCTTGATCCGTTGGAAGGGCGAGCCCGACCCTGCGCACGTCAAGGCAATCGACGCCTATTGGTCCAGTGCTGCTGAGCACGGTATGAACGCGTCCACCTTCACCGCCCGCGTGATCACCAGCACCGGAGCCGACGTGGCCGCAGCACTCTCGGGTGCCATTGGCGCCATGAGCGGTCCGCTGCACGGCGGTGCACCCTCCCGGGTGCTTGGCATGATCGAAGACGTCGAGCGCCTTGGTGATGCCCGCGCCTACGTCAAGCAACTCCTTGATGACGGGGAGCGCCTGATGGGCTTTGGCCACCGGGTCTACCGCGCAGAGGACCCCCGCGCTCGAGTGCTTCGACGCACGGCCCGTGAACTCAACGCACCTCGCTACCAGGTGGCCGAAGAACTCGAAAAGGCAGCTCTTGCCGAACTGCGCGAGCGTCGGCCCGACCGAGTCCTCGAGACCAACGTGGAATTCTGGGCGGCCATCGTGCTCGACTTCGCCGAAGTGCCCGCGCACATGTTTACCTCGATGTTCACCTGCGCCCGCACCGCGGGTTGGTCGGCTCACATCTTGGAGCAAAAGCGCACCGGCCGACTGATTCGCCCCAGCGCGATCTACACCGGGCCCGCGCCCCGACCAGCCAGCGCCGTTGCAGGCTGGAGTTCGGATTGGGCAATCAACTAGGCGACTGGATCAACGCTTGATTCAGCAGCGGCGGCCTTGTGGCGTTCAGCGCGCTGCTTGCGCACGTGCCACACCACTAGCGCCACGATCACGATGACGACCAGTACGGCGGCGATGCCGCGCCCGACGTACTGCTCAACCTTGTGGTAGCTCTCCCCCGCGATCCAGCCCAACAGGACAAATCCGGTGCCCCACACGACGCCACCGATGGCGTTCCAGGCCAAGAACGTGCGATAGGGCATGTGCGATGCGCCAGCGAGCGCCGGCATCATGGCGCGGAAGAAGGCTGTGAAGCGGCCTAGGAAGACCGCTGACCCGCCCCTGCGTCTTAAGAAACTCTCGGCTTCGGCGATGCGGTGTCGGTGCTTCTTGAGCATGTTGCCGCGCAACACCTTTGGACCGAAGAATTTCTTGCCGACCTCGTAGCCCACAGAGTCGCCAATAATCGCCGCGAGCACCACCGCGACGATGGCCACCCACAGCGGCACCTTGCCCAGCGATGCCCCAACGCCAGCGAGCACAGCTGCAGTCTCCCCGGGGAAGAAGAACCCAATGAAGATCGCGTCCTCAAGGAACACCAAGGCAACCACGATGGCCAAGATGAGACCGGGGGGCATGTTGAGGATCGGGTCAAGAAGCTTGCTCACGCGGCCAAGTGTCCACTATCGGTCAACTCAGCTGTGCGGATGCCCGGCGGCTAGAGCACTTTGCCGTAGTACCTGGCCAGGGTTGAGTTCGAATAGAAGCCAAAGGGCTCCATGGGGAGGTAACCCGAGGCCTCGTAAAGCCCGATGGCCTCGGGCTGGGCGGTGCCGGTCTCTAGGACCATGACGGCCGCACCCTCGGATCGAGCGGCGCTCTCAAGATGGGCCAAGAGTTCGCGAGCCAGACCTCGATGACGGGCATCGGGCAAGACATACATGCGCTTGATCTCCGCTGCCGGTCCCAGGCCCTCGAAGGTCACACCCTCGCGCCATCGCCAAGCCCCGCATGCGACCGGGATGTCTTGGTACATGACGTAGAACCGGCCAAGAGGCGGGTCAAGGTCGCCGTGCTCCATGGGTGTCTCGTCGCGGCTGCCGTAACGCACGACGTACTCGCTTTGCACAGCCTCAACTAGATGCTGGGCGTCAGGGTGGGCAAAGGCCACCTGCTCGATCCTCAACGGTGCGTCGCCACGAGGTTGTACGTCGCCACGCGAGCATCGCGCGGACCTGGGCGGCAACCGCGATGCTTCTTGTAGGTCAACTGATAGGTGAAGGTGCCGTTGAGGGCCTGCGGAGTTGTCGTCGGTGGTTCTGCGAAGGTGAAACTCACTTCGTAGGCATATTTGACGCGCATCATTCCTGAGCCGGGGAGCACCTCCCCTGCAGAGCGGTCATTGCAGGCGACCCGCTGCACGGCGGCTGGGCGCTCAAGCATCAAAGTAGTGCCGTCCCAGCTGTAGGCGTAGTCGGCGCCGGCCTTTGACCGCGCCTCCCCAGTGCACGTGGTCTCATCACAGGTCGCGGCCTTGAAGTTCCACTCAGTGCGATCAGCCTTCTTGAAGGTCTTTTGTCGCGAGGGCTGGGCAGAGGCCAGCGAGAGCTTCACGTTGTAACGCCCCTGAGGGACTGTCGTATTAAGGGCTGCCGAAGGTGAGGCTGAGGTTGATCCAGACGGCGACACAGATGGCTTGGGCTCAGCGGGCTTTGACCCGCCGCACGATGGCAGCACCATCACGCTCAGTGCCACCAGACCTGCGGTCCACATGCGCTTCATGGGTCAGGACTGTACGCCGAGTGCACAGACTCGATCACCTTCAGGAGAAAGCGTCCGTGGATTCACCGGCCGTTCTTACCCCACCGCGTGCATGAGAGGATGGATCTGCTGACAGCGTCGTCGGCGGCATCCCCGCTTGACCCATCAGACCACCGTCAAGGACATCTCACGTGAACGACGCCATCCACATCCCAGCAGAGCTTCGACCAGCCGATGGCCGCTTTGGAGCCGGGCCATCAAAGATTCCAGCTACTGCGCTGGACTCCTTGGCTGCTACCGGCACCGCGCTCATGGGCACCTCACACCGCCAGCCTGCCGTGCGGAACTTGGTCGGCGAAGTACGCGAAGGACTTGGAGAACTCTTCTCCCTCCCCCAGGGCTATGAGGTCGTGATCGGCAACGGTGGCGCCACCGCCTTCTGGGACATCGCGACCTTTGGCCTGATCGAGTAGAAGAGCCAGCACTTGAGCTTCGGTGAGTTCTCCGCAAAGTTCGCAAGCGCGGCGTCGGCCGCGCCTTGGTTGGACGAGCCAAGCATCATCAAGACGGCGCCAGGCACTGCCCCTGTGGCGGTCGCTGAGGACGATGTTGACGCCTATGCGTGGGCGCACAATGAAACCTCAACTGCTGTGATGACCCAGGTGCAGCGCCCCGCTGGCGCCGAGGGCTTGGTGCTCATCGACGCCACCTCAGGGGCAGGCGGCCTTCCCGTCGACGTGCGTGAAGTGGACGCCTACTACTTCGCGCCACAAAAGTGCTTCGCCTCAGATGGCGGGTTGTGGTTCGCGCTGATGTCTCCGGCCGCGCTCGAACGCGCCGCGGCAATCAGTGCCTCGGGTCGGTGGATCCCGGCGTTCTTTGACCTGCCAACCGCGATCGACAACTCGGCCAAGAACCAGACCTACAACACCCCGTCAGTGGCCACGCTCTTCTTGATGGCCCGCCAACTGGAGTGGATGAACTCTCTTGGCGGCCTCGACGCGATGGTCGCGCGCACCACTGCGTCATCTGACGCGCTCTATGGCTGGGCGGAGCGCTCGCAGTTTGCGACGCCGTACGTCGCCAAGGCCTCTGACCGGAGCCTGGTGATTGGCACCATCGACTTTGACGACTCGATTGACGCTGCACAGATCGCGGCGACGTTGCGGGCCAACGGCATCGTTGACACCGAGCCGTACCGCAAGTTGGGGCGCAACCAACTGCGGATCGCGATGTATCCCGCAGTGGACCCCGCAGACGTCGAGGCGCTCACGCGCTGCATCGACTACGTGGTCGAGCGGCTCTAGGCAGCCGGAGGCCGCTTTCGGCGGCGTGCGATCAGCATCATCGCCGCGGCAGCGGCTGCAATGCCAGCGAAGACGCTGGCAAACACACCGGTCTTGGTGTCCATGGTGAACGCTCCTCTTTTTTTCGGTTACTTGCTTCGCTTGCCACCCACGGGTGGGCGCGACGGGGCGGGGGGATGGTCGGTTCGCTCCGCACGGCGGGTGGGTGCAGCTCGGCGATATGGTCGCCGCCGCAAGCTCACTAGCGCCCACATCAACGCACCTAGAGCCAGCGCCCCCAACACCGCGGCAATGCCAAGGACCAGTGAACTGGAGCGCCAAGCCGGACTCGTTTGGGCGGACGTAGGAGTTGGGGAGGGTTGACTGGTCGGCGTCACACTAGGCGTCGCTGTGGGGGTCGCCTCGATGAGGGCCTCAGCCGGGATCTGAGTCTGGATCATGGGTTGGGAGATGCCTTCAGAGATCAACCGGATCCGTTGCCTGCGACCCACCGAGATGCCCTCACCTTGCACCTGCCCGGGCAAAACGAACGTCCCCATCGGCGTGAAGTCGGGGAAGGTAAAGACCTGACCCATGGAGTAGTCGCGCAGCACGACATGGGTGCCGTCCTCAAGCACAGCGCCGTCGGTAGGCCCGAATTTCACCTGGGCAACCTGCTCTAGCTCGTTTGTGCCTGACTCGCTCAATTGGGCAGGCGCGGCGTACACAATCGACTTCTTTTTGCCTTTGGTCACTACGTACAGTCGTTGGGTGGCCGGATCGACCAGGAGCGTCTCAGCGTTCTTGGGACCATCTGGGTAGGTCAAGGAGTACTCGGGCGCTTCGACGGTTTGATCATCGGCAGCGACTGGGACCTTAAACACCGAGATCGAGGTGCGCTCCTTGGTGTTGTCGCCGATGTCGCCCACCCACACCTCGCCATTGCCTGCGGGTGCAAGTGCCTCCGGGTCGACCACAGTGCCGAAGGTCGTGGTCCCGACCACTGTGCCGGTGTTGTCGAGGACATAGAGCACCCCGTCACCTTCGGAACTGTTGACGGTGACCATGAGCTTGCCGAGGTCAACGAGCCCCGAAGCCGTGGTGATGCGCGAATCATCGACCACGAACAAGTCACGGTCTTGGGCGAACGCAGGAGGGGTCAGCACTAGCAGCGCCCCCAGCACCCCGATTAGCCGCTTCATGAGAGCAACTCTGCCAGTTTCGGCTGCACTCGCCAGGTTTCGACTAGCTCTAGATAGTCAGATTCATCGGTTGCTCGAGGGGCTGAACCGGTGCGTACGGCGCGAAGCAGCGTGTTTCGTGGCGTGTGCTGACTGGCAACGAACTCCACAACATCGGCTCGGTAACCATGGATGCGCAGCAACTGAGCCCGCAACGCATCAGTGAGGGTGTCAGCGAACCGCTCGCGCACGATGCCGTCGCGCGTGAGCATGCCGTACGGGCCGGGTGTTGGCGCTCGCCGTAGTTGCGCAGCGATGTCGTGGTGGCAGCATGGGGCGGCCAAGATCAGTGGGGCTTGCCAGCCAATAGCCCTGGCGATTGCCTCGTCGGTGGCGGTGTCGCAGGCATGCAGCGCCAACACCACGTCTGGTGGTTGCTCCAGGGTTACCCCGGCGATGTCGCTGTGGATGAACTCTGCGTCAGCGTTGAGGCTCTGGGCCACTTCGCTGTTGTGATGCAGCGATTGGTCCTTGGAGTCGACCCCAATCACATGGGTAGCAATGCCTGACTCGTTGAGGTGCTCGTGGGCGGCAAACGTCAGATAGGCGTTGCCACAGCCCAGATCGACAACGCGCAGTGGGTCCTCAGATGTGGGGCGGCGCAACTTGCCGCGCTTGATCGCCTCACCTATCGCCTGATCGAGCAGCCGCAAGAAGTCCTCAACCTGGCGGAACTTCGCTTGTCGGCTCGGTTTGAGGTTGCCTTGCGAGTCAGTCAAACCCAGGGCCTTCAAGGTGGGGCTCTGGGTGCTCAGCAATCGCGGCTTAGCCCGGTCGTGGGCGGTGTCAGCCTCCTGAGTTGCCACGACAGCCGGTTTGAGGGTGACCACGGCCTCGTGCTTCTTGGTCACCCGCAACTCCATGACCGAGGTGAGCGACTCGACCCGCCAGTTTGTGAACGGCACATCCAACAGATCATCGAGGGCACTGCGATCGACCGTGAGGTCGTGGTTGCTCGTGAACGACTGGGTCTGATCGAAGGTGACGATCTGAAGTCGGCGGCCGGCCTTGAGGTCGACGTACCTCAGTTCGGCGCGGCGCCACTGGGCCTCAGCCCCACGCTGGCGGCCCGAGGCCACGGCGCGGACAAAACCGTCGGCCACGATCTCAGCCCGGACTCGCGACAACGCACGCAGCAGCGGTTCGGCCATCGACTACTTCACAATCGCGGCTATGACGGCAAGAACCAATAACCCCGCCAACGCGCTGGTGATAACCAGTTGGCGATGGCGGGGTTTCATTTGGTGAAGCTTACGGGTCTGTCGGTTTCACCGGGTACCCGGTGAAACTTACGTCAGCAGGGACTTGATCGGGTCGATCGCGAAGTAGAGCACGAACAGACCGGAGATCAGCCACATCAAGGGGTGAACGCTTGCGGACTTGCCGCGAACCAACTTGATCAAGGCGTAGGCCACGAAGCCAGCACCGATACCGACGGTGATCGAGTAGGTGAACGGCATCAAGACGATGGTCAAGAACGCGGGGATTGCGATCTCCAGGTCCTCCCAGTCAACTTCCTTCACCTGCTGCATCATCAAGAATCCGACGAGGATCAGCGCGGGCACTGCGGCCTCGCTCGGAATGATGTTGACCAGCGGAGCGAACACCATCGACAGCAAGAACAGCACGCCGGTGACGAGGCTGGCCAGACCGGTCTTGGCGCCTTCACCAACACCAGAAGCCGACTCGATGTAGGAGGTGTTGGACGAAACACCGGCAAGACCACCAGCAGCGGCTGCGATCGAGTCAACGATCAGGATCTTTTGGGTGTTGGGCGGGGTGCCCTCTTCGTCCAGCAGGCCTGCTTCAGCACCGATGGCCGTCATGGTGCCCATGGTGTCGAAGAAGTCGGCGAGCATCAGGGTGAAGATCAACAACAGCGCAGAAACCGCGCCGATGCTGCTAAACGAACCAAGCAGGTTGAACTCACCCAGGGTGTCGAAGTGCGGAACGTCGATGAAGGTCTTGGGGAATGCTGGCACGTTCAGGTTCCAACCGGTGGGGTTGAACTTGTCGCCTGCAACCATCGGCCCGATGTTCTTGACCGACTCAACGACGATCGCGAGGACTGTGGTGACCACGATGGAGATCAAGATGGCGCCCTTGACGCGCTTGACCCACAAGGTCACCAGCAAGATCAGACCCAAGATGAACACGAAGGTCGGCCAGCCCTTGAGCAGGCCACCCACACCGAGTTCGACGGGCACCGGGCCTTGACCGGTACGACGGATGAAACCTGCATCAACAAAGCCGATCATCGCGATGAACAGTCCGATACCCACCGAGATTGCGATTTTGAGTTGAGCCGGAACTGCGTGGAAGACCGCGGCCCGGAAGCCGGTGAGAACCAGGATCAAGATGATGACGCCCTCAAGCACCACCAGACCCATCGCGTCGGCCCAGGTCATCTGAGAGGCGATTGCAAAGGCGACAAAGGCGTTCAGACCAAGTCCGGTGGCCAATGCCAGCGGGTAGTTGGCAAACACACCCATGAGGATGGTCATCAGGCCGGCAACCAGCGCGGTGCCTGCAGCAATGGCTGCCAGGTTGGGGGCCGCGCCGCCACCAAGGAACTTGCCGTCAGCATCTTTAGCGAACCCGAGGATGAGAGGGTTCAAGACGATGATGTAGGCCATCGTGAAGAAGGTGACAAAGCCACCACGGATTTCTTGGGCAACGGTCGAGCCGCGCTCACTGATCTTGAAAAATGAGTCCACGAACGGTTATCCAACCAGACGCATCTCAGGGAATTCTCAGGGGCTCGCGGTGTTTTCTGGGCACTTTGGTTGCACGTCGCACCACCAGTAACACCACTCCCTTTGGCGACGTAGAGTGTCCCTTGTGTCTGCCGAAAACGCCCAACCTAAGTCACACGAGATTGGCAATCGGACCTACCTGATTGCCGATGTGGCGCCCTTGGATGTTGATGGCGTGCGCACGCTGATGATCGGCACCTTGGTGTGGTTTGTGCTGTTCCTAGGGCTGCTTCCCTTTAGGGGTTCGCTCGAGGCGAGCGGCCACGGGTGGTGGATCTGGACCTGCGCTGCTGGCACCGGACTAGGGCTGTGGGGATGGGATCACTGCCGTCGCCGCGCTCGCAAGCGCGGAGACTCCGAGGTCTAGAACGACTCGAAGTCGTCTTCCTCGTTCAAGGTGTCGAAGTGAGGATCTCCCACCGGCACCGGCAATTGCTTGCGACGCAACTGAGCCTCGGAGTGGGCACCGCACCCGTGAGTCAATGCGACCACGCGACCATCAGCATTGGCGTACTCATTGGCGCAAACGGCAAATTGAGTGGACAGCGGACCGGCCAACCGGAGCATGAACCCGCAGGTCGCGCACGAGTGAGCCGCTGATTGCGCCAACGGAGACGCAGGACCAAAGTCGCCGTCGAACCATCGTTGGGCCGCACTAGCGCGACCATCTGGGCTCAACACGCGCCCACGACCAAGACCGACCTCGTCGCTCACCGACTTCTGCTCCGCACGCGTGCTTGTGTCGTCATCACCAGCGAAGTAGCCCGGGACCAGACGCAGATCGTCCTCGTCGGTCGGCAAGATGTCGCCAGGAGACAAGTCGCCGGGCTTGATGCGCTCGCGCCACGGCACCCACTCGGGAGCAAGAATAGCCTCCGGACCAGGCCGCAACACGATGTCAGCGATGGTGATGTCGTCGTTGCCAGGAGCGTCGACGACGGTGACGTCCCAGTGCCAGCCTGGGTAGCCCGCCATCTCGCAGGAGAAGTGGTGGGCAAAGACCCCCACCATCTCTTCGATCACGCCAAG
>Ga0073899_10002471_pt1 | contig 16659 bp, 11 predicted proteins | sample KloWWTmetaKNB5Ph_FD_88975 | JGI IMG/M metagenome (GOLD analysis project Ga0073899, IMG submission 88975) | Active sludge microbial communities from Klosterneuburg, Austria, studying microevolution and ecology of nitrifiers - Klosterneuburg... | ecosystem: Engineered > WWTP > Aerobic digester >...
GAAGCGCTTGAAGTTGCCCGGGACGGGCACGCCCATCTGCTTGGACGAGAAGGCCAGGCTGCTCTTGCCGGCATCCACCTGGTTGAACTCGACGGCGTGGGCGGTGCCGGCCAGCAGCAGGGCGGCGCTCAGGGTGAGGGTGCGGATCTTCATGATTTCTCCTTGGAGTTGTTCGTTCATTTGCCGAAGGGCAGCATGCGGCGCAGGGTGCCGTCCCGGTCGATGATCACGTGCTTGAGGGCACCGGCCACGTGCAGGCCGACCAGCGCCAGCAGGCCGAAGTTGAGGGCTTCGTGGACGCCCTTGAGCAGGTCGCCCAGGTCTTCACTCTTGCCCACCAGGTCGGGCAGGGGCAGCACGCCGAAGTACACCACCTGGAAGCCCTTGGCCGAGCTCATCAGCCAGCCCGACAGGGGCACCAGGAACATCAGCAGGTAGAGCAGGTGGTGGGTGCCCTCGGCGATGCGGTGTTGCCAGGCGGGCATGGGCAGCGGCGCCGGCGGCCGGTGGGTGATGCGCCACAGGATGCGCGGCACGAAGAGCAGCAGCACGGTGATGCCGATCCACTTGTGATACGAGTAGAGCTTGAGCTTGGTGGGCGACAGGGGCAGCTCGTGCATGTAAACGCCCAGGGGGAAGGCCACCAGGATCAGGGCGGCGATCACCCAGTGGGCGGCGATGGCGGGCCCGGTGTAGCGCGGGGTCGGGAAGTTCATGTTCAGTGCTCCGGGTGGAAGGGGGCGGGACTGGCGTCCTGCCAGAGATAGGCGTCCATGGCCAGACCGCCGTAGGTGTATTCCGGTTCCAGGTGTAGGGGTATTTCGCCGGGGGTGGCGGCGCCCAGGGCCGAGAACAGGGGCAAAAGGTGTTCCTCGCTGGGGTGGGCGGCGGCACCGTGGGCGGACTGGCGTCGGTAGTCGAGCAGGGCCGGTCGGTCGTCCCGGGCCAGGGCCTCGCCCAGCCAGGCGGCAAAGGCCCGGGCGGCCTCCACGGGCTTGCTGTTCTCACCCCAGGTGAGCCAGCCGAAGTTGTGGGTGACCGCGCCGGAGGCGAGGATCAGCACGCCCTCGTCCCGCAGGGGGCGCAGGGCGGCGCCGATGCGCCGGTGCCAGTCGGTGCCGGCAGAGGGTTGCAGGGCGAGCTGCACCACCGGGATGTCGGCCTGCGGGTACATGGCCTTGAGGGGAATCCAGGCACCGTGGTCCAGGCCCCGGTCGGGCGTCTCGGCGCAGGGCAGGGCCGCCGCGGCCAGGAGCTCGCGCACCCGGGCGGCAAGGGCCGGCGCGCCGGGCGCGGGGTATTCCATGGCGTAGAGCGCGTCGGGGAAGCCGCCGAAGTCATGGATGGTGTCGGGGCTTGCGGCGGTGCTGACGGTCGGTTCGCGGGCGGCCCAGTGGGCCGAGATCACCAGGATGGCCCGGGGGCGGGGCAACTCGACGCCCAGGCGCTGCCACAGGGCCACGCTGGCGCCGGGTTTGAGCAGTACGTCGGGCGCGCCATGGGAGACGAAGAGAACAGGGTGACGGGGGCTCATGCGGGGCTCCTCGGGGCGAAGTATTCGTGGATCAGGCAGTCCAGGGACTTGGGCGGATGGCCCACCAGCGCAGCGAAATCGCTGCTGGTGGCTGCCAGACGACCGGCGGCGACGCTGACGAACCGCTCGGTCAGCGCGCTGGCGAACCAGCCGGGTACGCCCTGGGCCACAAGGCTGCCGGCGTAGGCCTCGGCCGACACGTCCTCGTAGGACAAGGGGCGGCCGCTCACCCGGGCGATACGGGCGGCGATGTCGGCATAGTCCAGGGCGGTTTGCCCGGTGAGTTCATACATATGCTTGTCCAGGCGCGGGGCCAGCGCGGCGGCGGCGATGGCCTGGGCCAGTTCGTCGCGGGACACCAGGCTCACCCGCCCCGTGCCAGCGGGCAGGCGCAGCACGCTCCGGGCCAGGGCCGGCTCGGCAAGCTGGCGCAGGTCGTCGGCGTAGAGGGTGTTGCGCAGCACGGTGTGGGCAACACCGCTGTGTGCCAGCGCCGCTTCCGTCTCCTGGTGGGCACGGGCGAAGCCGCTCGGGCTGTCGGCATGCGCATCCAGCGAGCTGGTGTACAGGATGTGGCTGACGCCAGCCGCGAGGGCCGCACCGATGGCCTGGCGGTGCCGGGCGCTGCGCTGGGCCGCGGGGCCGCCGGTGGACACCAGCACCAGGCGGCGGATGCCGGCAAAGGCGGCGGCCAGGGAGTCGGGCTGGTCGAAGTCGGCCTGCCGGACGATCACCCCGCGGCTGGCCAGTTCGTTGGCCCGGGCCGCGTCGCGCACGCTCACGCCCAGCCGTCCGTAGAGCAGCGAGGGCTCGCGGGCGATGAGGTGCTGGACGATGCGCCGGCCAAGCTGGCCGTTGGCGCCGGTGACGAGGATCACGGTGGCTTCCCTGGTTCAAGAATTCGATGGGCGTACTTTAGGCTTTCGATTCGGCTTGAAATAGCCTTTAATAGGGAATTATTTGTTGCCAAATATGAAACAATGGATCGACTCGATGGCATGGCGGTGTTCATCCGTGTGGCGGAGGCCGGCAGTTTCACCGCCGTCGCCGAGCATCTGGGCCTGGCCCGTTCGGCGGTGACGCGCAGCATTGCCGCCCTTGAGGCACATCTGGGCGTCAAGCTGATCGCCCGCAGCACCCGCAGTCTCAAGCTCACTGCCGAAGGCGAGGTCTACCTGGAGCGCTGCCGCGAGATCCTGGCGCTGGTGGACGCCGCCGAGGGCGACCTGTCCGGCGACGACCGGACGCCGCGGGGGCCGATCCGCATCAGCGTGCCGGTGAGCTTTGGCGTTCGCCACCTGGCGCCCCTGGTGGCGGACTTCATCACCACCTTTCCCGGGGTGAACCTGGACATCGACTTCAACGACCGCCAGGTCAATCTCATCGAGTCGGGCCTCGACATGGCCATCCGCATCACCACCCAGCTCGACCCGACCCAGGTGGCCCGGCGCATCAGCACCTCGCGCCTGCTGACCCTGGCCTCCCCCGAATACCTGGCCCGCCATGGGCGGCCGCAGACCCCCGCCGATCTGGCGGCCCACCAGTGCCTGGGCTACACCGGCACCGCCCGTGCCACCTGGCCTTACCGGATCGATGGTGAGATGCAGTGGGTGCCGGTGCAGGGCCGGCTGCAGGCCAACAGCGGCGATGCCCTGGTGGATGCCTGCCAGCGTGGCCTGGGCATCGTCCGCCAGCCCAGCTTCATCGCCGCGCCGGCCATCCGCGCCGGGCTCCTGGAGGTGCTGCTGGTGGATTTCCCCGGCCCTGAGCTGGGCATCCATGCGGTATTTCCCAGCAACCGCTACCTGCCGACCCGGGTGCGCGCCCTGGCCGACTACCTGGCCGAGCGCATCGGCCCCTCGCCCTACTGGGACGCCGGTCTGCCCTGAACGGGCAATCATGTTGCATTGCGGGGTGGGGGATCTTTGCTATAACACCATCATCACCGGCCCTGACAGAGAGTCCCGCCTTCGCCACGAGAGCGCGCAACGCGCCAGACGGAAGCGGGGGGCGCCGGCATGCAGTCTTCCGGAATAGGGGATGCATCCATGAAGCGCACTGCTCTGGCCGTTCTGGCCGTTTTTGCGATCCTGTCCGCTTACCTCGATTTCAGCCCCGAGAATGGGCCAGCACCGGCTGCAGCACCGGCTTACGCGGCCGATGCACCGGTGGCGCTGTCTCCCCCGGTGGCTGCGCTGCCCGACCCGGGCATCCAGGACCAGGACCTGCCCTACCGGGAAGCCTGTGCCCGGGAGGGGCTGAGTGAGTCCGAATGCGTCGGCCGCCTGATCTGGTTCAAGGCCACTGGCGGCAACGAGCGCTTCCACACTTACACCTTCCAGCAGCGGGTCGGCGTGCTGGTGGATTGGTTCCGCGTGCTGCGGGCCGACCAGCGCAATGACCGCTTCTGGGCCTGGGGCATCATCAATGACCCGTCCTGCTGCACCCCGGGCTCGGAGGGTTGCCCGGCAAAATCCCTGGATGAGACCTACGGCTTCGACTGGTGCCCCGGTGACGACGTGCTCCTGAAGTACGTGGGCAAGGCCGGCTACGTGGACCCGGCCTGCGGCCTGAAGGACGCCGCTCTCGACCCGGAGGACCCCCACAGCCAGGGTGGCAAGGCCGACCAGCGCCACAGCGCCTGTGACCTCAACTTCGGCACCTCCACCGGTGCCCTGGGCATCCGCAAGTTCCCCAACCCGCGCTTCGACGCCGCCCGCTGGACCGCCGTGAATGGCGGCAAGGCCGGCTGGTCCGGCTTCAACCACAAGATGGACAGCGTCACCGGCCTGGAGTCTGACAGCCGGGTCAGCAAGCTGGCCGACGCCTCCATCGAACCGCCCTTCCTGATCGGCACCTCCTGCGGCTCCTGCCACATTGCCTTCGATCCCCTCAACCCGCCGGCCGACCCGGCCCACCCCAAGTGGGAGAACATCAAGGGCCTGGTGGGCAACCAGTACACCCGCATGTCCGAGCTGCTGGGCTCCGGCATGCACAAGACCGCCCTCGAGTACCAGATGTTCGCCCACGCCCGCCCGGGCGTCACCGACACCTCGGCCATCTCCCACGACCAGGTGAACAACCCCGGCACCATCAACGCGCTGATCAACGTGGCCCAGCGCCCGGTGTTCAAAGGCGAGGCGGTGAGCAAGTGGCGCAAGGTGACCCAGTGCGGCGCCGAAAAGGACGAGGCCAAGTGCTGGTGCGAGCCCGGCCGCCAGGGCAAGTGCTGGCAGTTCGGCACCCGCAACGACGACGTGACGCCGGTCTTCCTGGGCGGCACCAAGGTCAATCTGCCCGGCGTGCATCACATACTCAAGGGCGGCGAGGATTCCACCGGCGCCCACGAGGCCATCCAGCGGGTGTATTTCAACATCGGTTCCTGCGCCGAGCAGTGCTGGGTCAATCACTTCACCGACATGCGCCAGGTGGACCCGGAGCAGCGTGGCTTTGGCCAGACGCCCTTCAACGTGGGCCAGTGCCGGCGTGACTGCCCCAGCTTCCGGGCGGTGGAAGACCGCCTGCAGAACCTCCTCGACTTCTTCGCCTCGGCCGAATCCGACGAAACCGACCTGCACGCCGCCCGCGCCAACGCCCGCAAGGCCAAGAGCCCGGCGGCGGCCTATACCCGCGCCGACCTGGTGGCCGATCTGGAGAAGGAGTTCGGCAAGGGTGCCGTGGCCCGGGGGCAGGCGGTGTTTGCCGACAACTGCGCCCGCTGCCATTCGAGCATCCCCGAGGCCGAGGGTGACCCCTTCAGGAGCCGCGACTTTGCCGCCCCCAACGAGGCCCACCCGCGCAAGGTGCGCGCCGACTTCCTGGGCAACGACCAGGCTGTGCCGGTGACCGAGGTGGGCACCTTCCGCTGCCGGGCCCTGCACTCCAACCACATGGCCGGCCACCTCTACATGGAGTACGGCGCCGAGAGCATGCGTGGCCGCGGCGTGGTGGCCGACATCCCCGAGCCCGAGGCCCTCAAGAACGGTGGCCGGGGCTACCTGCGCAATATCTCTCTGGTGAATGTGTGGAGCACCGCGCCCTTCATGCACAACAACGCCATCGGCCCGGAAATCTGCGGCAAGCCCGACAACAAGGACAACGATTTCCACCGTGCCCGCTACGCCGACGCCGACAACCACCTGCTGGCCAGCCAGCCCGAATGCCTGCGTTACGACCCCAGCGTGGAGGGGCGTTTCGACCTCTACAAGCGCTCCATGCACGAGCTGCTGCACCCGGGTGAGCGGGGCCGCAAGATCACCCTGACCAACGCCGACCTGCTCATCGATCTGGGCATCCGCCCCCTCGAGGGCAAGACCGAGAAACCCCTGGGCGGCTTCGGCCAGGTGAAGATCCCCATGGGCGTGAGTGCCGGCTTCCTCAACGGCCTGCTCCACAAGCAGCTCATCGGTGATCTCTTCCTGGCCAAGCGCGACCCGGCCCGGCTGGAGGCCGCCGGCAAGAAAGACCTGGTACCCACCCTGCAGGGCATCGCCGACGACGTGTTGAAGAACCCGGCGCGCTTCGTGGAGATCCTGCGCGAGAAGCGCGACTTCCTGGCCGCCCACTACCAGACCTGCGACCAGCTGGTGGAAAACGAGGGCCACCGCTTCGGCGAGGACCTCTCCGAAGCCGACAAGAAGGCCGTCACCGCCTTCCTTGCCACCCTGTGAGAGGAGCCGCCGCCATGCTTGCCCGCAACCTTGCCCTCTCCCTGTGTGCCGCCCTGGGCCTCGCCGCCTGCAGCAAGGACGTGCCCCCGCCCAACATCGCCTTCGCCCCCTGGGACAAGGCCTACGCCTCCAAGCAGGACCTGGCCCAGGTGGACTACGCCCACCCCCTGTCCACCGCCGAGGTCGCCCGCATCACCCCGGAGTGGCTGGCCACCCTCGACCAGGAACAGATCGACCAGATCTACGCCCGGCTCACCGCCGGCCCCATCCCCGATGGCGCCTTCGACGGCAAGATCCTGCTGCCCCGGGGCGGCACCGGCAAGTTCCGCCTGTCGGAGATCGTCGGCGGCTTCACCGGCATGGGCCTGCACCTGAAGGGCCTGGTGCTGGAGGACGTGGGCGAGACCCTGTGGCGCGGCAAGGTTTTCTACCGCAATGAGCGGGTGCTGCGGAACCGCATCGAAGACCTCTCCCTGCTCAAAAAGATGGGCCTGGTGAAGGGTGACCCGGCCAAGATGAACTTCGAGGGCAAGGAGACCTGGCTGCTCTTCCCGGCCAAGCTCTATTGCGGGCAGAGCCTGCTCGATGCCCGGCGCGAGTCCATCATCATCGATTACTTCTTCACCGATGAGATCGTCGGCTACCAGGAGAACCCCGACTTCCTGGCCGGCCGCCGCGGCCTGCGGGTGCGCGACGAGATCCGCATGATCCGCCCCGGCCTCTACCTGGGCCGGGCCTACCTGGACAAGGCCTTCGCCCTCAACTTCACCCTCTACAACAAGGCCATGGACGAGCAGGGGCGCGACGCTTTCGTGAAGACCGGCCAGGTGCAGGAAGACTGCTGGTCCGGCACCCAGCCCCGCAAGGTGCTGGCGGCGGCCGGCGGTTGAGGGGCGACAGGGTGGAGCGTCGTGATGAGCCGCTGCCTGGCATGGCTGGCCCGGCTGCTGGTCGGGCTGGTCGCGATGGGGTCGGTGTGGGCCGCCGAATTGTCCGCTCATCTGCCCGCTGACCCACCCACCGGACCGGCCTGGGTGAGCGACCCGGCCCGGCCTGGTGAACACCTGCCCGTGGCGGGGGCGTCCCTGTTCGATGCCCTGTTTGCCACCCCTGGCGGTACCCACGCCATTCCCTTTCCCTTCGAGCGCCTGCTCGCCCGCATCGATGCCGAACTGGCCCGCGACCCGGCCAGCGCCCTGCCGCCGTTGAAGGCCGTGTTGATCCCCCTGGGGCGCTCCCTGCAACGCAGCGCTGCCGCACCTGACTACTTCCGCTTCCCCCGCGTGGTGGTGGGGGTGGATGCGCCGCCGGCTCCCGGCTCGCCCTGGCTGCTCAAGGACAGGCTGTATATCGGCTACCTGGAGAAATCCGCCGTGCTCGAAGTCATCAGCTACAACGAAGGTGTCGGGCGCTTCGAGTTCCAGCTGGTCAAGGACTACCGGGCCGGCGGCAACCCGCAGGTGTATTACGCCAACCGCAACATCTGCATGGCCTGTCACCACAACGCGGCGCCCATCTTCTCCCGCGCCCTGTGGGACGAAACCAACGCCAACCCGACCATTGCCGCCCGTCTGGCGGCGGAGGGGCGCAGCTATTACGGCATCGCCCCGGCCCGCGGGGTGGACATGCCCTACGCCATCGACAACGCCGTGCGCCGGGCCAACCGCCTGGCCCTGACCCAGCGCCTGTGGCAGGAGGGCTGTGGCCCGGCGGCGGCCGGGCAGCGCTGCCGCAGCGGGCTTCTCGAGGCGGCCCTGCGCCTGCGCTTGGCCGACGGGCTGAGCCTGCCGCCCGACGCCGCCGTCGCCCCCGAGGCCGCCGCCACCCTGCGCCGCAACGCCGCCCGTCGCTGGCCGGGTGGGCTGGCCCTGGGGCGCCCCGACCTGCCCAATCGCAACCCCCTGCAGGGCCTGGCCGACGGGCTGGACGACGGGCTGGACGATTCCGCTGCCCGCATCGCCCGTTCCCACGTGGCGGCGCCCTTCGACCCCCTGCTGCCGCGCCCGCCCGATACGGTGTGGCGGGCCGATGCGCCGGGGGCCGTCCGCGAGGCGGTGGCCGGGGTGGCCGAGTTTGTGGCCGATGGCTACTGGCTGCGTCTGCAGGCTGCCCTGGCCCGCCGGGGTGCAGCATTGCCGCGCACCGAGCACATCCTGAGTTGTGAAGCGGTGCCCGCGTCGCGGGCTTCCCGCTGCCGCGGGGCAGGGGGCGCCAGCCTCGTCCTGGACCCGGCCAACCGGCGCATTCAGGGCCTGAGCCTGGCCGGCGAGCCACCGCGGGCGCCCTTCGCCCTGAGCGCCCGGCCGGACCTGCGCCTGGCCGGCGGCGACGTGTTGGAGCGCATGGATGCAAGCGGGCTACGCGGGGGAGAAGGTCCGCTGCGCCTCCGCCTGCGGGCCGACAGCCAGGCCCTGGCCGCGGCCATCTCCCGCCTCGCCGCGGTGCCGAGCTTGCTGGATGAACAGCCCTTGCCGCGCCGCGCTCTGGTGGCGGCGCTGCTCGATGCGTTGGGCGATCCGCTGCCCGCCCTGGCGGACCGACCCCGGCCCCCGGCCCGGCTGGAACTGCCTGCCGGTGGTGCGTCAGCCCAGCTGGGGGTACCCGCCGCCCTCGCCGGTTTCCATGCCTGGTGCGCTGCCTGCCACCTGAGCGCCGAGTCTTTTCCGCCCAACTTCCTGCTCGGGCCGGCCAATGCCCTGGAGACCCGCATCCGCCAGTGCGCGCCGCGCATCTACGTACGCCTGGCCATGGCCCGTCTGCCCCCTGCTGCCCGGGCCAAGACGCCCATGCCCCCGGAAACCCTGCTGCCAGCCTTCCGCAGCCATGCCGCGGCCTGGGCGGCGAGCCCCGAACGGGCCGCCCTGGAGGCCGGCGTGGCGGCCATGCTGAAGGCCGAGAGCGGGCGCGACCCCGATCCCGAAACCCTGCTGGCCAGGGGCTACGAGGCCTTACGCCCGTGCCTGGCCCCTGATCGCTGATCCCGAGGAGGCGTCCATGCCCCACCGAGCCGAGATTCCCCCCGCCCCCTGGAAGCGGCGCTTCCTGTTTCTGTTTGCCTTCACGGTGCTGCTGCCGGCGGCCATCCTGCTGTGGCTGGCCGGGCGCTTTGGCGGCGACATCCCGGTGGACTACGCCGATCCGGTGGAGCACTTCAAATACGGCTCCACCGGCGGCGAGCACGAGATGGGCTTTCCCTACTGGATCTGGCGCGCCCTGCCCGAGGTGTGCAGCCAGTACCTGCCGGGGCCCGGCTACCAGTCCATCGGCATGCTCTACGAGAAGAGGCCCGACGGCAGCCTGCGCGACCTGCCGGTGGGCACCTCGCGGCGGCGCTACCAGGGGGTGGATCGGGTCTTCGTGAACTGCGCCGTGTGCCACACCAGCACCGTGCGCACTGCCGCCGGCCAGCCGCCGGTGCTGGTGCCGGGCATGCCGGCTGCCCAGTTCAACATGAAGGCCTTCGAGGAGTTCTTCTTCCGCTGCGCCGCCGACCCTCGCTTCTCCAAGGAATACCTGATCCCCGAGATCCAGCGCCAGGGCGCCGACCTGGACCTCCTCGACCGCTACCTGGTCTATCCGCTGGCCATTTCCATCATGCGCGACCGGGTGCTGGCCCTGAAGGGGCGCTTCGAGTGGGTTTTCGAGCAGAAGGCCTGGGGGCCGGGTCGGGTGGATACCTTCAATTCGGCCAAGGTGATCTTCAACTTTCCGATGCACCGCCTCGATCCGAAGGAGTTCGATGCGCCGGCCGACTTCCCGTCCCTGTGGCTGCAGCGCCCGCGCCGGGAACCCCGCGCCATGGAGCTGCACTGGGACGGCAACAACACCGACATGACCGAGCGCAACAAGAGCGCCGCCTTCGGCACCGGCACCACCCCGCCCACCATCGACCTACCGCGCATCCGCCGGGTGGAGGAGTGGATTCTTGACGTGGAGCCGCCAGCCTTCGGCAAGTTCTTTCCGGTCGATCAGACCCTCGCCGCCCGCGGCGCGCCGATCTACAAGGAATACTGCGCCGCCTGCCACGGCGCCAGCGGGCGGGATTTCAGCGGTCCCTACGTGGGTCGGGTCACGCCCCTGGCCGAGATCGGCACCGACCGCCGCCGCCTGGATTCCTACACCTACACCCTGGCCGTGAATCAGGCCACCTTGTATGCAGGCTACCCCTGGCGTTTCACCCAGTTCCGCAAGACCCACGGCTACGCCAACATGCCCCTGGACGGCATCTGGCTGCGGGCGCCTTACCTGCACAACGGCTCGGTGCCCAGCCTGCGTGATCTGCTGGAACCTGCGGTACGCCGTCCGGCCGTGTTCTGGCGCGGCAACGACGTGTTCGACCCTCACAAGGTCGGCTTCGTCTCCGATCAGCCCGAGGCCCAGGGGCGCGCCCTGTTCCGCCTCGACACCACCGAGCCGGGCAATGGCAACGGCGGTCACGAAGGGCGGGCCTATGGCACCGAACTCTCCGCCGACGACAAGCTCGCCCTCGTCGAATACCTGAAGACCTTCTGACCGGGAGCCCGCCATGTCCTTCCCCCTCTCTCCCCAGCGCCGCATCTGGCTGCGCGCCGCCCTCGCCGCCCTGGTCCTGTTGCTGGTGGCGGGCGCCTACCTGGGCTGGAGCCGCGGCTTCCGCGAGGAGCCCCAGCCGGCCTGGGTCTTCGAGTCGGGGGAGAGCCGCTTCCGCTACGGCTCCATCGGCGCCGAACACGATGCCGGCATTCCCTACTGGATCTTCTACGTGTTGCCCCGTGTCTTTCCCGAGAAATTCCGCCAGGACGGGCAGCAGGTGGCGGGGGGCTACGCCGCCCTGGGCGTAGCCTGGGAGCAGGGGCAGGAGCTGCCCGTCGGCTTCACCAAGAAGACCATCGGCTTTCCCCGGGTCGGCAACAACTGCGCCGCCTGCCACACCGCCAGCTACCGGCGCAGCGCCGATGCGAACCCGGTCTTCGTCAGCGGCGGGCCGGGGCACACGGTGAACATCGAGAACTTCTTCCGCCTGCTCATCGAGTGCGCCCGTGACCCGCGTTTCAACGCCGACATCCTGATGGCCGAGATCAACCGGGTGACCCACCTGGACGTGATCGACCAGCTGCTCTACCGCTTCGTGATCATCCCGGTGACCCGCAAACGCCTGCTGGAGCGGGAGGCCCAGTTTGCCTGGATCTTCCGCCCTGACTTTCCGGAATGGGGGCGGGGGCGGGACGACGGCATGAACCTGACCCGCTACTTCATGCTCAAGGCCCCCATGGACGACCGCTTCGGCCCCGCCGACATCCCCGCCGTGTGGAACCTGGCCAAGTACAAGGCCGAGACCGGGCAGCTGCCCAACTACGCCGGCGACACCCACGACGTGCACTCCGTGATGATCGACTCGGCCCTGGGCGTGCTCGGCGCCGCGCCTGCCGACAAGGCGGACTTCCAGGCCCAGGTGAAGTGGCTGCAGGACTACCTGAGCGCCCTCGCTCCGCCGGCCTATCCCTTCCCGGTGGATGCGGCCCGGGCTGCGGCCGGCAAGGCCGTGTTCGACGCCCACTGTGCTGCCTGCCACGCCAGCCCGCGTACCGGCACGCGAATGCCCCTGGCCGAGGTGGGCACTGACTCCGGGCGTCTCGACACCTGGGACAAGGCCTCGGCCATCGAGGCCAACCGGGTGGCGGCGAGCATGGGCATCACGCGCAAGGGGCTGGTGGAGGAAGACCTGCCGGGCTACAAGATCCCCTTCCTCGACGGCATCTGGCTGCGTGCGCCCTATCTCCACAACGGCGCCGTGCCCACCCTGCGCGATCTGCTCGAGCCGGTGGAGCGCCGCCCGCGGGTGTTCTGGCGTGGCTACGACGTGTTCGATCCGGTGAAGGTGGGCTTCGTCACCAATGGGGACGATGCGAAGCGGGTGGGCACGCGCATGGACGTTAGCCAGCGGGGCAGTGGCAACCAGGGGCACGAGTTCGGCATCGGGCTGCCGGGCGCCGACAAGGATGCGCTGGTCGAGTATCTGAAGACCTTGTGAGGCGTTGCTGCGGTGGAAGGGTTATCTGATTCCATCAGTTGATCTCCCTGAAGCAGGTGTAGATCCAAGGTCGACGTGGGTTTGGACGCCCTCGCCAGGATCCCCGGATGGGTGAAGCTGGATGGGAGGCTCTGACTGCGGATGGAAGGACTGCAGGGGGCGACTTCAGTCGCCCGCGGACTTAGATCAAGGGCATGTCGGTGATCGGCGCGGGGATGGGCGACTGAAGTCGCCCCTACAGGAGAGGCTGCATCGACTGTCAGACGACGCGTCAAACCGAGGAAAGCAGAATAGATTCGACCCGACGGCAGACACAACCGCTCAGGCTGCGGACCCGGGGGCCGGCAGCAGTCGGTAGTCTGGATCGCCCCAGGCCTGGTAGGCCGCCCAGGTGTTGAGGTCCGGCGCGGCCGCGGCGCTTGCCTGCCGGGCTGTATCCACGGCGTCCTCGAAACGGCTGCCGCTGGCCAGGGCGGTGAAGAAGGACTCAGAGAATGTCGCCGCGCCTAGGTCATCCACCGCCCAGCCGGGTGCGACCACGACCTGCACGCCGGCCTTGAGCAGCGCCAGCACCATGTCCCGGGGCGGGCCATCGCTGCTGTCGGCCACCGGACGGCCGGCGTGGCAGCCGTTCAGGAAGACGACTTCGGGCATGGTGCGCATCTGCTGCAGCTCCAGGGCGGTGAGGAAGACCCCGTCGCTCAGTACGAAGCCCGTCACCTTGCTTCCGTCAGGCCGCGGATATTCATGCACGGCGTTGCCGCTGATCAGCAGGATGCGGTAGTCCCGGGCAAAGATCCGGCTCATCACGGCGGAGGCGTTCTCGTCGGTGCCGACGCTGGTGGTGAAGCCGGCCGCGTTCAGCGCGCTCATCACCCCCACCACTTCCCGCTGGGCGCCGGGCAGGTCCGGCAGGCCGCTCTCCTGGTCGGGCAACGTGCCGGCGGTCTGGGGGTTGCCGATCAGCAGCGCATTCAGGCTCTCGGGCTGGCGCCGCAGCGACGGGGGGCGTAGGCCGTCGAGGCGGCGGATGACGCGAGGCGGGAATAAGTGGGCAAACGGATCTGCCGGATTGTGGAAGAGCTGCTCCCACGGCAGCAGGGCGGTGTCGGGGCCGAGGGTCAGGTGATAGCGGCCGGCCGCTGGCAGGGCGGCGAACTCCCGGGGCAGAAGCAAGTGGATGAGGGTTTGCAGGGTGTCCCGCTGGAGCCGGGTGTCGGACACCAACTGGCGTAGCAGTGGGTCTACCAGCGTGCGCTGGAAATGCACGGTGGCGTCGATGCGCTGGCCGTCGATGAGCAGCATGAACTGCAGCGCGCTGTCGCCCCGCTGGCGGATGGTGAGCGCCCAGAGGGCGGTGGACGTCTGCACTTCGCTTTCGGTGGGGCGCTCCGGAGCTGGTTCAGCCGCCAACCAGCGCGGCGGGTGGAGCTGGGGCAGCGCGAGATAGACGGGGCTGTCGACCGTGGGCTGGTTTCTGATGGCGTTGAGCCACTGGGTGATCGCTTCACTAAGCCGGGCGGCGGCCTGCGTATCGAGTGAGTCCTGAGTGCCCGTGTAGCGAATGACATGCAACGAGGTTTGCGGCGTGAACGGCGGAGCGGCGGACGTGGAGGGCGGGTCACCCAGGAGAATGAGGGTCCTTCCGGGGCGCAAGGCTTGGCGTAGCCCCAGCTGGATCAGGGTGTCGTGCTCACCGCCGGTGATGTCGACGATGGCGACGGGGGCCTTGCTCAGCTCTTCGACCAGCAGGGAGGTTGATTTGTCGGCGGGCGCGCGGTCGGTCAGCTTCTCCATCCCGGCGCTTTCGATCGCCTGTCGGATGGCTTCGTCCCGTGCACTGGGCGGGAAGAAGCTGCTCATGGTGGCCATCGCCCAGCCTTTATCAAGTTGCCTGCCCTCGATCACCAGGCACGCATTCGAGATGTCAGGTGAAGCGGAGGAAGCCTGATCTCCTTCGTTCGAGAGGGTAGGGCCGTGCAGCGTGATGCCCGGAGTTTCCGCCAGGCGCGCCGCCCATTGCGCTGCAAATTCATCCTCGGCGATCTGCGGCACCCGGTCTCCGCCAACGGGGTAGGTGGAGAACACGTCCAGCCATCTGGCGCAGGCAGCCGATTGAAAGCCCGCTGCAGCGACAGGGATGACTGCGCCGTGCCGCAGTCCCAAGGCGATGCCGATCAGGTAAAGCATGTCGGGAGCGCCCATGCCGGGATCGCAGATCACGGTGTCGGCCGCGAGGATGTCGCTCAGGGCGTCAGGCCAGGCTGCTTCGGAGAGTGCGCTGGCGTCGAGATGGCGGCAGTCACCGGGGTTGATCACGCCGAAATGCTCGTCCATGTCCAGCCATTCACCGGAGGTCGGGTTCCGTTCCCTGCCCGATGCCCTGATCAGTACATTGCGGTGCCGTCGTACCTCTTCAGGGGTGGTATCTGTGCCTTCCCCGTCCGCAGTTGCTGGTGGTGCGCGCTTATACGCCGCCAGCACCGCCCCCGGTGCCTTCAGCACGATGTCCCCCACCCGGATCTCATCGCTACCCAGCGCGCCGAGAAGGCGCCTGGCTTCTTCTTCGTTGCCGCCCGCCAGCGCGTCCAGGCCGCGGGCGTAGGCGAGGAGTTCGGGCTGGCCGGCAAGGGGCACTTCGATGGCCGAGGCGAGGCCGCCCAGGCGCAGGGCGACGGTGCTGCCCGTGGTGCCCACCTGGCGCAGGGCATCGGCAAAGGCGTGGGCGGCGCTGGCGGGTTCGAGGAAGGCCAGGGCGACCCAGCGCTGGATGTCGAGAAACTCGGCCATCTGCGGGTCGGCGACGCGGCTGGCCTGGTGTTCGCGGGCTTCCACGTAGCGCCACAACAGCTCGGCGATGCGCCGGATGCGCGGCCGCGGGGCGTGGCGATGGAGCGAGCGCAGCATCACCAGGCAGTGCCAGCGCACCTGGGGGTCGATACGGTAGTAGCCGCCGCCCAGGGCCGTGGACAGGGGCGAGAACAGCACGTCGGCCTCCAGGCTGGGGTCGGGGCCGTGGGCGGCGAGGAAGTTCACCCGGATCAGGTTGAGCAGGTCGGGCCGCAGGGTTTCGGGTACCGCGGCGTGCATCAGCAGCAGCAGCGGGTCGCGGCCGTAGTCGGTGGCGAACTGCTCCAGGGCCGCGTAGGCCTCGTGGACTTCCAGCGGGCGTTGGCCGAGGGCGGCGGGATAGGGCATGGCGGTTTACTTGGTGCCGCGCAGGATGTCGATGGCGCGCAGCAGGTTGGGCGCATCGATGGGGAGCATGGGCACCGGGCCGTGGGCGATGAGGCCGGCGGTGGTGCCGGCCCAGCGGCGCGCCGGCATGGGGTTGAGCCACACCGCAGAGGGGAAGAACCGTCGGGCGTCAGCGAGGAAGTCGGCGGTCTGCAGGGCGCGGCGGCGGTTGAGGGCGCCGCGGGCGCTGCCGGCGTCGCTCACCACCAGCAGGGCGGCACCGGCATGGCGGCGCAGCACTTCGTCCCGGTCTTCGGGTTCGTCGAGGTTTGGGGTGGCATAGAGCTGCCGGCGGGGTTGGTTGTTGAAGTAGCGCAGCTCGGCCCGGGCCAGCCGGCCAAGGGGCAGGGAGGCGGCGAGGGTGGCGAGGAAGGGCCGCCACGGGTCCATGCTCGGGCTGGCGTCGGCCAGTATCAGTAGCCGGGCGCTGTTGCTGCGCCGGGGCCGGCACACCGGGCGGCACAGCAGGCCGCGACGGCAGCGCTCGCGCAGGGTGGCGGCCAGGTCCATCTCGGTGCGCGGGCCGTGGCGGGTGCTGCGGCGGTAGCGGCGCCACAGCACGGCCATGTCCCGGGGGCTGATGAGGGGCTGGGGGTTGAGTACGTAGTCTTCGCCGATCTGCGGGGCGCTGGCGAGGCGTGGTATGGGCAGGCCGCTGCCTTCGCGGGTGGCGGCGAAGGAGACCCGGGCGCGGGCGGCCTGGGCGGCAGACGTGTCTACCGTTGCGCCCGGTGTGGCGCCGGGCACTGGGCCGCCACTGGCAGGGGTGGGCGCCGCGGGCCGGGCGGTGGTGGCCGCCGGGGAGGCTATGGCTTCGTCGGTGGTGGCATCGCGGGCGTCGAGTTCGTCATCAATGGTCGCGATCAGCGCTCCGTCGGGGGGCGGCAACACGTCGAACCAGCGGCCGATGAGGCGGCGTTCCTCGTCGCTGCGCCCCCACAGGGCGCTGGCCAGATCGCGCAGGGCGGCCCGGTCGCCCTGGCCGAAGCCCAGGCGCAGGGCCTCCACGCCGTCCAGGTAGTCGCGGGTGCCTACTGGCACGCCATTGGCCTTGAGCTCGCGGAACAGCCCGAGCAGCAGGGGTGGGAGGGTGTCGGTCACCGGCGGGCCTCGTCGTCGGTGCGGGCGCGGTAGCGTTCGATGTCCTGACGCACCTTGAACAGCACGGCCTGATCCACCGTGTCGAGTGCATCCACCGACACCGCCTC
>Ga0073899_10002473_pt1 | contig 16655 bp, 10 predicted proteins | sample KloWWTmetaKNB5Ph_FD_88975 | JGI IMG/M metagenome (GOLD analysis project Ga0073899, IMG submission 88975) | Active sludge microbial communities from Klosterneuburg, Austria, studying microevolution and ecology of nitrifiers - Klosterneuburg... | ecosystem: Engineered > WWTP > Aerobic digester >...
CACGCCGTCGACTCGAGCGACATGGCGTTCCAGATCGCCGCCCGCGCGGCCTTCAAGGAGACCATGCCCAAGGCCGGCCCGATCATCCTCGAGCCGATCATGCGCGTGGTGGTCGAGACCCCCGAGGAGTTCCAGGGCGGCATCCAGGGCGGCCTGGTCCGTCGCCGCGGTAACATCGTCGGCTCGGAGAGCAGCATGGGCACCAGCGTCATCGAGGCCCACATCCCGCTCGCCAACATGTTCGGCTACTCGACCGAGCTGCGCTCCAACTCGCAGGGCAAGGCCGAGTACACCATGGAGTTCGAGCGCTACGAGGCCGTCCCGCGCCACATCCAGGACGAGCTGATCCGCAAGTACGCGGATAACAAGAAGGGCTGAGGCCCGGCCGGTCCGCAGGACCTGGCCCACAAAAAAGGCCGCCCTTGCGAGGGCGGCCTTTTTTTGTGCGTGGTGTTGCGCTCAGTCGTCGACGGCGAGGCGCAGGGCGTTGCGGCGTTGCAGGGCGTTGCGGTCGCCGGGGCGGGTGAGCAGGCTCGGGAGCAGCTCGCGGGCGCGGGCGCGGGCCTCGGGCGAGCCCTCGCGCAGCAGCGAGTTGACCAGCTCCTCCTCGAGCAGGCCGAGCTCGGCGGGGTCGGGGATGTCGTGGCGGGCCAGGGCCTCGTCGAGCACGGCCTGGACCTCGCGCTCGCGGGGGACCTCGAAGCTGCGCAGGGCCTGCACGAACAGGAGGTGGCTGCGGACGTCCTGGGGCGCGAGCCGGCGCAGCAGCATCGCGTGGTAGCGGGCCAGGCCCGGGTTGTCGGTGGCGAGGGCGATGCGGACCTGCAGGCGCAAGACCTCCGGCTCCTGGGCCTCGACCTGGTTGCGCGCCGCCGCGAGGATCGCCGCGTAGGCCGGCGCGACCGGGATGATCGACTCCATCACCAGGGTCCAGGGCGCGAGCTGACGGGGCATCCGCGTCGCCAGCTCCTCGGCGTTGGGATAGCGCTGCAGCAAGGTGGTGACGACCTCCGGCGGCAGCGGCCTGCGCACCTGCTCGAGGGTGTGGGCGAGCGCGTCGGCGGAGGCCTCGGGGTGGCCGAGGCCGTACTCGGCGGCGGTCAGCAGCCACCAGGGGTCCGCCGCGTACGGGTGCAGGCGGGTGGCCACGAGCGCGCGGGCGCGGGTCTCGGCCCAGTCCTGGGCCTCGGCGGCGGCGAAGGCGAGGCTGGTGTGCAGGCCGCCGTCGAGCGGGCGCATGTGCAGGGCGCCGGGATCGGGCGGCTCGACGAGGCCGCCGTGGGGTCGGCGCTGCCAGGTGTGCGGGAGGGCCCAGATCGCGACGACGAGCGCGCCGGTGAGGCTGAGGCCGCCGATCCACAGGGCGCGGCGGGCCGGCCAGCGGACGATCATGCGGCGCTCGGAGAGCGAGCCGGCGAGGGCGCACAGCGGCGCGGCGACCCCGAGGAACTCGAGGCTGAAGTCGCCGAGGCTATGAATGGCGAGCGCGAGCGGCCCACACAGGGCGATCCTTCGCGGACGCCCGTTGCGACCGCCGCTGCTGTACATCGCGGCGATCCACCACCACAGCAGGCCGAGGCCGATGATCGCGCCGCCCGCGGGGCCCCACTCGACGAGCATGGCGACGGGCGCCGACTCGAGGTGCGTGTGCACGACGCCCAGCGGCTGGCTGTCGATCGCCGGGAACAGGTCGATGAAGGCGCCGCGCCCGGTGCCCAGCACGGGCGAGCGGGTGAACAGGGCGATCGCGTCCTGAGCGACGCGAAACTTGCTCTCGAAGCCGGGCTCGGCGGCCCGCGCGAGGGTCGAGAGCTCGGTCCAGGCGCCGCTCTGGCGGGCGAGCACGACGCCGACGCCGGCGAAGCCGAGCAGCAGCAGCCCGCGGCGCAGCCACAGTCGTCCGCGCGACTCGCTGGCGTCGCGGGCCCAGGCGATCAGCAGCGCGAGCGGTGCGACCATCAACAGCGCGGCCATCGCCCCGCGCGACAGCGAGAGCAGCAAGGCGACGCCCTGCACGGCGATCGCACCGAGGGCGACGAGGCCGCGCTCGCCGGCCTTGCCGAGCCGCCCCGGATCGCTGGTCCGCTGGACCTGCATCCGGTAGTACACGGCCAGCGCCGCGGCGCTGAAGATCCCCAGCAGGAACAGGCCGGCCTGGTGGTTGGGGTTTACGAAGCTGGTCAGCAACGCGGGGGTCTGCGACAGGTCGACGTCGGCGGGTCGATAGAAGCCGAAGATCTCGCGCACGCCGAGGCCCGCCTGCACCAGACCGATCACCGCGACCAGGCTGCCGAGGCCGGCCACCAGCGCGGCGCTCACCCGCCACGACAGCTGCGCCGCGGCGACGAACAGGGCGGTCAAGCCGAACAGCCGCGCGGTCTCCAGCGCGCTGTCCCCGGGGACAGGTGACACCCCCGGCCACGGCGACAGCCCGCTGCCCGCGAGCGCGGCCTCCGACATCGCCATCAGCTCCGGCGCCAGCCACTCCCGCAGCCCCCGCGGCAGCGGGATCCACTGCAGCAGCGTCAGCGTCCCCGCGAACACGCCGATGATGCTGCCGTTCGGGACCCGCAGCGGCCCCGGACTGCGCGCCGCGAGCCGCAGCCACAGCACCAGCACGACCCCGAGGAACACCGGCACCACCGCCGCAGGCACCCCGCCGAGCCACAGCGCCGGGCCGCAGACCGCGAGCGCGAGCGCGATGCGGGCCCAGGGCGGGCTGCCCGGGCGCTCCCGCAGGGCCGAGCTGTGGCTGGTGCCCGGGGCCGCGCCCGCGGCGGCGGCCTCATGAGCCGCCGAGATGGCGCGGCTGTCCTGGGCGCTGATGAACATCGAGCCGGGGCGGTGCACGACGACCGATGGCGAGGAGCTGCCGAGCGGCGTCGGGGCGAGGGGCGCGTCAGGTGCGGGCGACTCGGGCGAAGTGAGAGGCGCCGAGGTCGTGAGAGGCGCCGAGGTCGTGAGAGGCGCGGAGGTCGTGAGAGGCGCCGAGGTCGTGAGAGGCGCCGAGGTCGTGAGAGGCGCCGCGGTCGTGAGAGGCGCCGAGGTCGTGGGCGTAGAGAGGGCCTCGTCGGGCGCCGCGGAGCCGGGTCTGTCCGGCGCCGGGGTCCGGGTGTTCGTATCCGCTGACATCGGGATGGTAGTGACGCGCGGGGTGGCGAGTCGGTCGAGCGAGGCCGCGCGAGGGGAGCGGGAAGGTGAGTCGGGTCGAGGCGGCGTCAGGCCTGCTCGGGGCCGGTTTCCTGCGCGTGATAGGCATAGTACCCGACGCCGTAGCCGGCCTCTGCGCCGCGGGCGTCGACTTCATTGAGGACGACGCCGAGGAGGTTGTTATCGCCCTGGCGCAGGAGGGAGAGGCTGCGCTGGAGCTCGCTGCGGGTGGTGGCCTGGCAGCGGGCGACGATGATGACGCCGTGGGCGATGCGGGCGAGGATGAGCGGGTCGGTGACGGGGAGGACCGGTGGGGAGTCGAGGATGATGAGGTCGTAGCGCTCGCCGAGTTCGGCGAGGATCTTGCGGGCCTGGGGGCTGTCGAGCAGCTCGGCGGGGTTCTGGGGGATCTCGCCGCAGAGCATGAGGTGGAGGTTGTCGGGCAGGTCCTCGTTGCGGGTGAGGATCGCCTCGTCGAGGCTGCAGCGGTTCTGGAGGGCGTTGGCGAGGCCGACGGTCTCCTTGCCGATCGGGGCCGGGAACACCTGATGCAGCCGCGGGCGCCGCATGTCGGCGTCGACGAGGATGACCCGCTTCTTGGCCTGCGCGAAGCTCATCGCCAGGTTTATCGCGGTCGAGCTCTTGCCCTCGTTGGAGTTCGGCGAGGTGACGACGAGGGTGCGGCAGGGGGTCTCGCCCTGCACGAAGTTCAGCGAGGTGCGGATCGCCCGGCAGCGCTCGGCCATCAGCGACTGCGGATAGAGCAGGGTGTGGAGGTCGCGGTGGCGTCGCTGGGCCCGCAGGTTGCCGACGCCGAGGCGGGCATCGGCCGGCAGCAGCGGGAGCTGGCCGAGCACCGGCAGGCCGAAGCCGGCGATCGCCCGCTCGAGGTCGAGGATGCCGCGGATGCGGTGGTCGCGGACGTCGACGCCGAGGGCCAGCAGGGCGCCCAGCGTCAGGCCGCCCATCAGTGCCACGGCGACCAGCAGGGCCTTCGGCGGGAACACCGGCTCGCGCGGTCGGGTCGCGCGGTCGAGGATCTCGATGTCCTGGGTGACGACCCGGTTGGTCATGTCGATCTCGGTGTCGCGGCGCGACACCAGCGCGTAGGTCTCGGCGGCGGTGGTCGTCTCGCGCTCGAGCTCCCGGTACTCGCGCTCGAGGCCGGTCAGCTCGAGCGCGCGGCCCTTCTCCGCGGCGAGCGATGCGGCGAGCTTGTGCTCGGTCGAGAAGGCCGCGTTGGCGCGGGCGTTGAGCGACTCGAGCAGCTCGCGCTCCTCGCGAGCGATGCGCTTGTTGATCAGGCTCAGGCGGCTGCGGGCCTGCATGAGGTCGGGCATCTTGTCGCCGTACTTGACGGAGAGCTGCTCCACCTCGCGCTCGGCGATCAGCTGCTCGCTGCGCATGTCCTCGAAGATCGCGCGCTCGCTCTGCGGCAGCAGGCTGGCGCTGGCGAGGCTGCCTTGCTTGTGCAGGCGCCGGGCCTCGTCGTGGGCCGACTGCGCGGCGTAGCGCTCGGCCTCGGCGTGCTTGAGGTTGGCGTTGGTGACGATGATCGCCTCGGTGATCACGTTCTGGCGGTCGGCGAGGGAGATCGAGCTGATGCCGTGGTCCTGCTTGAAGTCGGCGAGCTGCTTCTCCGCGGCCTTGAGGGCCGCGAGCGCCTTGTCGCGCTCGCTGCCCATGTTGCCCTTGGCGGTCACGCCGGCGCGGGTGCGGGTCTGGGTGACGTGCTCGAGGTAGGCGTCGGCGATCGCGTTGGCGATGTCGGCGGCGATCTGCGGGTCCGGATAATCGGCGGAGATCCTCAGCAGCCGCGAGCCCCGGACCTCCTCGACGAAGACCAGCTCGCGCAGGCGGTCGATCGGGTCGATCGCCTGCGCCTTCGCCAGGCGCTCGGCCTCCGAGCCGATGCGGTCGACGCCGAGGAACACCGGGTCCTGCGCCAGCCCCAGCACCCCCAGCGCCCGCTCGGCGACCACCCGGCTGCCGATGATCTCGCGCTGGGTCTGGTAGTACTCCTTGTAGGCGAAGAGGCGGCCCTCGTTGTCGTCGCTGACGCCCTTGACCTTGTCGAGCACCTGCGGCCCCGCGAGGTGCAGCACCACGGTCGCGTTCGCGCGCCAGCGCGGGCGCAGCAGCGAGATCGCCGCGAAGGCGCCCGCCACCGCCAGCACCACCGTCACCAGCACCACCAGCCAGCGACGCCGCAGCACCCCGGCGAAGCGCATCACCTGCTCCATCGCCCGGTCCGCCTCGTCCGTCTCCGGACCAGGCGGGCTATTTTGCGTCTGTGCCAATTCCGGGCGTCTAGCTTAGGCCTTGACCCGGAATTCGCCAAGCAACCGACACGGGCCAGAGAAACCGGCTCAGGCCTGTATTTGCATCATGGCGACCGCGCCCGGGACGGCTCAGGCCGGGCCGAAGGTGTAGACGACCGTGTAGTCGACGCAGGCGTCGGCCGGCGCCTCGTCGAGGCGGATAAAGAAGTTCGCGCTCTCGTTGGGGGTCCCCTGGCAGTTGAACCCGAAGGTCATGTCGCCGTCGCCGCAGCAGCCCGGCGTGTTGTTCGGGCCCATCGTGAACATCGTGCCCATCGGGCACATGAACTGCGGGTTGCCGTCATCGCAGTCGGCGAACACGCACATCCGGACCGCGTCGGTGGCGGTCAGCGACAGGCCGACGACGGGGTTGTTGAAGCCGCAGGCCATGCTGTCGACGCTGTGGAAGACCGACCAGTCGATGTCGGCGTCGCCGTCGAGCACGCCGTTGACGCTGCCCTCCATGGCGGCGCAGGCCTGGTCGCCAAGGTCCTCGGCGTCGTCCACGTCCTCGTTGGGCTCGAAGCCGGGGTCCTCGCAGGCGCCGCCGCCGGTGGTGTCAGCGGTGGTGCTGCCGTCGGTGGTGGTGGTGGAGCCGCCGGTGGTGGTGGTGGCGTCGGTGGTGGTGGCGTCGGTGGTGGTCCCGTTGCTGGGGTCGACGGTGACGTTGGTGGGGTCGGTGCTCGGGTCTGTGGGCGAGCTGGTGGCGTTGCTGTCGCTGCCGCTGCCGCCCTCACACTCGCAGGCGCCGAAGGACTTGCCGTCGGCGGCGCAGACCTGCGCGCCCTGGCCGCCGTCGGGGCAGGAGCAGGCGACGCTAATGCCCGGGATGCAGGCGTTGCCGCCCGAGTTGGAGCTGCCGCTGGTATCGCCCGTGTCGGTGTCGGAACCGCTCTCGGTGCCGCTCCCGCCCTCGGTTGCGGCGGCGTCATCCTTGGCGCAGCCGACGATCAGGAGACCGGTCAAGAGTCCATGGAAAAGATAGGGAGATCGCATGCTCCCGGATATCACGACGTGCGCGCGGCGGCGAGCCTGGTCGGGCCGAAAAACCGCTTCACAGCGCCCCACGGCGCCTCCTGAGGACGGCTTTCGCAGAGGGTGGCGGGCGGCCAGCGCGGCGTCTCGGGGGCAGAACAGAACCGTGACTGAACGGTGACCCCTGGAGGGCACGAAGGACGAGCCGATCGGGCCCCAAGTTGCGAGACTGCGGCGGCTCCTCCGTGAACGTCCATCCGACCATCCCCGAGAGATTCTCCCACCTGCCGTTGCCGCCGCCGAGCCGTGGCTACGACCTGGTCCGTTTTCTCCCCTTCATGCTGGTCCACGTCGCCTGCCTCGGCGTGCTGTGGACCGGGGCGCGACCGATCGACTGGGCGGTCTTCGGGCTGTTCTACTTCTTTCGCATCTTCGGGGTCATGGCGGGCTACCACCGCTACTTCTCGCACCGAACCTTCAAGACCAGCCGGGTGTTCCAGTTCATCCTGGCGCTGCTGGCCGAGACCACCGGGCAAAAAGGCGTGCTGTGGTGGGCCGCGCACCACCGCAACCACCACAAGTTCTCGGACCTGCCGTGGGACGTGCACTCGCCGGTGGTGCACAGCTTCATGCACTCGCACCTCGGCTGGATCGCCGCGCGCGGCACCGAGGTCACCGACTACGACCGCGTCAAGGACTTCGCCAAGTACCCCGAGCTGCGCTGGCTCAGCGACAACTGGCTGTATCCGCCGATCCTCCTCGGCGCCCTCACCTACCTCGCCCTCGGCTGGTCCGGCCTGGTCGTCGGCTTCTTCTTCAGCACCGTGGCCGTGTGGCACGCCACCTTCCTGGTCAACTCGCTCTCCCACGTGGTCGGCAAGCGCCGCTTCGAGACCGAGGACGCGAGCCGCAACCACTGGCTGATCGCCATCTTCACGCTCGGCGAGGGCTGGCACAACAACCATCACCACTACATGGGCTCGGTGCGCCAGGGCTTCTATTGGTGGGAGATCGACATCACCTACTACGTGCTGCGCCTGCTCGCCTGGTGCGGCGTGGTCTGGGACCTGCGCATGCCGCCCGCGACCGTCCTCGCCGAGGGTCGCGCCCGCGACGCCGCCGCGCGCTCAGGCCGCAACGCCGTCGTGACCGGGCCCGTCGAGGCCCTTCCGTCGCGCACGCCCTGAGCCGCGTCGGTCGCCGGCTGTGCCGGTGACGCCGGCGCGGTATGCTCGGGCTGATGTCCGGGGTCATCTTGCATGTCGATATGGACGCGTTCTTCGCGTCGGTCGAGGTGCGAGACGACCCGGGGCTGCGGGGCAAGCCGGTGCTGGTCGGCGGGGCGGGTCGACGCGGGGTTGTGGCGGCGGCGAGCTATGAGGCGCGGCGCTTCGGCTGCCGCTCGGCGCAGCCGATGGCGCACGCGCTGCGGCTGTGCCCGCAGGCGGTGGTGATCTGGCCGCGGCACGACGCCTATGCGGCGGTGTCGAGCCAGGTGTTCGAGATCTTCTCGCGATTTTCGCCGCTGGTGGAGGGCCTGTCGATCGACGAGGCCTTCATCGACCTCGGCGGCACGCGGCGGCTGTGGGGGACGCCGCGTCAGGCGGCCGAGGCGATCCGCGCGGCGGTGCGGGCGGAGACCGGGCTGACCTGCTCGGTCGGGATCTCGAGGGTGAAGTTCCTCGCCAAGATCGCCAGCGGCATGCACAAGCCCGACGGCCTGACCGAGATCCCCGAGGGCAGCGAGCTCGAGTTCCTCGCCTCGCTGCCGATCGGCGCGCTGTGGGGGGTCGGGCCGCGCACCGAGGAGCGGCTGGTGCAGCGAGGGATCCATACCGTCGGCGACCTGCGGCGGCTCGGCGAGGCGACGCTGGTCGAGTGGTTCGGCGCGCACGGGCAGCACCTGCACCGCCTGAGCCTGGCGCAGGACGAGCGGGCGGTGGTCCCCGATCGCGCGGCGAAGTCGATCAGCCACGAGGACACCTACGCCATCGATGTCGTCGGCGTCGACGCGCTGCGCCAGCACCTGCTCTCGCAGGCGACCCGCGTGGCCGACCGCCTCGTCGCCCAGGGCCTGCGGGCCCGGGTCGTGCACCTGAAGGTCCGCGACGGGGCCTTCGTGACCGAGAGCCGGCAGTGCACGCTGCCCCGCGCCACCGATGAACAGCGCGAGCTCTACGCGGCCGCCTGCCGACTGCTGGCGACGGTCGAGACCGAGGACCGGGGCTTTCGTCTCACCGGCCTCGGCGTCGCCGGCCTCGAGTCGGCGAGCGCAGGCGCGGTGCAGCTCGAGCTCCTCACGCCCGCGACCGGGCCCGCGCGCGGGGCGGCGTTGCAGGCGGTGATGTCGGCGGTGCGCGAGCGCTTCGGACACCAGGCCCTGTTCCCGGCCGCGGCCGGGCCCGAGCGGCGGCCGGGCACGACCGGCGCGATCTCGGAGCGCCTGCCCGACGCGCTGCCTTCGGCGGCGCAGGACCGACGCAAGCCCGGGCCGCGGCGGCCCTGAGCGCGCGCCCCGACGGTGTCCTAGCAGTCGTTGGTCGAGCAGATGACCCAGCCGGTGTACTGCACGGTGTTGTTGCCGTCGTTCCAGCCGCCCTGGAGGCCGCAGCCCTCGTTCCACTTGTAGATGCGATAGTTGGTGTTGTTGTCGCCGTTGGGCTCGAAGCCGCCGCAGGCGACGTCGCCGTTGCCGTTGTCGGTCATCCAGAACGTGCAGGGCTGGCCCTTGCAGCGGCCGGTCCAGTTGAAGATGTTCTGGGCGCCGTTGTACTTGGGGAACACGTTGTAGAGGTTGGGGACGACGTTGCCGTTCCACGCGTAGATGGACTGGGCGTGGGCCTTGGTGCGGGCGACGATCACCTCCATGCCGACGGCCGAGCACTTGTTGGTGTAGACGTCCTGGTTGCCGGCGAGGGCGCCGTCGTTGAAGCGGACCATGGTGTAGCCGCACACGCCGACGTTCATCTCGCAGCGGACCTGCAGCGGGGCGATCCCTCCGCCGCCGTCGGGGTCGATGTTGTAGCTGCCGGTCGGGGTCCCCGGCTGGGCGACCTTCAGCTCGTTGCAGCTCTTGGGCAGCAGGCACAGGTTGTTGCTGCACACGCCGAGGTTGCAGTCGGGGTTGCCGGCGCAGGCCTTGTTGATGCCGCACTTCTGGCATGAGCCGCCGCAGTCGGTGTCGGTCTCGTTGCCGTTCTTGGCGCCGTCGTTGCACGTGGCCGTCACGCAGGCGTTGGTGCAGAAGTCGCCGTTGACCATGTTGCCGTCGTCGCACTGCTCGACGCCCTGGTAGACGACGTTGTCGCCGCACTTGGCGTTCTGGCAGGTGTTGAGGCAGGCGTCGGTGCTCGACATGTTCTTGTCGTCGCACTGCTCGCCGAGGCCCGGCTGGACGAAGCCGTCGCCGCAGACCGGGAGGGTGCAGGCGAGGGTGCAGGCGGCGCCGGTGTTGCTGTTGCTGAGCCCGGCGTCGCACTGCTCGCCGGGCTGCTTGAAGCCGTCGCCGCAGGTGGCCGCCTTGCAGACGTTGGTGCAGGCGTCATCGTTGCTCTGGTTGCCGTCGTCGCAGGTCTCGCCGGGGCCGACGAAGCCGTCGCCGCAGATGTTGGTGGTGCAGTTGGCCTTGCAGGCCTTGTTGTTGCCGTTGTTGCCGCCGTCGTCGCACTGCTCGACGTTGGCCTGGACCAGGTTGTCGCCGCAGAAGGCGTTCTTGCACATCGAGGTGCAGGCGCCGCCGTCGCTGTTGTTGCCGCCCTGGTCGCACTGCTCGCCCTTGCTCATCTGCACCAGGCCGTCGCCGCAGGCCGGGACCTTGCACGCGTCGGTGCAGCCGTCGTCCTGGTCGCCGTCCTTGCCGTCGTCACAGCCCTCGCCGGGGTCGACGATCTCGTTGCCGCACTGCTCGAGCTTGCAGCTGGCCGAGCAGCCGTCGGCGGGGGCGTTGTTGCCGTCGTCGCACTGCTCGCCAGGGCCCAGGTCGTCGTCGCCGCAGACGTTCAGCTCGCACGAGGCGTTGCAGCTCTGACCCGGGCCGTTGTTCCCGCCGTTGTCACACTCCTCGGTCCCCGCGCCGCTGTTGTAGAGCGCACCGTCGCCGCAGACGTTCGCCTGGCACTCCGTCGTGCAGGCCGCATTGTCGGCGTTGTCGACCCCGTCGTCGCACTCCTCGCCGACGCCCTCCTGCGCGAAGCCGTCGCTGCAGACCGCGTTCGTGCACTGGGTCGTGCACAGGTCGGTGTCGAGCTTGTTGCCGTCGTCACACTGCTCGGTCGGCGCGACCTTGGCGTCGCCGCAGCTGGTCAGCGCGCAGTCGTTCCCGCAGTCGTCGTCGTCGTCCTGGTTGCCGTCGTCGCAGCCCTCGCCCGGGCCGACCTTGGCGTCGCCGCAGACGTTGTTGGTGCAGTCGGCCTTGCAGCTGCTGCCGTCGGCGTTGTCCGCCCCGTCGTCGCACTGCTCGGTCGGGCCCTGGTCGCCGTCGCCGCAGGCGTTGAGCTGGCACAGCGCGTTGCAGGCCTTGCCGGGGCCGTTGTCCGCGCCGTCATCGCAGCCCTCGTCGACGTCGAGCATGCCGTCGCCGCAGGTCGGGTCGCCTTCGGTGTCGGCGGTGGTCGCGTCGGCGGTGGTCGCGTCGGTGGTGGCGTCGGTTGCGGTCTCGGCGGTGGTGCTGGAGGCGCCGGTGGTCATCGCGCCGGACATGCCGTCGGTGACCGGCACATCGGTGGCGGCGGTGGTGGTCGGGTTGGTGCCAGGGGCGCCGGTGGTGGTCTGCACCTGGCCGCTCGAGCTCGAGGACTCGCTCGCGCTGGTGCTGTCTGTGCCCGCGGTATTGTTATTACAGCCAGTGGTGGCCCCGGTCAGGGACACGAGCACGCCGACGCAGCCAGCGAGATATGTAATTCTCATCGAGATCTCCAGGGCGACTCCGGGGTCGCGAGCGGGCACGATGCCACAAACTGGTGGCCGCCCTGGCGTCGATGATCGAGCGGGGTGACAACGCCCCCGGCTCGCGGGCCCGTGGCGCGCGCGAGCGCTATCCGCTCATCCTCGCGACATCAGCAGCAGCAGCCGCCGCCGCAGGTGATCGGGCTCTGGTCCGCGGGGATGTTCACGAGCGCGGAGCAGCCGTCGTCGTTGCAGGCCTGGACCTTGATATAGCCGACCGTGAATGCGCACATGCCGTTGCACATGTCGATGTCGTTGCACACGTCGGCGATCGCCGTCTTGTTGCCGACGTCGTGGACCTGCTCGGGGTTGATCGAGCACTTCCAGCGGACGACGTAATGGGTCGCCTCCGGGACCGCGGCCCAGGAGATCGGCCACGGGTCGCAGCAGTCGCAGAAGCCGCAGCCCGCGGGCATCATCGGCGGCGGCGGCGGCTCGATGTTGCCGCCGCTCGACGAGGAGGTGTCCGGGCCGCCGGTGGTGCTGGTGCTGGTGCTGGTGTCGATCGGGCCGGTCGAGGTCGAAGGATCCGCGGTCGTCGCGGTGCTCGTGGTTGTGGTGTCGACCGCGCCGGTGGTCGGTAAGTCGCCGCTGCTCGAGCTGCCCGAGGCCGACGCCGAGGAGGAGGATGACGACGACGTGGTCGGGGCGGCGCTCGTGCTCGTGTCCGTGCTCGTGGTGGTGCTCGTGCTGGTCGTGGCGCCCGTGCTGGTGCTCCCGGTGGCCGAGGCCGTGCCGGTGTTCGTGTCGCCGCAGGCGATGGCGAGGGTGAAGCAGGCGATCAGCGGTCGAAGTCCACGGCGATGCATGGCTCACGATATCGCGGGGCGAGGGGCGATGGGGCGCGAGCTTTGCGATGACAGGGCCAGTCACCGCGGCGCGAGCCGGCTCCGTCGCGCAGGCGCGCTCAGGGGACCGCGCACACGCCCACGTCCTCGCGGCCGGGCGGGGCCTCGCCGGGGGCGTAATAGGGGACGCAGGTCTGGCCCTCGGAGGCGAGCGGACAGGGAGCCGGGGCGCTGATGTCACAATAGACGTCGCAGCAGCCGCTGGCGCCCGCGCAGCCGGGTACGTGTGTGGGCGGGGCGCAGTGGGCCGCCGCGCTGCAGTCGCGGTGGTTGATGCACGGCGCCGCGAAGGGCAGGCCGCCGAGGTGCCCGCGCAGCTGGCAGCCGAAGCCGATCGTGGCGGGGGCGCAGACCATGGCGAGCGCGCCGACGTCGACGTCGGGGCAGTCGTAGGCGAGGGGGTCGCAGGGCGGGACGCACAGGTACAGCGACCACTGCGTGTCGGTGCGGGCGCAGACCTGTTGAGGGTCCGCGCAGCCGAGGGCGTCGGGGGTGCAGAACGCGACGCAGGCGCCCTCGCCGGAGCCGAACTGGACGCACATCGAGTCGGGGCCGCAGGTGTCGCTGCCGTCGGCGGCGTTGATGCAGATGCTGCCCGGCGCGCTGCCGCCGTTGGCGTTGTCGGGCACGCAGGCGGTGCCGGTGTAGGGGCCTTGCAGGGTCGGCTTGACGCCGGTGCACTTGTGGCCGGCGGGGCAGTCCTGCAGGAGGGTGTCGCAGGCGGGCGACTCGCCGGTGTCGCTCGCGGTGGTGGCGCTCGTGGAGGTGTCGGTGTGCGCGTCGCTGGTTCCGGTCGCGGCCGCGGTGGCGCCATTGTCGCTGGTGCTGATGTTCGATGATGCGGTGCTCGTATCTTCGGGGTCCACCGGAGGCGCGCAGGCCAGCGTGAGCGACGAGGCGAGGCACAGCGCCGGGATACGAGGCATGGCGAGCATGGTAGCGGGCTCGCGCGGCGCGGATGAGCGCGCGATGAGATCGTGCGCCGGCCGCATGGCCGGGGGGACGTGGCTACACATGGAAGCCTATACTGGGGGCGGATGACAACGGAGGGGGGAGCTTATGACACAGCGCATGCGAGGGCCTTCGATCTTGTTCGTCGAGGATGATGGGGCCGTGCGACGCGAGGTGTGCCGCGAGCTGGCCGAGCGCGGGCTGCACACCGTGGAGGCCGATGACCCGGCCAGCGCGATGGAGGCGCTGGCGAACAGTCCGACGGGCTTCTCGCTGCTGGTCACCGATCTCGACGTGCTGCCGATCGGTGGGATGAGCTTCGCGCGGGCGGTGCATCGCCGCTGGCCGGCGGTGCCGGTGGCGATCATGTCGTGCGGGGCCGCCGGGATGCGGGTGATCGCGCCGGGTGTGACCCTGCTGGCCCGGCCCCTCGTGCCGGGTCAGCTCGCCGAGGCGATCGCGCGCATGCTGTCGCCGGGCCCGCCGTCCGAGATGCTGGCGGTCCTGTCCGAGAGCGGCTGGTCGTTCAAGCCGCTGCGCGTGCACGCCTCCTGAGCGCCGCCGGGGACGGCGCGCTAGCGTCGTGCCTGCCACTCGCGGCGCAGCAGCCCGAACAACACGGCGTCCTGCCACTCGTCGGCCACGAAGTAGGACTCGCGCTGGAGGCCCTCGCGCACGAAGCCGACCGCGCCCAGGAGCTGCAGCGATCGCTGGTTGCGCGGGTCGGCGTCGGCGGCGAGGCGGTGCAGCTCCAGCTCGGTGAAGGCGAAGTCGACGAGCGCCTGGACGGCCTCGCGGGCGAAGCCCTGGCCCCACGACGCCCGCCCGAGGGCGAAGCCGATCGCGGCGCGCCGGTGCTGCAGGTCGATGTCGGCGAGCGTGCAGGTCCCGAGCACGCGGTCCTCGCCGGCGCGGACGATGCCCCACTGGAACAGGCTCCGGGCGTGAAACAGCTCGTCGATCTTGGCCTGCAACGCCGCGGCCGCGGCGAGGTCGGGCAGCGGCGGCGCGCTCCAGTAGCGCACGACCTCGAGGTCGGAGAAGATCGCGTACAGGGCGGGCGCGTCGGCGGGGACCAGCGCGCGCAGCCGCAGCCGCGGGGTCATGAGAGTGGGCAGGGTGATCGCGCCTGGTAGCATGGAGAAGATCGCCGAGGGTGCATGCATACAGGATCCGCCGGCTCCCGGGCGGCCGACTGGTTGACGCTCCACGGGCGCTTGCCTACCCTGGGCGGGTGGTCCGCGATGTCCTCCGCGCGTCGATGGTCGCGGTCGCGTTGCTGGGCGGCTGCGGCGATGCGGCCAGCGCCACCACCGGCGCCGCCGACCCCTGCGCGGCGGCGGGCGCTGCTTGCGGCGAGCTCGCGCGCTGCGACCCGGTCGACGCGCGCTGCTACTGCGATCCCGGCGCCATGGGCGATCCGCTGGCCGGCTGCGTCCCGCACGGCGACCTGTGCGGCGAGGCGGCCGCGCGCGTCGACAAGCGCGTGTGCGTGCACGAGCTGGACGACCCGCTGACCTGGGACGCGATCTCGATCGGGTACAGCAAGCGCAAGGATGTCCGCAAGCTCGGCAAGTACCTCGTGCCGGCGCGGCCGGGCGCTCGCCTGCCGACGCTGTTCAACGAGGCCAACGCCTATCGTCTGCACTTTTGTATGCTGAGCGAGGGCTTCGAGCCGCTGTTCCCGGGCTTCACGCACGCGGGTTATAACGACCTCGTCTACTACCGTGAGGCCCGCGAGATGTTCGCGGGGAACATCTACGAGTTCAGCGGCGAGGGCCCGGAGCGGCGCTTCGGCTTCACCGTCGAGACCCCGGACGACGCGGACGAGCTGCTGGGCGAGGCCGAGGTCTACGGCATCTATCGTCACCTCCAGGACCGCCTGACGCTCGGCGAGATCGGCTATGTCCCGAACAGCGAGGCGCAGCAGGCCGCCGCGGACGCGTGGGTGGATCCTCGGGTGCCGATCGCGGCGGGTGGCGACGAGACGATCAGCTACGAGGCCTACTCGACCGGCACCGCCTATGGCCGCGTGCGCCGCTACACCAGCGCCGAGCTGGCCGGCGCCGCGGGCAGCTTCGGCTGGCAGGACATCCTCGTGCTCGAGTCGGCGCCGAGCGACCTCAGCGGGGTGATGGCGGGCGTGATCACGGGGGCGCGTCAGGACGTGCTCAGCCACCTCAACGTGCTGGCCGCGCGCCGCGGCACCCCGAACGTCTATGTCGCCTCGCCGCTGACCGCCTTCGCGTCCTTCGACGGCGAGCTGGTGCGCCTGGCGGTCTCCGACCTGATCTACTCGATCGAGAAGGTCTCGCTCGCCGAGGCCGAGCAGTTCTGGGCCGCGCAGCGCCCGAGCGTCGCGGTCGAGCACCTGCCCGACCCCGACTTCGAGGCCACCCTCGACGTCCTGTCGATCGCCACCGCGACGGCCGAGGCGCGCGGGCTCGCGGTCGGGCGCTTCGGCGGCAAGGTCACCGGCCTGGCGACGCTCTACGCGACCCTCGACCCGAGCTATCAGACGCCCGCCTTCGGCGTCCCGACCGCGCACTATCTCCGCTTCATGCAGGACAACAGCTGGACGCTGACGGTCGCCGGCAGCCAGCAGACCCTCAGCTACGCCGACACGATCGCCGCCTGGCTCGCCGACCCGACGTTTCGCTCCGACACGGCGGTGCGCCGGGCCTGGCTGCACGCGCTCGCGGCGGAGATGGTCCAGCGCGGCAAGGTCGACCCGGCCCTGCTCGACGACCTGCGCGCCCGCGTCGCCGCGGTCTTCGGCGACGACGCGGCGATGGTCCGCCTGCGCTCGTCGTCGAACGCGGAGGACGGGCTCGAGTTCAACGGCGCGGGCCTCTATCGGTCGGAGAGCGGCTGCGCCGTGGACCCCGACGGCAGCAGCGGCGGGGCCTCGGCGTGCGACCCGGACAAGGGCCGCCGCCCGCTGGACCGGGCCCTCAAGCTGGTGTGGGCGAGCCTGTGGGACTTCGGGGCCTTCGAGGAGCGCGAGTATTATCAGATCGACCATCGGGACGTGGGGATGGGGGTGCTGGTCAGCACGCGCTACGAGGACGAGCGGGCCAACGGGGTCGCGTTCACGGGCGACCCGATCGACGCCGAGGACGGGCGCTACACGATCAACGTGCAGCTGGGCGAGGTCGACGTGGTCAGTCCACCCGCGGGCACCACCGCCGAGCTCGACCGAGTGACCATAGCGAACGGCGAGGTGGTGGCGATCGACCGCGTCGCGCCGTCCTCGCTCGTGGAGCCCGGCGAGGTCGTGCTGGACGACGCGCAGCTGCAGGAGCTCGGGGCCGTGCTCGCGGGCGTCGCTGGGACCTACCCCGTCGAGCCCGGCGAGCACGCGCCGGAGGACGTGCTCCTCGACCTCGAGTTCAAGATCGACGCGCAGGGCAAGCTCGTGATCAAGCAGATCCGCCCGTTCCTGCGCGGCGCGAGTGACCCCTCG
>Ga0073899_10002475_pt1 | contig 16643 bp, 16 predicted proteins | sample KloWWTmetaKNB5Ph_FD_88975 | JGI IMG/M metagenome (GOLD analysis project Ga0073899, IMG submission 88975) | Active sludge microbial communities from Klosterneuburg, Austria, studying microevolution and ecology of nitrifiers - Klosterneuburg... | ecosystem: Engineered > WWTP > Aerobic digester >...
AGCCGTGACCGAACTTATCTATCATTCGCGACCCGGCGAAGGGCAACAGGCACTCACGCTCACCGGCCTGCGCTTCGACGCCAACCTGGGCATCCTGGCCCACGAGAAGGCCGCCCCGCAGCCGATCCAGGTGGACGCCGAGCTGAACCTCGGCCCCCAGCCCCTGGCGCCGCGCGACGACGACATACGCCATGTGCTGGACTACCGCAAGGTGCGCCAGATCATCATCGACGAGTGCACGGCCGAGCATGTAAACCTGCTGGAGAGCCTGATCGGCAAGCTGGCGCAGCGCCTCATGCAACTGCCCGGCGTGCAGGGCGTGCGCGTCAGAATCGCCAAGCTGGAAATTTTTGATGACTGCGAAGTCGCCATTCGCGTCGAAACCGGACAGTGGTAACAAACCCATGAATGCAAACCTGAATACGACCGACTGGGTCGCCGAAGAACCCGCCACCGACAACCGCAAGATCGAGCGCGAGCAGGTCAAGCTGGAAAAGCGCCTGTGCCGCGAGGTCGGCCGCGCGATCACCGACTTCAACATGATCGAGGAAGGCGACCGCATCATGGTCTGCATGTCCGGCGGCAAGGACAGCTACACGCTGCTGGACATCTTGCGCAAGCTGCAAAGGCGCGCCCCGGTGAAGTTCGACCTGGTCGCCGTGAACCTGGACCAGAAACAGCCCGGCTTTCCCGAGCATGTGCTGCCCGACTACTTCAAGAGCATTGGCGTTGAGTACCACATCGAGAACCAGGACACCTACAGCGTCGTCAAGCGCGTGGTGCCCGAGGGCAAGACCACCTGCAGCCTGTGCAGCCGCCTGCGCCGCGCCATCCTCTACAAGGTGGCCGATGACCTGAAGTGCAACAAGCTGGCCCTGGGCCACCACCGCGACGACATCGTCGCCACGCTGATGCTCAACATGTTCTACGGCGGGCGCATGAAGGGCATGCCGCCCAAGCTGGTCAGCGACGACGGCCGGCACATGGTGATACGCCCGCTGTGCTACGTGCCCGAGAAGGACACGGCGCGCTGGGCGCAGTACCAGCAGTTCCCCATCATTCCCTGCAACCTGTGCGGCAGCCAGGAGGGCCTGCAGCGCGTGGTGGTGGGCGAGATGCTGCGCGAGTGGGACAAGAAGTTCCCCGGCCGCATCGAGAGCATGCTGCGCGCCATGGGCCATGTGGTGACCACGCACATGATGGACCCGAAGCTGCACGACTTCCAGAACGCCAAGGTCACCGGCATTGCCGATCCCGAGGGCGACACGGCGTTCGACCATGAGGAATTCCCCATGACGCCTTCGCTGCCGGGCATGCAGGTGCTGCAGCTGGGCTGAGCTGCGCCGTACCATTGCGGGCATGGGGCTCGTCGCCCCGAAGGAGATCGCCTCATGCCATCAATGCGCCCCATCTGCACCCTGGCCCTGTGCGCCGCGGCCGTGCTGCTCGCGGGTTGCGCCGGCCCGCGCCGGGTGGAAAGCAGCGTCAGCAGCTACTCCACCCTGACCGCGCTGCCCAGCCCGCCCACCTACCGCATCGAGCGCCTGCCCTCGCAGCAGGCCCATGCCGCGGCCTACGCCGCCATCGAGTCGCAGGCCGAGGCGGCGCTGGCCCGCGTCGGCCTGCGCCGCGACGATGCCAACCCGCGCCTGATCGCACTGCTGGGCGCCGAGGGCGGCTATTCCGCACCGCGCAACTGGCCGTACTACGGGCCCGACCCGTTCTACGGCCGCTGGGGCTGGGGTTGGGGCTACGGCGGGCGCTGGGGCATGGGCGGTGCCTGGATGATGGATGCGCCACCCACGCTCTACCACCGCAAGGTCAGCCTGATGCTGCGCGACGCCGCCAGCGGGCAGGTGGTGTACGAGACCTCGGCCGTGTACGAGGACGTTTGGACGCGCGACCCGGCCATCTACGGCGTGCTGTTCGACCAGGCGCTCACCGGCTTTCCGCAACCGCCGCAGGGCCAGCGCACGGTGGCCACGGAAGTACTCCCGGCGCCGCCGGCAGCGCCCGCGCCCGCCGCTCCTGCCGCAGCACCCGGTACGGCACGCTAGTTTGCAAACCCGAACATTTGTGCGCGCCACGCCGTGATAAGGTGATTTTTTGCGCCCATTGAGGGGCGCACAACACCTCGCTGGAAGGAATCAGCATGAAGAACATCACCATTCCCGCCCTGCTGCTGGCCGGCCTGTGCAGCCTGAGCGCGCAGGCGGCCGGCCTGGGCGACGCCCTCGGCGGCAAGCTGGGCGGCGGCAGTGGCGCGTCTGCCCTGGGCGGCGCGCTGGGCGGCGGCGCCGACATGTCGGCCCTGTCCGCCATGGGCCTGACCGGCTCGGGCACGGCCGGCAACGCGGCCGGCGTGATCACCTACTGCATGAAGAACAACTACTTGAACGCCGACAAGGCCGCGCAGGTCAAAAACCAGCTGCTCGGCAAGATGGGCCTGGGCCAGAAGGAAGAGCCCAAGGACGAGGGCTACGCCAGCGGCCTGTCGGGCATGGTGACGGGCTCGGGCGGCAAGAGCTTCAACCTCGACAAGGTCAAGGGCGACCTGAAGGAAAAGGCCTGCGACTACGTGCTGGACAACGCCAAGTCGCTGCTCTAAACCATGCAAGCCACCCGCATCATCGCCGTGCGCCATGGCGAAACCGCCTGGAACGTGGACACGCGCATCCAGGGCCATCTGGACATACCGCTGAACGACACCGGCCTGTGGCAGGCGCGCCAGCTCGGCCAGGCCCTGTCCGACGAGCCCGTGGCCGCCATCTACAGAAGCGACCTGCAGCGCGCCTACGCCACGGCCCAGGCCGTAGCCCAGACCACCGGCGCCCCCCTGAACCCCGCGCGCGGCCTGCGCGAGCGCGGCTTCGGCGACTTTCAGGGCCGCACCTTCACACAGATCGAAAGCGAATCGCCCGAGCAGGCCCTGCGCTGGCGCAAGCGCGACCCGCACTTCGTGCCCGAAGGCGGCGGCGAGTCGCTCGTCACGCTGCGCGAACGCATCGCCTGCACCGTCGATGAAATCGCCGCGCGCCACCGCGGCCAGCAGATCGTGCTGGTGGCCCATGGCGGCGTGATGGACGTGCTCTACCGCCTGGCCACACGCCTGGATCTGCAGGCGCCGCGCACCTGGCAGCTCACCAACGCCGCCATCAACCGCCTGCTGTGGACGGGCGACAACGGCCTGACGCTGGTGGGCTGGGCCGACACCCGGCACCTGGAGCACAGCAGCCGCGATGAGATCCACTCCTGACGCGCTCATCGGCCAGGGCGTGGACGGCATAGACACGCCCGCCGCTGTCGTCGACCTGGACGCCATGGAGCGCAACATTGCCCGCATGGCCGAGTTTGCGCACCGCCACGGCATGCGCTGGCGCCCGCACGCCAAGCTGCACAAGAGCGCCGCCATCGCCCTGCAACTGGAGCAGGCCGGCGCCTGCGGCCACTGCGTGCAAAAGCCGTCAGAGGCCGAGGCCCTGGCTGCCGGCGGCGTGCGGGACCTGTTCATCAGCAACGAGGTCATCGCGCCCCACAAGCTGCTGCGCGTGGCGCGGCTGGCAGCCGATCTGGCCGCGCGCGGCGGGCGCTTGAGCGTGGCCGTGGACAGCCTGGAAGGCATTGCGCGGCTGGCCGAAGCCATGGGCGCGGCCAGCCGCGATGCGGGCATTGATGTCTTTGTCGAGATCGACGTCGGCCAGGGCCGCTGCGGCGCCCAGCCGGGCCCCGAGGCCACAACCCTGGCGCTGGCCGTGGCCGCCCACCCGCGCCTGCGCTTTGCCGGCCTGCACGCCTACCAGGGCGGCGCCCAGCACCTGCGCGGCGTGGCCGAGCGGCGCGCGGCCATAGCCCACGCCATACAGGCCGCCGCCAGCACGCGCGCGCTGATCGAGGCCGCCGGCCTGCCCGTGCCCTTGGTCACGGGCGCGGGCACCGGCACCCTGGCGCACGAGGCCACGAGCGGCGTGTACGGCGAGCTGCAGGCGGGCTCGTTCCTGTTCATGGACGCGGACTACGCCGCCAACGAGCGCGACGCCGCCCAGCCCGCCTTCGAGCACGCGCTGTTTATCAAGACCCAGGTCATCTCGGTGCGCCCCCACCACGCCGTCTGCGACGCCGGCCACAAGAGCCACGCCATCGACAGCGGCCTGCCGCTGCTGCACGGCCTGCCGCCCGAGCGCGCGCTGCGCTACGCCAACGGCGGCGACGAGCACGGCATCCTGCACCCGGCCAGCGCGGGCGCACTGCTGCCCGCGCTGGGCGAGGCGCTATGGCTCATCCCCGGCCACTGCGACCCCACGGTGAACCTGCACGACCGGTTGATAGGCGTGCGCGGCGGGCTCGATCCTGGCGTGGTGGAGCGCGTCATCAGGGTGGATGCGCGTGGGGCGGTGACGTAAGCACCAAGCAAGGCATGTGGGCACACTGGGCGTTAATGGAAGACATTCACGCCAGCGACCTCAAAGCCATCCTGCACTCCAAGCGGGCCAACATCTACTACCTTGAGCACTGCCGCGTGCTGGTCAACGGCGGCCGCGTCGAGTACGTGACCGACGCGGGCAAGAAAAGCCTGTACTGGAACATCCCCATCGCCAACACCACCAGCATCCTGCTGGGCACAGGCACCTCCATCACCCAGGCCGCCATGCGCGAGCTGGCCAAGGCGGGCGTGCTGGTGGGCTTTTGCGGCGGGGGCGGCACGCCGCTGTTTGCCGCCAACGAAGTAGACGTGGAGGTGGCTTGGCTGTCGCCGCAAAGCGAATACCGCCCCACCGAATACCTGCAGGCCTGGGTGCAGTTCTGGTTCGACGACGCACTGCGCCTGCACGCAGCCCAGCAATTGCAGACCCGGCGGCTACAGCGCCTGCTGGCGGCGTGGAACACCCGCGCCCTGCGCGAAGCGGGCTTCGCCGTCGATCTGGCGCGCCTGCAGGCTCTGGTGCAGCAGTTCACGCCACGTATTGCCAACGCCCCCGACGTAACGGCGCTGCTGACCGACGAAGCGCAGCTCACCAAGGCACTGTTCAAGCTGGCCGTCGATACGGTGGGCTACGGCGAATTCACCCGCGCCAAGCGCGGCACGGGCACCGACGCCGCCAACCGCTTCCTCGACCATGGCAACTACCTGGCCTACGGCCTGGGTGCCACCGCCACCTGGGTACTGGGCCTGCCGCACGGCTTGGCGGTGCTGCATGGCAAGACGCGGCGCGGCGGGTTGGTGTTCGATGCAGCCGATCTGGTCAAGGACGCGGCCATCCTGCCGCAGGCCTTTCTGTCGGCGATGCGGGGCGACGACGAGCCGCAGTTTCGACGCCAGTGCATCGAAGCATTGACGCAAAGCGAGTCGCTGGACTTCATGATCGACACGCTCAAAGACATCGCCGTGCACACCGCCCGGCTGGTGCAAACGCCGCCCCAACTGCAAGAGGGCACCGCATGAATGTGCTGTTCGTAGCGCAATGCACCAAGAACGCACTGACCGAGACGCGCCGCATCCTCGACCAGTTTGCCGAGCGTCGAGGCGAGCGCACCTGGCAAACGCCCATCACCCAGGCCGGGCTGGACACCGTGCGCAAACTGCTGCGCAAGACGGCGCGCAAGAACACCGCCGTCGCCTGCCACTGGATTCGCGGGCGCGACCACAGCGAGTTGCTGTGGGTGGTGGGCGACGCCCGCCAGTTCAATGACCAGGGCGCCGTGCCCACCAACACCACCGCCCGCAACGTGTTGCGCACCGAGGATGAAAACGCCTGGCACCACCTGCCGCTGATGACGGCCCTGGCCGCACTGGCCGCCCTGCTGCACGATCTGGGCAAGGCCACGCAGGCTTTTCAGGATCGGCTACGCAACCCCGGCCTGCGCGAGCGCAACCACTACCGGCACGAGTGGGTATCGGTGCGGCTGCTCCAGGCCTTTGTGGGTGGTGATGGTGATGCTGCATGGCTGCAGCGTCTGGCCGCCTGCGCCGACGAGCCGGAGGCGGATGCCAAGTCGTTTGAAGCGCTGTGGCTGGATCACGCAGGCGGGCGTCTGCTGCGCGACGGGTTGGATGAGCCCAGTGCTGCACAGCATCTGCCCTTCGCTCAACTGCCGCCGTTGGCCCAAGCTGTGGCGTGGCTGGTGTTCACACACCACCGCCTGCCCTGCCTGCCCGTCAAGCAGCCGGATGGCAGCAGTGACGAGGACATTGACACGCCCCGGGCTGAATACCGCCGCTTTGGCGCCCATCCCCGCTTCGTCAATGCCAACGACCTGGATGGTGTCCTGGCCCGCATCAGCGCCGACTGGAACGAGCCGCGTGAGCGTGCAGACCTGGTCACCGTGCAAGCGCACTGGCACTTCCCCCACGGCCTGCCCGTGGCCACACCCGCCTGGCGCAAACAGGCCGCCCGCTACGCCCGCAAGCTGCTGGAGTTAGCGCAGTCCCCCGCCAGCGTGCAGGTGCTGCACGACCCGTTCGCCATGCATGTCTCGCGCCTGTGCCTGATGCTGGCCGACCACCACTATTCCAGCATCACGGACAAGGCACGCCGCCAGCCTTTTCTCAACGAGAGCTATCCGCTGGGCGCGAATGCCGTCAAAAATGATAGCTACTCGCGCTTGCCAGACAAACGTCAAGGCCCGGTTTTCAATCAAACCCTGGATGAGCACCTGCTGGGCGTACAGGCCCACGCCACGCTGTTGGCGCGCTCGCTGCCCAGCCTGGCGCAAAGCCTGCCCGCGCTGAAAAACCACAAACTACTCAAAAAGCGCAGCACCGACCCGCGCTTTGCCTGGCAGGACAAGGCTGCCGACCTAGCCGCCAGCCTGCGCACCCAGGCGGCGGCGCAAGGCACTTTCATCGTCAACATGGCCTCCACCGGCTGCGGCAAGACGCTGGCCAACGCCCGCGTGATGAACGCCCTGGCCGACCCGGCCACGGGGATGCGCTGCGCCTTTGCCATCGGGCTGCGCACGCTCACGCTGCAGACCGGACGCAGTTTTCAAAACGACCTGGGACTGAACGAAGAGCAGCTCGCCATTCGGGTGGGCGGATCGGCCAGCCGCGCGCTGTTCGAATACTGGGAGCAGCAGGCCGAAGCCACCGGCTCCGCCTCACGCCAGGAACTGCTGGACGAAGCCGGTGCCGTGCTCTTTGAGGGCAACGACCAGCACCCCTTGCTGCAGCGCCTGACCGACGACGCGCAGGTGCGCCGCCTGATCGCCGCGCCCCTGCTGGTCTGCACCGTGGACCACCTCATCCCCGCCACCGAGAGCCTGCGCGGTGGCCGCCAGATCGCGCCCATGTTGCGTCTCTTGAGCGGCGACCTGGTGCTCGATGAACCGGACGACTTTGACATGGCCGACCTGCCTGCCCTCACGCGGCTGGTGCATTGGGCCGGCCTGCTGGGCAGCCGCGTGCTGCTGTCGTCCGCCACCTTGCCGCCTGCACTGGTGGAGGGCTTGTTCCTGGCCTACCGCGCCGGGCGCGAGGTGTTCCAGCGCCACCGCAGTGAACGCCCCCACGAGGTGGTGAACATCTGCTGCCTGTGGATCGACGAATTCCACCAGACCGCGCAAGACTGTGCTGACGGTGCAGCCTTCCGCACCGCCCATATGGAATATGCGCGCAAACGAATTGCCAAGCTGGCACAGGCCGAAGTCCGCCGGCGGGCACAGATCGCGCTCTTGCCCGATACCTGGGGCAGCCTGAAAGAAGACGAGCGGCGCAAGGAGTTTGCGCGCCTGGTGCTGGAGCAAGCCTGGCAACTGCATCAGCAGTCCGACAACTGCAGCACCGACCCTGTCAGTGGTAAGCATGTCAGCCTGGGCTTGATCCGCATGGCCAATATTGCGCCGCTGTACGACGTGGCGCTGGCCATTTACCAGCAAGGTGCGCCCGTGCCCGGCGTGCGCATCCACCTGTGCGTGTACCACTCGCAATACCCGCTGCTGCTGCGCTCGGCCATCGAGCAGCAGCTTGATACCTTGCTCAACCGCCGCAGCAAAGACGGCACCGACCCGGCACTGCAGCGCCCGGCCCTGCGTGCGCTCATCGACGCCCACCCCGAGCCCCACCACCTGTTCGTCGTGCTGGGTAGCCCCGTCACCGAAGTGGGGCGTGATCACGACTACGACTGGGCCGTGGTCGAGCCGTCCTCCATGCGCTCGCTCATCCAGCTTGCCGGGCGTGTGCGCCGGCATCGGGGCGGGGCTGTGGAATGGGCCAATATCGTGGTGCTGGACAGCAATTTGCGAAACTTCAAAGCCTTGGACAAGGCAGCGTTTTGCCGACCAGGATTTGAGCTTGATGACGCGCCCTTCAGTCTGAAATCGCACAGGATGCGAGATTTGTTGGCGCGCGAAATGCGGGATCAGACAACCTGGGCCGTCGATGCCCAACCCCGTGTGGCGCTGACACCCGGAAAGTTGTTCCCTGGCCGCTATCTGGTGGACTTGGAGCACGCCCGTATGCACGACACCATGCTGCCGCGAACAACGCAAGCCAGTACAACACCTGTCTTGCGCGCTGCAAGCCTGCACTGGGCCCACCCCGATCACTTGTGGCTCACCGGCCTGCTGCCGCAGTACCAGCGCTTTCGCCATGACGACATACCACGTGAAGACGTAGCGCTACTGCCTGACGACAATGAAGAAACGCTACGGTTACACCGCGTGGAAGACGGGACCCGCCGGGGCGACAAGCTGTACGTGCCCGTGCATGAAAGCCTTTGCCACGAGGTGCCGCAGGCGCGGCTGCAATCGCCCAGTGTTTCCCCTTGGCCGCAAGTGGATCTGATGGCGGAATTGACGACCCTGGCACAAGCGCAAGGCCTGTCGCGGCAGCAATGCGCGCAGCGCTACGCTACGGCAAGCCTGCCCGCCAGCCGAGAGGGCTGGATCTACCACCCAACCTTGGGTTTGACGACCAGGAAATAGGCTTCCCCGGAGGATTCAAGCAGCCGCAGCCGAGTGACGCGCTCCCTGCGCAAGACGACAAATTTCGAGACGATCAGGTAGCCCTGACCTCGCTGAGCAGATCGGGGTGGCGGTCGAGCAGCTTGAACAGTTTGACCAACGCCAACGGTGGCTTGGTTTTGCCGTTCTCGTAGCGCGAGAAGGCATTGACGCCACCGCCGAAGATCTCGGCAGCCTCGCGCTGATCAAGGTCGAGCTTTTTGCGCACATTGGTGATGAAAGCCGGGTCAACGATGGCCGCATTCACCTGCTTGGCGAAAGCGCGCATTTCGCGCATCACGCGATTCGATTCCGCCGCGTCCAGAACGGACTCTGCGCAGGCCGGGCAGAAGTCACCCGTCACCGCTGCGATGACGGTCGTCTCGCCCTTGTACGTGTAGGGCAGATCGCGCGTGTCGTGAACCAATTCTTGCGCGCCGCACACAGGACATTTCATGCTCACAACTCCTTGAAGGACACGATCAGCACATCATCGATGACGGTCAGCTTCAGATACACGTCACCCGCTTGGGTGCTGGGGCGATACACGTCCTGCCACACCGTGTGGTCGGCATGGGTGGTCATGCTTTTGTAGAAATCCGCAGGTGCCAAAGCCATCACCACTTCCAGCATGCCGGAGAAGGTCAGCCCCAATTCAACTGCACCAATACGCGCCGCGTGCGTGGTCCGCACCTTGCCAGCCTCAACCAAGGCTTTGACCACAGACAGCTTGCAATGCGGCGTTCGCTTTACCACGGGCAAATTTTAACCAAGTTGGTTTATTTTGGCAAATTGGTTAGTGGTGCGACATTGAGACAACGCCAGACCCCCGTCAGGCCGGGTGCAGCGCCATGGGGTGTACCGCCATCACTGCCGTCTGCAGTACCTCATCCAACTCGGCCACGCGCAGGTCGTAGGCCGTTTGTAGGTTCAGCCACGACTGCGCGTCGCCGCCAAAGAAGCGGCTCAGGCGCAAGGCGGTATCGGCCGTGACGCCGCGCCGCTCCAGCACGATGTCGTTGATGCGCGAGGCCGGCACATGCAGCTGCCTGGCCAGGGCGTTGGCGCTCATGTCCATGGGCTTGAGGTAGTCCTCGCGCAGCACCTCGCCGGGGTGGACGGGACGCATACCGTTTTTGAACATTGTTTTCTCCTTGCTATCTGCGACCGCCCTGGCGGCATGCCATCCATCCCAGGCTCAGTGGTAATCCACGATCTCCACGTCGGCCACACCTTTCTCCGTCCAGGCAAAGCACACGCGCCATTGGTCGTTGATGCGGATGCTGTGCTGGCCCTGGCGATCGCCACTCAACAACTCCAGCCGGTTGCCCGGCGGGCTGCGCAAGAAATCCAGGGTGGCCGCTGCATCCAGCTGGGCCAGCTTGCGCTCCGCCACGTTCTGGATGTTGGCAAAGCGCCGACTCTTGCCGCTGGTGAACAAACGCTGCGTTTCCTGGCACTTGAAAGAGACGATCGCCATGGGATGGAGGAGATTTTATAGCGTTTACCGATATTCGGTATGCTGCCTGTGCGGCAGGGCAAAAGATCATCACGGATGATTTTCTAAGCTGCGTACTCTGCAGATCTTCACGTATGATGGATTTTCATTTTATCGCCAGAAGGAGACTGAGTGAAGGATGAATCTACACCGCCAGCGGGTCACGCCAGTTACAGCGTAGCCATTGCAGCCTTCCTGCAAGAACGATTGCAAACCAAGCTCGACAAGCTCAAACCCGACGATCCACAGCGCGGCGACGTGCTCGCCTCCTTTGCCCACGGTGTGTGGCTGGCCAGTGCTGCCAAGCGTGTGGAGCAAATCCAGGCCGTCACCCACTCCCTCAAACCCATCCACCCCGACGCACGGGGCACCAACCTCTACGTGGAGCCCACCAGCCTGCCGGCGCTGGCAGAACTCGGCAGCCACGCACTGGGCGAGCATTTCGCAGGCGACGTAGTGGGTAACGCCGCCGCGCTGGATGTGTACAAATTCCTCAAGCTGGAGGTGCAAGGGCGCAGCCTGCTCACCACACTGCTGGCGCAGGATGCTGATGCCCTGGCCGCACTGCACAGCGACCCGGCCCAAGCCCAGGCGCTGCGTGACGCCTTCGTGTCGCTGACCCAACCACGCGCCGAAGGACCCAGCAGCCACACCCTGGCCAAGCAGCTGTACTGGCTGACTGGCGATGACGCTTGCGCTGATGCGGGCTACGCCCTGCTGGCGCCGCTGTACGCCACGTCGCTGGCCCATGCGGTGCACGCCCAGGTGCAGGAAGACCGCTTTGGCGAAGCCAACAAGGCCGCCCGCCAAGCCCGACGCGAGCGCAAGGCGCACGACGGCGTGTTCCGCGACTACCCCGGCCTGGCCGTGCAGAACATGGGCGGCACCAAACCGCAGAACATCAGCCAGCTCAACAGCGAGCGCCGGGGCATGAACTACCTGCTCTCGTCGCTGCCGCCGCAGTGGCAGACCAGCGCCACGCGGCTGCCTGTGCAGGCCGGTTCGGTGTTTGACCGCCTGTTCATCGCCCGCCCCGAGGTGCGCCGCACCGTGCGGGCGCTGCGGCAGTTTCTGGAGTCCGACCCCGAGCCCACCCTGGCCACGCGCCAGCGCCGCGAAGCCCTGCTGGACACGCTGCTGGACGAACTGGTGTCGCTGGCGGCCGAGCTGCAGCAGCAGTTGCCGCCGGGCTGGAGCCTGGACGACGACCGGTTTGAAAGCCTGCACCGCAGCGAGCAGCTCTGGCTCGACCCCTTGCGCTCCGAGTTGCCCGACCAGGCCGCCTTTGCCCTGGAATGGTTGCGCATGGATTGGCCCGTCGAAGTGGGAAAGCGCTTTGCCAACTGGCTGAACGAACAACTGCGCGGCAAGCTGCCGCTGGGCGACGCCGAAGCGCGTGAATGGGCCAAGGTGCTGCTGGCCGATGAAGACGGCTTTCAGCAGCAACTGCGCTCCCTGCGCGACCGGCTCGATGGCGTGACCACGGAGGTGGCGCCATGACTGCACCCCAAGCCATCCTCGTCCTGCCCCACCTGCGCATCCAAAACGCCAACGCCATCGCCAGCCCGCTCACGCACGGTTTTCCGTCCATCACCGCCTTTACCGGGCTGATGTGGGCGCTGGAGCGCAAGCTGGCGCAAGCCGGCGTACCGCTGCGGCTGCAGGCCGTGGGCGTGGTGTGCCACCACCACCAGGAGCAGGTCACGCAGGGCTATGTACGCAGCTTCAACCTGACGCGCAACCCGGTAGATAAGGACGGCAGCACCGCCGCCATCGTCGAGGAAGGCCGCATGCACCTGCAGATCACGCTGGTGCTGGCCGTGTCGGAAAAGCGTCTCCCAAGCACACCAGCGGCCTTGGTGCAAGGCAACGACGCCCAACTGGCCGACTGGGCACGGATCGCAGGCGACACGCTGGCCGGTATGCGCGTGGCCGGTGGCAGCGTGCTGCCCTCGCGCCCCGTGCCAGGTAAGCGGGTCTGGCCCTGGATGGCTATCGTCCCCGACGACCCTGAGGCTGCTGCCGCCGAGTTCCGCCAATGGCGCAGGCAATGGCTGCCCGGCTTTGCCCTGGTGGGGCGCGATGACCTGCTGGCCCAGCGCTTGCAGCACCTGCGTGCCTCCCAGCCCCATGCCACGTTGCTCGATGCGTGGTTGGACGCATCACGCTTTAACTACCAACCTTTGCCTGCTGCAGACGGTAGCGTGGCATCCGATGGCAAGGTGGTCTGGGGTGACCCTTTGCGCCCCAAGGGCAGCGGCTGGATAGTCCCTATTCCCGTGGGCTATGCCGCCCTGACCCCGGCAGCACACCCCGCAGGCACGGTGCGCAACGCCCGCGATGCCACCGTGCCGCTGCGCTTCGTGGAGTCGGTGTATTCGCTGGGCGAATGGGCCAGCCCGCACCGGTTGCATAGCCTGACCGAACTGCTGTGGCAGGCCGAAACCGATGAAACCCGAGGCCTGTACCGTTGCCGCAATGGCTATCGGCCCAACCCCCAGACAGACAACCCACCAGACGGCCACAACGACCCCTCCGAAGACTGGGACGACGCCGACGCCTACGACTACACCTGAGCAGGCCGCATCGCCCACAACCCCTTCATGCACCCCATTTCTCAAGGATTGACACCATGCCCGACAAACTTACCACCGCTTCCGTCCTGGCCTTCGAGCGCAAGCTCGACCCCTCTGACGCCGTATTCCATGCGGGCCGCTGGGAAGATCGCGCCCAGTCGCACGCTTGGCCGCCCGTGACCATCCGAGCGAAGTCCGTGCGCGGCACCATCAGCAACCGGCTCAAGGCCAAGGACCAAGACCCCGCCAAGCTCGATGCCGCCATCGAGAACCCCAACCTGCAAACCGTGGATGTGGCTGCACTGCCACCCCAGGCCGACACGCTCAAGGTGCAGTTCACGCTGCGCGTGCTCGGTGGCGCGGGCACGCCATCGGCCTGCAACAGCGCGGCCTACCAGGCCAAGCTGCGGGCCACCGTGCAGGGCTATGTGCAACAGCACGGCTTTGCCGAACTGGCCCGGCGCTACGCGGCCAACCTGGCCAATGGCCGCTTTCTGTGGCGCAACCGCGTGGGGGCTGAGAGCGTGACCGTGACCGTGGAGCACATGCGGGACGGCAAGGCCGTTGGGAATCCATGGTCTTTTGATGCTCTAGCGCTGAATACACGAGCGGTAGAAGCTATCAATAATGAAGTAAACGAACTGGCAGAACTCGGTCAAGTCATCGCCACCGGACTGGCCGGCACCGCACATGTGCTGCTGCGGGTGACGGCTTTTGTGCGCCAGGGCGCGGGGCAGGAGGTGTTCCCGTCGCAAGAGCTGATTCTGGACAAGGGCAGCGCGGGCAAGAGCAAGACGCTGTACGCCGTGGACGGCGTGGCTGCCATCCACTCGCAAAAAATCGGCAACGCCATCCGCACCATCGACACCTGGTATGAAGGCGCGGACGAACTGGGCCCGATTGCCGTCGAGCCCTACGGCTCCGTCACCACCCAGGGCAAGGCCTACCGCCAGCCCAAGCAGAAGCTGGACTTCTACACCCTGCTGGACAACTGGCTGCTGAAAGACCAGGTGCCGCCCGTGGAGCAGCAGCACTTCGTGATGGCCGTGCTCATCCGCGGCGGCGTGTTTGGCGACGCGAGCTGATCACCATGACCACGCACTACATCGACATCACCCTGCTGCCCGATCCCGAGTTCAGCCACGCGCACCTGCTGGCGGCGCTGGTGGCCAAGCTGCACCGGATACTGGTGCAGGGGCAAACCACCAACATTGGCGTGAGCTACCCGCAGTACGCCAACCAGCCCCAGGCGCGCCGCACTTTGGGCGCCGTGCTGCGCCTGCACGGCACGGCCGAGGCGCTGCAGCACGTGATGGCGCAGGATTGGCTCAAGGGAATGCGCGACCACATCCAGGTAGCCGCGCAACGCCCGGTGCCCGCCGATGCCCAGCACCGCACCGTGCGCCGGCGCCAGTTCAAGACCAACGCCGACCGCCTGCGCCGCCGCCGAATGCAGCGCAAGGGCGAAACCGCTGAACAGGCCGCAGCCGCCATTCCCGACAGCGTGGCGCGCCGCCCCGACCTGCCGTTTGTACAACTGCGCAGCAGCAGCACCGGGCAACCGTTCTGCCTATGTGTGGAGTACGGGCCGCTGTTGCCCCAGTCCGTGCCCGGGACATTCAATGCCTACGGATTGGCGCACGAGGCCACGGTGCCGTGGTTTTGACCCTTTTTTGTAGGGTGCGGCGCAGGGTCTTGTAAATCAAGCACTTGCAGATCATCCGAAGAATTGGGTTTTCGGGAGTGCGAGGTGATTTGTTCTTTAATAATCAATGTGTTATGGGTCTGGTGATCTAGTTCACTGCCGCACAGGCAGCTCAGAAAAAAGCGGCGGCAGTGCGGCAAATTGGGGCAGCGTTCACTGCCGCACAGGCAGCTCAGAAAGTAAAGGTGGCGCATCCAGCATCCCTTAACAAGTTCACTGCCGCACAGGCAGCTCAGAAATCGTGCCGAAGGACTTCAAGGGCAAGCCAGGAGTTCACTGCCGCACAGGCAGCTCAGAAAGCATGTTTGCCGGCCTGATGCCAGCAATCATCGTTTACTGCCGCACAGGCAGCTCAGAAACGCTTGAGCCGATCCGCGCGTCGTTCCCGCTTGTTCACTGCCGCACAGGCAGCTCAGAAAAGCTACGACCCGCGCATGCCCGAAGGCCTGCAGTTCACTGCCGCACAGGCAGCTCAGAAAGCCACGCGCGCTTATCAGGAATCCATTGCACGGTTCACTGCCGCACAGGCAGCTCAGAAACACCGCGTGCAAGAGCAGATGCCTCGCGGCGCGTTCACTGCCGCACAGGCAGCTCAGAAATCGCGCGGCTGGCCCAGGTCGGCGGCGACATCGTTCACTGCCGCACAGGCAGCTCAGAAAGTCCGCAAACGGCAGTCAGGGCGAAGCTTTGCGTTCACTGCCGCACAGGCAGCTCAGAAATTTCCGGCCGCCGGCTGCGCCTTGTCCCCGATGTTCACTGCCGCACAGGCAGCTCAGAAATGCGCCAATCTCAGGGGCTGCACACTCGCTTGGTTCACTGCCGCACAGGCAGCTCAGAAATTCCTGGAATGGGGATGGGCCAGCGTGCTCATGTTCACTGCCGCACAGGCAGCTCAGAAAAAGTGGCCGCTGTGGCCGCTGTGGCTGTAGTCGTTCACTGCCGCACAGGCAGCTCAGAAAGATCTTTTTGCCGTGCTGCACGACTGCCGCCGGTTCACTGCCGCACAGGCAGCTCAGAAAGGGATCGTGCTCGTAGTGGCAGACCACGGGTTGTTCACTGCCGCACAGGCAGCTCAGAAAGCTGCGCGCCACACGCCGCGCAGTCGTGGAGCGTTCACTGCCGCACAGGCAGCTCAGAAACCTGGGCGCGGGTGGGGCGGCGTAGTGCTGCGGTTCACTGCCGCACAGGCAGCTCAGAAAGGCGAGCCGCAATCCTTGTACCTGGAGGGCAAGTTCACTGCCGCACAGGCAGCTCAGAAATACATCCACGACCCGCTGGGCGGCCAGCTCTCGTTCACTGCCGCACAGGCAGCTCAGAAAACCTGGGCCGCGACCCCGAGTCCCGCACCTTCGTTCACTGCCGCACAGGCAGCTCAGAAAATCTCCGACGGACGCGAATTCCGCATGAGCGCGTTCACTGCCGCACAGGCAGCTCAGAAAGTCCAGGCCGTGGCGCTTGTGCCGTCGGCTTTGTTCACTGCCGCACAGGCAGCTCAGAAAATGGGGTGGTGGCGCCGCTGCCCATGGCGGCAGTTCACTGCCGCACAGGCAGCTCAGAAAACCCGGCGCTTCCCGCGCACCACGCTGGAGGCGTTCACTGCCGCACAGGCAGCTCAGAAAACCAGGCGGTACTGGCAATGGCCGAAGGTGACGTTCACTGCCGCACAGGCAGCTCAGAAAGTTGAGCGTGAAGGCGTCTGCCTGGCGCACTAGTTCACTGCCGCACAGGCAGCTCAGAAAGCGCCGTCCAGGGCGTCGTCCGCGTTGTACAGGTTCACTGCCGCACAGGCAGCTCAGAAAAGCGCTCGGCAAGCGCTGGCGTGGTTGTCTTATTGATCCGGCCTAATGAAGTTTTAAGCAGCGTACTGCACCCGCCGATCCTGGAAGTAGCTCATCACCCGCTCGGGCGAGTTGTCCAGCATCGCCAT
>Ga0073899_10002477_pt1 | contig 16639 bp, 12 predicted proteins | sample KloWWTmetaKNB5Ph_FD_88975 | JGI IMG/M metagenome (GOLD analysis project Ga0073899, IMG submission 88975) | Active sludge microbial communities from Klosterneuburg, Austria, studying microevolution and ecology of nitrifiers - Klosterneuburg... | ecosystem: Engineered > WWTP > Aerobic digester >...
GAGACTGACGAGATCCCCGCCGACCTCATTGCGGCAATGAAGACGATGGGCCTTTTCGGCCTCACGATCCCCGAGGACTATGGCGGTCTCGGCCTGACCATGGAGGAAGAGGTCCTGGTCATGTTCGAGATGGGCCAGACCTCGCCTGCCTTTCGCTCGCTCTTCGGCACGACCGTCGGCATTGGCTCGCAGGGGATACTCATGGACGGCACGCCGGAGCAGAAGGCCCGCTACCTGCCCCGCCTCGCCGCCGGGGACCTCATCGCATCCTTTGCGCTCACCGAGCCGGAAGCGGGCTCGGATGCCGCATCCTTGCGCACTTCGGCGACGCTGAGCGGCGAGGACTATGTCCTCAACGGCACCAAGCGCTACATCACCAACGCGCCACTGGCCGGGATGTTCACCGTCATGGCGCGTACGGATCCGGGCAGCAAGGGTGCCGGCGGCGTCTCGGCATTCATCGTCGAGGCCGGAACGCCCGGGCTGCGCCTCGGCAAGCGTGATCGCAAGATGGGACAGCGCGGCGCATGGACGTGCGACGTGATTTTCGACAACTGCCGCGTGCCAGCCGCGAACATCATCGGCGGGCGTCCCGGCCTCGGGTTCAAGACCGCGATGAAGGTCCTCGAGAAGGGCCGCATCCACATCGCAGCCATCTGCGTCGGTGTCGCCGACCGCATGCTGCGGGACGCGTTGCGCTACGCGTCGGACCGCAAGCAGTTCGGCCACGCGATCGCCGAATTCCAGCTGGTGCAGGCCATGCTCGCCGACAGCAAGGCGGAGCTCTATGCCGCACGCTGCATGACGCTCGATGCTGCCCAGCGCCGCGATCGCGGTGAGAACGTGAGCACCGAGGCGTCCTGCGCCAAGCTGTTCGCGTCCGAGATGTGCGGACGGGTGGCCGACCGGGCCGTGCAGGTCTTCGGCGGAGCCGGCTACATGGCCGAGTACGGCATCGAGCGCTTCTACCGGGACGTCAGGCTGTTCCGGATCTTCGAGGGCACGAGCCAGATCCAGCAGCTCCTGATTGCACGGAACATGATGAAGGGCGATTCACGAGGAGGATGACGAGTGGCGGACTCCAGAATGGTGGCAGGAAAAGTCGTCCTGGTGACCGGTGCCGGCGGCGGCATCGGCCGCGAGATCGCGTTATTGATGGGCCGTCATGGGGCGAAAGTGGTCGTCAACGACATCGGCGCCTCGCTCGCGGGCGACGGCAAGGACGCGGGCCCGGCCGAGCAGGTCGCGGGCGAGATCCGGGCCCTCGGCGCCGAAGCGATCGCCAGCACGGACAGCGTCGCGGATCCGGCTTGCGCAGAGCGCATCGTCGGCGCGGCGCTCGCCGCCTTCGGCCGCATCGACTGCGTCGTGAACAATGCCGGCATCCTTCGCGACCGCATCTTCCACAAGATGAGCGTCGACGACTGGGACTCCGTGCTCAAGGTCCACCTCTATGGAGCCTTCTTCGTCAGCCAGGCAGCGGCGCGGCACTTCAGGGAGCAGGCCTCGGGCAGCCTGATCCACATGACCTCGACCTCGGCGCTCATCGGCAACTTCGGGCAGGCGAATTACTCGGCGGCGAAGCTCGGCATCGCCGCATTGTCCAAGTCCATCGCGCTCGACATGCAGAAGAGCAACGTGCGCTCGAACTGCATCGCACCCTTCGCCTGGAGCCGCATGACCAGTAACATCCCCGCCGGCACTCCCGAGGAGCAGGCGCGCGTCGAGCGCCTGAAGCAGATGACGGCGGCCAAGATCGCGCCACTTGCCGTGTACCTCGCCAGCGATGCGGCTGCCGGCGTGAACGGGCAGATCTTCGCCGTGCGCAGCAACGAGATATTCCTCATGAGCCAGCCGCGACCGCTGCGCTCGGTCCACCGCGCGGAAGGCTGGACCCCGGAGACCGTGGCGCAGCACGCGATTCCTGCGCTCAAGGGCTCGTTCCTCGACCTGGAGCGCTCGGGCGAGGTGTTCTGCTGGGATCCGGTCTGACCATGAAATTCTGGCAGTCGCTCGCCTTCTGCGAGCTCGACCAGGCCGTCGAGCTGGCGAAGTTCGCGGAGGAGCTGGGGTTCCATGGTGTTTCGTTCGGCGATCATCTGATCACGACCAAGGCCCAGGTCGACGATTACTTCTTCACGAAGAGCGGGCAGGTGATGTGGCATCCGGAGACCCACTGGCCGGATCCCTGGGTCGTCTGTGCGGCACTGGCACGCGAGACGACGCAGCTCCGCTTCCTGACCACCGTGTACGTGCTGCCGCTGCGCGACACCTTCAATGCGGCCAAGGCGGTCGCCACTGCGGCGTACCTGTCCGACGACCGCATCATCCTGGGCGTCGGAATCGGGTGGCAGAAGACGGAATTCGTGCTGACAGGCCAGGATTTCCACACACGCGGCAAGCGCGCCGACGAGCAGCTCGAGGTGATGCGCGGGCTGATGCGCGGCGAGATGTTCGAGTATCACGGCCGCTGCCACGACTTTCCGCCCCTGCAGATGTCCCCCGGCACCCGTCGGCAGGTGCCGATCTTCGTCGGCGGCGCGAGCGATGCCGCGCTGCGCAGGGCGGCCCGATACGACGGCTGGCTCGGCCTGCGTCACACGGAAGAGGAGCTGCCCGGAGTGCTGGCGAAGCTCGGGCGGGCGCGGGAGCAAGCGGGCACTCACGATCACCCCTTCGACGTCTGGACGGCGATCAGCAATCCTGGGCCTGGCGCATTCGAGCGGGCCGAGACCCTCGGCGTCACCATGACGAACGGCGCGAACTTCCTGGTCGACGGCAAGGCACAGCCGTCGGAGATCGGCTTCAAGAAGCGTCGGATGGAAGAGTTCGCACGACGCCACATCCATGCGGGCTGCGCATGACTCTCGATTATCAGCGGCTGAAGTCCTGGCCTTTCGGCGTCATCGAGCAGACGTACACCGAGAAGGACACAATGCTCTACGCGCTCGGCGTCGGGTTCGGCACGGACCCGCTGGACGAGCGACAGCTGCGCTTCGTCTACGAGCAGGACCTTCAGGCGATGCCGACGCAGGTCGTCGTGCTGGGCTTTCCCGGCTTCTGGGCGAAACATCCGGATTCCACGATCGACTGGCTGCGGCTGGTGCTCGGCGCGCACAGCCTGCGCATCCATCGGCCCCTGCAGCCGCGGGGCACGGTGATCGCCCACAATGCGGTGACGCGCGTGGTCGACAAGGGAGCCGGCAAGGGAGCGCTGGTGGTGACCGAGCGCCGACTGCTGGAGAAGAGTTCGGGCGACCTGCTGGCCACGATCGAGCAGCTTTCGTTCTGCCGCGGCGACGGCGGCTACAGCGCGCCGAGCGCGGCCCATCCTCGGGGCCAACCGAGCGATCCACCACCGCCCGACCCTCCCGTCGTGCCGGAGACCCCTCCTGCGATCACGTGCGATCTCCCGACGCGACCGGAGAGCGCCCTGCTCTATCGACTGTCTGCCGATCTCAACCCGTTGCATGCCGATCCGCAGGTGGCAGGCGCCGCCGGCTTCCAGCGACCGATCCTGCACGGCCTGGCGACCTATGGCGTCGCATGTCACGCAATCCTCAAGAGCTGCTGCGACTATCGGCCGGAGCGTCTGAGGGCGCTCAGTGCACGTTTCGCTTCCCCGGTATACCCCGGCGAAACCATCCGTACGGAAATCTGGCCCGGCCGCAGTCGTGCGGCGTTCCGCGCGCGCGTGGTGGAGCGCGACGTGATCGTGCTCGACCACGGGCGAGCGGAATTCACCTGACGCCGATGTCCGAACGAACGAACGACCTGCACTCCCTGCTGCACCCACGCTCGGTGGCGATCGTCGGCGCCTCCGACAATCCGGACAAGGTGGGCGGGCGACCGCTGCGTCACCTGATCTCGCATGGCTACGCCGGACGTCTCTATCCGGTCAACCCACGCGGCACTCCGGTACAAGGGCTCGATTCGGCGACGAGTCTCGCTGCACTGCCCGAAGTGCCCGATGTCGCCCTGCTCTGCGTGCCAGCAGAGCGTGCGGGCGAAGAGATCGAGGCCTGCGCGAGGCTTGGAATCCCCAACGTGCTGCTGTTTTCCTCCGGCTTCGCCGAGGTGGGCGTGGCGGGCCGTGCGGCACAGGAGTCACTCGCCGCGACCTGCCGCGGCGCAGGCATCCGCCTGCTCGGTCCAAACATGCTCGGAGTGGCCAATTTCGAGAACGGTGCCGTGCTGTCGTTTGCCTCCGCCTACCTCGACTACCCGCATCGCGACGGACCGGTCGCCATCGTCTCGCAGAGTGGGGGGTTCGGTGCCGCGGCGTATGCACTGCTGCGGAACAACGGCCTCGGCGTGCGCTACGTCTGCACCACGGGCAACCAGGCCGATCTCGACGTCGCCGATTTCGCGTTGGAACTGGCACGGGACGAATCGCTGCGGGTGATGCTGATCTACCTGGAAGAGGTCAAGCAGGCGTCAGCGCTGCGCTGCGCCCTGGATGCGGCACGTCGTCGCGGCATTGCCGTCAGCGTCGTGCCGGGTGGCCTCTCGCCCGGCGGCGCCCGCTCCGCCCGGCTGCACACCGGATCGACGGGCTTCGACCGGCTGAGCGGCGACGAGCTGCTCGCGCTGTTGCGGGACGCCGGATGCCACATCGCCTGGAGCCTGCCCGAGCAGTGCGAGAGCGTGCCCCTCTATCTCGGGCGGCGCGATTTCCCCACCAGCGGCGGGGTCGCGCTGATCAGCAATTCCGGCGCATCCTGTGTCCTTGCCGCGGACGCGGCCACCGAGCTGCAACTGCCGCTGGCCGACCTGGCTGCGACGACCCGCGCGGCGCTCGATGCAGCGCTGCCCGAATTCTCGCTGAACCGCAACCCGGTCGACCTCACGGCGATGCTGCTCGCCGATCCGGGCCTGCTCGGTCGGGTGATGAATATCACGCTGGCCGACGAGGCGGTGTCGGCGGCGGCCCTGGGCCTGGTGGCCATCGGCGGCCCGAGCTACGACCTGCCGCGCTTCGTGCGCGAGACCGCGGACGCCGTGCGAGTCAGCGGCAAGCCCTGTGTCGTGCACGCACCGGATCCACGGGTGCGCCAGGCCTTCGCCGAGGCTGGCCTGCCGGTCTTCGCCGCCGAACGCGCGGCACTCGTCGCGCTGCGCGACTGGCGTCGTCACGTTGCCGCCATCGCCGCGTCGAACTGCCTCGATGGTGTCTCCAGTCATGCGTGAGGCCGACACGGCTCACATCGAGGTCGCCGCGCTCCTGCGTCCCGGCGACACGGTGGTATGGGGCCAGGCCGGTGCCGAGCCCATTCCGCTCATCGAGGCCCTGCTCGCGGGGCGTCATCGCGTGGGCGGTCGCTTTCGGGTGTTCCTTGGCATTCCCTCGGGCGAGGGCGGCATCCTCCCGCAACACACCGACTGCATCGACCTGATCGGCTACTGCGGCACCGGCGCGAACCAGGCGCTGATCACCAGCGGCAGCCTCGACATCCTGCCCTGTCACTATTCACGGTTTCCCGACCTGCTCGCGAGCGGACCGCTGCAGGCGACCGTGCTGCTGCTGCAACTGGCGCCGCCGGACGAGCAGGGTCGCTACAGCCTCGGCCTCGCTCACGAGTATCTCGTGCCCCTGCTCGACACGGCACGCATCGTGATCGCCGAAGTGAATCGGCAGGCGCCGTGGACCTATGGCGAACGGTTTCTCGCCGAAGACGAACTGGATGTGATCGTGCACACCGACCGGCCCCTGCCCGAAATCGGGCAGGCGGCTCCGGGCCCGGTGGAGCGCGCGATCGCCGGGCACGTGAGCGGGCTCGTGGAGGACGGCGCGACGCTCCAGGCCGGCCTGGGCGCAATTCCCGAGGCGGTCCTCGATCGCCTCACCGACCGTCGCGACCTCGGTGTGCATTCCGGTGCGATCGGCGATGCGGTGGCCCGGCTCACGGCAGGCGGCGGCGTCACGAATGCGCGCAAGAGCCGCGATCGCGGCATCACGGTGGCGGGCCTGGCCCTCGGAGGCCGACCGGTCCACGAGCTCATTCACCGCAATCCCGCCGTGCAGTTTCGTTCCACACGTTACACACACGATGTGGGCGTGCTGTCGAGCATCGAGCGCTTCGTCGCACTCAATTCCGCGGTCGAGGTCGATCTCACGGGCCAGGTCAACGCCGAGCTGGCAGCGGGCAGGTACGTCGGCGCCGTCGGCGGAGCCGCCGACTTCCTGCGCGGCGCGGCGCGCTCGCGCGGCGGCTTGCCGATCGTGGCGCTGCCGTCACTGGCTGGCGGGCGCAGCCGCATTGTCTCGCGACTGAGCGGGCCGGTCAGCACTTCGCGGGCCGACGCCGGGCTCATCGTTACCGAGCACGGGGTGGCGGATCTCCGCGGTCAACCCCTCGCGCAGCGCATCCGACGCATGATCGACATCGCGGCACCCCAGTTCCGGGCAGCACTGGAGCAAGAGGCGAACCCATGAGAAGAGCGGCTATCGTGAGCCCGGTGCGTACGGGCGTCGGCACCTTCGGCGGGAGCTTGCGATCCGTGCCGGTCGAGGAGCTGGCAGCCACCGTGATCCGCGCGGTACTCGCCCGCTCCGGTCTCGACCCTGCGGGCATCGACGACGTGGTGATGGCCCAGTCCTACGCCAATGGCGAGACGCCGTGCATCGGCCGCTGGGCGGCACTGCAGGCCGGCCTGCCCATCGAAGTGCCGGGCATGCAGGTCGACCGGCGCTGCGGTGGCGGCCTGCAGGCCGTCATCACCGCAGCGCTGATGGTGCAGACGGGCGCCGCCGACGTCGTGCTGGCCGGCGGCGTCGAGAGCATGAGCAACATCGAGTATTACACGACCGACATGCGCTGGGGTGCGCGTGCCGGCTCGGTGAAGCTGCACGATCGCCTGGAGCGCGGTCGCGAGCGTTCGCAGCCGGTGGAGCGCTTCGGCCACATCTCCGGAATGATCGAGACCGCCGAGAATCTCGCACGCCAGTACGACATCAGCCGTGAGGCGGCAGACGCCTGGGCCGTCCGCAGTCACCGGCGGGCGCGCGACGCCTGGGCCGCGGGACGGTTCGATGCCGAGATCGTCCCGGTGCAGGTGCCGCAGAAGAAGGGCCCGGCGCTCGTCTTTGCGAAAGACGAAGGCATACGCGACGACGCGAGCCCCGCGAGCCTCGCGGCGCTGCGCGCGCTGATGAAGGACGGTACCGTCACTGCGGGCAACTCGTGCCAGCAGAACGACGCCGCCGCGGCCTGCCTCGTGGTGGCCGAAGCGAAGCTCGCGGAGCTGCGCCTCGAACCGATGGGTTTCCTGCTGGACTGGGCGGCGGCCGGCTGCGAGCCGGCGACCATGGGCTACGGACCGGTGCCTGCGGTGGCGAAGCTCTTTCGAAGGACGGGCCTCTCTTTCGACCAGATGGATCTGGTGGAACTCAACGAGGCCTTCGCCTGCCAGGTTCTCGCGGTCCTGAAGGGCTGGCGCTGGGACGACCCGGACCGGCTCAACGTCAACGGCTCGGGCATTTCGCTCGGCCATCCCATCGCTGCGACCGGTGTGCGCATCCTCGCCACCCTGCTGCACGAACTCACCCGTCGCGGCGGCCGCTACGGACTGGAGACCATGTGCATCGGCGGCGGACAGGGTCTTGCGGCGATATTCGAGCGGCCGGCTTGATCGCGAAACGCAATGGAAGATTCGTCGATGAATCCTGAAGCCGCTGCCGGGGACGTCATCGCGAGGCTCACCGCGCCGGGAGCCCCGTTCGAAATGGAGACCATCGAGGTAAAGGGAGTGCCCTGCCGCGTCTTCAAGACCTACCCGCGAACGCTCGCCCAGCTCTATCGCCTGGCCGCCCGCCACGCTGACCGGGTGCTGGCCGTGGAAGGCGACCGCCAGACGACGTTCCGCGAGGCATTGCAGAAGTCCGGCCGCCTGGCGCGAGGGCTCGAGACGCACTTCGGGGTGGCCAAGGGACAGCGGATCGCGATCGTGATGCAGAACTCCACGGAGTGGATGCTCGCCTTCATGGCCGTGACGTCCCTCGGAGCCGTCGCCGTGCTGGTCAACAGTCGCGGCGCGCCGGTCGAGCTGGAACGCGCGATCCTGGAAACGGAATGCAGCCTCGTCATCGCGGACGATGCCCGCGTCCGACGTCTCGACGACACACGCGGCGCGGCCTGGCGCTTGCCGCGCATGATCTTCGGCGACGACGCCAGCCTGATCCGTGAGGGTCAGGACCGGTCGCTCGTCTCCCTGCTTGCGGGCTGGCAGGAGTTGGCCGCACTGGAGTGCGCGGCGGCGGAGCCGGACGAACCGGCGATCATGATGTTCACCAGCGGTTCCACCGGCGCGCCGAAAGGCGCGGTCCTGACGCAACGGAGCGTGATGGTCGGCCTGAGCGGTTCGGCTTTCGCGATGGCCGTGTCGGGAGCCAAGTTTGCCGCCAGGTTCGGGCCGGAAGCGGCCAGGAAGCTCGCTGCCCTGCAGCCCGCGTCGCTGCTGGTCGCGCCGCTGTTCCACGTCTCGGGCTGCCACAACGTGTTTCTGAGTGCCCTGGCCAGTGGCGGCAAGATCGTCGTCATGCCGCGGTGGAAGCCGGAGGAGGTGCTGAGACTGATCGCCCGGGAGCGCATACAGCAGATCGCCTGTGTCCCGACCATGTTGTGGGACCTGTTGCACCACCCCGATTTCGGCCAGCACGATCTTTCCTCACTCGCCGTGATTGGAGCCGGCGGCGCCCAGTTCCCGGGCAGCCTGCTGCGCGAAGCGAAGCGCTCGTTGCCCAACGCGGTGTTCGCGGTGGGCTACGGATTGACGGAGACCAATGGCTCGATCGCCAGCGCCAGCGGTGACGAGTTCCAGGCACGCCCCGATGCGGTCGGCACGATCTCGCCGCTGGCGGACGTCGAGATCGTCGACGACGACGGCAGGAACGTGCCGGCGGGAGAGCGCGGCGAAATCGTCGCGCGCGGCGCAATGCTCATGGCGGGCTACTTCGGCCAGGCCGCCGATTCGGCCGTCACCTTCCGGGACGGGTGGATGCACACCGGCGACATCGGTGTATTCGATGACCACAAGCGCCTGTGCATCGTGGACCGCAGGAAACACATGATCATCAGTGGCGGGGAGAACATCTACTGTGCGGAAGTCGAGTCGGCGCTGAGCGAGCATCCGGGCGTACGCGAAGTCGTTGCCCTGGGCGTTCCCGACCCGCGCCTGGGCGAGAAGCTGGTCGTGGTGATCGTGCCGCAACCGGGCTGTTCGCCGGATCCGGACGACTTGCGAGCCCATGCCGCCCTGCGCCTGGCGGCCTACAAGCTTCCCCACGCATATCATTTCCGCGACCAGGTCCTGCCCCGCACGCACACCGACAAGATCGACCGGCTCACCGTCGCGCGCGAGACCCGCGAGCAGCACCGCAGGACGCGCGTCGTGCAGGAGGAATGACAGCGAGACCAGAGTCGTCGTCCGGTCGGACGATGCGACCGTGCGATGCGCCTACTTAGCCTGCTCCACGCCGACCGGGGCCGACGACCATCGCATGCGGGGAGGATCCTGAACGTGTCCGACTTGAACGACTACAGCGGCGAATTCAAGCCCGATTTCCAGTTCTCGGACCTGTCCAAGGAAGCACTGGTCAAGCTGGTCGAGACTTACCAGCAGATTTTCCAGGGGCTGTGCGTCGTGGCCGTACAGGTCGCGCAGGAGCAGCTCGGCAAGGACGCCGGACAACGGCAGTTCAACGAGATCTACCGGCAGGTGATGGCACGCTTCGCCATACCGCTGCTCCGCAAGACGCTGGCCATTCGCGACGACGACGTGATCTCCATGTTCAAGTACTTCCAGATCGCCCCCGATGGCTGCCGCGGCGGCGGCATGTATGACTTCGACTTCGAGGTGACGAACCGCAACGACGTCAGCTACACCGGCAAGTACTGCCAGAACGCGAGCTTCTATGAGAAGCATGGCGACTCGGATGGCCTCAGGCGACTCTGCGCCGCGGGACCGGGCAGCTTCGAGCACAGCGCGTATGAGGCGATCTGCGCGGCGTTCAATCCGAGGATGAAGATGGAGTGGCCGCTGCTGCCGCCGCGCGTCAGCACGAATGCTCCCTTCTGCCGCTGGCGATTCCGCATCGACGACGAGCAGGCGACGGCGGATCGCGCGACATGAGCTTTCCCGGCGTCGCCGGCAAGGTCGCGATCGTCACCGGGGCCGGCGGCGGCATCGGCCTCGGTTATGCGCGGGCACTGGCGGCGGCTGGTGCGAAAATCGTCATCGCCGAAATCGATGCCGAGCGAGGTGACGCGGCGGCAGCCGCGATCCGCGACACCGGAGCGGAGGCCGTCTTCGTGCACGTGGACGTGGGGTCCGAGGAGTCCACCCGGTCCATGGCCGCTCGCACCTGTGCACTCCACGGCGGCATCGACTTCCTGGTGAACAACGCCGCACGGTTCGGCGACATGGCGCAGGCATCGCTGCTCGAGGTGGACTGGCGCTACTACCAGGACTTCATGAACGTGAACCTGAACGGTGCACTGCTGTGCGCGCGCGCCTGCGTGCCGGCCATGCGCTCCCGGGGCGGCGGAGCGATCGTCAACCAGTCTTCCACGGCTGCCTGGATGGGCGTCGGCTACTACGGTCTCGCCAAGCTCGCGATCAATGGCCTCACGCACTGCCTCGCTAGAGAGCTCGGGTCCGCGAAGATCCGCGTGAATGCGATCGCGCCGGGACCGACGGACACCGAGGCGCTGGCGAAGCAGGTTCCGCCGGCCTACCTCGGGCAGATGATCGCGCAGCTGCCGCTGCCGCGCCTCGGCACGCCGCACGACATGGCGCAGGCATGCCTGTTCCTGCTGTCCGACTCGGCGGCCTGGATCACGGGTCACATACTCGCCGTGGATGGCGGACAGATCCTGCGTTGTTGAGCGTCGCCATGCCGCTTGCCGACCTGTCTCCCGAGACCCGGCACCTGATCGACGGCCGGCTGCAGGAATCGGTCTCTGGTGCGCGCTTCGCCAACGTCAATCCAGCCACCGAAGAGGTGCTCGGCACTGCGGCCGACGCGACGCCCGCGGACCTGCACACGGCCATCGCCGCCGCGCGACGAGCCTTTGACGGAACCGACTGGGCGACGAATCCGGCGCTGCGCGCCCGCTGCCTGCGCCAGCTGCGTGCCGGCCTGCTGGCGGAGAAGGAGCAACTGCGCTCGATCGTCGTGCGCGAAGCTGGCGCGCCGGTGGCACTGACCTCCTTCATGCACGTCGACGATTCGATCGAGATGCTCGCCTACTGGGCCGAGAAGGCCGAGAGCGCCGTGTATGAGCGTCCCATGGCTGACGTGACCTTTCTCGGTCGGCCGCAGCGGCGCCTTCTCCGTCGTGAGGCGATGGGCGTGGTCGGCGCCATCACGCCCTGGAACGTGCCGCTGCTGCTCAACCTGACCAAGATCGGTGCGGCGCTCGCCGCCGGCTGCACGGTCGTCCTGAAGCCTGCGCCCGACACGCCGTGGTCGGCGACGCACCTCGGACGGATCGCGACGGCCATGACCGAGCTGCCGCCCGGCGTGCTCAACATCGTCGCTTCTTCCGATCCGCTCGTCGGCGAAGCGTTGGTGCGCGATCCTCGCGTGGACATGGTGACCTTCACCGGCTCGACCGCAACCGGCCGACGCGTCATGCAGCTGGGTGCGGCCACCGTGAAGAAGGTGTTCCTCGAGCTCGGTGGCAAGAGTGCCGCCATCGTGCTCGATGACGCCGACCTCGTGGCCGTGCTGCCGGGCGCCGCCGCGACCTGCATCCACGCCGGCCAGGGATGCGCGATCACCACACGCTGGCTCGTGCCGCGGGCGCGCTACGCGGGAGCCCTCGAGATCCTGCGCGCAGCCTTCGAGGCGTGGAAATATGGCGACCCGGAGGATCCGACGAACCTGCAGGGGCCGCAGATCTCGCGACGCCAGCAGGAACGCGTGCTCGCCTGGGTCGATCGAGGCCGCGCCGAGGGCGCTCGGTTGCTCGTGGGCGGCGGCCGGCCGGCACGCCGGGGCTTCTACGTCGAACCGACCCTGTTCGCCGATGTCGATCCGAAATCGAGCATCGCGCAAGAGGAGATCTTCGGCCCCGTGTGCTGCGTCATTCCCTACGAGGACGACGAGCACGCCGTGGCCATCGCGAACGACTCCATTTATGGGCTCTCGGGCGCCGTGTATTCGCAGGACGAAAGTCGCGCGCTCGGCGTCGCTCGCCGCATTCGCACGGGCACGATCTCGGTCAACGGCGGGCAGTGGTTCCACGTCGATACCCCGTTTGGCGGCTACCGGCAAAGCGGCGTAGGCCGCGAGAACGGCGAGCAAGGCTTCGATGAGCACCTCCAGACAAAGGTGATCGCGATGCCGGGCGGCACGCGGGACCAGGCTGAGGCGGCATGCGCACCGCGGTGATCACGGGTGCATCCTCCGGCATCGGCGCGGCGCTCGCCGTCGAACTCGGCACCCGGGGCTGGCGGCTTGCGCTCGGGGCACGGCGCATGGACCGGCTCGAGCGTGTCGCACAGGCAGCTCGTGAGGCCGGTGCCACTGCGATCGCCTGCGCACTCGACGTGACGGACCCTGCGTCAATCGATGCGTTCTGGCACAGGGCCGAGGCGGAGCTCGGTGACATCGACACGCTGATCAGCAACGCTGGCCGCGCCACGCTCGGGCCGCTCATGGAATGTTCCGATGCCGAACTCGCAGCCGATGTCGGCGTGAACCTGCTCGGTCATCTGTGGATGGTGAAGCGGGCGCTGCCGAAGATGGTCGAGCGCCGCGGCGGCGACCTGGTATTCGTCGGGTCCGACGTGGCCGTGCGTCCGAAGCCGGATCTCGCGGCCTATACGGCGTGCAAGGCGGGTCTGGAGGCGCTGGCGCGCTCGCTGGCCATGGAAACCCATGCTTCCGGCATTCGCACGATGCTGGCGCGGCTCGGTGCGACGGCCACGGAGTTCGGTGCCGACCTGCCGGATGCGCGCCGCGCCGCCGCCGTGGCGCTGTGGCAACGCTGGGGCCTGCACCTGTCCCTGAACGTGGTCGCCGCGCAGCGAACCGCCAGGTGCATCGCCGACGCGCTCGCGATCCCGGCGTGCGAGGGCGGCATCGTGCTGTTCGAGCTGCTGCCGACGCCAATGGCTCTCTGAGCCGGCCACGACGGCGATCCGAGCCGTCGAGACACCATGAACGTGATGCCGTCGCCAAAGTAGTCCGGTCGGACGATGTGCTGTCGCGGCACGGTTTCCTAGCCTCGCGAGAACCCGCTTCCGCCGATCGGGGGCGTGTGATTTCTGCAACAGGGCGGCCGAGAACGCCCACTGATCCCGGCCCGAAGTGCCCCGTCTTGCAATCGTTGACATCCGTTTAGGGGGAAGTATTGATGAAGATCACAGACGCGGTTCGAATCCTCTGCGGCAGCTGCCTGACCTATGGCCTGACGCTGCAACCGACCCTTGCGCAGACCGACACCTCCCAGTCAGGGGCGGGCAAGTCGAGCGGCCGGCTCGAGGAGATCGTGGTAACCGCGCAGAGGCGCGAGGAGAGCCTGCAGCAGACGCCGCTGGCCGTCAGCGCGATCACGACCGAAGACATCGAGCAACGCGGCATGGTCGACGTCAGCCGACTGACGGCATTCGTGCCCAATCTCACGACGACGACGACGCCCGGCTCGACCTCCAGCTCGACCATTGCGATCAGGGCCATCGGCAACGGCGACCCCATCCTCACCTCCGACTCGCCGGTCGCCATTTATTTTGACGGCGTCGTGATCGGTCGCCAGGCGGGCGCGTCCTTCGACCTGCTCGACCTCGAGCGGGTCGAGGTGCTGCGAGGCCCGCAAGGCACGCTCTACGGGCGCAATACCATCGGCGGGGCGGTGAACCTCGTCACCGCGAAACCCTCGGACGACTTCGGGTTCCGGCAGAAATTCAGCATCGGCAGCTGGAACCAGTGGCAGTCGCGCACGAGCATCGACACAGGCGAATGGGGTGAGAGCGGCGTCCGCTCCAAGCTCGTCTACATCCACCGTGAGCAGGACGGCTACGTCGACAACCGCAATACCCCCGGCGACCTCGACCCGGGCGCGTTCGAGCTCGATGCGTTTCGCGTCGCGCTCTCATTCGACCGCGGCGGAGCCTTCCGCGCCGACTACGCCTTCGACCACAACGACCGTGACGGCGTCCCGGCGGCGTGGCAGGCGACGGCGACGAATTCGACCGTGCAGCGGTTGTGGAACGCCTCGCCGACGTACGGGGGCCGGGCACCTCAGGTCTCGTCCAAGCGATTCGATTCGCTGTACCTGAACGCCGACGACGCGAACACCGACAAGGTCGACGGCAACACCCTGGTCCTCGAATTCGACTTCAATGACGAGACGATGCTGCGCTCGCTCACCGGTTATCGGGAATGGAGCCAGACCACGCGCAACGGTGCGATGGACGGCCAGAATGGCATCCGCGCGCTGACAGTGAGCCCCGCTGCGTTTGCGCCGCCGTACCCGTTCATTCCAACGGGGGTGAAGGAAATCAATCTATTCACGGCGGGGGTCTCCCCGCGCAGCCAGCACCAGGTGAGCCAGGAGTTCGACCTGATCGGCGATCTCGGCGAGCGGCTGAACTACGTCGCAGGGCTCTTCTACTTCAGGGAAAGGAGCCACGAATACAGTCAGCAGTTCATGTACATCGCCCTCCCGCCGCCGTTTCCTGCCGCCGCCGCCCCAACACAGGGCACGATAGAATACGTGCACGAGTCGGAGTCACAGGCGGTCTTCGCCCAGGCGACCTACGACTTCACCGATCAGCTCAGCTTCACCGGTGGCATGCGCTACACCAAGGACACGAAGGAACTGGAGCAGGCCGCGCCGTTCCGGCGCAATCTCGACAAGGACTTCAGTCACTTCGACTGGTCGGCCACGCTCGATTACAAGCTGAACGACGTCATGATGGCCTACGCGCGCGCCGCGACCGGATACAAGGCGGGCGGCATGAATGCCCGATCTTTCAACGATGGCTACGACCCGGAGGAGTTGACTTCGTTCGAGCTGGGCATGAAATCCGAGCTCCTCGACCAGCGCCTGCGCCTGAACGGCGCGCTGTTCTACGTCGACCACCAGGACATGCAGTTGCAGCAGTTCGTGGCCGGTGCCCGCGGCGCGCTCAGCAACACCGTGAACGCAGGCGAGGCCGAGTACACGGGCATCGAGCTGGAATTCCAGGCGCTGCTGACCGACAGCCTGACCTTCTCGGGCTCCGTGGGATACATCGATCGTCAGTTCAACAAGTTCCTGATCGTCGACCCGGGCACCAACCAGACCGTCGATGTGGCCAACGTCGCTCACTTCACCTACTCGGCGAAGGAGACGGCGAACGCGGCACTCCAGTACGACCTGCCACGCTTCAGCTTCGGCCAGGTTTCCGCGCGCCTGGAATACAACTACCGCAGCGAGGTGTATTTCCAGCCCACGACGGTGGGCACGCCGCTCAACGAGTCGATCAAGGGCGACGGCCGCGGCCTGCTCGACGCGCGTCTCACGCTTGCCGAAGTGGCGGTCGGCAGCGCGACGGCCTCGTTTTCACTGTGGGGCCGGAATCTCACCGACGAAGAGTACCGGGTTCACGGCATCGACTTCGGCGCTCTCGGCTATGCCGGCAATGTCTACGGTGAGCCGCGCAGTTACGGCATCGATCTCGACGTCAGCTTCTGATTGCACGAGAACGGGACCATGAGCCGTCGATTCACAGAGTTCACGCTGCTCACCGTCCTCGGCTGCACGGTCGTCGCCGCCAGTGCCCTGGCCCAGTCGGATGCCGAGGGCACGGCGACGAGCGGCCGCCCGGGGGATCTCGAGGAGGTCATCGTCACCGCGCAGCGCCGGGCCGAACGTCTGCAGGAGGTGCCGATCGCGATCACCGTGCAGTCTGGCGAGCAGCTGCGCAACGCCGGGGTCAGGAACCTGCGTGACCTCGTGGTGGTCGTGCCGGGCGTGCGGCTCGCCGGCGCCGGCGCGAACATCCAACCGTCGATCCGCGGCGTCCAGTCCCAGCAGACCGATCCGGGCAACGATGCGAACGTCGCCGTCTATGTCGACGGGGTCTACCAGGCCAACCAGATCGCCAACAACCTCGATCTGCCCGACGTGCGGCAGATCGAGGTGCTCAAGGGGCCGCAGGGCACGCTCTTCGGGCGCAACGCCACGGGCGGGGCAATTCGCGTCTTCACGCTCGAACCGGACTTCACGCTGGCCGGTCGCGTGAGCCTGGACTACGGACGTTTCGACAACGTGATCGCCAAGGGCTTCGTCAGCGGGCCGCTCGTCGGCGATACCGTGGCGGCCAGCCTGTCGGCGTTTCGGGAGGAAAGCGACGGGTATCACCACGACATCGTCACGGGCGAGGATGACGTCGGTGGCATCGAGAGCACCGTCGTGCGCGCCAAGCTGCTCGCGAAGCCGACGGACAGCGCCAGGCTGCTGTTGACGCTCGGCTACATGGACCGGTGGGACGGCGATACCACGCCCTATGCCACGATCGACGGCAATGCGGTCGCGCGCTTGTTCCCGGGCGCGGTGTTTGGCGAAAAACCGTATGAATTCACGACGAACCGCGAGGCTTTCCTCGACAGCACCGCGTATCTCGCCAGCCTGAAGCTGGACTTCGA
>Ga0073899_10002478_pt1 | contig 16637 bp, 15 predicted proteins | sample KloWWTmetaKNB5Ph_FD_88975 | JGI IMG/M metagenome (GOLD analysis project Ga0073899, IMG submission 88975) | Active sludge microbial communities from Klosterneuburg, Austria, studying microevolution and ecology of nitrifiers - Klosterneuburg... | ecosystem: Engineered > WWTP > Aerobic digester >...
GACCCCGCCCTGCAACACCGTGGCCTCTCCGTTCAGCAGGTCTCCTACGAGCTGGGGGTCCACAAGAGCACTGCCTCCCGCATCCTGCAGACGCTCGCCAAGGAAGGGTTCGCCGTCGCGCCCGCACGCTCCCGGCGGGGCTATCGGCTCGGGCCGGCGCTTCGCTCGCGGTTCGGCCTCACCAGCGCCCAACGGCGTTTTCGCCAGCTTGCATCGCCGTTCCTGCAGGAACTCGTCGGCCTGACCGGGGAATGCGCACACGGGGCGGTGGCCTCGGACGGAGAGGCCCTTGTCGTGGACGCCATCGAGACGGCCCAGTCGCTGCGTGTCGTGCTGGAGAAGGGACGGTTGCTGCCCCTCCACTCCACGTCGGTCGGCAAGTGCCTGCTCGCCTGGGAACTGGCCCCGCTGCCGGACGAGCTGCCTGCCCGCACCGGCCACACCATCACCGATCCCGGCCTGCTTCGCGACCACCTGGAGACGGTCCGCTCTCTCGGCTACGCCGTCGACAGCGAGGAGAACCACACCGGGGGGTGCGGGATCTCGGCGCCGGTGTTCGAAGGCCGGGACGGACCGCCGGTGGGGTGCATCGGGATCGGCGGTCCCGTCCAGCGCATCAACCCATCGACCCTCGAGGACCTGGCAAGGCAAGTCACCCTCGTGGCGAGCCAACTCACCGAGGCGATCGTCGACACCCCCGACTGATCGCCCGCCCCTCACGCGCCCCGGCTCCCGCCGGGGCGGCAAGCCCAACCACAACCCGGCCTGGCCCCGCCATGCCCGCACAACGGAGGAACACCATGAAGACCTCACCATTCGCCGCCGTCAACGCCCAGGCCGCCGCTGCCGTCATCGCTGTCTTCCTGGTCTTTGCCCTGCTGTTCGGCAACCCCGACGCCGCGCCCGGACACGACCAGGGCACCGTGGAGGTCTCTGGGCAGGAGAGCCTCGGGTGACACCCGACATGGCCGGCGGTCAAGGCCCGACCTAGCCAACGGGCGCCGGGCCGCTCCGCGACAACTCGGCAGATGGGTCGGTGAGGACCGCGACGATCTCCCACTGGCGCACGAGGAACGACTCCTCGTCGAGCTTCTTCCGCCGCATCCAGCCGGTCACCTCGCTGCTGCACTTGCTGGTGTTGCAGCTCCGGCAGGCGGGCACCACGTTGTCGACCGTGTAGCGGCCCCCACGGGAGATGGGCAGCACGCAGTCCTTCTGCAGCGGCACGTCGACGGCGCCACAGTAGGCACACCCGCGCCACGCGTCACACAATCCGGCCCACTGCTCCGCGGTGAGGTCCTGGACCTTTCCGCTCAGCCGGCGCTTCCGCCGTCGCGCCGACCGCACCCTCATCGTCGTCGCTCGCCCCGCCATGCCCGCAGGCTACGCCCGACCCGACCGCCCCCACCCTGCACGACACGCCGTCGAACTCCGGGCTCGACGCCCTCAGGGCATCGAGACACGGTTGACCCCGCCATTCGTGCCGCCCGACGGCGCTCAGCCGCGGTAGACAGGCCACACCGCGCCCGCCCAGAAGCACGCGATCACGGCCAGCGCCGTCGCCCCCAGCACCGCGACATCCAACGGCGTCACCCGCAGGTACGCCAACCGCAGGCGCCGGACACGGGGGTCGGCCTGCGCGTAGGTGAACCCCCGCGTCTCCAGCGCCTCGACGGTGGTGCGCACGTTCTGCGCCGTGTTGAGGAAGATCGGGTAGAAGCTGAGGATCGCCATCCGGCCCCAGTGATACACGTTGCGCCACCCCAGCAGCCCGGCCCGCGCCGGCGCGGCCATCCGCAGCCGGTAGCCGTCGAAGACCGTGGTGAACTCCTCCACCATGATCGGCAGCATCCGGTAGCCGTAGCTGACCCCGAACGTGACCAGGTGCGGGGCACGGAAGGCGAGCAGCGCGTCGGAGAGCTTCTCCGGATCCAGCGACACGAACGCCGCCATCGACGCCATCGACACGGCCCCGAGCTTGAGGTTGAGCACCGCCAGCGCGATGAGCGTCTCGACGTTGCCACCAAAAAGCAGCGACGCCACCACCAGATAGACGATCTCGAAGCCCAACCCGATGACGAACAGCCCCAGGACGAGCGGCCCCACGCGGGCGAGGATGACGCTGACCACGCCGAGCAGGAACAACCCGGCCAGCACCGTCACGTTGTGCGTGAACCAGGGGACGAACGCCAGGACGAGGTACCAGACGATCACCACCCGCGGATCCATCCGCGTGAACAGGCCGCCGCGCGTGGCGTAGGCGGTGCGGATCAGCTCCAGCTTGATCCACTCGACGGACAGGACGTCGCGCTGCCTGCGGGCCATGGGTGGTGCTCCTAGACGAGTTCGGGGATGCGGAGGGCGGCGACGAGCTCGTCCACGCTGAGCGGCAGCGGGTCCATGCCCAGCTCGGCGCCCAGCGCGACGACCTGCGGGGGCACCAACCTGGCGCGCCGCATCAGCTCGGGGTGGGTGAACAGGGCGCGGGGGTCGACGTCGGCTGCCACCCTCCCGGCCTCCAGGACGATCACCCGGTTGGCCCATTCGGCCACGAGATGCATGTCGTGGGTGGCCACGACGGTGCACTCGATCACCTGGCCCGGGTCGGCCAGCATCCCGGTGACGTCCTCCCGGCTCGACACGTCCAGCGACGAGGTGGGTTCGTCGAGCAGGAGCAGCTTCGGGCGCATCGCCAGCCCGATGGCGAGCGTGGCCCGCCGCTGCTGCCCGCCCGAGAGCCCGCGACCGTCCCGGTCCGCGAAGCCGTCCAGCCGCACCCGCCGGAGCACGTCGTCGACGAGGCCCTCCCACCCCGCGACGGCGCGACCCGACGGAAACAGCGCGACGTCGGCGCGGATCGAGTCCTTGAGGAACATCTGCTGCGGGTGCTGATAGAGGTAGGCGGCGATCTCCGCCAGCCTGCCGGGGGTGCGGCTGCGCGTGTTGACGCCGTCGATCTCCACCTCGCCCGAGCGGGGGACCGACAGGCCGGCGAGGTGCTTGAGCAGGGTGGTCTTGCCGGACCCGTTGCCGCCGACGAGCGCCACCCTGTCGCCGGCGAACAGCTCCAGATCGAGCCCGGTGAGGACCGGCTGGATGTCTCCGGCAACCGTGCGGTAGCCGTGATGGAGGTCGACAGTGCGGGCCACGACGCGCTCCTGCGGCCGATGCCGCGGCTCGGCCACGACAGGACCGGGCACCAGGCCACGCTCGCGCAACAGATTGGCCGCTCCCGCCACGTCGCGCGGGGCGCGGTCGGCGCCGACGGCGGAACACACCTGCACCACCTGCGGCGCCGGGATGCCGTGGCGCTGCAGCTCGCCGGTGCGGTTGACGGCCTCGTCGATCCCCAGATGCCAGACCGGGGCGCCGTCGGCCATGAGCACCACGGACTTCGCGTACTGGGCGACGAACTCGGCGTGGTGCTCGATGGTGATGACGGTCAGCCCGAGTTCCTCGTTGAGGCGCCGCAGCTGCCGGTAGATCTCGTGCGCGCGGGCGGGGTCGAGCTCGGCCACCGGCTCGTCGACGACCACGACGTCCGGGCGCAGCGCGAGCACCGCGGCCAGCGCGGTGGCGTGCGCCTGCCCGCCGCTGAGCGCCCAGGTGAATCGCTTCTCCAGCGGCGCGAGGTCCAGCTGGTCCATCACCTCGGCGGTGCGCTCGGCGTGGTCGTCGTGGCCGAAGTTGATCGGCCCGAACGAGATCTCGTCGCGGACCGTGGGGCGCACTAGCTGGTTGAGGAAGTCCTGGTAGACGTAGCCCACCTTGGACGACAGCTCCGCGACCGACGAGGTGAACGTGTCGACGCCGTCGACGACGACCTCCCCGGCGAAGTCACCGGACCAGTAGTGCGGGACGAGCCCGTTGAACGTCTTACACAGGGTGGTCTTGCCCGAGCCGTTGCCGCCCACGATCGCCACGAAGTCGCCGCGCTCGATCGTGAGGTTGACGTTGCGCAGGGTGTCGGCCGCAGCTCCCGGGTAGCGGAAGCTGAGGTCCGACACTCTGATGATCGCGTCGCTCACGCGTCGACCTTCTCCTTGCGCAGATCGGCCTCGGCCAGCCGGACCGCCTCGTCGGCGTCCACCTCGGGGCGGGTGTCGCCGCGGGTGCCCAGCCGGTAGGCGAGGACCGCGACGACGGTGGTGAGCACGATCGCCCCCACGCCCACCCACAGGAAGCTGGTGCCGTACTGGTCCAGGAACTCGGCCTCGAAGACGCCCACCTCGATGTCCCAGGACTCGAGGAACGCGAAGAACGCCGAGCCGATGGCCATGGCCACCGCGACCACGACGAACCAGCCGGTGCGCGGCGCCTCGCCGGGGATGGGCTCGCCTGGCACCCGTGGGCGCATGCCCATGAGCGGCTCGATCTTGCCGTGCAGCGCCGGGATGAGCCACATCGCGGGGATGGCGCCGAAGAGGATGCCGGAGATGAGGATGTCGACGCCGAACCCGAGCGACTCGAGGAGCAGCATCGACTCGGGCAGGCCCTCGACGAACTCGGCGTCCTCGAGGCCCACCCACACCTTGGTGAGGTCGACGACGGCGGAGAGGAACTTGTCGATGACCACCACGAGGATGGCGCCTACCCAGATCTGCGGCCGGCTGCGCGGGTTACGGATCAGGGAGCCGGCGATGTAGAGGGCGAGGAACATCTGGAAGTAGCCCTCGATCTCCGAGAGGCCGGAGAAGTCGCCCATGAGGAGGTCGACGAAGACGATCTCGCCGAGCGGGGCGCCGAGCGCGGCCCACAGCGGGGAGAAGAGCGCCACCATCGCCAGCGGCACGAAGACGAAGTAGGACACGGAGACGTCGACGGGGCCGATGGTCACGTCGGGGATGATCTCGAGGATGATGTTGGCCAGGCCGAACAGGGCCATGGACAGCACGAAGATCATCAGCTTCTGGGGCGTCTGCAGCTGCGGGAGGCCGCCGGTGGTGCGCAGCCGGCCGGCGCGCTCGTCGGGTGAGTGGGACATCGTGGTGGTCCTTTCGGGGTCAGATCGCGGGTGCGATCCGGTCGATCAGGTCGATGAGGTGGGCTGGGGAGTCGACGACGCGAGTCGCCGACCCGTCGGTCAGGGCACGGTCCAGGTCCTCGTCGGCGGTGGATCCACCCCGGACGAGGACGCGGTGGGCGATGCCGCCGGCGCGGGCGCCCTCGGCGTCGTTGAGGGGCTTGTCACCGACGAACCAGGTGCGGTGCGGGTCGGCTTGGGCGATGGCCAGTGCTTCGCGGAAGATGGCCGGCGACGGCTTCCGGACGCCGATCTCGTCGGAGCACACGTAGGCCGCGATGAGGTCGGCCAGGCCGTGGCGGGCGCATTCGGCGCGCACGGTGCGCCCCGAGACGGTGTTGGACACCACCACCACCGTCATGCCGGCCGCGCGGCAGGCCCGGAACAGCTCCGCGACCCCGGGGCGAAGCGAGCGCACCGTCTTGGCCTGCGCGTAGCGGGCCATGAGGTTGTCGGCCTCGGCGAGCAGCCAGGAGGTGTGGCGGCCGCCGAGTAGCGCATCGACGCGGGCCCAGAATTGTTGGGCGGTCTGCTCGGGCAGGTCGTCGATCCGGCCGGCCCGGAATCGGGCGGCGAGTTCGCGCTTGGCGCTGCGGTGCTGCTCCCGGGCGCCGGCCATGGCCCGCACGAGGGCCTCCGCGATGGGGGCGTCGTCGTGGATGCGGCGGAGGCGGCGGGCGATGTCGCGGGCGAGGTCCTCGACGGTTGCCGGGGTGGGGACGGTCGAGGAGATGACTCCGCCGTGGTCGATGAGGAGCGCCGGCCGGCCCTCCGCGCGGGGGGCGACGGAGGCAAGAGCGGGCCCGCGGGAGGCGGCGCGCAGCGCGTCGAGGAGGCCGCGGGGGTCGTCGAGGATGACGTCCGGGCGCTCCGCGATCTCGAACGGGGGATGGTCAGTGTGCTTGGACCGGGTGAGCAGCACCGCGCCCACCCCGGCGCGGCGTCCGGCCGCGACGTCGCGATCCATGGTGTCGCCCACGTACCAGGTGCGGCGCGGTTCCAGACCGAGCGCGTCGGCGGCGATCTCGATCATCCGCGGGTTGGGCTTGCGGACGCCCACCTCGTCGGAGTAGACCTGCACGTCGACGAGGGCGTCGAGGCCGCGCTCCGCCAGTATCCGGCGATGGCTGAGGCCGGCGTGAGCGTTGGAGACCACCCCCACCCCGATGCCCTCGGCGCGGCAGTGGGCGAGCAGCTCAGGGATGCCGGGCCGTACGATGTGGTCCGACATAGTGACCGACACCATCGCGAGCAGCTCGGAGGCCTCCGCGATCACCAGCTCGCGGGCGCCGTCGGGGAGGTCTGCCAGGAGGAACTCCCCCACCACCTCCCGGTGCGACATCTCCCGCGGGGCGGGACGCCGGGAGGACGCGTGCTTCCCGTGCTTGAGGGCCTGCTGGCCGGCGAGGAAGGTGCGCTCAAGGACGGCCGGGTCCAGCTCGTGCCCTCCGCGGGCCAGCATCCTGTGGAGGTGGACGGCCACCTCCCGCGGGCCCGTCGGGCGCTTGCGGGTCTCGACGATGACCCCTCCGAAATCGAGCAGCAGCCCGTCGGGACGGCGGTTCAGACCCATGGCACCTCACTTCTGGAACGTTCCGGTTCGACCTTAGGGTCCTCGGGTAACGGAAAGGTGTCGTGACGGTGAACAGTGCTGGAGCGATCCAGAAACGTGGTAGGCAAGGGGGATGAAGACCCGCATCACCATCGTCGACGTGGCCCGCGCGGCCGGGGTGTCGAAGTCCCTGGTGTCGGTTGCGCTCCGCAACGACCCTGGAGTGGGGCCGGCCACCCGGCAGCGGATCCTCCGGGTGGCCGACGAACTGGGCTACCGGTCCAACCTCTGGGCCCGGTCCCTGGTGCAGGGCAGCACCAATCTCGTCGGCGTGCTCCTGGCCGACCTCGGCAACGCCTACCACACCGACGTGGTGATCGGCGTCGAGGACGCGGCCGCCGAGCAGGGGTTGGGGGTGGTGATCAGCCACGGTCGCGGGGACTCGGAGCGGATGGCAGCGCAGCTGGGACGGCTCGTGCAGCTGGGGGTCGACGGGGTGGTGATCGTCTCCGCGCACACCCCGCCCGGCGCGCTGGCCGAGGCGGCGCGGGTGATGCCGGTGGTGGTCGTCGGCCGTCCCGCGATGCTGCCGGAGTCCGTAAGCGGGATCAGCAACGACGACGAGCTCGGGGGCCGGCTCGCCGTCACGCACCTCGTCGACGGTGGCCGCTCCCGGGTGGCGTTCCTGCAGATGTCGGGGTCGACGTCGGCGCTGGCGCGGCGGGATTCCTACCTGCGAGTGGTCGAGGAGCGAAGCCTGCCCGCAACGGTGCTCTCCCCGGCAGGGCTGGACGCCGATGCGCTGCGGGGCGTGGACGCGGTGTTCGCGTCGAACGACCGCGGGGCCGTTCAGCTGTTGGCGGCGGCCCACGACGCGGGGGTCTCGGTGCCGACGGAGCTGGCCGTGGTGGGCTACGACGACACGGACCTCGCGCGCCTCGTCAGACCCCAGCTGAGTTCGATCGCCCAGCCGAGGCTCGAGATGGGCCGACGGGCGCTGGAGATCCTGCAGGGCGGGGAGGTGGTGCGCGAGACGCACGCGCCGCACCTGGTGGTGAGGGCGTCGTCGGCCCCCGCCTGATCCCGCGCGGTGTCGGGTTGCTCCTGCTCACACGCGCGCCGCCTGCGCTGCGTCCCGACGCCTGCGCTGCGTCCCGCCGTCAGGCCAAACCCGCAGGGGCATCGGGATAGGTGACCCGAGACGACTCGTCGACCACCGGCGCGGCGCCCCACTGGCCGAGTTGGTGTCGACGCGGGGCCGCCTCGCCCATCAGGTGCCACACGGTCCAGCCCCTGGCGGTCAAGGTGTTCGAGATCAGCAGCCGGTGGCACCTCCACGGCATAGGCTCCCCGCACATCACCGCAGTCCGGGTGTCGCGGGCCAGCGCCGTCAATCGGGCGACCCCCTCCTCATACCCCTCGGTGAGCGTGTAGTCCGCGTAGTTCCTGAAGCTCACGTTCTTCCAACCCGCGTTGATCGTCGGGTCCACCCCCTGCTTGCGACGACGCCCGCCCAGCTCGGCGAGGTGCAGGTAGCCGATCCCGACCTCGGCGAGCCACTGAGCCATCGCGTCGCTGCCGAACTGCGGGTTCCGGCGGGATCCGGGGTGGGCGCGCACGTCGACCAGGAGGCCAATGCCGTGCTCGCGCAGGGGCTGCAGGAACTCAGGCACGGGACAGGTCCAGTGTCCGATGGTCCAGATCTCCATGCCCCGCACGTTACGCCGTCGCCCCGAGCCAGCCTGGAACCGGGCGATGACGCAGCCGGCGCTACGCGCCCGCAGGATCAGGGGAGATCAGCCACCGCCAGGCGGCGGATCTGGTGGCGACTACGCGACCAGACCTTCCACTCAACGCACAACCGGATGAACTTGAACATTCAAGGATCGGGTATCCTGGGGACGTCATCCTGCGCCATCCATGAGGAGAAGCACCATGTCCATCGTCATCACCGCCGCCACCGGCCAGCTCGGAAACCTGGTGGTCCAGAACCTGCTCAAGCGCGGAGTCAAGGCCGACGACATCGTCGCCACGGGCCGGGCCCTGGACCGCCTTGAGGCGCTTCGCGCCCAGGGCGTCCGCACCGCCGTCCTCGACTACAACAACCCCGCCGACGGAATCATCAACGCGGGCGACACGGTGCTGCTGATCTCCGGCAGCGAAGTGGGCCAGCGGATCGCCCAGCACGGGAACGTCGTCGCGGCGACCAAAGCCGCCGGGGCAGCCCGGATCGTGTACACGAGCGTGGTCGGGGCAGACGCCACCAGCCTGCTCGTCGCCCCCGAGCACGCGGCCACCGAGGACGCCATCAAGGACAGCGGCCTCACCTACACCTTCCTGCGCAACGGCTGGTACCACGACAACTACCAGCCCGCGTTCGAACAGGCCCGCCAGACCGGCGTCGTCGTCTCAAGCGCACAGGAGGGCCGCGTGTCGAGCGCCTCGCGCGCCGACTACGCGGAGGCAGCCGCCGTCGTGCTCATCGGCGACGGACACGACAACGCGACCTACGAACTCGGCGGGGACACCGCCTGGACCATGAGGGACCTGTCCGACACCTTTGCCGATGTCCTCGGTCGGCCGGTCACCCTCCACGAGGTCACCACCGACGAGCACGTGAGTGTGCTGCGCGAGGCCGGGCTCGATGACGGCACGATCGGGTTCATCACCACGCTGGACAGCAACACCGCCGACAACACCCTCCTGGTCACGAGCGGGGACCTGTCGCGGCTCATCGGGCGGCCCACGACGCCGATCGCCGACGCGGTCCGTTCCTGGGCGCGGGCGACGAGCTGAGCCAGCCGTGGCGCAGGCCTTGGCGTAGTCGTGGCGACCGGGGACACTAAGCCCCCTCCCCAACCGCGGCAGCGGGACGCCAGTGCAGCCCTCCACGCTCAGGCGAGGGCAGGGTGACCCGCACTACGGGCACGTTCCCGCGCGGTGAGACACCCGTCGCTCCGGGCCCCAAGGTCGGAAGCGCGGAATCGCGCCCGAAGTGGCACCCTCTGTCGTACTCCCTGAGCGTGGGGCCCCGCACTGGCGTCCATTCTCCGCGGCCGTGGCGGCAGTGCCGTCGGAGCACTGCCACATACTGAATAGATGTTGCAGTAGATCGAGTCTGAGAGGGCTCCGTCGGCGTCGCTCGGGCGATCCTGACCGTGCTCGGGCTCCCACCCGCGCATGACACTGGGAGCTGGCCGACCCACCACCGCCTGACGATCTGGCACGACACGCCGTCGGACCGCCGCGTCGCACACCGTGGCGACCTCGACCGCCGGCGCAACCGGACATTCGTGCACCGGATGCCCCCGGACTGCTCCGCCCTGTTGCCTGGCTATCCACACTTTGTCTGGACTGACGCGCGAGACCGACTCGCGGAACCGGACTGGGGTCTATAGCATTTGTTATACTCGAGTCATGTCCAGCACTCTGGCGGAGGCAGCGCGCCACGCGGACCAGCTCATCGCCCAGGGCCGCGGCGAGTTGGTTCGCGCCGTGCGGCAGGCCTCGGCAGCCGGTAAGACCCAAGCGCAGATCGCGGCCGAGATCGGGCGAAGCCAGCCTGAGGTGTCCCGCCTGCTCCGCTTCCACGGCACGTCGCCGTTGAGTCGGAGGCTGCGCAAGAACGCAGGCGAAGTCAAGCGCCTGGTGGCCGCTGCTGGTGGCCGCGACGTCCGCGTCTTCGGATCCGTCGCCACCGGAGATGATCACGAGGGGTCCGACATCGATCTGCTGTTCACCATGGATCGTCCTCTCAGCTTGATGCAGCTTGCCGCCCTCGAGCGGGACGTGAGCCAGGTGGCGGGGTGCCCCGTGGACCTGGTGCCCGACACCGTGCTGCGCCCCGATCTTCGGGATCGGATCCTCGCTGAGGCGGTGGCGCTGTGAGCAGAGGCACTTCTGAGACCCTGAGAGACGCTCTGGCCCACTTCGAGATCATGCAGAGCCATGCTGCAGAGGAGCTCGATGATCAGCTGGTCATCGACGCCGTCTGCATGCGCCTCTCTGCAGGGATCGAGGCCCTCGCCGCGCTCAATCCGGCGATACGCCAGACACTGTTCGGAGATGCATGGTCGCTCATGTGGGGCATGCGGAACCGGATCGCGCATGGATACCTGTTGGTGGACCCGACCATCATCCGCGCGACGCTGACGCACGACGTTCCGTCGATCATGCACCGGATCCGTCGAGCCCTCAATACCGCCGCCATCGATGGCCAACGCACTGAGGAACAGGCGTCCGAACATGCCGTTTCGCGGTCCAACGTCAACGCGATCACCGGAGTATCTGACGAAGACGACCTGGTCTGATGTACGCCGATCAGCGGCCGGATCCACAGCGGCGGCGCGAGGAGTTGGAGCGTCAAATCGCCCTCCTCCGCGTTGAGAACCAGCGGTTGAGGAACCTCCTCAATGTCACCGAGGGCGTGGAGCCACCGGCGCAGCAACCGACATTCGCGCATTCCGATCCAGGCCTGGTGACCAACTCGTCACAGCCTGAGGCCAAATTGGCGTTGTTCGCCCGGCTGTTCGCCGCACGTCGCGACGTCTACGCGCGGTACTGGGAGAACCCACGGAAGGGTACGAAGGGCTGGTCGCCAGTGGTGCGCGACGCGTTTGGCAAGGGCTCGTTGTGGGACCGACGCCCGCTTCCGCTGACCGTCGAAGCCCTGGTGGCGCACCTTCGGTCCGACGACGACCTGTTCATCGGGCTCTATCCCCTGCTGCCTGATGCGACCTGCTGGTGGCTCGCCGCCGACTTCGACGGTCCACAGGCGATGCTGGACGCGCACGCCTACACGAAGGCCGCCAGCTCACTGGGCGTTCCCTGTGCACTGGAGATCTCCCAATCCGGCAGGGGCGCGCACGTCTGGACCTTCTTCACCGCTCCCACGCCGGCAGCTGACGCGCGGGCGATGGGTACCGCGTGCATCCACAGGGCGATGGCGCTGCGCGGATCCATGCCACTGGCCAGCTATGACCGCCTGTTCCCGAACCAGGACACCGTGCCGACAGGCTCGTCAGGGGTCGGAAACCTCATCGCCGCCCCCCTGAATGGCAACCGTCGGGCAGAGCGCGGCACAACCCTGTTCGTGGACATGGCCACGTGGGAGCCGTGGACCGATCAGTGGGAGTACCTCTCGCACCTGGACAGGATGACTCCACGGCAAGTGGCGGCATCGGGCCGTAAGGACCGGGTGGTTGTAGGACCCGATGTGACGCGGCTGGAGGCTTCTCCGGCGACCGCGATCCACCCCCGCGTCCCTCCACTGGTGCGGGCGAAACTCGGGGCGGCACTCACGATTCGCGATGAGGACCTGACTCCTGAGCTGGCGGCCGCACTTCGACACAGTGCCACGATCCACAACCCGGCCTTCTACGAGGCGCAGCGCGCGCGCCGCTCCACCTGGAGCATCCCCCGGTTCATCCAGGGCTTCGACGTGGCCATCAACGGTGATCTGATCCTCCCGCGCGGGCTTCGCCACCAGGCAGCGGACCTGATCTCGCAGGCCGCAAGCAACCTGGTCAGCGAAGATCAGCGCTGCCAGGGCACGGAGCTCGACGTGTCCTTTCTCGGTGACCTCGACGACCGACAGACGGCAGCCGTGGACTCGATGCTGGCCCACGAGGACGGCATCCTGCATGCGCCAACCGGCTCGGGCAAGACCGTGATGGCCTGCGCCATCATCGCCGAACGAGCGGTCACGACACTCGTCCTGATCAACAAGACGGCGCTCGCTTCGCAGTGGCGCGAACAGATCCGTGTCCTACTCGGGATCAAGTCCGGTCAGTTTGGGGGCGGCCGCGTCAAGACACGAGGACAGGTCGACATCATGCTTCTGCAGACGCTGGCCCGACACGGCCCCGACGAGATTCGCGAGCTCACCGCACCCTATGGCCAGGTCATCGTCGACGAGTGCCACCACCTTGCTGCCGGGTCGTTCGAGAAGGTGGTCTCCCAGATTGAGTCCGCCTGGTGGCTGGGGCTCACCGCGACGCCTGAACGCAAGGACGGCCTGGAGCAGGTCACCACCTGGCAGCTCGGTCCAATCCGGCACACGATTCGCGACACCCTTCCCAGCGAGGCGACCCTCGTCACCCCCTACGACGGTCCCCATCGTGTGCTGCACGTCCACCAGACTTCGTACAGCAGCCCCTCGGGGCTCGACATGAGCGTGCCGGGGGCGATCGGCCAGTTGGGCGGGCTGCTGGCGGAAGACCCCGAACGCAACCGCCAAATTGCCGCCGACATCAGCGCTGCACTTACTGACGGCCGCAAGTGCCTGGTTCTGTCGCGCCGTCGCGACCACCTGACTGAGTTGGCCGCGCTGCTACCGGACACAGAAGCGCTGATCATGCGAGGCGGCACCGGGGCCAAGGCCCTGGCGGCGATCAGGGCCAGGATCGCCGACACGTCGATCGGAGACCCACTCCTCGTCATGACGACGGTCCCGTACGGGGGTGAAGGATTCGACGCACCCATCATCGACACCGTATTCCTCGCGGGACCGATTTCCTTTCCCGGCCTTGTCATCCAAGCCGTCGGGCGGGCGCTGCGTCGGCACGAAGGAAAGAAGGAAGTGGTGGTTCACGACTACGTGGACCCCGTGGTCCCCGTCCTCAGAGCGCAGTACGCCAGGCGCCGGTCGGCGTACCAGCAGATGGGCTTCACCGAGTGTGGCCAGCGGTGAGGGGGGCGGGTGGCGAGCTTAGCGACCAGCCTCACGGGGGAAGCGTCGCAGGGGCCCGACAGCGGCTTGCCCGACTCCGCCTCCGCCCGCAGCGGGCGAGCGCCCACCGCTGATGATCGGGCACGACACGCCGCCGGGCTGCCAAGCCGTGCACCGTGGCGACGTCGACCGCCGTCGCGACAGGAGATTCGTGCACCGGATGCCCCCGTCTGCGTCGCCCTGTTTATCCTCTTTATGCATCTATATCTGACTTCGATAAAGGCGGGCTGTACACCCGGCCGACGAGCCGTTGTCGGTGTCGGCCCGCCGTCACCCGGCCCAGTACCACGTGTAGGAACGGTGCAGCCAGTCATCCACCCACCGTCGGTCCGGCTCGGCCGGCAGTGCCGTCGAATCCCGGAGGACAGCCAGTCGTGCCGCAGCCTCGTCGATGCGGTCGATCACCTCCCCCAGCCCAACCTCGCCGCGACGGACCTGGCGCAGGTAGTCGCCATCGGCAGCGGGCACCGGGAGCGTGATCCGACCGGTGGTCAACAGCTCCACGCCCTGAACACCCAAGCGGAGGGCGTGCATGGCGTACTTCGTGTCGTACCCATGCACCGCGACCAGCTCGGGCCGGTTGGTGTGCGCCCCAACCTCGCCGGTCATAGCGGCGCGCTGCGACTGCAGGTATCCGAGGAACCGCGCCGCGGCCAGCTTCGACACGAAGCGGTGCGCGTTGTCGACCAGCTCCGCCCCCACGCGGTTGCGGAAGACCACCTCCTCGTCGGGGACGAACAGGGCGAGCAGCACGGTGGGATTGCCGGCCAGCGCCAGCCGGGACCACTTTCGTGCCGCGTAGATCACCACGTCCAGGTCGCCTGCGCCGGAACGGTTGGCCAACCCGCCGGGCTGGTCCCAGACGGTGTGCCGCTGGTACTGCTCGAAGTCCACCTCTCCGGCGCCGTCGATGCCGCTCGGGACCCGGGCAATACCGGTGACGAATCGCGCGGGCTCCAGGCAGATGCCCATTTCGTCGCGGTCGTCCTGGCCGCTGATCGAGGTGCCGTGCACCCCCGAACCCACCTGAACGCGCAGGATCATGCCGGCCTCCGCGATCGCCCGCGCCTCTTCAGACGCATGCGGGTGGCTGAATCCGGGTGGCAGGGACCGGTCTCCAAGAATCTCGACGGCGGGCTTCATGCCCCAGAACCTACGGCACAGCGCTGCTTGCAGGCTGTATGGAGCCGACCACCCAGCCGGCACCGGTGCGCACTGCACGGCCAGCCGTTGCCGGAGCCGACTCAGCGATAGACGTCTCGACGATGGTCGATGCGCAGCACCACCACTTCATCGACCTGATCATTGATGCGGTACAGGACCCGGTAGGTGCCTCGTCGTGCGGACCAGATGCCCTCCAACTCGCGCCGGAGCATCTTGCCCACACGCCGCGGGTTCTCGACCAGCGGTCCGGTCATGAACTCGATGACTGCGGCAGCGACCGCCTCGGGCAATTCTGATTGGATGGCACGGACAGCAGGCGGGGTCAGGACCAGTTCGTAGCTCACCTCACGGCTCACCGGCGAAGGTTCCGGATCGCGTCAGCCCCCCGCACGACGTCGCCCCTGGCATACGCGGCATCGGCCTCCCGGATGTCGGCCAGCGCGTCAGGATTCGACAGCACATCGAGTGTCTCCTCGAGTTCGGCCAGATCCGCCGGGCTGATCAGCACCGCGACAGGACGGCCATTGCGCGTGACAGTGACCCGTTCGTGATGGCGCTCGACGCGGTCCACCACCTCGCTGAAGTGGTCGCGGACCTCACGCAAGGACTCAGCTGTCATGGTCACAATTGTGGCGCTTAATTGTTGGGAGTCAAGGACGTCGTCGGCTTCACTCCCGCACACGACCTATTGTCACTCCTGCACACCGGGCCCCCGTCCGATGCCTTGTGAGCGCACCGAGCGGCTAAGCTCGCCAGGTCCCGACGAGAGCGAAGTCGTTTCCTGTGTCTGATTCACCCCACTACGTCGACAAGGCCGTCCGCCTCTTCACGTTCCTCGCGAAGGCCCAACAACTCCGGCAGGCGCCCGTCAGCGACATCGACGCCTACCGTCGCGACGGCGCCGTGCACTGGCTCGGCGACCTCCCCGTCGCGGAGGCCGTCCGCTGGGGCACCGACACCGGACAGGCGTGGGACGAGGGTCCACTGATCAGCATCGACCGTCTCATCCCCACCGACCCGCCCCGCATCCCCACGACGCTCGACGGCTGGATCACCGGCGACGCCCTCGACGCCACGCAGCGCCCCCAGCTCGTGGAATGGTGCCCGGCGCCCAACGGGTCTCCGCAGCGCGCCGAGGACCACCCCGAGGTGGCCCAGGCCTTCGACGCGTGGAGCGCGAAATGGGACGCCTGGGCCGAGGTAACCCTCCGCGAGCGGCCCGTCCGCGACGCCTACGCCGAGCTGTTCAAGCTCTACGTCCAGACCACCCAGAAGAGCGAGGAACTCGAGCTCCTCCTCGGCGTCGGCCTCCTCGCCTGGGCACCCGAGGGGCACGAGCGGATGCGGCGACACCTGTTCACCGTTCCGGTGATCCCCAAGCTGGAGGAGTCGAACGGCCGTCTGGACTTCTTTCTCGACGAGGGGTCGGTGGGCATGCACGTCGAGCTGGACATGCTCGACCCCAGCCTGATCCCCGACCAGTCGCTGGTCGGCCAGCTCGAGGCCCGCGGCCACGACTTCACCGGCAATCCCCTGGACGCGGCGGACATCGAGCCGCTGGGCCGCACCGTCGCGTTGCAGCTGCACGCGGAGGGCCGCTGGGACGACGCCGCGACACTGCCCGCCGCGCACCCCTATCCGACGGTGGCCTGGGCCCCCGCGCTGGTGCTGCGCCCACGCAACCGCACCGGTTTGGTGCAGGCGTTCCAGGAGATCGCCGCCCAGATCGAAGCCGCCGGCGAGGTGCCGGCCGGTCTCCTTCCGCTGATCGACCCCGACCGCCTCCCCCCGGTCACCGCGGTGTCCACGCCCGGCGCCATCCTCACCTTCGACGACGAGATCGTCGCGCCCCTGCCGCTCAACGACGTGCAGCGCCGCATCCTCGAGCGCGTCGACCGCCACGCCCAGACCCTGGTGCAGGGCCCCCCCGGCACCGGCAAGACACACACGGCCGCCGCCCTCCTGACGCACCTGCTGGCCCAGGGCCAGCGGGTGCTCGTCACGGCTCACACCGACCGCGCCCTCCGCGAGGTCCGCACCAAGCTGCCCGCGCAGATCAAGCCGCTGGCCGTGTCCGTCATCGGGGCCAGCCGCGACGACCTCGCCGACCTCCGCACCGCCGTCGACCACATCTCCCGCCGGGCCGGCGATCACGACGAGCACGCCTC